>ERZ1292623.1713-Hain-H51-01um-R1-1713-length-20623-cov-39_pt1 | contig 20623 bp, 22 predicted proteins | sample MGYA00564398_ERZ1292623 | MGnify/ENA primary metagenome ERZ1292623 (study PRJEB36523, sample SAMEA6512633) | groundwater metagenome | collected 2019-01-07 | study: AquaDiva: Metagenomics assemblies of 32 groundwater samples | reverse complement strand
CTAATCCTTTTTGCTCCCCACGCTTTCGCGTCTCAGAGTCAGGAAGGTCCCAGTGAGCTGCCTTCGCCTTTGGTGTTCCGCACGATATCAACGGATTTCACCCCTACACCGTGCGTTCCACTCACCTCTAACCTCCTCTAGTCTCGTCGTATCTTTGGCGATTCCACCGTTAGGCAGTGGGCTTTAACCAAAGACGCACGAAACCTCCTACACGCGCTTTACGCCCAATAAATCCGGATAACGCTTGAGGTCTACGTATTACCGCGGGTGCTGGCACGTAGTTACCAACCTCTTTCCGTGTGGTACCGTCATCTTGCGATTCTTCCCACACTACCGCAGTTTACAACCCGAAGGCCTTCATCCTGCACGCGGCGTCGCTCGATCAGGCTTTCGCCCATTGTCGAATATTCTCGACTGCTGCCTCCCGTAGGAGTACGAGCCGTGTCTCAGTCTCGTCGTTGGGGGTCAGGCTCTCACCTCCCCTACCGGTCATAGCCTTGGTAAGCCGTTACCTTACCAACTAGCTGATCGGACCTAGGTCGCTCCCAAAGCGTCTTGCGACTTTACCCAGCCTCACTTTTGGCTTCAAGCAAACTATTACTGATTCTTTTCAGTAATTCATGTTTGCTGCTTCCATGTTGCTTTAATCGCGACTCTCTTATAACAGCATCTTTTTTCGAATGATATATTTCTCCATAAACAAGCACCCAGACACCGTTACGTTTGCGGGTAGCTTTATTCGCGTTGCTGTTATGTGATTTCAATCTCTGATTGAGATTTGAAGTTATGCCAATATATATCTGATGAGTCAAATTATGTTTGATCACATAGACAATATACATAACTTTAGAGTCGCACACTCAAAGCCAAAAGTGAAGCTGGGACTATCGGATATTACTCCACCTTTCGATGGGCTATCTCCAACTTTGGGGTACGTACCAGGGTATTACTAACTCGTTCGCCACTATCGAGCACATACGCAGCAAAAAATCCATATTGCTATTTCATTCTCGCGTTGTATGTGCTCGACCGTTCGACTTGCATGCCTTATCCACGCCACCAGCGTTCATCCTGGACCAGGATCAAATCCTCGAAAAAAAGAATTTGAACTTTCATTCAAACCCTCAGCAGATTCGACAAGCCCGTTACATTTTTGGTGTAACAAATTTTATCAAACCTGTTGAGGGGTTGGAATGAATTAAAAGAACATCTTCGATTCAGCTTGCGCATTCTCGGAGAATGTTCAGTTTTGTTGCTCCGCCGAAGCGGAACAACGGAATTGATTGGGACAACTAAAAAACTTTCTTCACTCGCCATAGCTTGAAGTATGACGAGCTTTCCATATTCGTTTTTTCAAACTGCAGTCGCCCTCTCGAGATCCCTCAAAGAAACAAAAACTCGTGGGTCCCCACGAGCTGGCTTTTGTCTCTTCGTTTAATAGGGACCTACTTCATGTTCCTTATTATAGACATGTGAGCCAACCTGTCAACCCCGTGATAACCCTTGTTTATAGGGGGGATTTTTCGCCTTTATTTATCTTGTATTTCCGAGTTTCCCGCTTGCCAATGCTTGGAATTCGTGTATACTGTAACCCATTATGGCAAAGGATATTCACCTCCCGATTTCTATCCGCGATTGCAGGGCAATCGGGATCAAGAAATCGAGGATCCACGATTCTCGACTTTAGTCGGAATCTGGACAACATATATATGAAAGAAAACATACATCCCAAATACTACCCCGAAGCCAAGGTGCAATGCGCCTGCGGCAATCATTTTACGGTCGGTTCAACAAGAGCCGAACTTAAAGTTGAAATCTGCTCCAAGTGCCATCCATTCTATACGGGCGAAGAAAAGCTCATGGACATTGCGGGTCGCGTGGAAAAGTTCAAAGCCCGCAGAACAAAAGCGGCAGCCGCGCCAAAGATTAAAAAAATTCGCATAAAGAAAACCCCGACGCGCTAATGCGATCGGGGTCCCGACCTCCGATATTTCAGTCGGAGCGTCGGGAAAAAGTACGCGTCAAGAAAGCGAAATAAAAAAACACCCCAGAATATGGGATGTTTTTTTATAAGGTACAACCCTTGGTTTTTAAGTACATACCCGGATGTTATTCTTAGTCCCCTAAGTTTGACATATTTTATCTCTAAAAGTTATTAAAGTAACATCCAGCTATCAACGCTCTGAAGCAAAATCAAATATATCAAACCTAAAAATACGAAAAATCCCAAATAAAAAATTAACAGAGAAAATAATAAATGTGGTATCTTAAATTTTTCACTATATTTTCTGCGAAGTAAAAACCAGCTTTTATATAATAGAAATATTGGTATAGCTAGTAGATAATAATTCAAACTTACAAAGCGCACTCCTATATTGCCACCTGATATCAATTCTGGCAAAAATAAAAACGGTAGCCCCATTACCAATCCAACCATAAAATCTATAAAATATTTCTTCATATTACTCTAGCGTTCTATACATCGGCCTATGAGATTCTCTCCCGCCAAAAGTTTGATAAACATTGAATTGCTGTTCTCGAACCAAAGGATTTCCCACCCTATCCGTTGCCTCAACTCTGAATATGTGCTGACCAACTGTACTCATGGTCATTGTACCATTCTGTTCGACGGGTACACCATCAAGAGTGCCCTTTAAGAAAGCGATACCGGAAATATCATCGGTTGCCGAAAAAATAAAAGTAAGTGATGTACCAAGCGCAATTTCACTTGGAATTTCAAGCATAATAATCTCCGGAGGAAGAATATCATTACTTGAAGTTGCGCCTAAAACTGCCGTGGGGGACAAAACAGTATCAAATGCGCCATCACCGTTACTATCGAGTGATAGCGACGAAAAACTGTATGGACCTAAAATGTTGACCTGTGCAAATGTACTGCTATTTTGAAGCGGAACATTCAAATAGGTAAATGTGCTGGAAATTGTGTTACCCGCATAAATCCGAGCTTTTAAATCAAAGGTTCCACCCGATAGAGCGTCTATTGTTACGCGTGATGCGGTATTTCCTGGAATAATCGCGAAGCTATTATCTTCAATACGATAATAATCACTACCTGGAATTTCCAATTCAATATCGCCGTTCGCGTTAGGTCCAACATGTTGTCCCGATCCATCATACACATGAAGTTCCACAGGGCTATGAGTGCTGAACATTATGGTTGTTTCACTCAACGTGGGCATCGGAATTGCACAACTCGCGCTCGATGTTGATATTCCAGAAGAAAAATCATCCGGATTATCATTGATGATGTTTTTCATAAGAGCAATCGGTCTTGCGTCGCGAATCAACCCAGTGTGATCAATACTGGTTTGATTATAAAGGGCGAAGTAACTTTTTGAATTCGAAGAAGAAGCCAATGTACTAACAAAAGGAACCGTGCCATCTCCATTTACAAGGCCAATATCATATTTCCCTTTATCGTAAATCCTGAAATTCCCTATCGTGGCGGCGCGACCGCACCCAACAAGATAGTAAGTACTTGTGGAGTTAAAAGAAAAGTTATCAAGCGCTTGGTGAAACATGTCAGCTTGATCTAAAAGCGTGGCGTTGCGACCATTACCAACGAGAAACTGTTTCGTTTGATCGTAGTCAAGACTAGGATTCAATGTAGGAACGTCAGCTCGAAAGTCGTATGCGTACCTAACGCCTAAATCAATATATTGACGACTAGGTAATAATTGATAAACTCCCGGCATATTCTGAGAAATTTCCTTTACTCTTTGCGAATTTAAGATATCAAGTGGACCAAGTTTGAAGTTAAGACTGTCTCCATAATTTAGAGTCTTAAAAACTAGAGGTGTTCCTAACTGTGGAACTCCGGCTAAAATCAACTTATCGATAAATACCGTGCTTGTTGCCTGCCGTAAATACTCCTTAACCAAAAGACCACCCATACTGTGGGCGATTATATTGATTTTACCTGTGGGTGAATTTAAAACAGCTTCTTGAATTTTTGCATCTAATTTGTCTATTTCGTCACGAATATCTAACCGCCAATCATAAGGAACAGTGAAAAGAGTCGTGCCAGAGGTATAGCCCACCTGTGCAAGACTATTAATAAGATTTTCGTAAAAAATATTCTTTATACCAAAAGGAAATTCCTTATCAATAATAGTGCTAGAGTCCATCTTATTTGTAATAAATTCAGCTCCTAAATTATCCAATTTTAAAACATTTAAGTATGCATCTGCACCATTTAAAAAATTGTCCATTTCGTTCACATTCGGCCAAACTTCTATTCCATCCAAAACTCGATTCAATCTTGTTCCCATAATACCGGGAACAATCAGCACCGGTTCAGGCATTTTCAAATTTGATACAAGATAGGGGTAAAAAGTATAAAGCTGTATAATATGGGCGGGAGCACCAAAATTAAACATAGCAACTCCTATACTATCGGTCCCTTGCAAAATAATACTTCCAAACGGTCTTAAGTCACCCCACGTGAGAAGTCGATAGTATTTTGTTGGATCCAAAGGTATGGCAAAGCCGCTAAATGTCATAGTGGCAACTACATCCGCAAAATGAGCGCTGTCGGAAAGGATGAAAGTTTGATTTAATTGACCATAACTAGCATCATTAAACTCTTGAAGATGCACGTGTTGGGTGTTCGGTATATAAGCAGCATACGTAACGCCACGAACAGACAAAGAATACAGCGTCCCTGAAAAACCAGTACCTAACTGATACCAATTGTCACCACCGGAGCTTGCGATGGAAGTAGCAACATCTATCGGCTGATCAAAAACCGCCGCGTTTGCATGCCCTACTGCAAAAATAAAAACAGCCAAAAAGGCTGTTCCGAAAACTGCGAATAGTAGCTTATGCTTCAACCAGTAAAATCCGGCAATAGACATATCAAAAAAAGAATATCATTACTTATGGCAGTACACAATATATTTCTTTATTCTAATGTTCTCAAGAACTTGAGAATGTAAGATCCCATACGGGTCAATTTGTGCCGTACCGATGCCCCATCAGACCGCTTCATCACAATACCGGCAAGCGCGAGGCGTCGTACATGCTCGGCCGCAGTTTTAAAATTAATGTTCAATCTTCCCGCTATTTCAATAACCAACAACTCCGGCTCCCGATCCAAAAGCTCCACAATCTGAATTCGCCTATGGTTAGCAAACCCTCGAACGAGTCGCTCAAGTTGGCGAAAGTTTTTCAACTTTTCCATATTTAATAATTATATCATTATTCCCTTATGCTAATGTTCTTGAGAACATTAGCATAAGGGAGGCAAAATTACATCTGTTTCATCTGCACATAAAACCTGCTGTACGCTTCAATAATCCTTCAAAATTTTAAGAGGGGCTTTTGACGCATCATAACCAATCAATATTTTTAGCTTTTCTTAAAGCAAGAAAAAGACTGCTGATATGAATGGCTTGCGCAAATTCTCTATTATCTATTAATTTTAGAATTGTTTTGATATCGGCGAACCTATAATCTAGTATTTCAAAAGGATTGGATTCTGGATTTTTTCTGCGCGTTGGATCTGTTACTAAATAAGTATAAATTTTATTGGCATGGTTTGCCGGATTTGGAGAAGTTGTGGCGACAAGAGTGAATGTGCCGCTATATCCTGTTTCTTCCATAAGTTCACGCTTGGCTGCCGCTAAATGACTCTTATCACGTGATTCAACAGTGCCACAAGGCAACTCAGTAATAACACGTCCTGCACCGTGGCGGTACTGTCGTGTTATTAAAATCCTTTGCTTCACATCAACTACCACCATATGTACCCAATCTGAGTACTCAAGAACATAGTAGGGCGCGATACGAACACCCGCCTTCGTAAAACATTCATCAGCTCTTACCTTGATCCACTTATCTTTTAATGGATATTTCGAGCTTTTGACCTTCCATAATTCAATTTTGGATGTTTTTTTCACGGTAGGTTTATTTAATTTCATATACTTGACCGGAAGTTTTTTATATCTGCTTACTCCCCTTGCCTACGCTGTCGGATTCACTTTCAAACAACATCACTATTGAAACATCAATGAATTGTTATGGCAACTCAGAATGCACCAATCCCTATGAATAACTACTTTTGTTGTATGCCTTGACAAAAACAAAATATTTGGTTAAATTAGTTTTAGCCCTCAAACAACTAAATACACAGGAGAATTAGGAGGTAGGAAATGATGATGGCGCTCGTTATGCCCGAGGATACTCTGTATTGTTTCGACATGATTAAACTCATATCAGGAGAGATCTTGTCGATCTGCGGGAATTTTGATGGACCGTGGTACCGTGCTCGGCTGGCTTTTTACCCTAACGCAGCAACAACCAGGATGATCGATGGAGTGTCGTATCGGAAAGCTAGTTATGAAACTGGCTATCGAATCCCTTCTTGTCAGAAAGTCCTCAATCTGCGAGGAGAACAACATTTCATAGTACATCGTACACAGATTGTAAGGATTTACAGAGCTTCCAAGGCTTTTGAGGGATTATCACATGAGAACGCCAAGCGATGCCAATGCTTCATAGACCTTCTCAAAAATGCGTGTCGCCTCAGCAAGGATCGACATGGGTTGACAGGAAGTGGAGCTCTACATAATATCCTGCCAACCTCCGATTTCGATTGGGTCATATATGACCGTGACCCCACTTCCATATCAACGTATGTTCTTTCGAACACCAAGAAATTCAAAAAGGAGCTGACGTTTGACATGAAACATGTTTATCGAAAATACGCGGCATTCACCGGCTTAAACCGAAAAGCTATCTTGGATTTGTTCAAAGACCGTTGGAAATATTTTCGGTTTCAGAATCTGCGTATCTCTCTAAGTTTTACCGATCCCCAAAGACGAGCAGATGACTTTCTTAGCCCATTCGAACTAGGAAAGCGGGTGGTTCTAAGGGGCATAATTACCGATAGTATTGGTTGCTATTATATGCCCTACATTATACCCATTTGCTCCAACGGAAAAAATCACCTCGTACTGACATGGTTGTTCTTGTACAACGGCGCATTCAAAAATGGGGATGTTGTCGAGGTTTCAGGTAGAGAACAAGTTGTGAGAGGCAAACAATACCTACTCGTGGAAGAACTAAGGGATCACATCCGCAAGTCAACTGCCTTATAATGAGGAGGATAACGCCTATGACGCGAAAGGAAGTAGAGCTATCGCTTGCTACAAAAAAGGACATACCGAGAATAGTTTCCTTCTTGAGTAAGCCGGAAATCGACCGAGCATTCGTTCCCCATCTTTCGCAGAGAAGTCTCAGTATAGAAGAAAGAGTGGAAAGCAAGTTAGTGAAAGGCTTTTGGCTCATTGCATATCACAACAAGGTTATCGTGGGATGCCGTGGGTGCAATGGCATCGTCGATCAAATAAAGGGAGTTGTCGAGTTTTCAACCATCGCCGTTGCTCAAAACTTACAACGCACTGGAATTGGCGTTTTACTATTGAGGACAGCGGTGAAAATCGCTCTCGAACGCTACGCTCCATCCGTAATGAAATTCGACAGTTGGTCGACAAATACTACCATCGAAAGAATGGCGCTCAAGGTAGGGTTTATCAAGAATCGCACATTCGAGGACCCAGCAAAAAGACCTCCGGGAATTCAATCGGTTGAGTATATACTTGACTGCTCCAAACATATACGAGAACAATGAGCAGACGGGCACAAATGTGCCCGTTTTTTTATTGAGTGCAAAAATCTACCATTGTTTTGTTATGTAAATCTTGCAATAATAGTAGGTATGAAAGTAACCTTTCTCGGTTCGGGTGCGTGGGAAGGCATTCCTGCGCCATTTTGCTCTTGCACCGTGTGCCACATTGCAACGAACCATCCAACTTCAAAAAACAACCGAATGCGGCCACTTCTTCTATGCGAAACTCGCGAAGGTAAATTCCTTTTAGAAGCAAGCCCCGATGTCCGTATACAATCCACAAAGTTTAACCTTTCGCCGATTACAGATTTCGTAATAAGCCATTGGCACTTCGACCACATGTATGGACTCCACGATTTGTTGTCTTGGATGAAAAGGCTAGAGAAAAAACCCACAGTACACTGCTCAAAAAATACAAAAGAGGTACTTGATAGAGAATTTGGTTACTTGCCATTGGAGATAAATCTTTTACCACCCCTCAAGCCATTTACACTTTGTGGTGTCACTATTACCCCACTCCCCGTGTATCATATGTTTTTACGTGATAATAATACGCCACAAGAGGAGCTCGCAAACACTTATGGGTACTTACTGGAACACGGTGGTAAACGCGTTGCATATCTTAGTGATTACTACCGCATTCCCGAGATCACATTGGAAAAAATACAAGGCGTAGACGCGCTCATTGCCGATGGCACATATTTATCCACGAATGAATATGAAAATCTAAAACCAAATCACGTACACGGTGATGCTATTCTCCGTCTCACCAAAAGCATCAGCACTAAAACAGTTTATTATCACAGTATTTCCCATCTTACACGGAGAACACATGAGCAATTACAATTGACGTTACCCCCTTCACACTTTATATCTTATGACGGAATGGAGATTGAGTTGGGTAATTAAGTGATCTCTTAGACGATTTTCAGTAAAACTTTTTGACCAATTTCGGAAGGCCTTCTTTGAATTTCTCACCTAGAACTGATGCATTAAGCGATTTCTTTGGGCGGGGCTGGACTGCGGGAAGTTATACCTGTTTCAATTTGAAATAGAACCGACTGATCATTTCAATAATCCTTCAAAATTTTAAGAGAATCTTTTGACAGAGACTCCTTCTGGAGCCAACTTTTTATCGACACATAAGTTCGCTCTCCCATGAGTTCTTTTTTGGGAATTTTTATGAGATCACGGGGGCTAAAAAATTTCACTTCTATAATATCTTCTTTGTGACCGTCATCATGTTTATTTTGTATCCTCGCAAACTTTTCCGGATTCCAATGAAGATCGGCTAATGTCGCAACAAAATTGAATTGCACAAGTGTCGTTCCGTGCTTTTTAAGATAGAGAATATTTGAAAGGTTTTTAATTTTAACGCGCGCATTTGCTTCTTCTTTCGCTTCTCTTAGGGCAGTATCTAGCAAATCTTTATCTTTTACCGAATCAAAGGTTCCCTTGATGATATTCCATAAATATTTCTTATTGCGCCAATTAAGTTCTTTAATAAGCAGTAGTTGACCCCTACGCTCTATAAGAACACCAACTTTTAAGATAGTTTTATTCTCCATAGGAAAATCTTCGATTTTGTTCATTATACCATTAAAAAATAGTTTTACTCGTCCAAAAATTTATTAATAAAAATGCCCTCGCGCGATTCATTCCGCGCGAGGGCTTTTTTCATTTTTCCTCCCATCATCGGCTTCTCTTTGATTCAATGCTTCGAAAACCGATATAGGGTTGCAAAACTTCAGGGATAAGCACGCTGCCGTCCCTCTGTTGGCAATTCTCGAGAATTGCCAACATGGTACGAGTAACAGCCACTGCCGTGCCATTGAGAGTGTGGACAAAGTCGGTTTTGCCAGTGGAAGCCCTCTTGTAGCGGATTCCTAGGCGACGTGCCTGGAAATCTGTACAATTGGAGGCTGACGTGACTTCGCCATATCCACCCTTGGTTCCCATTGAGGGAATCCACGCTTCAATATCATACTTTTTATATGCAGGTGCCCCGAGATCACCCTTGCATATCAAAAGCACCCGATAAGGAAGCTTGAGTGACTGGTAAAACTTTTCCTCGATTTCCAGAATCTCCTCGTGCACTACCCGGCTCATTTCTGGAAGAACGAATTGATAGAGTTCCACCTTGGTGAACTGGTGCACACGATAGAGGCCCCTGCTCTCCCTGCCATAGCTTCCTGCTTCTGTTCTGAAGCAATGACTCACCCCCGCGATTTTGACCGGTAGATCTTCTTCCCGAATAGTGACCCCCGCCATGAATCCGCCAATCGTAATCTCAGACGTACCAATCAGGCTGAGCTCACTATCTGCGAGGCCATAAATCTGACTTTCGGGGCCGCGAGGCGTGAAACCGGAAGCGGCGATAATATCGTCGCGAGCGATTTCAGGAGTCGTCATTGGGGTAAATCCGTGCCTGACAGCAAGGTCGAGAGCGTATCGTACCAGGGCCAATTCGAGAAATACCCCTTCGTTCTTCAGAAAGTAGAACTTCTGTCCGACAACCTTGGTTGCAGCCTCAAATTCAACGATATCGAGCCTAGCCGCGAGTTCGATCTGGTCAAGTGGCTCGAAATCGAAAACAGTAGGGTTGCCGAAATGCTTAATCGGGATATTGTCTACTTCGTCTCTCCCTTGAGGGACTTCTGGGGCCGCGAGATTGGGAATCTTGAGCATTTCGCTTTTATATTCCTTTTCCAGCTGCGTGATACTTGTTTTGAGCTGGGGAATAGTAAGCTTAAGCTCGTTGGATTCGGATTTGAGTTTCTCGCGCAACATCTCATCCGCAACCCTAAACTGTTCCGCGATCTGATTAGTGCGCCGTTGTAGCCCTTCTAACTTGCCTACCTCCTCTCTGAGTTTTTGATATAAAGCAACTGCCTTGTCAATGTCTGCTTCAATATGACGCTCACGTGTATTCTCCTTCACCAGATCGAGGTTCTTCAGAATGAACCGAATATCCAACATAATGCTTCTCCTCCCAGAAATTTTGCTTCAGTTTTTATTTCGGAGCTATTCATACACTAACATTCAAAACAAAATTAGTCAATGCCTTGTAATAGTTTAGAGCGCATCATTATACCATGAGAATACGAGATACTATCTAGGTGGGGGTACCTTCGAAAAACATCACAATACCGTTCTTGATAAATTAAAAATCAGGTTATTTGATAGAAATATATTAATTACTATTCGCTGATTTTTATTATCCCTATCTATTCCTCAAACATCCCAGGGCAGTATTTCTTAAGAATATCAGGAATAACAATCGCACCATCCGCTTGTTGATTGTTTTCTAAAATAGCAATAGGCAAACGAGAAAGTGCCATTGCAGTGCCATTGAGCATGTGTACAAAATTTAATTTGCCTTCCGTATTTTTATATTTAATATTCAAGTTCCTTGCCTGATAATCCAAACAATTTGATGTAGAAGTAACTTCTCCATAATCATTGCGCCCCGGCATCCAAGCTTCAACATCGTATTTTTTTGCCGCCATGGCGCCTAAATCTCCTGTACAAATACTAAGTACTCGATACGGAAGCCCAAGAAGATCTAAAATTTCCTTTTCGATATGTAATAGTTCTTCGTGTATAGCGGATGATTGTTCTGGTGTACAATAGACAAACATTTCTAACTTACTAAACTGGTGAGTACGATAAAGACCCTTAGAATATTTCCCGTACGACCCCGCTTCTTTTCGAAAGCAATGCGAAAAAGCAATATATTTTTTGGGCAAATCTTTTTCGTTAAAAACTTCATCCGCGTGATAACCAGCCATAGCTATTTCCGCCGTTGCAATAAGCCCCAAATCTTCATCTTTAATCTCATATGTTTGCGCTTCGTCACCGCGAGGGATGTATCCAGTCCCATTATAATATCGAGATTTTGCAAGATCTGGAGTTTGGATAGGAGTAAATCCTTTCGACATAAGAAATCTTAGTCCAAATGTAATAAGGGCAAATTCCAAGAGTACGCCCTGATTCTTTAGAAAATAGAATTGAGAACTTGCTACTTTTGCACCGCGTTCAAAATCAATAAGGTCATGATCAAGAGCAATTTGCACATGATCCTTGGGCGTGAATAACCACGCATCGTTTTTAGAAGTTTTACTTAAAACAACATTGCCCGAATCATTTTTTCCAATCGGTACATCAGGAAGATGCAAGTTAGGAATTTGGTTAAGAAGATCCAACCAGTGTCGCTGAATTTCGGGCAACTTTTTTTCCACCTCAGCCAATTTTTCTCTCTCAGCGCGAGCAACACTCTTTGCTTCCTCGCTTATTAAAGGATCAGATGTTTTCCTCAGCGAGCGGATCCCATCGATTTGATGGATTAATGCCCTTCTTTCGCTATCCACTAAAAGCCACTCATCTACAAGCTTTGGGTCCATCCCCCTTTCAACAATATTTTTCTTTACTAATTCCGGAGAAATTCTAATAAAATTCGGATCAAGCATAATTTAAAAACTAACATTTATAGACGATGACTGTAAAGGGGCATACAACAAAGCATCAATTTGTTGAATACCCGATATTGGACTCGTTAAAATAATTTTACCTTTTAGTACGGTTTTTCTTCGCGAAAGAGCAACGGCTGTTGTGACTTGTGCAAGCGCAATCACATCGGCCCATTTTGCTGCATGCATAATACTTTTTTCGACAAATTTGTCATGACCTTTTATATTGCCTTGAGATAATGCCTTCATTGCATTATCTACAAAAACATATCGAATTTTTACATTATTTCCCTTTTTTCTTGCTAATATGCCATTAAATAAGGAGGATGTCGATTGAAGTGTTTTGGGATTTGTAAATAGCACGGCAATTTTTTGACCCGATTCTACTGCTACCTGTGCCATAGGAGAATCAATGCGAAATATTGGGATTCGATATATCTCCGAAAAATTTTTTGCAAGGTCACCAATTGTCGAACATGTTATGAGTATAGAGCTCACCCCCGCAGATCGGGCGCTTATTATCAAATTCTTAACTTTCTCTCTTCGTACAACAGAATTTTGGGCAAGTAGAATACTCTCGTCTACAAAATTTAATATTTCATAAGAGGGCATTAATTTTTGACCCAACTCAAAAAGGTACGAGGAAATCGAAGCTGTGCTATAAATAAAAGCGACTTTCCGCTTCTTCATTTTATTGCTTCGATTTTTTTCATTGCAATAGGAAATGCATTTCTTATTTTCTTTTCGAATAGTGTCACATCGTCATCAGTAATCATAATATTCGAGTAAAATCTACATAAAGGCGCCACTAGTATTCCTTCGGCCAACAAAACTTCTCTCAAAATTTGTTCTTTGTTTTGCACAGTTATATCCCATTGAGAAGTATCATCTAAAATAGCCGTTCTACAGTGTATATGGAAACAACTTGGTGGACCTTGTATTACGAGATCAAAACCTATCTTTTTTGCTTCATTCTCTAAAATTGCCATAATTTGTTTCATTGTACTATCCATTCTAAGATAACGCCCTTCTTTTTCTAAAATATTTAATGTTGCATTAACAGCCGCCATTCCCAGCGGATAGCCATTAAACGTACCTCCCTGTACAACAGTTCGATTCGTATATAAATCCATAATATTTTTCTTTCCCGTAATACATGACACTGGAACACCTCCTCCACTTATTGCTTTCCCCAAAATTGTGATATCCGGCATAACATTAAACAGTTCCTGAGCTCCACCTAAGCCAACCCTAAAGCCCGTAATGACTTCATCAAAAATAATAATAACATTGAATTTTTTGGATAATTTCTGAACCGACGCAAGATACTCCATTCGTGGCATTATTCCGCCTCCATTGACAGAAATGGGCTCCATGATAATTGCCGCTATATCATCAGCATGCTGATTGAGCAGATTTTCAATAATTTCAGTATTGTTCCACGGAATCATATAGGACTGTGATTCCAGAATGCCTTTTGCGCGACCAGCTGTGCCCCGGTAATCTTTGTTGTATTCGACAGGCACCGGCTGTTGTATATCAAGTATGGTTCCTCCCAATATGTTATCCATATTGCCGTGGTAGTGCCCCAAAAATCTAATAAACTTATTTTTTTTAGTATAAGCACGAGCTAATCTTAAAGCATTTTGTACTGCCTCTGAGCCACTTAGGGAAAAACGAATCTTCTCTGCTGATGGTACATGTTGGATAATTTTTGCGCTAACACTGGCGTCTAATTGACCATGATCAATTGCAAGCAAACTTGTTTCTATAAAATTAACTAGATATTCAGTAAACTCGTTATTATTATGACCTAGAATCATCGCCCCGAATTTAGCATAAAAATCTAAATATTCATTACCATCAACATCTTTTAATCGTAAACCTTTTCCGCTAACAAAATGCAAAGGGGCTTTTTCCCAAGGAAATCTAAAATTATAATGAACGCCTCCCGCTAGGTTTTTCGCAAGGGTTTTATTAAGTTTTCTGTTATTAAGAGACATGCTTGATGTATGTTTTATATTCATCAATGAAAAACTTTTCGAAAAATAGTATACCTTGGCAAATTTTTCTCAACTCCGCTTGATCAAGTTTTCTCTTTGGCACAACATAATTCCAGTCATTTCTAATAAGTGTATATGCTTTATTTATAAACGGTGTCCATGGATCATTAATAAACTGTTCATATTTTTTTGCGAAGTCGCTTTTTTTCCCAATGTATTGCTTTGCTTTAAGAGCTAAGAGAGCTGTGCAAATCCAACCAATAAGTGAAATGAGAATTTTTGTCTTAACTTCTCTCGAGTCTAATGGATCTCCATTCTCAAGATATCCAAAATATTTATGATACGGATTTGGATAATCTAATTTCTCTAATAAAAATAAATTATCTGTATACCCCCTAACTTTCCGCATAAAGTGCAGAGGAGTCTGCATGGTAATATGAGTATAATCTTCTATTTTTGGTAAGGGAATAATAGGTACAATATCCCTACCATAAAGGAGTTTGCTGCTTAATTTTATGTTTAGTATCCCCTCTCGAAAGATGAGACTATTCTTATTGCTAGAATTTTTATTTTTGGCATCCTGCTCGTTAATTACATATAAATCAATCTCTTTGGCAAGCAGTTTACTATATGGATTGAAAATCTTTTCAATAATCATCGCTTCTTGCGGAGTAGTTTTCTCTTTAAAAATAACTGCAAAATCGATATCACTAGCTTCTACCCAAGAACAATCTATATAACTGCCAAGTAAGTAATAACTCAAAATTCTTCCTGGAAATAAAAGTTCGAAGAGTTCGATTGCTTGCAAGATAATCGAGTTCACAACTTTTTCGCGAGTTTTATAAAGAAGCTCCAGTTTCTTCATGTATTTATTATTTGAGGATATGATGCAAAAATTGCTTCAATATTGATATCGCCTGAAAGATGCTTGGTTCCATTTTCTCCATAACGAACAAGTCGCTCGGCTTCTTCTTTTTTATGATAGTGGTAAGCACGGACTCCTGCGGATATATGATTCCATGGCTGTGGTTTGGAAATTTTAAATCTCAAAGTAGATTCAGAGAGCAAATGTTTTTTGTTCATTAAACCACTCGCCAAAAGAATTTCGTCTATGATGACATGGCGAATCAATTCTGAATTTTTAAGATCCGACATGAAGCTAAGAAGTTTTACCTCAAGGCCATAATGTTTAAGAGATTTATGAGTTGTAAGGTGCGCCCGAAGAGAGTGATAAGCAGAGGTGAATTGGTGAATTTCTGAAACTTGATCCCTCAAACAAAAACGAGCAATAGCATCAGCTTTTTCGTGAGTATTGCCAGCACTGTTGTCAATAATTACATTATTTCTAGTATTTTTTGATAACCATAAACGAACAGTTTCGGGAGATGTTCCCCCGTTCGCTCCGCCAATTACCCCAAAGAAAAGGTCTTGTCGCGCCTGATCACGAAGAGTCAGATAATGACGCTCTGCACTTCGAATCCTTTGCTTACATTCAACAGAATCGCCACCTTTTTGCTGTGCTACAACTAGTATTCCCATGGTGGGGATTGTAAAGGCAGAGTAGCTTTTTGGCAATCTTCTCACAATTCTACTTTATAAATCTCAATGGAATTATATCTTCTTCAATGCCACATAGAACCTACTCCCCTTGCCTGGACCATCGGATTCTGCCACATAAGTGTCGCGAGTCGCTATACAGCAACTCGCTCCCTCACAACCCTCGGTTTTGAGTAATTTCCTAGACGGGGAAAACTCTTCCTTTTCCCCGACCCCCTTTTGCAAATGCGGGCTGAAAGCAACCATCATGAAATCTTTTTCAATTTGACGTAAAACCGAGAACCCTTACCAGCTCCATCGCTCTCAGCCCACAGTTTCCCGCTGTGCGCCTCCACGATTTTCCGCGCGATAAAAAGTCCGAGTCCCGTACCGCGGATTTCTTTTTTCACGCGCTCGTCGCGGATAAACTCTTCGAAGAGCTGGGGGATTAACTCTTTTGGTAACCCTAAACCGGAATCAACGATGGAAACGATAATATCGTTACCTTGGACTTTAAGTTCAACCTTCACAAATCCCGCCTGCCCTCCGCCTGTCGAAGGGGTGGGTGTATATTTGATAGCATTATCAACCAAATTCTGAATCACCTGCCGCAACTTCGTCTCATCCGCGCTTACGAATGCCTCGGGCAGAGCGGATGTAAAGGTAAGTTCCAATTTCTTGCTTGTCGCAAGAAGCCTTAGTTCCTCAACGACAGCCTGCGTCATTTTTACGAGATCTACGCGCGCGAATTGATATTCCATCTTCCCCTCTTCCACCTTCCGCAAATCCAAAAGATTATTCACGGTACCAATCAACTCATCCGCGGAAAAACGCATCTTGCCGATCGTTTCTTTAATTTTGCCGTTGATCGGCCCATAGAGTCCGTCTATTAGTATGGAGGCGAATCCTTTAATTGCCGCAAGTGGCGCTTTTACCTGATGCGATGCAAGCGAAAGCAACTGCGTTTTGAAACGGCTTAATTCTTCAAGTTTTAATTTCTTATCCTCCAGTTCGATATTCAATCTTTGAAGTTCTTCACGTTGTTCGACTTCACGGAGAACGCTTTTGATGAGGAGAATGCCGAAAGCAAGAACTAGGATAAACGTACCAGATCGGAAAACCATCGTCCCTAAGTCGTGAGAGATAACAACTTCCACTAGGCTTACAACAGCAAGAATGAATGCCAGTATTTCTGTAGTAACAACTTTAACATTCAAAAGATGGTGGCGAAAAATAGCATAGGCAGTGAACACAACCAGTGGGAATGTGAAAACAGCTCCGAGCGGAATAAATCGAACATATAGAAATATTCCCGGTAAAATAAGATTGAAAACAAGATGTAAGAAAAATGTCAGCGTTACGCCCAAAAGTACAAATTTTAACTGATTTTTTTCAACTCCACTTGATTTTCTAAGCTTTCTGACTAACAAATAGATACCGTTACCGACTAGAAAAATTACTACGCCAGCAAAGAGAAAGATGCCATTCCCAACTACTGTTTTTGATACTTCGCCGACTGGAGCTAACTCAGCCAATGCCGGAAAAACAAGCGGGGTAAGCGTAATAATCGAAGTGAGAATAGTTATCGGCAAGATAAAAAATCGATATGAGCGCGGAAAAGAAACTGTTTCGGCAGGAAAAACATATACGAGCCTAAAGAGCAAAAAAGAATACCAAGTGGCAAAAAAGATGATCAACCGAAATGTCCACAGCACAAGAGGCGGATTGACACTTTGATAGTTTAGATAATTAAGAGACCCCCATGCAGCCGCGACAATCGCGAAAAGAACAAATGTTCTATTTGTAATACTTTTGCGATTGCTGAAATAAGCGGCAAAACCAATAATACAAATACTCGCCACAGATGCCCCAACAGATAAGAGATCCAAGTTTCTAAGTGAGTTTAATAATTCCATTGCTGATAATTTTAAGTTCTGCGATGTTCGAGCATATATGTGCCGATCGCAAAAAATCTTAACTTTCTATCACGTTGAACATGTTGCCTTAATTCTCTTTTAGTAAAGTAACGCAAATCTGACAAAATCGTTGCATTGAGAAAGACAGGGTCATGCCAACCCATAATGGTATGGGAGAACACGATATGGAACCAACTCTTATAACCATCATATTCGATTGAATTTTTTGAAAGGAACTCACTCACTATATCGAGGTCTCTCTTTTCGGAATTACTAAGGTGATGTTTAAATAAAGAATGATAAATTAGGTGGACTGTCTCGCGCCGGAAAACTTTTAGTAACGTAAAAATATTATTTTTACACAAGATAATAGTAGGCTTTATATCGACATTTTTTAAAAGCGACTCTAAATAATCTTGGTCTATATTCTCTTCTTCTTTAATTAATATTGCATCACCGAATATTTTCAAGTTTTCTTTAGCAATTATTTTAGTTGCATCTGATGTGTCAACTCCGATAAAAATCACTGGGGTTTTTATCCTATTAGAAAGTAGATGCTCAATAACTTGTCTTTCGACTTCCATACCTCCAGACCCAAAATTCATCAAAACTAAAGGATTCTCCGCATCTGCCGAATAGATAAAATGAGAAATTTTATCCACCAGAGGCTTGATTAAACCAGGAAATTTACGCGCCTGCAGTTCAATCAACCTTAAATGCATCCTCTGGTCCCATCTTGGAAGAGGGAAATCAGTAAGCTCCAAAATCTTCTCGCGATCAATTACTGGAGCTCTCAGAAAAAGCCACTTCAGGTATTGGAAGAGTGACCTACATGATTTGAAAAAAGTAATGTTCTCATCGAGTGCGTATTTAAAATAGTTAGAATGGCCATATTGATTCCCAAGCGAAGCGAGATCAGTTAAAACGTGGTCAATGATCTTTCCCCTTTCAAGAATTTCCAACTTGTCTTGTATCATTCGAAGTATATCTCTGGCGCGAGTCGCAAAGATCGAGTATTGGATTTATTACAAAAACCAATTCTTAAAATCATGGCAATTGTTTCATCTTTATTTATACCAAATCTAGTGGCGATTGTCTTATATCCTTCCGTAATAATTTGGATGTGTTCTTGAGAAAAATCCTCTGCTGCATTGCCAAGAATTCTCTGCATGAAAAACAATACACCGGTCACTGGTTGAATACTCAACCCCATTCTAGTCGCCTTCAGCCAAAGTCTTTGCATAATCCTCCCTGCAGTCAGAAAATCTGTAGGGGTGTTACCCCTCACTACGATGGCACCGAGAGCTCCAACTTTTGAATAAAGCTTTATATTGCCCTTCGCAGCAAACTTTGAAAACCCGAATTTATTGAACAAAAGCACCTTATTCCAATCGCGAAGAATCTTAAAAATTTTTTCAATTGGCAGTGGCAGAGCGAGTTCCTTTATATAAAATCCTGATTTTTTCTCTTCTGCCTCTTTTTTGTCCCAAATTATATGACTAAAAAGAAAATCATGGACTTTTTTATTCTCAAAAAGAATCCTATCACTCACCGTCAAATATTTTGCAATATCCTTTTTGTCCTTGAGATTTTCTATTAATTTTACTTCTCCTTCTCCAATTTCTCCCACTGTTTTTAATAATTCATGTTTCTGATCTTCCGTTAATTGTTTTTCTGTATACGGATTCCTGTTTGTTGAGCGTTGCGTAATAAATTTCAACAGTGGCTCTTCGAAAGGCGCTGATTTTTCTAAAATGAAATTGGCAACATGATTTTTATCTTCTGTATTGGGAAATAACTCAACCACACCACGATAGCCCATCGCAGAAGACGCGATAAGCATATTTTCTATTAATGCGCCATGCGCAATAAAAGAACCAAATTGTAAAACATTATACAAGGAGGTATCTCTCTCGGGAATGTTGGAAATCTTGATTTTACTGCCATCAATAACGAACCGCCATGGCTGACAATTTTCACCCGATGGCGCTTGCACTCCTGCTTCAAGTATTTTTTGTATATCTTCGCGAGGGATCATCACATTATTATAGCAGACTAGGCATAATTTTATGCATGCTAAATCTTGACAAAATATAAAAACCTTGCCATTATGGAACTAGTTAGTAATTTGAAAATTCAAAAAGAAAGGAGGTGAAAAACGTGGAAGCAGTAATCAAAGGTAAAGAATTCAGCCGGCGAGAGCCCATGCCTTTCGCTCTTAGATTCATGGAAAAGGCAGAGAACCCCAAACTCTCGGTCCAACCAGAGTATGGGGATACTCCCACGTACATCGGCCCAACTGGCAACAACATGGACTACACCACCGACTGAAGACTTCTCTCATGAGGCTCGGGCTTATAGACCCGAGCCTCATTTACTTTCCGGAAAAACTTTTTATGAGCGTTGCGATAAGAAATCGATACTCTTTCTTACCACGAAATGACTTGTTCCCTAAAATCTCTTTTGCATACTTAATAGCTTGATCCGATGCTCCTGTTTTCTTGTATAAAAAGGCGAGATTACTCTTAATCACGAATTTCTCTTCTTTACTTTGACCTAGCCGCAAACATTTTTTATACCAACGCTCAGCCAGTTCATTTTGTCCGAGCATTTCATATATGCCGGCTAAGTTATTTGCCATAACGAAGTTGGGAGATAACGCATAGACAGTTGTCGCTAAAGCGATCGCTTCATTCCTTTTCATTAAACCATACACCCGCGCAAGAAACTGCAGTGCGCTTATGCAATCTTTGTTATTCCGCAGTACTTCCATATAAATTTTCGCTGCTTTTTCCAAGTAGTGACGATGATAATAGAAAAAAGCTAAATGTAGTTTTACTCTGTCGGTTGTCTTGTGTGTCTTTAAGTATTTTTTGAGAAACTCCAAACCTTCTCTATGCTTGCCCTGCTGTTTAAGCACGAGAATTTTTTTCTCTAAATACTCATCTCGATTAGGTGTCGTTCTGTCTTTAAACATCTTTTTCTCCGATTACGCAGGTCACAAACTTAACAACTTCATTGTATGGAAACTAAAGTGCTAAGGCAATA
>ERZ1292623.1711-Hain-H51-01um-R1-1711-length-20626-cov-5_pt1 | contig 20626 bp, 31 predicted proteins | sample MGYA00564398_ERZ1292623 | MGnify/ENA primary metagenome ERZ1292623 (study PRJEB36523, sample SAMEA6512633) | groundwater metagenome | collected 2019-01-07 | study: AquaDiva: Metagenomics assemblies of 32 groundwater samples | reverse complement strand
ATAATCAAACCTTTATTTTTTACCAGATTGAAATTTACTCAATCCGGACAGAGCCCAAAAAGTTTAACTGGCTTTTTTAATCAGAAATGCAGATATATTTAATAAATTAGGATTTCTAATAAGAATATGAGTTTAGAGAGAGAAATACTTAAAGAGCTCGCACCAACTGTAGATAGCTATCTTAAAAATCCCACATGGGTTAATCGCGCTTGGAACCCTGGGAAAATTATGAATTTTATGGAGAGCGATGATCGCGAAAGGCAACTTGCTCTTTTTAGAGAACACGCGAATAGTGTGACAGACCCTGCTCTGGTTATAGCTACAGGATTTGCTGTTACTGAAAGAGGATTGCCTAATTATTCTGCAAGAGCTGGACATCTTGTAGGGGATGGAACTGGTGTAAGTAAAGATCCCTGGTCTAGATTCTTTCGTAGATGGAATGCGGAGGAAGAAGAACATGGAGCTATACTTTCCAGATACCTATTTTTATCTGGGCGTATCGATATGGAGGCATTTGACTATTCAGCATTTCATCTTATTGAAAATGGATGGGTTCAAAATCCGGATGACATATACCATGCTTTATTTTATCCTATGGTTCAAGAACAAATAGCTCAAATTGGATATATTAAATTGGCAAGATTAGTTGCAGATAAAGATCCTCTTCTTGCTGGTATATGTAAAAAAATTGCAGGAGATGAGTCTCGGCATGCAGCCTTCTATAAGACTATTGGAAAGGCTTTATTTTCTTCAAGAAGAAGAGATGAAGCACTTATCCATTTTGATAGCTTCATGGATAAAGTGTTAAATATGCCTTCGAGATTAATGGATGATCGGATAGAAGGAGAACCGCCGACACTTTATGAAAAATTTACTAATGTCTCTATATCTTCAGGAGTATTTGCGGGTCCAGACTATGCAGACATTTTAGAAGGTCTTAACAAAGATTTAGGAGTAATTGATTTTGCTACAAAAGATGAAGAATTAGAACGTATTAAAAAAAGACTAATTGAATTACCAAATAGATTTAGAAAAGTGGCAAAAAGAAGGGCAGAACACACTCCTGTCCCATTTGATTGGATTTATGGAAGAGTGGCTTAGATTTCAACGATTAATACAATCAGCTCAAAAAACAGAGAACATTGTTTTTATGATTTGTTTTTCTAAGACTGCACACTTTTTTATCCGAACCAATCATTAGTAACTCATGCAAAAAAGAATTAGTAAAATTAGTAAAAGAATGAGTAAACCTGCTGGAACTAGTAAGAAAACAGATAGTGGCAGAGGAGTACATACAGAAACTACTCATCCTGATCCAGGAGGAGAGGTTAGCGGAAAACCAGAAGAGCACAATGTTACTATATCTGAGATATGTAGAAGAAAACTCAAAGAGATACCTCAGTTGGGTAAAATAGAATCAACAATAACGGAAATGAATAAAAAATTAACAATTCTGCTTAAATCAAAGCAGAAAGTCAAAATAGTTAGCGTAAGTTCCTAATATTTTTGTGCTAATGGAGATGCCCGTAAAGCTTCTAGAGCTAATTTTTTTATTTCTAATATTTCTTGCTCAAGAGAGCATACCCGATCAGTTAGTATCTCCTTCTCTCTATCCGATTTTTCTAGTTTTTTTTCGATATCCGCCTTTGTAAAATCTAAAAGCATATCGTCTTCTGAAATAGTGTCTTTCATACCCAAGAGTTCAGAGTAATAATGTATCTTGTCACTCTTTCTCCAACCGAAGCGATACTTTAATGCAGACTCGGATTTGTAACGAGGCAACCAATAACAAGAAGCCATGTGTCTAAAATCATACATCGTGAGGTCTGAGTATTTAGCACCAGCAGGAGTAATTTTATCACCAAATAAACGCTGTGCAAGTCTTTTCAGATATTTATTTGTCATAAACGGACTAATCGGAAATAAGTAGTCATCTCGTTCAAGTTTATTTCTTGCAATATATTCTCGAAGTATTTCAGAACAGAGCATCAGTTTAATTCTTCTGCCAAAAGTCTTACTAGTCTCTTCTCGTATGTTCACTTCTTTACCGTTATTAAATAGGTCGGAAATTTTAACATTCATTAGTTCAGTTGGTGCGCGAATACCTGTGTCAAAAAGGAACATAATCAGAGCCTTGTAATCTGGTTTGGCGTGCTCACATAAAAGCTTGAATTCTTGTTCTGTTAAGTAAACCCATTCTGGTTTTTTACCCTTAGTATCTAAATCTAAAGTTAAATCTTTTATTTCAATTCCTTTCTTTCTGTTGACTTTCTGATGCCAATGCCAAAAAGCCTTGAATATTCTAGCAGCAGTATCAATTGACTTGAACTGTTTACCATCTTTTCTTAACAATGTTCCATTTCCCATATCCGCAAAGAAGCCAAGTAATTGATCCTCTGAAATATCGGTAATTATCTCTAAATGATATAACTCATCAAACTTCTTAGCATAATTAATGAGCTTCTCGCGTAAAGAGTTAAGTCTGATATAGCTTCTTGAGCCTTTGGTGCTGCCTTGGGCTACGTTTAAACCACGCTCCATATCGCTAAGATATTGTAGAATAAGCTCTGAGTTTTGAAGACTAACCTCTGGAATAACAGAGCCAATGCGTGCTTTCCAAGCTAGGTATCTCTCTTTATGTTTATAGGGATCAAGTTTCATACTGTTTATTCTCAAGTTGTCGTTTTAAACAACCTGTACAAACCTTGTACATAACCGCCCATGATTATACCATAAAGGTATAACGCCCAGACCAGGAATCGAACCTGGGCATCGCTTGCGCGAAAGAGGATTAGCAATATTATATAGAAAATACTATATAATAATATTTAAATACGCTAAAGGCCTTAGTATGATATGATTGAAAAAGTAGTATTAAGAAATGATAGAATGGAGCAAAATCTAACTGACATCTCAAATGCTAATATTCCAGACACAGAGAAAACACATATTCTCTCATTCTTCAAAAACTATGCTTTAGGAAAGATAACTAGAAGAAGACCAGATAAATCTACAATGGAGCATTACGCTATTTATCTAAGAAAGGCATTTGAATTTTTAGGTAAGCCTTCAGAGGAGCTAACAGAAGAAGATATTGATGGTTATGCAACAGCACTAATAGACAATACCATCAAATCGAAACAGAAAATCTCAAAGAAATTGCCCGAAAGAGAGCCAAATCCATTATCCCAAAGTGTGAAAGTAAAGATGATGAGAACTTTATCTCAATATCTAAAATGGATTATTCCAGACAAAGCACCTTTACTCTGTAAGTCATTAGACGTAAAGGATACTCAAAAAAAGCTATATCCTCAATTCCTTACAGAACAAGAAATTGATAAATTGTATCGGTCTTGTAGTAGTCCTGAAAGAAGATATTTGATAGCAGTTTTATTTTCTTCTGGAGCAAGAGCATCAGAATTTTGCAATATTAGGCGTTCAGATGTAAAGTTACCAAGCGGGAAGGAGAACTTTGTAAAAATTACTTTACAAGAAGCATATTCTAAAACCAAAGGTAGAACTATTTCTCTATATTACAAAAACGCGATTGAAGCAGTAAGTGAGTTTATGGAGCAAAGAATTAAGGAAGGAATGAAAGATGACGAACCTATTTGGAACACTTCAAAAAAAGGATTCTCATATAACGCAACTCATAAATGGCTAGAATACACAGGAGAGAAAGTATTGGGTAAATCAATTCATTTCCATTTATTTAGGTCAAGTTGTGCGACATGGTTAGCAACAAGGCTCAACATTCAAGAGCTATGTTATTTTTTTGGTTGGAGATTTGGTTCACCAATGGCAAATATTTACATTGCTCGTGAAGGAATACAAATGAAAGAAGTTGATAGCAAATTAACAAATACAGAGCTTGGAGAATTACAAGCAAAGTTACAAAAAACAGAATATGAAAATAAGATGACTAACGAAAAGATAGCAAGAATGGAAGCAATATTAGAGAAGTTAGGAAATGCACACGATAAAACTTTACTCCCACACGACAATGGAGACTATGAAGTCTTACCCAAAGGACAATAAACCATATAAATTCATCACTTAACTATCTTTTATGGTAAAACTTGTAGAGTTTTGTAATGACTTTTTTAAGAAATATCCGGATGACCCTAGATACAAGATTCTTATTCTTCAACTATATGTTGAACACTATGTCAATGAGCTGTTATGTCATTTTAGCCAAGAGGTTCTACATAAGACGATTAGAACTTATCTCGTATTCCCAAAAAAACTAGACTTTTTAGTTAAACAAGCAATAATAACTGAAGAACATAAAAGCATACTTATTTGTTTAAATAGTATAAGAGATGAGTTTGTTCATGAATTAGAAATTAAACCTTCTAGAATTAATGAACTGCTAAACTCTCATAGTTTAGAAATACACTTAAAATATAATATTACAACCTCCAATAAACATTTTAATGAGGAGTTTAATTTCAAAGATATTTATAAAAAATACAACACCCCCAAAGCTACACAGTTAGATATCTCAGTTGTATGTCTACTCGGCTATCTCGACTTTCAGCTAAACAAATTAAAGGGGACAGAAATAAGTGAGATTATATATCCTGAATTAAAAATAGATGATGTGACTAAAAAGCTCATGGTCGTTTTCCATTTTTTTGAGCATCAAAAAGTTTAATTAATCAAGATTAATTGTAAAATTTATGACTGACACAAATTTCTTTTCTAAGTTTTCTATAAATACTCCCAACAAATATGTTTTATATCTTGCAGGAATATCTTTTGTGCTTTCTCTTGTTTTTCCAATACATGGATTAGAAGTCAAAGATATTCAAAAAGGGTGTTTGGTCTTTATAGGAACAGGTCTTCTTAACTGGATTTTAGTTTCAGTTGTAATAAGAACACGTTTTGCAATTTTAACAGATGAAGCAGAGCAGAATAGACATATGTCTAGTAGCGCTAAAGAAGAAATTGCATTTTGGACATTTCTTGAGTTTTTTGTTTTTATAGTTAGTTATTTAATTGCTATGGCAAACGTTTTTGGATAAAATTAAATAACTATATAGCAAAATTCAATGGGTTTTATATACGATTATAACTATTTATAAGTATGAAGAAAACAACAACAGTTCAAGTCTATTTGTCTTCGGCAAAAAAACTACGTAAAACACAGAAATATCCAAATGAGAAGATGAAATTAATTATTGAGCGATTAATAAAACAAACATTTAAAAATAATCAATAAATCATAATTATATCATATTCGTAGAATAACAAGAAGCACCCCGACTGTGGGTCAAGTGGTAGACGTAAGGGCACCTGAATTCTATAAGAGCTGACTTAGTCAGCATTTACACAGTGGAGGGAGGTTACGAATGAAAAAATGGAAATATATAATTTAAAGAAGTATGCAGGACAAAAAGTCTATTTAATTCTTAATAATAATTTTAGGTATACTACTATTTTACCGAATGAAATTACAAGTGAATTTACCTTTACTGATAAATTCGGAAAGAGCAGAACAGTCTCAGCTGATTTTGTTGCATTTGTAGAAGAGTGCAATGAGTGATGTTTTAGTACATTATGTTAATAAAATAACTAATGAAAAAACAACAGCAAAACTTTTATCTCAATGTAGTGAACAGGAGAAAAATAAAGTTAATTTGAGAAGGTTATTTTCCAATGAGGTTGTTTTAGATTTAGAAGATAAAAGTCAATTAGACAATTGTTTGCAAAAACTGAATGAACACAACTGGAGTTATAGAGTATGGGATACTGGTTCGCGTGGGTATCATATACATTTATTATTTGAAGGACTTGAAAAAGAACATTTAGAAGTAAGAAATAGATTTAGAAAATTTGTTATCAGCGAGTTTGAGGCTGATGAATCAGTAGCGAGTGAAAGTCATGCAATTGCAATGGAAGACAAAATACATTTTAAGACGCAAAAGTCAAAGACTTTGTTTAAAGAAAGTAAAACATCTACATTAAATTCTATTAAACCAGAACTTTTAGAGCTATTGAAACAATGGCACCAACAGACAAAAGAAAGTAAAACAGAATTAAATACTTTTTTTATAAAAAATGTGGACAATGAACCTTACTTACAATATGTGTTAAATAATATCGTGGAAAATGGTGACAGACACATGGTTTTGTTTAAAAATCTTGTTGCATTACTTCAATCTGCTGGAAAGACTTATCAAGAAATTGTTGAGATTGGAAACAGAGTTATTGCTAATTGTCCTGATAAAAAAATAGAAGAATGGACAGGTTGGTTCAATAGTGATATGAAATATAACCCTTATGAGTTGAATAAATGGGCAGTTGAACAAAAAGTTCCTGCTTTAGCATTCAGCAAAAATAAGGATTGGATTAATGCGATATATAATTGGGAAGATTTAGAAGACCTGAATTTTGAAGAAGATTTTAGTGATTTTGTTATTGATGCTTCTGAATTAGTTGCACAAGGGGATACTAAAATTGAATGGATAGTTGATAAGTTTATTCAAAAAAATACCTTTACTATCTTTGCTGGTGAAGGTGGAGCAACTAAATCATTAACAGCATTAGAAGTAGCATTACATTGTTTAGCAAATAAAGATTTGTTTTATCACGAAGCAAAAGCAAATAAAGTTATTTATGTTGATGAGGAGAATGGAGCTATGTCTCTTAAAAGAAAAATCCCAAGGATTTGTAAGGGATTAGGAATTGAAGTCTCAAAAAACTTAAAAATAGTTGCATTTAAGGATATCAAGCTTGTTGGCGGAGACCATAATTTTAATAGGTTAAAAAGACTTATTAAAAAAGAACAAGCAGATTTAGTTATTTTGGACTCTTTAGTTAGATTACTTGTAGGAGACGAGAATTCTATTAAAGATGTAAGGGGGATGTTTGATTGTTTAAAACCTTTAAAAGAAAAAACAACTATTATTGGATTACATCACTCAAACAAACCTAACGAGTATAATAGGAGTGACAAGTTTGATAAACATCATCTAAGGGGCGTCACGGACTTTCAAAATCAACCAGATAACATCATAGAATTTGTTAAAGATGGGTTTGGAGAGAAAGTTGTTGAGTGTTGCGTTGTAAAATCAAGAGATGAATGTTTGTTTACAGATGTATGGAGTTATAAGTACACAGGAGATGCTAATTTTGAAGAGCCACTTAAAATGGAGTTTTTAGGTAGTAATGATGTTAATATGTCTGCTAAGGATAAGGCAAAGATTAAAGTCTTAGAGATGATAAACAACTCTAATTCAAGTCTTAAAATGAATGATATTAGTGATAAGATTAAAGGTATAACTAACGTCAGGGATGCTATAAATGAGCTTGTTTCTGATGGCAAAATATTGAAGATAGGACAAGCCTCTAAAACAGTATATTCTAAAATCTAAAACATCGTCATAACATGATTTTTATTTTTTTTATTTTTGAGTTATTTTATACCTCTCTTTATAATCGTCATAAAAAGAGAGGAGATATTTTATGAAGACGTTTATATTATATAAAACTGATATCATCATAAGTGTTATTTCTATGACCTTTACTAATTATTAAGTAAAGTAATATCTTCATAAAAATACATAGTATATATAGTATTAAGAAGAGATTAAAGACAATAAAAACTCATAGAGTTAGAATTAGGATACAATTATAGTATTCACCAAAAATACAGCGTGTTTAACGCTCAAACATAGGGAATTTAAGAGATTAAACATAAGGAGGTGTAGAATAAGATTACAATATGGTATACAGAAGACAAGCAATTAGAATAAGAGTTATTAGTAAAAGCAAAAAAACAGGTAAATCGCAGATTGGACTATCTTTACCACAACAATATAAAAAAGAGTGGTTAGGAAGAAGAGTAAAATTAATAATTAATGAGAAAAACAAAACAATAGCATTAGTTCCAGTAGAAAATATAGTTTGAGTTAAAGGATTTATATATAAAATTTTATTTATATTATAGAATTACGATTATTTTCGTCAATTCGTCTTTCCATTAATGCAAATGGCTTGTAGTAATATACAAGCCTTTGCTTTACCTTACTGGAAAAATAAGAGAGATATAAATGATTCGAGTTTTAGAAGAAACAGAAAATGGTAGATGTGAAGAGTGTAGCCGAGTTAATAGCATGAAACTACAATTTATTTATAAGCAAGAAATATCAGAAAAAGAATTTTCAGAAGTGAAGTTATTTTCTTGTGAGTATTGTGGTCACAGACAAAGCTTCTTTGTTGTAGACGGAAAAAGAGTAGTAATTACCAAATATTATTAGAAATGGATTTTAAAAAAATAGATAATAAAACTGGACCAGAAGGATATGAGTGGCTTCGTCCATTGCAAAAATCGGGAGATGCTTATAGTGATGCAGTTAGAGAGAAAAGCCATTTTCCTTCAGAAAATAGAAAGATTGCTGGGAAGTTAAGAGGATTGAAATTAGCAAATCCAGAGAACTTAGAAAAGAAAGCATTACTATTAGCAACAAATCCCAAGATGAGCGCAATAGAAATTACCAAATTATATTCTCAATTATTAGAAATGGATTTAAGTCCAAAACTATTATTAATTTTATTAGGTAAAATATGTCAAGCACATAGTGTTATTTTCGGATTAAGAGATGTTGATACTCCTGTAAAGAATTTTGACAAGTTGGAAAGACCTTGTAGACTTAGTTATGAAGAAGTTGATTTAATTAAATCTGAACTATCAAAAATAAGAGCAGAAAATAAAGAATTGAAAGATAAATTATTTATATTGGAGATTGACAATGCGAAATAGAGAAACTCTATTTACTATTTATGAAAGTTGGCAAAAAAATAAAATTATTAATGAGAAGGAGGTTTGAAATAAAAAATGAATAATACAATTAAAGAAGCAGCAAAATTATTAGAAATGCAACCTTTACAGGTTGAATTACTATCTTCAAGAGCATTAGGGGTAATGGTTTTAGAAAAATTGCTTAAGAAAGGTTACAAACTGGAATCATCCGACTTTGGAGGTTTTAGTTTTTATCAAGATGACTAAAAAGAAAGTCAGTTTTAAAGAGTTTAACGAATTAAAAGCAAAGTTGGAAGCAAGAGAAAATATGCATCGGGAATACATGCAACTTCTCCAAAATAAATTCGAGATAAGGATACCTGCAAAATTATTAATCGGCTCAAGTATATTCAATTTAGTGTTAGTAGATGAACAAAATAAACCAGTTGAACAAGTTAAACCAGTAATATTAGAAAAACCAAAAGAGCCAAACTCAACATACAGGAGTTATATTACATGAGGAAAATAATAGTAAGATTATCTCAAGAAAATAGATGTGAGAGTTGTAATAATGTTGGAGCAATGTTCTTTGAGAGCAACCACTTACACGAAGAAGCAGGAATTATGGTTAATGTGTTTAGTTGCAGACTTTGTTCTCATCAACAAACATTTGATATGGTAAGTGGTGAACGTTTGAAGTCTATTAGGTATTGGTAAGGTTATTAATAAAATTATTTAATTTTTCTAGTATCCACGAATTGAAACTTCATCTATTACACCATTCATGTAGTGGTTTTGTCCTGGGTCTCCCCAACCAATGTTAAGGTTCTGACTTACTTGGGGCATTTGTCCAACCTTTGGAGCTGAATTTTCTAGAACATCATTGACATAAACTTTTACAGTACTACCATCATATTTCATTTTTAATTTATACCAAACTCCGACTTGTAAGTTTGTTGTTCCATCTATTTCTGTCCAAGTATTATAAGTTACACAACTTGTTGAACAGAGACCATCGTTTGCATACACTCCTCCATGAACTTTGTCATTGTAAATTGCTAAAATGTATGGTCCATTCTTACTAACTATTGTTCCGTATCCCGAACTATCATGTCTTACCCATGCTTCAATTTCAACACTATTTGTTACATCTATACTTGGAGTATGTAGTGTTGTAACTAAGTCATTACTTCCATCAAAATCAAGAGCATTTCCTGAATAGCCGATTGTCCAGTTTGCACCATTAATATTCCCAGTATTCACATTACCACTTGAGTCTAGAGTTATTATTCCATTACCTTCATTGAAATGCCACAGAGCTACTAGTGGTAACGAAGAATTTGTTTGAGGGATTGAACTGTTTGAGAAATATACATTATCAAAGTCTGTCATCATCAAACCATTACTATCGGTTTGAGACATAATCATAAATGTAGCAGGATAAGAAACTGAATTGTAAGTATGCTGAATAATAGAATTATCTGGACGAATAATTGTTTGAGTAATATTGTTTTGGTTGAACTCTTGAGTTATTTTATATAAACCCGTTACACTTCCCACATCAGACAGTCCATTCCAGTAACCAATAGCTCCGCTTCCAGGATTAGGTGTTGGATTTGGAACAACTCCAGATAAAGTGCAATGTACTCCATTAATAAAACAGCCAGAGACTCCTCCGTTTTGGCTTAAGTCAAAATATACTTCATAACTTATCTTTTCTCCTGGCAAGAAAGTTCTGTTTAATTTAATTCCTGCTCCTCTTGGTGTAGCACTATTTTGAGCGAAATGATATTTTTGAGTAGTTGTATTTACATAATGCTGGTCTGGGAAAGGCCAACCATCTATTTGTAATTCTGTCCACTTAGTACTGTTAAGACTTCCAGATGAGAAATCATCATATAACGTCCAACCATTAGGTATTTGTGTTGTTGGAACACACGCACCTTGATTACAAGAGTAATTACCTAATTCGGAGCAGTCATATCTTAATGTTCCTGCAAGGTTGCTATATTGCTGACTGAATGAAGAGCCACATGAGAATTCTATTAATGTTTGTGAATTTTCACAATAATCTGTAAATACTCCTGAAACTGTTTGATTTGTCCCATTTTGATAGAAATCTCCGTTAAATATTCCCGCTACACTTCCTTGATGTTGGAACTGATTGTTTAAACTAGGATTTGCATCTGTATCTCCACAATTACCGTTAGGAATTGTTGTTGCTAGATATAATATTTGAGGAACTGCAACTACTAGAGATATTAAGATAACTGCTGTGAGGATGATTATTGTTGTTTTCTTCATTTTATTATTTCCATTCCAATCCCTTTGTGTCATTTGCACCAATAACACTTAGAATTTGTATAAATAGGGCTATAAAAAACCACCCATAACTACCAGTAATTGCTAGACGAATAAAAATTAAATATGTTATAAAGAATACATACCCTCCACCCAAATTTCTTTGATATACCTGTCCAAGACCAGGAAGTACAAAACTCAATACTGGAGCCCAATTTGGTTTTATTTTTTGTGTCATATTAGTTAGTAACTTCTATATTCCAGTTACCTTTGGAAGAAAAACTTGAGCCAGTATATGATGTACCTACCTCAATTTGTAGCCTATAGTTTCCAGAGTCTAAAGTGGCTGATTTAGTACCTGTATATTGCCCTATTCCGTTAAAGAGATATTCTCTATTACCCGATTCATCTATTGCATGAACTATAAAATTGCTATCTCCAGAATATCTCCCTTTGAAGAAGACCAAACCTTCTGCATGGAAAGGGTCTGTGATTGTATCAGTATTACCTGTAAAGTTAAGAACTATTTTCTGTTTTTGTGATACAGCTACATTGTTAGACCCAGAATAGTCTCTATTTACCGATAAAGTTGAGTCAGAAATGGAAGGTTTGATTATAGACCAAACTATCGCTATTCCAAAAAAAATTAAGAAAACAGTAAGAATGGAGTGTTTCCCAAACCAAGATTTTTCTTTATTCAAAGCCATGTTTGTCTTAAACAAATACCCTATAAAAATGTTACGCTAAAGTTACCCTCGTATTAAAATAAAAGTTACGCTTCTGTTGAATGAATAAGGAACTCAAAAAAGAGATATTTATCAAAAAGGGCAAGTTAAGAGGAGAGATATTGGAGAAGTTAGACACTGCTAAAACAGCTACTGAATTAGCCAAAGAATTAGGAAAACATAGAAGTGCTGTCAGTCGGACTTTAATTGATTTAGAGAAAGAGGGTTTAGTCAAATGCGTTAATCCTGATGATGATAAGTTTAGACATTATGTTAGAAGATAAAACTTAAAAATACTCTTTCTTAGTTATTTTTATGGATTTAATAAGTTTAGAAAAAAGATGGAAAATAGCTGCTAGCATTTTATGGGCAGGCTTATATCTTTTAATTAGGTATAACCCTATAGAAAATGAAGATTTACTACAACATATTTTCACAGCCTCGGTAGGAGCTTTATTTATTCCTTTAGCTCTGTTAACAATTTATGCTATAAAATCTATAAAGACCACTATTCAGACAAATTACAGCAATTTCAAAAATCAAAAGAACACTGAAATAAAAGTAATTCGGAGTAAACAAAATAAAGAAACCGATTTAAAAAAGAAAATAGAATACGAAGAGGAAATTTTAGAAATCATGAACCAAATGATTTCATTTAGCAGTAATAGGGTAACTAAAAATTTGCTACTTTCTTTTTTTGCCATAATTGGGGCTATTTTCGCTTCTCTATTCAATGTAAGCCGATTAATTGGTATTGACAGTCAATGGGCAATTAATTTTACTATTTTATATATAGGATTATATTATAGTTCAAAAGCTTTGCTAGATGTTTTGCTTGGCGTTAATAAATAATCCTAAGAATTTTTGTAGAAGACATAATGGCTAATCTATTCTACAAAATTAACCCTCATGCAAACTAAGGCTACCCGATATTTAGTATAAATAATAAGTTTATAACTATTTGAGATTATTATCTAACATGAGTATAGTTGATTTTAACAGGCTTCTTACAAGACAAAATAAAAATATTGAAAAGCAAATGATGGGTAGAACTAAGAAAAAGAGAAAGTCTTTAACTTCAGGACAAAGACTTTTTATTTGGGAACATCCCAAATTGTATGGAAGGAAATGTCATATCTGTGGGCAAAAGATAACTAAGCAGTCAGATTTACAATTAGACCATAAAACCGCTTTCTCAAATGGCGGCAAAAAACTGGCTTTAGCACATACACATTGTAATAGAATAAAGTCATCTGGAAGTTTAAGGAAAATTCAAAAAGCATTAGGACTTAGAATTAAAAGAAAAAGAAGCGAAAGGAAGAAGAAAGTTAGAAGGGCAACTCGCAACCCTTATGAAATAAAAATACCACAGTTTAAGATATAACAAAATGACTCACAGACATAGAAGAAATATGCACAGGAATTTCAGAGGAAATGGTCATAAACAGCATTTTAGACCAAGGAGAAGATATACTCTCTTTCAAAGAATGAGTTATTTTGCAAGGAAGCATCCAATTTCCCTTGGAGTAATACTTATTCTTGCTTCCATTGTTTTATTTAGGCTGTCTTTTACAAATGTATTCCTTCATAGCTCTGAGGTATTTATGTGGTCTATGTTGGTTAGTGCATTATTATTTATTGCTGGTTTATTAGTATTGAAAGGATACTGGAAAAATAATGTTTCTAACTTTAATTCACAGCATAACTTTAATTGGAAATAACAACTAATTTAGACTGATTAAATTATTTTTATATTATCTGTGTTCGTATAATTGGTTAACTGCTATTCGTTCTCACTAACTTTGTCACCTTGAAAGTATTTTTGATAGACTGGATTAAGTATTTCTGCTCTTTTCTCATGTGACTTAGATTCTGCGGATAGTATTTCTAATCGTAGTCTTTCCTTTAGTTCCCATACATGCCTTCTTAACTCATGCTCTACAACATCTATTTCAGGTTTCTTTTTCCTCAAGTCTTGATGAAAGTCTAAGGTTTTGCTGTACTCCTCTTTTAAAAGATTATTAACTGGTTCGCTATTAGTTTTATCTGAGGTTTTCAGCAACATCTCTTTAAGGTTACTTGATGTACTAAGCGCGTTGTTATAATTTCCGCTTAAACATGAATTCTTCAGCATAGACTTCTTTCTTTTAATATGGCTCTCAATCTTGAATAGTTTTTTTGGTTCATTAAATTCCTTAACACTAACTTCTTTATCCATACCAAAAAAAGAGTCTTGGCATTTTCTATTGCAAAAGTAAAAGTTTTGGTTTTGATAAGTTACGGGAATCTCTTCTGCTGTTTTCCGACAAGTCTGACATAAATTCTTCATAAATTCGCAAAGAATTAATCGTTTATATGGTTTATTGTGTAGCCGTTTGAAGTAGTTTTATTGCTTCCTTTTTTGTTATTGTAGGACTAAAAGAAATACTTAATCTTGTAAGATAATTCTTTTGTTTGTCAGTTGCTAGTTCTTCTTTTATTGGTTGTTGTTTTACTGTCTTTTGATTTTGGATTATTTCTGATATATAGAGTTTAGTTGATAACTCCAATAGTTTATCATCAGTTATGTTAAGTTGTTTCTCTTTTGCGTCATTCCTTAACTCTACTATTAGTTCCTTTAACCTTTCCATAAATACGTTTATCGAAGCGGATTTATAAAACCTTTGATTGTTGTAACTTAATAGAAGTAGTATCAAAACCATCGGTTTAAATAAGAGTTTTCTATGATTTTTCTGAGATATTTTTATCTCGGGTATAAAAATAATGATGAAATTGGAAGAAACAAATGTAATTCATACTTATAGCGAAGCAAACGCTAAAGGGGAGAAAACCAAACCTCTTTTACATAAAGGTATTTGGTTGTTTCGCTATATAAACGTTTTGCGAAGCATAAGAGGAGGTGAATTAAAGTGAGTCAAACTCATGAGCTACCTTGGTGGTTAGCAGTTCCGCTATGTTTAGTAATTGGCATTATTTTTGCGTCAGCAATACCTGAAGTAAGAATAGTGTTTGAGCAAATAGTTAGTGCGGTTGTATCGGCAATATTTGTTGGCATTGTTGCAGGACTAATCATTTTAGGACTAGTCTGGTATTTCAACAAAGATTAATTGTTGGTAACTGACTAGGCATAAACACTTTTTATTTTTCTTTTTTTAAGATAATTTAAATAACAATATAATTCAACATTTTCATGGATGAAAACAAGGACAAAATTACTAAACAAGTCGAACATACTGGTCAGTTAGCAAAAAAATTTATAGAACCAGCATTAAAATTACAAAAGTCTTGGGGCGAAGTTTTTCAAAAGACAGCCCAGTTTTCAAAAGGGATACAAGAAAAACAAGAAGAGATTACTAAAGGAATATCTAAGCATCTAAAGTTTATGGCTGAAGATAATGCTCAGCCACATATTACTAATAATCTTATCAAAAAATTACTAAAAACACAACAGCCAACATGGATGTACTGGTTATCCTTTGTAATGTTAATCTTAACAACAATAGCCTCAATCTTAGCAGTTTATATCGCTTATACTAAATAAAATCAACGCTCGGACCAGGAATCGAACCTGGGCATCGCTTGCGCGAAAGAGGATATTTACGTATTAACCTAGCAATCCTCCGCAATTCCATTATGCGATCCGAGCTACAATAAAGAATAAAAATAAGTCTTTTTAATTCTTTAGTCTTTCTCTATAATCCCATAATGAGCGTATAGGAATATACCATAGAAAAAACTTGATAATATTAGCAATCCTCCGCAATTCCATTATGCGATCTGGGCTTTTTGAACTCCGTAGCGAGTCTGCGAGCCTGTGAGCAGGTTCGAGCAAGAGAGTTCAAAAATGAGTTAATCTCTGGGTTTTAAAAACTATTTATTCAGACCGTAGCGAGTCTGCGAGTCTGCGAGCAGGTTCGAGCAAGAGAATGCAAAAATAATCTATTAATAGAGTTTTAAAATATATCCTTTCCGCACCGAGAAAGCCCACAACAAGAGAGGACGAGTTTCCTAAATCGAAAGCTTTATGAGCACTCAATAAACCAAATTATTATGAGTTTGCTAGATATAATCTCTCCAATGGTATGTGCAGTCATACCCGGATACATCTACGAGAGATGAGAACAGGAAAGAGCGCAAATAACTGGCAAACCTCCAAAGAATCCTTACGTTATCAATTCAAGTCCAGTTATAACAACGGCTATAGTATATGAGGGAATAAGATTTATGTCTGGCATGGATATGAGCCCGCAAAATTTACTATATTCGATTGGAGGAGTAGTTGCAGGAACACTTCTGGGGCAATTGGCGCGGACAGGCATACAACGTTATAAGAATTCACAGGACAGACCAAGGCTTATGCAGATGCTCCAAGACCCCCAACATGCAATTGACTATGCGCCAAAAAAATTGCAGGAAAAAGTGCGTAATGGTATGTTAGACATAGAGCAATTATTATTTGCAGACCTAACCGATGAGCGCCAGCAAACACAAGTAGAAAACGAAATAAATAGAATAAACCGAAACCTAACATTTAATATTTGCAGAGGAGCTCCAATATATGGTGAGCAGATCACCCAGTGGTGTAATAATCATATCTCGAATGTTCAAGAAGAAGTAGCTTATCGTAATTCATTAAAATCATTTTATGAGTCAAAAGAGGAAAAAAAGGGCACTGCCTGGATTAACAGCAATATGCTAGATTCCCGCAAAATTTTTGCGATTATTAGAAAGAGCTCTCAAAAAATAGAGACATACAGGTTAGATCTCACAGATTTTACTTTTGATATAACTGATGGAAATATATTCGTCTTCGGTCAAGTTCCACAGTTAGAAGTAAACAGGACTTTTGAAGCACCATTTAATTATATTGGGCTTGCAAAGGAAGCACAGGCAGCAGAAAATAAAAAACACACTGTAATGGCTCTAGCTTTAGAGCAAAACATCGATGAAGAAGAGATTTCTAAGAAGGTGTGCAATTATTATCTTCAAGCATACGCAGAACAACAGATGAAAAAGAGAACCCCTAATTATTTAGAACCACCAGAAAACTTCCATTTGAATTAATTATAGAGAAGTTTGAATTATTGCATTTTTGAGGTTTTTTCAAACTTCTTCTTAGAGAAATTTGCAACATTTTATTATTTTTATTGATTATGCAAAATTCTCTATAAATAGAAAAATCTTTTGGGCAACTTAATTAATACAGAAGATACATAATTATAAAGACCTTTTCTCTAAAAAAACATGCTTTTGCAATTAACTAAAGATGAAATCCCTATTTATGGTAAAAATGCATTTTATGTACCAATACATCCGAAACTTCTAAAAGATGGGCTTACATTTGATCCTTCACTTGCCTCAAAGGTTTTTCCACAAGTTGCAAAAGAGTGGTATAGCGATTTAGAGGAACACGTTGCTACTACCAAACTAGAAGAAGCAACTAGAGATTGGTACGAAAGTGTTTTTCTTAAATCTAAACCAGTTATAGTTAAAGAAGGCAAATATCAAAAAATAAATCATTTAGGGTGGCGTGACGAGCTTGTTATAGATGAGAGAGGATTTGCGTGGGGATTAGGTATAAATCGAAATGGAGGAGGTAGTTTATACTTTAGAGAGGGAGATCAAAATTGTGAAAATTATATTCCATTAAGTGGTAAGCCCAACAAATTCTTCAGTATCTCCTCTCAAAAGGCGAAAGCATTAAGTCGTGAGGTAATTGGCGAGGATTTAGGAAGAATACATGTCTATGCACATCATAATATAGATCATTACCCAGGAGCTCTCTTTCTTAGAAACTGGGCAATAGAATACCTAAATGAAGCTATGCGCTCAATAAATATACAAATCTAGCAATTAACCCATACACTTATAAACAGAGTTTTTACTGTATTTACGGCTTATAAGGCCATATCAAGTAGAACGGAGGAACGTAAATAATGGAAAGACAATTTGGCGGCGGCAATGGCGGCGGAAGATCATTCGGCGGCGAGCGCAGATTCGGCGGACCTAGAAGATTTTCTTCAGGCCCACGAGAAATGCACAAAGCAGTATGCTCTGAATGCAAGAAAGAATGCGAAGTACCTTTTAAACCAACTGAAGGAAAACCTGTATTCTGCCTAGACTGCTTCAAAAAGAAGAAGCAAAGCTACTAATTTTAATTAATTAGAAGCATATTTTTTATTTTATTATTTTTAGTCAAATAATGCGCTTAGGCTATCGCCGTGGCTCATTCTATAAATCGCCTCTGAGAAAAGAGGTGCAAGAGGAACGATTTTTAGTTTTTCAGTTTCATTGTGGTGCATAGTGTCACCAACAAAGAACTTATCAAAATTATCCAAAACTGCAAAACCTTTAGTAAAAAGTCCGTGTGTGCAGAAACCATATATCTTACGAGCGCCTTGCTCTCGAGCAACAGCGGCAGCCTTTGACAAGGTTCCACCAGAATCAATAATATCATCAACAAGAAAGACATCGCAATCTTTAACATCTCCTACAAGTTTGAGCTCATCAACCTTTCCAGCTTCTTTTCTTGACTTATACCCTATAACAAGACGGCCAACGCCAATGCGTCTAGCAAATGCAGCAGCACGAGCAGTTCCTCCAGCATCAGGACTCATGACAACAAGATTATCTGAAATAATTTCAGGATGATTCTCTTTCAAATAAGTTACAACAGAGTTAAAAGACTGCAAATTATCAAATCTAGTATTAAAGAAACCATCAATAGCAGGATTATGAATATCAACAGTCAAAACTCCATCAGTATATTTATCAATAATTCCAGCTATAACAGCAGCACTTATTGAAGTCCTCGGCTCGTCCTTTCTGTCCTGTCTTGAAAATCGAAAGTAAGGCATTACTACAACACTTTCAGCGCAAGAAGATTTTTTTAAAGCCTCACATACAAAGCTAAGCTCTGTAAACCATCTAGTTGGATGTAAGCTCGAGTCATGGATATAAAAAACCTTTTTTCCGCGAACGCTAGCTCCTATCTGTGGTTTAAACTCTCCATCTGCAAATTCCTTAATTCTTATTTCTCCAAATTCATACTTACCATTATTACGAGAAATTAGTCCATCATATACTCTCTTTGCAAAATCCCAACTTCTTCCCAAAGGATTAGCCAATATAACATACGTCTCACCCATACTTAAAATAAAAAAGAATACTATAAAACAATTTAGGTATTTTTTTGTAAGATTTATATAATCTAACACATACATTCAAATATGTTATACGAAAATTGGTTGCACACGGCAGCTTTGAGTATAAAGACTTCTTATTGTCCTCCACTCAAAGATAATCTAACTACTGATTGTTTAGTCATTGGAGGAGGTATAGCGGGATTGCACGCAGCCCTGCGTTTAGTCGAAAAAGGAAAGAAAGTAATTCTACTGGAAAAAAGAACTTGTGGAGGCAGTTCATCAGGTCAAAGCGCAGGTTTTCTAACACCAGAAAGCGAAGAAGACATGCGTCAACTCATAATCAAACATGGAATAAAAAAAGCAAAGACTCTTTACAATGTCCCATTTGAAGGAGTAAACCTAATAGTAAATACTGCAAAGAAAAATAATTTTAACTGTGATTTAAGAAAACAGGACTCACTTTATCTCTCGGCCAAAAAATCTCATGATTCGCTAATAGAGGAAGAGACAGAGTTCAGAAAGGAAATGAAATTATCTTATCAAGTTCTTGATGAAAAAGGATTGGCAAAATACCATCCAGGAGTAGGCTATAGAAAAGCAGTAAGATATTCTGGTTCCTACGGAATAAATTCTTTTGCATACTGCCAGGAAATGAAAAATCTTCTTCTAAGCAAAGGTGTCAAGATATATGAGTCAACAGAAGTTACAAGACTTGAAAAAAATACGGCAAAGACCCATATAGGTTCAGTAAAAGCAAAGAATATAATTATTTGCGTAGATAAAATGAAAAAAGAGTTTGATAAAGAAATATCTCGTAAGTTTTATCACTTACAGACTTACTTGGCAATAAGCGAGCCATTAAGTGATGAGGAGATGAAATCTATATTCCCAAATGGAGAATTAATGTGCTGGGACACAAATTTAGTTTATATTCATTACAGACCTGTAAATGGAAATAGAATTTTAGTTGGAGGTTCATCGCCTTGGGCAACATATTACCCGCAGTATTATCATTCATCAAGAATAATAGAGCCTTTCATAAATACATTAAAGAAAAGATTCCCCAAAATAAAAGATATAGAATTTACACAGTATTGGTCTGGATTAATTGATGTGACTCAAGACTTGGCTCCAATAGCCGACTATGATAAAAACAACAAATCAATTCAATATGCAATGGGGTGCGCAGGTCTCAACTGGGCGGCTTACTGTGGAGATTATTTAGCAAGAAGAGTGATAGACCCGCAAAAAACAGAAGACCTCTCAGAATTTTTAGGCTCAAATAGAAAGTTCTTTGTTCCAATATGGCTTCAGAGAATACTTGGAAAGCGCATAACCTTTGCGATAAGTAATCTGCGCGAGATGATGAAGTAGTGTAAGCCAAACCTTTTTAAGCCTTCACAAGTCCTTAACATTCATAGCGGGGTGGAGCAGCCTGGTTAGCTCACCGGGCCCATAAAATAGAAATTCGAAAAATTTGGATTTTTCGGAAATCTTAAATTTCGGAAACCCGGAGGTCGCGGTGTTCAAATCCCGCCCCCGCTATTATTATTAGTAATCAGGCGGGATTTTTCAAATACTACAATTCGATTTCTTTGGAGAATTGGAGTTGCCAATAACTTCAGTTATTTAGCACCCGCCCCCGCTATATTTTCTAAATCTAATGGTTGACAAAAATGTCACTACTATCTAAACACCACAAACGATAG
>ERZ1292623.1710-Hain-H51-01um-R1-1710-length-20629-cov-9_pt1 | contig 20629 bp, 23 predicted proteins | sample MGYA00564398_ERZ1292623 | MGnify/ENA primary metagenome ERZ1292623 (study PRJEB36523, sample SAMEA6512633) | groundwater metagenome | collected 2019-01-07 | study: AquaDiva: Metagenomics assemblies of 32 groundwater samples | reverse complement strand
CAACCAATGCCTTCACAGGGCACCGCTCTTCTATTGAGCTACCAGAACCAGAACGGCGGGAGGAGAGATTATCTCCTCCCCGAGCCTAGTGCGGTCCCATGCCGCCCAGCGCTCGATGGTGTTGCTTGCGCATAGGCCTCCTTTCGCCTTAAAAACGCAAAAACTCCCATTCCTTTTGCACTATCCAAAAATTGAATAGCAAACAAAAGGAACGAGAGTCTTAACGACTGCCCGCGGTCCCATCCTTTATTCTTAGACGCCCTTTCGGTAAATCTAAGCACTCGATTTTGCGTTCACGAGGAGTGACCCCCGTCTAGTTTTTGCTGTATGGCTTTCTCACTAGCCGCTCGGAAGATGTGTTCGGAAAGAATTTGAGACCCAGCTCACACTGTCCTGGGCTCGCTTTTCTCTAGCTCAATCCTACTCTTTCTTCGTCAATGCGTTTGAATTAATATTTAATTGTTAATAAAGCGATTATACTCGCATTATAATAATACGTCAAGAGACGTATGCGGGTGAATTCAGCCCTAAAGGCTAGCTATTAAGAAAAAGCCCCGCGATGTGCGGGGCATGAGGGTGTGCTTGAGTAGGATATTGGGTTTCCACGCTTAGGGCGGTATCTCACTGTCGGCTCAGCAAGCTCCGAAAAGTTTGCTTCAATGCCTCCCGCCTATACTGCGCACCGCGTATACTCTCCGCAATCCCCGGCTAACGGGGCTCGAACCCGAACACCTCTCTTAACTACGAGGTGGCCGCCAGGCAATCGTTACTCAAGCACGCAATATTCTATATCCTATCAATCTTTTGTCAAGACAATACCAAAGCGGGGCCTATGCCCCGTTTTGGTATATGCGCACATGCGCAACTATTGCTGTACGAGAATCTTTCCTACATTCTTTGCCGCACCACAATCAAGCACCACCGTCTGTGGCAACGTCTGGCTTCTCATTGGGAGAATCTTAAAGCCATATCCTTCTAAGTAATATGCTTGGCCGTTGAGAGCGATCCAGCGAGCATCGCCCGAGCGGTTGTCGAACATCACGTTCGTTCCGTTGATGACCGTAATCTGGTTTGGACTTGCTTGGCAGGTCACACCAAATTGTACTCGGCTCTTGCTATACAAACGGAGCGCATCTCCATACGAAAGATTGCTGGGAGATGAAGGGGTTGTTGTCTTCGGCTTTACTGCCGCCTTTGGCGTCGCCTGCGCTGGAGCAGAAGACGGCACTGGCGTTACTTGCGCTTTCTGATTTGCACCTGGCGCAGTCACTGGCGCATTCGACGTTACATTAAAAACGATGAAGAGCACCACGAGGGCTCCGATACCGTACCAAAGATATTTCATATTCGATTGCATGCTTGATTAGATGGAAGCAACGAATGTGAGTACATGCGCTCCCACGGAGCGATACACAGCCATGGCGTTCACACTACGTATGTAAAAAGTATAGCACGCACCCCTTTCACGTGGAGCGCTCGTGTGTATATCTTTTACTGAGGTATCGGCACGGTAGGCTCTCCGGTACCTACGAGAAAACGAGCGGGCCATGGACGATACGTTGACGTAAACTCTTGCTTCTTCTCAGTGCCATCTGCATAGGTGATGACGTAGTTCGCAATAGCCGTTCCTCCAGGATGTGGCGTTTCCACTTGCTTCACAACGCCTTTTGGTAGCGTGTCGGTATCTGTATAGATCGGATCTCCCGCAGGAACTTCAGTTAATGTCGTGGGGCCAATAATTTTCCCCAGACGGCCGTCCGCGGTACCATACAACTCAAACGTGATACGATCCCCTTTCACAAATCCATACAGCAAAATAGGATGTGCAGTATCGTTTTTAAATCGAAAATCTGGATAGGGTTCGTAAATAGTTGCATCAAGACCAGGGCCAATATATTTCCCGTCACCATCGTTCTCATAATAAGAAACACGGTATGAGTGATTGCGTCGTGCCGTCACTGGTAAGCCGGCGTTCATCACCGCACGAAACAGCGTCGTGGACACTTGGCAGAGTCCTCCCCCAAATTCTGGAATGGTCTGATCGCCACGGATCACCAGCTCAGGAAGATACCCCTGCGTGTTATCGATCACCCCAAGCGTTTTAATAGTCGAAAATTCTTCTCCTGGGCGCACGATGACTCCGCTCAAAAACTTTGTACCGTTCTTAATATTTCCAACACGATTCGAAGGGCTTCCTTTAAAGCTTGTGGTAGCTCCCCCAATGCGCTCCGTGATACCAAACGCAGGATCGAGTTCGTTTTCTTGCGGCCTCGTTATATGGATGGGGACATCGAGCGCCGCGCGCGCGGTAGTACCCGAGGCGCGAGCAGTAAGCTCTGCGAGAAGCGCACGTACAAGATCTTCCTCCTGCACGGCAAGGCCCGCACGAGGCGGCGTAAACGAAGTAACGCGCCCATCAGCGATCACCAACACTGCGTTCTGCGCAGGAATATTTGTTCGTGAGGCAACGCTGGTGACAAATGAGCTCACCATACGATCATTTACTGAAGCAATAACGCGAGAGCCTTCGTAGTCTGTAATAATCCATGTCGCCAGCGTCGCGCGCGAGATCACTACGTCCTCTGCGTCCTGAATGCGCAGTGTAAGTGGAGTTCGAATGATACGCTCCGCCGAGGCTTTTGCTTCTTGTGCAGTTGCTGGATCGGCGCTCGGGTCGCGCGTCATGCGCACAGCACTCACTGGAGAACTATCAAGCGCATACAACCGAGAGCTTGCCTCTGCGAGCACGCGCTCTGAATCAATGCTAAATCCTGGCTCCGTATCAAGCAGAATTGAAACCTTAGTTCCCTGGAGGTGGAGGCGCACATCTTTTGCTGGCTGATCAATCGCCCGCGCAACAAGCGCGACGTCTTGCTCTAATGCCCACGCATCTTGCGTTACCACTGGAGCAACAACTCGTGAAGACGCGAGAGCACGCACGCGATCCCACAGCCGCTGATACCACGCACCACTACGGCCCAAGGCCCACGCACGAGCCACCGTTGCCTCTTGATCAACGGCGAATGATTCTGGAGAGAGCATGATACGCTCATCGCGCACATCATCAACGCGGAGCGCCACTCCCTCAGCAGAAAAAGCATCTATCCGATCGCGAAGCACGAGCTCCGCCTCGGACAACGTGAGGCCCCCCACAGGAAGAGAGCCTATGTATGTGCTTGGTAAAAAGGTGTCTGAGAAAAGCGAGAGAAGAATAAAGGACGTAGCAGCAAGAAGCACAGCACCGGCGCCACAGGTTATAAGGAGAATACGCTTCATGATCGGATAGCTCCTAAGTCTTCAAGTACACGCGCATACGCACCAAGCGCAGAGCGCATATGTGCGTATGACAAAGTAAAGCCGATATCATGAGCGATGCGATTGCGTATTTTATGCGCTCCCCACACATCATCAAGACCGGGAATTTGGCCATCGGTAACGCGCATGAGACGATCCCCAATGGAAGATCCGGGGAATCCAGCGCGCGCAAGGGCTAGGTCAAGTAAAGTGTCAGCCTCCACAATAGCCAACTTCCACTGAGCTTCTTGGGGCGATTCCATATGGCGCATGATCTCGTCCCACCGCGCTTGAAATGGTCCACCTTCTGCGGGCTCCGGAATGGCACCAGGCACCTCCTCGGCCTTTGATGCCGGAACCTCACTATTGAGCATGATCCACTTATATGCGATCCAAATCAGAATCACCCCAAATAACAGGGAGAGGAACATCCCAATCCCTTTGAGGAGAGAAAGGGCCACAGAAAAAGTATCTAACACGAAACGCGCCTGCTCGAACGTTGCGGCGCGAGAAGCAACTTCTGAAGCAAGTGCTGGGATATTTGCCGCAGGCAAACTCGCTGAAGCAATATTAGCGTAAAGCTCACCAACGATGTCGTTTAGTAGTCCCTCCGGTTGCATACAGTCTATTATACCGCACGTTCTAGCGCATACCCAATGCGCAGCATCGTTTCCTCATCAAATGCTTTACTAGTTATGTGCACACCGACTGGCATTCCACTCTCGCTCCCTACGCCAAACGGGACTGAGAGCGCTGGGAGACCTGCGAGATTTGCCGGAACAGTGTAGATATCAGAAAGATACATTGCGAGAGGATCATCGCTCTTCTCTCCAATATGAAATGCCGTCGTTGGCGTGGTGGGACCAACAATAACGTCAACTTTTTCAAAAGCGCGCGCGTAGTCTTGCGCGATAAGTGCACGCACGCGTTGTGCCTTCATATAATACGCGTCAAAATATCCCGCAGAGAGCGCATACGTCCCCAATATAATGCGCCGTTTTGGCTCTGCACCAAATCCACCACTTCGCGCACGTTCATATGCCTCAAGCACAGTCTCTGCGTTCGTGTCAGAAAAACCATATCGCACGCCATCAAAGCGCGCGAGATTTGCTGAAACCTCACAGGGCATCACCACATAATAGACCGCGAGAGCAAGCGGCGCATGCGGCAATGAAACATCCACGATCTCAGCGCCCTGCGCACGGAGCGCCTCTATCGCTCCCTCGACTCGCGTGCGCACTTCGGCAGAAAGTCCAGCTTTAAAATGCTCCTGCACAACACCAACACGTAGCCCTGAAACGCCCTGAGAGAGTTTGGCCGCATACGCTGGGACGGGTCGGTCTACGGTTGTTGCATCATATGGATCGTGCCCTGCGATAACTTCCAACATACGAGCAGCATCTTCTACTGTTTTGGTTAACGGACCGATTTGATCTAATGAGGAACCCATCGCAATCGCCCCATGACGCGATACGCGCCCATAGGTTGGCTTTAACCCTACGATGCCACAAAATGCCGCCGGCTGACGGATGGAGCCACCTGTGTCGGTGCCCAGCGCCGCGACACAGAGCCCCGCCGCAACTGCAGCCGCCGATCCACCAGAAGAGCCCCCGGGAACTCGAGACATGTCGAGTGGATTTTTTACCACACCAAACGCTGAGTTTTCTGTCGAAGAACCCATCGCGAACTCATCCATGTTTGTTTTTCCGAAGACGACAGCGCCTGCGCCCAATAGTTTTTCGATCACCGTTGCGTTGTATGTTGCCGTATATCCATCAAGAATGCGCGAGCCAGCCGTGCACGGCTCACCGCGAACAAGAATATTGTCCTTCACGGCAATAGGAATGCCGGCAAGCGGGCCCTCGAGACGCGAAGGCATCACCGTCCCCGTAGAAAGAAACGCGTTGAGATCACCATGCGTTTCGCGCATAGCCCGATATGCCTCAAGAAGGATATCAATTCCTTCTTTAGATAGCGCTTCAGAAAACGTAGAGAGGGTGTGTCGCATATTACTTTTTCTTACGCAATACCGTGTGAACGCGCACAAAAGAATCATCGTGACGCGGCGCACTTGTGATGAGGTGTTCCGCTACAATGTGTTCGCCGCCATCTTCCCGCAAAGCATTACGCAGACCAGTTGTTTGAAGGAGCGGCTCAACTCCTTCTGTGGGCACGGAGGTCAGCTGATCAATATAGGCTAAAATAGCATCGCAATCTTTTGCGAGCTTCTCTCGCTCCCCTGGCGCCAAAGAAAGGCGCGCGAGACGAGCAACGTGATCAATATCTATATGGTCAGCCATGACGATTACACTACCAAGAAGTCCCTCGCATCACAATGGGAACTACTCTTGTGTTAGTGCTATGAACTCTTCTTCAGAGAGCGTCGGCACGCCTAAGGCATTCGCCTTTTCTGCCTTAGATCCAGGATCAGCGCCGACCACCACATACGATGTTTTTTTAGAAACAGATTCGGAAACGATGCCGCCAAAAGCGCGAATACGTTCTTTCGCCTGATCGCGGCTCATAGCATCAAGGGAACCCGTCACCACAAAAGACTTCCCAGAAAGCTTCCCCGCCTGAGTGGCGGCCATTTTTTGAATAAGTACTCCGCCACGATCAAACTTAGCGAGAAGTTCTCTGTGGTATGGCTTTGCAAACCACTCAACGATACTCGCCGCGACAACCGGCCCCACATCAGGCACGGCTTCTAGCGCCTCTCTCCCCGCCGATGCGATATGCAGCACGTCACCAAAGTGCATGGCAAGGGCGCGTGCAGTTTCTTCTCCAACTTGAGGGATGCCAAGAGCAAAGATAAAGCGCTCAAGCGATATAGTTTGACGCGACTGAATTGCTGCAATCACATTCTTGCTCGCCGTTTCTGCAAACCCCTCAAGATTGCGAAGGTCTTCTTCTTTCAAGAAAAAGAGATCTGCGGCATCGGCGATAAGACCCGCATCAACCAATTGGTCGATCGTCTTCGGGCCAAGCCCATCGATATTAAACGCGTGTCGCGAGATAAAGTGGTACAGCCGCTCGCGCTGTTTCGCGGGACAATCATCATTGGGACAGTAGAATGCTACCTGACCATCAGCGCGCACGACAGTCGTTGCACATACGGGGCACTTCTTTGGCATAGAAAATGCCTTCTCTTTCCCCGTACGCATTTCAGGCAATACGCGCAAAATATCTGGGATCACATCTCCCGCACGACCGACAACCACCGTATCACCAATACGCACATCCAAACGAGCTATCTCATCACTATTATGCAATGTCGCACGAGTAACAACCGTGCCACCAATACCCACGGGGCGAAGATGCGCTACCGGCGTAAGCACTCCGGTTCTTCCTACCTGTATGCGGATATCTTCAATAATAGTATGCGCCTCTCGCGGAGGAAATTTAAACGCGATTGCACCACGAGGAGACTTCCCTACAATACCTGCATCTCGATAGAGTGTATTATCATTTATGGATATAACCGTGCCATCAAATTCATAATCAAGCGCATCGCGCTTTAGCTCCCATTGGCGGTAGAACGCGACCATGTCAGTAAAGTCTTTGGCGACGCGTCCGTGTGGATTGGTAGCAATACCCCATTCACGAAGCGCACGATATTCATCAGCATGCGTTGGAAAAACGCCCCCGTATGCCCCATCGGAGCCGACAACACTGTATGCATAAAACGAAAGTTTGCGTCCCGCAGGTATCGCAGGATCAAGCTGCCTGATAGTCCCCGCCGCGAGGTTCCGAGGGTTCGCATATGGTTTTTCGCCACCCTCTTGCAGCGCTTTGTTAATACGCTCAAACTCGCTTTTCTTTAAAAAAAGCTCTCCACGAACAAGAAGCGTGTCGGGAAGCGGACGAGCGTCGCTCCGCAGTTGCAGAGGAACAGCGTCAACGGTTCGCACGTTTTGAGTAACGTCTTCGCCCGTCATACCATCTCCTCGAGTCGACGCCAGCACTAAGACACCCCGCTCATACCGTAATTCAATGGCGAGGCCGTCCATTTTTAAATCGCAGTAAAACGCATCAGTGTACGGGCGACCAAGATAGTTCTCGAGTCGCTCTAGCCACGCACGCATATCGGACTCACTAAATGCATCATTAAGTGAGATCATACGGCCTGGATGCGCTACCTTTGTAAACCCATCAAGTGGCTTTCCAGCAACGCGCTGCGTCGGAGATGTGGGAGTTATGAGCTCAGGATATTTCTGCTCAAGGTCAAAAAGCTCTTTTTTTAAAGAGTCGAGAGCTTCGTCAGAAAGCTCTTGTGTATCTTCGACGTGGTAGAGGTATCGATATCGATCAATGGCTTCACGGAGCCTTGCGACTCGATCGCGAATCTCAGCAGAAATCATGCCCCAAGCCTACCACACCACCCACTACTGACCAAGCTCCAAAGCACGACCCGTTCCTCGATATATACCCTGCGCACGAAATGCGGCGATGCCTTGGTTTTCACAACTTGCCAAAGGCGTATCTGTCGCAATATCAACCAGCTCATACGAGAGATCGGGGTCTGTAAACACTAGGTCAGTGGCGCCACGGCGGGCTTCATACAAGCAAAATTCAGCCGCACTATCCGCGCCAAAGAGAGCGACAACAGCTTCGGTTGCCTGCGCCGCAGACCGCTGACTCACCGCAAAGCCTCCCAGTGAAGCCAGTACAATGGTCATCATCACCGAAAGAAGAAGTACGGTGAATACAATAATTGATCCTTCTTCTTTATTCTGTTTCATAATCTCGAAGAGAGACAGTCGTTTGTACGCGAAGTTCTTTCTGTTCAGATGCCTTCTCACTATTATATATAGCGTCGAGTAAGATAGTTACCCTTGTTTGCTCTCCGTCGAAGCCGGCGTGACGCACGCAGAACGAAAGACTATTTATGAGGACATCATCCGCAGTAATGTGTCCGGAAAGACCATCCACGGTACGCTCGACAGCAGTACTATCGTGCCGATAAATAACCATTCCAAGTACTGGATGCACTAGGGTGAGCTGAGATAGTGTGCACGTTGCATCTTCTTGATCTGCACTAATCCCGCTCACTCGGATGTCTCGGGCCATGAGTTCTAGCGCATACTGCACACTTTCCTGCACGCGCTGCGCCGCTGCGCCGCTTTTTATTACCATAAGCGCTTTTCCAAAAACTCCCTGAGAAGCGATGACTACAACGGAAAATACAAAAGTGGCGACAACGGTCTCAACAAGTGTAAAACCATTTTTCTGTTTAGTACCAGTCATAGATATGCGATTCTACTACAACGCTTCGCGTCCTTCCGCGCTCCTCCCACACAACTTCACTCTGTACTAAAAATTGACCGACGCCCTGTGAGGATATGTTGAGAGTCCGCACAAACGGCGTTTCATCTCCTTCTGTGTACGAATAGATGCCAGCAGTGTTTATAAGCAGCGCCTGCCCTGTTGCCGGAAAGAGCGCGTCATCATCCCACGACACTTCCCAATCCCCCGCAGTCACTCGAGTACCAAAGGCATCACCGGCAAACCAGTCAGCATCACGCAGTGCACGCACAATTTCTGCCCCCTCTTGCGCAAGCTGCGATCCGATAAGACTATTCTTAATAGTGTCAGACGAGCGCGATGACGCCGTTGCCACCAAAAGCGCTGGAATAATTCCCATGGTTAAAAGGAAGAGCGCTACAAGGGCTTCTAAAAGAGAAAAGCCATTTTTATGATATTTCGTTATCGGCATTTCCAACAATATCCCGGCCAAGGACAAAAATCATTGCCACACCACTGCTTTCGTACGCATACCCCCGAACATTCGTTGTTACACTGGCTAAGCGCATCAGCGTCATACCACCCCATATCCGCACACGTTAATTGTGCTGGAGTTGGGGTCGGGGTCGGAGTAGGTGTTGGTGTGGGCGTAGGAGTCGGAGTTGGGGTCGGTGCCGCGGAAACCACAATAGCAGCACTTTGCCCGTATATATCAGCATCAGCAACGCTATTATTGATATAGAATAAAGCCCAGTATGTCCCCGCCGTTGCTGGCACCGGAATACTGATAACTCCAGGGCTCGTAACAGTAGAAGCCGGAATCGACTGTGAGCTGTCGAGATATCGCCACCTCCGTAATGCCCCAGAAGTATTTGCCCATGTCTGCCCATAAGGAACAATCGCTATCCAGTCAGAAGCGTATCCCGAGAAATAAGAGCGGGACCACGACACCTGTATAGAGGCGCCTGTCGTCGCACTGGCTGGTGCCGAGAGCGTTGCAAATGGAGTAGGTGTTGGTGTGGGCGTAGGAGTCGGAGTTGGGGTCGGAGTAGGTGTTGGTGTGGGCGTAGGAGTCGGAGTTGGGGTCGGAGTAGGTGTTGGTGGGCCCGCCGATGTTGGCTGGGCGCAAACACCATCAGCCCTTATAAGGTCAATCTTTCCTGTTGCAAAAATACAAACCCGCTGGCACTGGTTCGCGGCGGTATCGCAATCAGTGTCAGTTGGGCCAATAACCACATCCATGGGGACCTGATCGGCTCCGAGAACATTATCGAGAGCCGCCGTTCCACTAGGTGGCTCAAAAAAGATATCTCCCACGGCTGTTTTAAATGAGAGCGATGGATCAATGAGAGAAAAAGTTTCTATTGCGGCATCAATACCTTCTTCGAAATTCCTATTCTCATTGCCACACACAAGACTCCCCGCATCTGGTCCAGCATAAAGAGTATAGGTAGTGTCTGATGGCACTGTAATGCCGAAACCACAACGGAAAGCATTCTCATACTGAGTGCCCGAGAGAGTGCGCGACTGCATAGAGCGCACATCCGTCACAAATCGCTCTGCCGCCTTACGAGTCACTACCGATGTTTTACTAAAACGCGTCACCACGCCAGTGGTGACGATGCCGGTGATTGCAATCGCGACGAGTATTTCAATCAACGTAAAACCAAGAGATCGGCGCATATTATTCATCAAGAGAGACGGTCACTATGTCGCCTGGGCGAATTGAGGCCTTGTATGCATTGCGAACATCCACTGTCTCTTCGTTGCGCTTCATGCGCACCGGCACTGCTTGGGCTGAACGAGTTGCAATTCCATCAAGCGCGATAATGCGCATACCTTCTACATCATCGATCGCAAACCGTAGCGTAATATTTCCCGCAAGCGCGGCGGCATTAAGAGCGTCCACTAATGTCATACCGCGCACCACGCCACCCTCAAACACCCTCGTCCCCTGCGGGAGGGCAAATGCGACTTGTGCCGTACCTTGCTCTGCTCCCCCAGATGTAATAAGCGCCCCTAAGAAAATCACCACGATGAGGAGCTGCACAAACATACTCGGCGGCCGCACGCCATCGGCTTGAGTGCGAGCCACAAGCTCTGCGGTTGCTGCCTTACTAGAAAAGTCGTTCCAATGGTCGTACATAAGAGGGAAAAAGAATTACACATACCGCGCCGATACAGAGGAAGGTTCCTAGTGGAATCGCTGTCTTGAGTGTCGCGCGCCGCAAAAATATAAGTACCAGTGCGTATGCTGCGGCGAGCCACACTCCCCCAACAACAGCCAGAAATCCAAGTGGATATCCGAGCAACAGACCAATGCCTCCCGCAAGCTTGGCATCGCCAAGTCCAATCCACCGACCACGCGATACTACATGTAGTATAGCAAAAAAAGCAGCAAGCCCAGCTCCAGAAAGTAGATATTCTTTAAGATTGCTTCCCGCTAGTAGGTGCCCGGCTATGGCAACAATGCCCAATAGCGCCGTAAGACTATCGGGAAGCCACAGGTAACGAGCATCGAGGCGGAGAAGCGTTATACAGATAACGAGTGCAAACGCATATGCAATGTGTAGTGGTTCACTTGAAAAATTATATATCGCAACCCATGCCACAGCGAGCGCCGCCATACTCAGCTCTCCCCAAAAATACTCAGAAGAAAAGCGTGCGTGACAAATGCGGCATCGAAAGCGTAACAATACAGCGCTCAGCAGAGGAATAAGATCATACCAAGCAATGGGAGCCTTGCACGACGTGCAGTGAGAACGTTTGGATATCCAGGATTCGCCCTTCCCCATGCGCATCACAACCACATTCACAAAGCTTCCCACGCACGCGCCAATCACCCCCGCGAGAATAAACATTTCCATGGCATTCATCATACCAAAAACAAAACAGCCCTGGTATGGGCTGCTTTGTTTTTGGTACTACGCGACACTATTTCTGGCCGATGTCGTATACACAATCGACGGAAGAAGAGTCGGCACATGCTTCCTCTGCCCCATCTTGCACTGCGCCACTGCCCACAGTCCACGCCGGGCTCAAGACTGCTGTAGAATCAATATCAGCATCGCTGCTAAGAGAGCGTGAGGTTGATTCAAGTTCTGCCCACAGGTGGTACGCGGTACGCTTACCAGCAGATCCGCCTCGGTAGATGTAGTTATACTCCGCTTCAGTGGATGGATCCATCGGAACGGTTGTGCCGGAGATATAATCTATAAGGTCAACATAGATATCATCTGGATATCCACCCTCTTGATCATTATGGATCTCAACTGCTTGCGCGATCTGCGCGACATCGCTTAGACGCTTTGCATCACGTGCGCGTCCACGTGCGCTTCCCAACTGCGTGAGTGCCGTGGTCGCCAAAATACCGATGATGGCAATGACCACCAGCAACTCAATAAGGGTGAAACCTTGTTGTAATTTTTTTCGCATACTAGAAATGGTGTGGCGTACCGTGTGTTCTTAGAAGACCGCCCAGCTCGCCACGTTTATCTTATATTATTCCTACATTATAATTTCTGACCAACATCATAAATACAATCATCGGCGGCAGGAGTACAGAGTTCAGTCACGCCACCATCAGAGGCGTCCATAATATCGCCAGTCCAATCTGACTGGACTTCCGAGTTAATATCGGCATCGCTATCAAGAACTTTGGAAGATGCCTCAAGCTCGATCCAGAGGTGGTAGAAGCGACGAGGAGTCGCGGTTCCTGTGGCATATTTATAAGGATCTCCAGATGCGGGATCTGCGGGCACGACATTGCCAGAAATGTAATCGCTCAGCGTTGCCGCATCGATGTCGGCAGGATATCCATCGCTCTCACTATTGTTATAGAATTCAATTACTTGTGCGATTTCACGAATGTCAGATATGCGACGGGCATCACGGGCCTTTGCACGAGCGGAGCCAAGCTGTGTCAGACCAGTTGTTGCCAAAATACCGATGATGGCAATGACCACCAACAACTCAACGAGCGTAAAGCCACGTGCGAAGCGAGAGCGAAGGTGAGAATGTTTCATATATCGTTGCAATGTATTATCGCGCGTACGGCGGACGGATACAAGTGATATTATCAACAGCGCTACTGCGCCGTGAGACTGTACAGCGGTAACAAGACAGCTGACACAAGGCCAGCGACGCCAAAACCAAGCACCAGCATGATGGCCGGCTCTATTAAAGATGAGATGGATTGCACGCTCGCCTCAGACTCGGCGCGATAAAACTTAGCAACATATGCGAGCATGCCGTCTAGCTTACCAGTCTTTTCTCCAATGGCGACCATTGAACTCATGAGCACTGGAATAAGTGCGGAATTTTCCATAAGCGCAGTCGCCACGCCTCCTCCACCGCGAACTGTTTGTTCAACTTTCACGAGCAGCGCCTCGTATGACTTATTGCCAACAAGGTCAGCGACGAGCTTAATAGCATCAAGAATGCCGACACCGGACTTAACCAGCGTTGAAAAGATTTCTGCGATACGCGCGAGATACACATTACGAAAAATTTTACCAAACCCAGGAACGTGCAACTGGAATTCATCAAACTGAGCTCGGCCCGTTGGCGTCTTCACATATCGCCAAAGCCCCAAAGAACCCAACACTACAGCAATGATAATATAGACGATGTATGCGGCCATAAAGTCAGACGTCGCTATAAGTAGGCGCGTCTGTAGTGGAAGTTCAATATTTCCCGCCTCTTTAAACACCACAAGAAGTTGTGGCAATACATAGGTCATCATGATGGTGGCAACGACGACCATGGCAAACATAATAAATGCAGGATACGCCAACGCGCCCTTGAGTTTTGCAGTAAGTGCGTAACTTCGCTCAAGATAATCAGCAAGATACAACAAGGACTCTTGCAGCTTACCGGAAATTTCGCCCGACTTCACCAGCTTCACATAGAAGGGGGTGAAAAGATTAATATGCACGCTCATGGAGTCGGAAAGCCCCACGCCCGACTCTACAGAGTCTGCAATATCATTGATAATCTTCTGAAAAGTTTTCTTGTCAGTCTGTTTTGCGAGAGTGCGCAGCCCTTCCGCAAGTGGCATTTCTGCTTCAATAAGCGTTGCGAGCTGGCGTGTAAAAATAACGATGTCTTTCTGCTTCGGCTTAGAAAAAATAAGCGCTATATCCGAATATACGAACGGCTTCTTTGCCGATTGGATAGAGAGGAGCGTAAGCCCTTTGTTGTGGAGCGTGTCTACGGCGATACCTTCATTCGGCGCATCAACAACGCCTTGCAGCACTCTCCCCGACTGATCTTTTGCTTGATAGAGAAATTCCATACGTTAGCTACGGAGCATCGAGTGCAGGTTCTGCGGATTCGACGCATAGAATTCTGCATTCTCAATACTCACCTCCTGCTTACGCACTAAATCTGCAAGAGAGCGGTCGAGCGAAATCATGCCGACATCTTGGCCAGTCTCGATAACCTGTTCGAGCTGTTTAATTTTATTTTCACGAATCATACTACGTACCGCGACCGTGCCCATCATAACCTCAACTGCTGCTGCGAGCCCTCCTTGGATGCGCGGCACCAAACGCTGTGACACAACTCCCGAGAGAATATTCGCCAGCTGCACGCGGATCTGTGGCTGTTGCTCTGATGGGAAGCTGTCAATAATACGCTCAACGGTTTGTGGTGCGCTGTTCGTGTGCAACGACGCAAACACCAAGCGCCCCGTTTCTGCAGCGGTCACCGCGGCACTCATCGTCTCATAGTCGCGCATTTCACCAACAACGATCACGTTATTATCTTGGCGGAACGTACCGCGCAACGCTTTATAAAATGAAAGGGTGTCTTGCTCTACCTCACGCTGATCAATAATACTCTTCTCTGATTTATAAATAGCCTCAATAGGATCTTCGATGGTCACAATCTTTTCCGCGCGCTCTTGATTAATGCGCTCAATCATGGCTGCCAGCGTCGTGGATTTTCCATGACCGTTCGGCCCCACCACAAGCACGAGGCCTTGGGAGAGTTTTGTAAACACATTCAAAATTGGCGGGAGCTTTAACTCTTCAAGGGTACGGATGTTATCGGGCACGAAGCGCAGCACTGCAGCAATATTGCCTTTAGTATAGTAGGCATTCACGCGGAAGCGAGCCTTATCTTCAAAGCTAAACGAGAAGTCCAGTTCCCGATCTTTCGCAAATCGCTCTTTCCGTTCGGGGCCCATGAGAAGCCCGGCGAGCGCTTCCAGCGTCTCGCGATCTAGAATCGGCTTATTGGTAAGCGGCATAAGGCGACGATCAACACGAATGACCGGATAGTATCCGGGCGACAAGTGCAAATCAGACGCGCCTTGTTGCGCGGTAATTGTAAGAAGCTCTGCAAGAAATGCTTTTGGGTCAATCATGATGAAGAGTCACCAACAAGCTCTAAAATATCTTGTAAGGATGCCGTGCCCTGTAACACCTTCAGAATACCATCTTGGTACATTGTTAGCATCCCCTGTCGCTCTGCTTCTTGCCGTAACGCCGCCTCAGAAAAGGTTCCCAGCACCAGCTTTTCAATTGCTGGAGTCATCTCGAGCACTTCATAGACACCGATGCGACCTTTATAGCCTTTGCCGCCACATTCCGGACACCCTCCCGGGTTGATGTTAGGTTTTTGTATTGTATACCCCTCACTCACTACATAGGTTTCTTGGTAGACGCGCGGCATGCTTTGCACCGCCTTTGTAATCATTTCTTGTTCTGTCACGTTCGCTTTTCCTGTAAGCACACATGCTTTGCACAATTTGCGCACCAAGCGTTGCCCCACCACCACATTCAGCGTCGGCGGGATGAGGTACTTTTCAATACCCATATCAATAAGACGTGGGATCACACCAATGGCATCATTGGTGTGTAATGTTGAAAGCACAAGGTGACCAGTCAAAGCGGCCTGCGTCGCGAGGCCAGCAGTTTCATGATCGCGAACTTCACCAACTACCACAATGTCGGGATCCTGACGCAAGATACTCCGCAAGCCCGTTGCAAACGTATAGCCGATCTCTTCATGTACCTGAGACTGGTTCACGCCGTCGAGGAAATATTCCACTGGATCTTCCAACGTTACAATATTTACGTCTTCCGTATTAAGGCGCCGAAGCACGGCGGCAATGGTGGTCGATTTACCAGAACCCGTGGGACCAGTAATGAGGATACTTCCGTAGGGTTTTGCGATGGCCCGCTCAAGAGCCGCGCGCGGCTCATCTTGAAATCCAAGCTGTTCCATCCCCACATCATTCCCAAATGGATCGAGAATGCGCATCACGATCTTCTCGCCATGCTTTGTGGGAAGCGTAGACACACGATAGTCGATCTTGCGACTCCCTACACGCAATGAGAATCTCCCATCTTGGCTAATGCGCGTTTCGTCAATCTTCATCTCTGAGAGTATTTTAATGCGCGTCACAATCGCCGGATGAAGCTGGCGAGGAAGCTGTAATGTCTTTACCAGCGCACCGTCAATGCGATACCGCACGCGCACACGCTCTTCGAATGGCTCAATGTGAATATCTGACGCACGAGATTCTACGGCGTGTTTCAAGATAGCCCCGACGATTTTAATCACCGGGGATTCTGCCGTGATCTCTTCAAGCTGCAACGTGCTCGCCTCTGCCTCTGCCTTCACTTCAGTGGCATCCTGTGCAAGCGCATCAAGCGCAAGGCCAACGTCTCCGCTCAGTGTGCGATTATTCGCAAGGAGTTTATCAAGGCCCTGCGCTGAGACAATATACTTCTCAAGGCGAAGCCCCTTCCCTACCGCGACAAATTTGAGCGCTTCAAGGGCATCAATGTCTTCGGGATTTACCAGTGCAACTTTTAATGTAGTGTCGTCTCGCTCGAATGCAACGATGCGATAAAACGCGGCAACGTCTTCAGGAATAAGCGTCAGTGCATCGGGATTCGGTTGCAGTGTGCCTGCATCAAGGATGGGTAGTTTATATAGTTTTGAGCGGAGCGCGGTGAGATCTTTTTCTGAAATAACATTCTGCTCAATAAGAAGGTCGGAAAGATCTTTTCGTTCTTGCCGAGCGCGCACATCAAGCGCAAGCGCCGCATCTTCTGTGATAAGGTTTTTACGAACGAGCTCTTGGATGAGAAGAATCGGAGTGCGATTTGCCATACGAAGTTATTGCACCGGCGCAAACATGTTCAGACGACCTCCGGCCGGGATCGTCACGGTCGACTCGCCGAACGACTGTAAGGATGTATACGTTTCATTGCCACGCAACAGCGAGAACTGAAATCCCGGACCATCAAGCTCCTTGAGTGTATCAGGTTTCTGTATGGTGTATGAGGGGATATCGAGCGACCGAGTCACCATTCCCGAAAAAATATATCCGGCGACGCCACCCAGAAGCACGATTGCTCCTAGAATGATATATGTCTGTGATCCTGAAGATGATTGTGGCATAGAATTAAGAATCTGAAGGCGATTTCTTTGGTGCGGGGCTTTCTTCAGCTTTTTCCGCCTGTGTTGGCGCAACATATGCGCTCGCCGAAATAGTTGTATCGATCAGCGTAGGGTCGATAGCGCTCGGGGCAAAATCAACCGTTGCAACATCGATAATGCGGCGACTCCGCTCTAAAAACGAAAGGAGGTTTTTAATACTCGTGTAAGAACCCTGCGCGCTTAGAGATATACCCACGCTTTTTACAACACCAGTAGCTTGCGCACTCTTTCCTCCCGCTCCCCCCGTCACCGAAATAGATTTCACCCCAACGCCGGCATCGCGAGCCATTTGTTGGAGTGCGGAGATAAGCTCGGGAATATTTTCTTCAGTTGGTAAAATTTCTTGTGTCGCACGCTTGATGTCACTTGCCGATGTGTAAGCACCGAAAAGATCTTCAAAGTTTGCCTTCTGTTGGAGTCTCTTTTCTACAAAGGCCTCCCGCTCTGCGATAGCATCGTCATACGCTCCGAGCGTACTCATGTGCGCATATCCAAAACCCCAACCCACCGCAAGGCCAATGGCCCCGAGCACTGCGCCGATCATGTCTTTTGGTGCTGCAGGAAGATTCATAGTTTTGGAGATGTCGCTGGAGACGGCTTCCCCGAGGGGCTTGGTCGAGGCGTTGGAGACGGCTGCCTTCGGAAGAACGCATCAACACCTACTGAAAGCGAAACATCGAAATCAAGCCCGCCCGCGTTATTCGTCTGCATACCACCAAGCACCGCCGAGGTAACGTTTTTATTCTTCCGCAAAAATGTTGCGAGTTGTTGAGCGATAGTGGTGTAGTCTGGGGCAAAGCCCTTCACTGATACCGCACCCTGCTGTGCCTGTATCGACAAGTTCTTCACCTGCACTTTTTCGTGAATGAGATTCTCAAGCGCCGTGAGGCCTTGGGTAACAAACATGTGGTTATCAAGGATGCTTCCCACAGGAGCAAGTTGTTTACGAAACGCAATAATCGTCTGCTCGTCTTTCACAATGCGCGATTTTTCAATCTGCTCAATTTCTACATTGAGTGCGGTAACCTTCGCCTCTTTTGCCTGCACCTGGAACCATACAAAGAGAGAAAATCCAACACCCAGTGCGAACACGAGGACCCCGATAACGAGCACGGTATACTCACCCGGCGTTACAACGTCGATTTTTTTAGTGCCGGGAAGTGTGGGTAGAAGTTGAATGCCGCCGCGGCCTGGCATAGGAAAGAGAGAGCGGTATGCTCCCTATGGCTAGTATACCATTAGCTTTCTTCACGCATCGCTAAACCTGTGGCTACCGCGAGCGTATTTGAGAGCTCCTGAATAACGGGGGCGAGTTGCTGCGGAAACACAACGCGAGAGAAGGCATTCCCCACGATCACGTCACGCGCAAGACGTTTCGTAAAATACTCAACGAAGCTTGGCATATTCACTAGGCCACCCGTAAGCACAACGCGTCCAATCTTTGTATTTTTTGACTCCTCATAGCCTGCGATTGTTTTACTCGTTTCAAAGACAATAAGGTCAACGAGGGAAATAATAGAATCACGAACAACATTGTCATCCCCTTCGCGCATGCCGTACTGCATTTTTAAATCTTCGGCTTTTCCTGCGCTGATGTTAAGCGCGTGCGCAATAGATTTGGTAATCTCAAAACTGCCCACCTCATAGGAACGGTTCACCCGCTCATACCCCTTGTTCACCACAATAATAGTAGTGCCTCGTCCCCCAATATCGACAACCGCCGTTGGACTAAGGTCATTTCCGAGTAGCCCACGGATGAGTCCTGTGTTTTGCAGTTCAAGTGCAACGAGGTTTAAACCAGCAGCCTGCATGATCGCCTGATAGCGAGCAGTCTCTTCGCGCGGCACCGCGGCAATAAAAATTTCTACCGTTGGTGGCGTCGTGGAGCCAGGTGCCGCTTCGTTCACGCCAATGATTGACCAGTCCAACACCACCTCACTAAGTGGAATGGGTACATACTTACGAGCCTCAAAAGGAATTGCCTTTGCAAGGTCGTCCTCAGACAGATACGGCATCTCAATCACCGTCGTAAACAAAGAGAATGGCGGGAGGGCCGCAACGGCATCAACGCTTGAAAATTTACACTGCTCGATGAGCTGTTTGATGCCTTGTGTGAGAAACGCATCACGCTCCTCTGGCGTGGTGCCCGTGCCCGTTTCTGGGAACGCAAAAATGCCGTAGTTCAAAAGCGAGAAGCGCCCGCTCTCTTTCCCAAGCTCAACGATTTTAATGGCGTGTGTGCCGATATCCACACCCAACTTCCCTTTCGACTGAAAAAGTTTAAAAATCATGGTAACGTCACCATCAGTATACCATGTCATTCATCGCCAGGCTGTGCACCACCGTTTCTGATGCCGTATTCCCACCGCGATGCGTCGCGTGTGATACGCTCCCTAGCGATCCTCGCGATCGCTACCTCTGTCGCGCCTGCGCTGGTCGCATTCCCGTACACTCCTCTGGTCAATGCATCGGGTGTGCGCACACAACGCCGCGCGGCACCGCATGCCCCACGTGCGCACCGGCGTGGAACATTCACGCACTCTATGCCGCTACGCACTTTCAGCACCCTACGGTACGCGCCGCATTGCACGCCTATAAATATGGATGTATCGAAGATCTGCACCAACCACTCGGACGCCTCGCACTCCGCGCGCTCAAGCGCATCTCGCGCGCGCACAACCCTTTTGAACACAATCCCCTCATCGTCCCTGTACCCCTTCATACTCGACGACTCAACTGGCGTGGCTTTAACCAAGCAGAGCACATCGCACACACCATTGCGAACGCTACGCAACAAACATTCGAACCCATCGCGCTTGTGCGCAACCATCACAGCGAAGCACAAGTGCGCCACTCACGTACCGAGCGATTTCTTTCGGTACAAAATCTTTTCTCCTGCACCAATCCATCGCTCGTGAAAGGAAAAGATGTCCTTCTCGTTGACGATGTATGTACAACGGGCGCCACACTTGATGCTTGCGCCACAGCTCTACGCGCCGCAGGAGCTAGCACCGTTTCTGCGTTTGTCATCGCACGAGAAGTGTAAACTTACGCCGCACACCCACATTAGCGGTGGTTACACCCCGCCCAGCAACAAGGGCGACGTTTCCCCGCGGAAAGATTCTCACGCGCTATTCTCAGTCGCCTATTCCGCGTCTCTAGTTGCTTTGCGGAAATAATCCAACAGATCCACTCATTGCGAGCAAGTGGTGTAATGTCCTCCCATGTAGTATGCATAGCTGGAGAATGCAAAAGCGCCTCCCGCACATCGGTAGGTATGCTATGTACTTTTGCTGTAGCGATCACTTTCTTCGCCATAGCGTAACAACGCCACCAAGAGCCATAAGTAAGCCGAGGAGCTGTGCGCCTGGGCTATCATCAGCGCCACCGTAGACAAAAAGAAAGATGCCGAATGGAATCAGGAGAATGGGATATATAATGTTTAGTTTCATAGTGTGCTTTGGCGGTGAAATTGTATCCTTTGCGCGAACCTTTTTCCAGAAGAAGCTCTGACCGCACCCCGCCTCTTTTGTCTGGGGGAATGGTGGCGGGGTGCGGAATGCGGTCTCGCCCGCGCGGAGGAGGGGTCTGGGGAGGAATCCGCGCGGGCTTCGGCTTTCTTTTTTGAAAAAAT
>ERZ1292623.1708-Hain-H51-01um-R1-1708-length-20640-cov-11_pt1 | contig 20640 bp, 22 predicted proteins | sample MGYA00564398_ERZ1292623 | MGnify/ENA primary metagenome ERZ1292623 (study PRJEB36523, sample SAMEA6512633) | groundwater metagenome | collected 2019-01-07 | study: AquaDiva: Metagenomics assemblies of 32 groundwater samples | reverse complement strand
TTAACGCATATGGTCGGAAGCTTCAGCTCACCCCACTTCGTGGGGTTCGCTAACCTAATTGTGTTCTGTCAGTTCTGCCTAGCCCACGCTTACTGATAAAATAAAATACTCGTTTAAACTTATGAATACTTATTTTATACATCTAAACCTGAGGTAGCTTTCTTAGTTCCTCCAAATTCCTAGTTTGTTTTTCTTTGCTTCTGTTTGTGCTTCTAGCAATTGAACTTGATAAATAAATGGCTTCCTCTTTTGATACACTACAATTTCAGCCATACCTTTTCCCACAAGTTCAATACAAATATTTTTGTTGTCTATGATTGGATATGCCAATACTCTACCAAATTTGTCTGATTTGTAATTATCATACTCAAGTTTTATTTCTTTTCCTTCAACTAAGGATCGATTTAACTCGGTAGCTTCATCTGCAAAGTCTTCTCCTTCTTCTGGGGCTGTAATTCCCACATATCGTAGGACAGTACCGTTAAATAACTCCACAGTGTCTCCATCGATTACTTTTTTAACAACTGCAGTTCTAGGAAGTTTTGTTACATCATGATTCTCAATCGCTTCTCTAGAATCTAATACTTTTTGAAGTTCATCAGAATATTCTGTACCCTTTGCAAGTTCTTTGAGGTTCTTAAGTAGATCAACAGGAACTAAAACAAATTTGTTGTTCATATTTATATTATAATACTAATATGATTACAAAATCAGACTTTTTATTATTTCTTAAAGCTCCGCTTCACCTATGGGCAAAGGAAAATGACAAACTAGAAAAGAAAGTTCCATCTATTTACGAGCAACACTTGATGAAACAAGGTTATGAAGTAGAAAAACTAGCTCATAAATTACTTCCTAATGCTACATGGCAAAAACCATATTTTACTGATGATTTTGAGATAAGACAGGATGCATTAATTAAATACCCTGACGGATCAGGACATTTATATGAAATTAAAAGTTCCACAGAAGTTAAAAAGGAGCATCTGTTTGATGTTACTTTTCAGTCAATTATTACAGAGGAAAAAACTAATCTTAAAAAGATTTTTGTAGTTACATTAAATAAAGAATATGTTTTAAATGGAGAGCTTGATATCAATTCACTTTTTGTAGTCAAAGACGTAACAAAAATAGTTAAAAAATTAAAGGCTACAGTTGAAGACCTCATGTATCAGGCTATAAATGTAGTAAATACAGAAAGTCCAGATAGGATTGAAGGCTGTTTAAACCCCAAAACTTGCCCATGTCCTGACCTTTGTCACCCAAACTTACCTAAAAAATCAATTTTTAATGTTCCCTATTTAAGCCACAAAAGAAAAAGAGAGTTAATAGATTCCAAAATAATTGATATAGATGATATCTCGATTGAACTCCCACTAAATCCCATGCAAAGGAAAATTGTAAATGCAATTCAAACGAATAAACCATATTTAGATAAAACCAAACTCAAAAACTTTTTGGAGTCCTTTGCTTATCCTATCTACTTTTTAGATTATGAAACCTACCCCTTAGCAGTCCCAATTTATAACAAATACAAAACCTACCAACAAATGGTTTTTCAGTATTCATTACATATTATCGATAAAGAGGGAAAGCTTACACATAAAGAATATTTAGAAACTGAAAAGGGTGATCCGTCAAGAAATTTAATTAAACAATTAAGTCAAGACATCGGAGATACAGGATCAGTTGTCTCTTGGAACAAAACATTTGAAGTGGGCAGAAATGAAGATATGGCAAGGTTGTATCCAGAATACAGTGAGTTTTTAAAAAATGTAAACATCAGAATGATTGATCTTGCTGATTTCATTAATAAAGAAATGTATATTCATCCTGACTTTCTTGGTAGTTGGTCAATTAAAAATGTATTACCTGTAATGGTTCCTGATCTTTCTTATAAAAAACTAAAGGTAAATAAAGGTGATCAAGCCATGCTTACTTGGTGGAAAATGGTAAACAGTAAAGAAAAGATAGAAGCCGAGGACTTAATAGAATACTGTGGCCTCGACACTCTCGCCATGGTTAAAATTTGGGAAAAGCTAAGGATACTAATTGTTTAAATTATTGTTTCCACAGTTTATCTAAATTAATGGTTTCGCTTTGAGGTCGAATGTTCTTATCCAGTAATTTTACCTTTACAGACAAAGGAAATTGTGTCATCTGTCCTGCAATAAAACAACAACCAGTAGAAAGGTTTGATATTGAGTCAAATGAAAGCTTGTCTAAATAACTAACTGCTCTATTAATTGACTTTAAATCGTTTTCATTCATTAATTTATGTATAAAATAATTGTGTAATTGAGAAATAATAGTTGAAGATATATCTGATGGCCTTTGGCTAGCAATAGTAAGAAAAACACCAAATTTTCTACCTTCTTTTATAATTTCCTCGAATGTCTCTAATCGATAATCTTTCCAGGATTCAGCTTCTCTATTTGAGTTTTCAGATAGAATGCTATGTGCCTCATCAATTATGATGTGGAGCGAATTCTTTTTATCGGTATCTCTCCTGTTTTTTTGTTCATCGTAGTTTGTTTTGCAAATAAGCAAGGGGACAACCTTTTTAAGTTCAAGGTTGACGTTTTTAAGATCGATTATCTCGATGTTAATAGGAATTGTTTCATCGGTTTCTCGGCCAGGTTCTGAAAAACTCTTAATTTCAACAACTTTGCTCAACATATCGAATCGTTTTTTCAGCCTACCCATAAGCGGACTAATATGTTCTTCATTTGCATATCCATTCAAAATCTCAAAATAGTATTGATCTAATATTTTGAATTGGATTCTTTGTAAATCAGTCAAACCTTCAGTAGCAGAGATAGTAACATTGAAATAGCCTTCATCCCCAATAAAATAATCCTCGTTTGTATCTACATATATAGCGTCAGTTCCTTGACCTGTATAGAAAGTGCAATTATTATTACCATGATACTTCAAGTCATCAATATTTTTATTATCATTAATAATTTTAAAGCCTAATTGTTCAAAGTCGTTAACATATCTCTTCAAGAAAGGAACATTAAAATCCTTGTTTTTCATCACAAGGATATCTTTTAATTTTTGACTTACGCTTTGAATTTCTTTATGATAATCGTTGTTATCGTTATCAAACCAATCCCTGTCTATAGCTCTGTGTAAGAATGGTTGTTGTGTTTTTTCAGTAGCATCAAGCAATATAGACAAAAGTTCCATTTTTTCAATCTCCGCTTTAGAAATTGGATATTTAGAGCCATTGTTATCTTTTGTTCGTAATTTATAAACTATTTTGTTCGATGTCAAAATTTGATCGTCACCATCTTTAGAATATTCACCATTAAAATCTATAAAAATAAACTTAGATTTTTTATTAAAGTTATCACTCAAGTTCGGCAAATTAAACAACTCTGTATACATCTTTGCCAAAGTATTTGATTTCCCAGATCCAGTATTACCAAATATACCAATATGTCCAGCAAATAATTTTTTGATAGAAACATTAACACTCTGAGTTTCTTCGTCAATTAAAGACCCTAGATTTATTGACAGCTCCCTTCCATCTGATAATTGATGTAAAATTTCAAATTCGTCTCTTGAAAGCAATTTACATTCACTACCAATCAATGGCATTTCCTTAATACCATGTTGAAATCCATGATCACTATCATAAAATCCAAAAACAGATACGTTAAGGAATCTTTCTATTTTTTGTTTCTCATTTGTGTATTTTTTACGTGCTTGATACTTGTCTTCCTCTAAATATTCACCCTCGACCTTACATATAATCTCTGTAAACCCTTTGATTATCTTTACGTAATTAGACAATCCAACAGACACATTTTTAATGGTTTTACCTTTAAAAAATAGATGAGGGAGATTCTTATCTTTATTAACTTTAATTACAATATCCTTTCCTCTAACACTGAAGACACTGCCGATGGCGAATATAGAGTTGCTGACCAGACTGTCTTGTAAATTGAAACTATTCTTCTTCATGTTGTATGTCATCTTTTGGAGTTACAAAAACTTCAACAAGGTATTTGATACTTTTTTCAAAAGAAAAATTGCTTTCAGGTGAAATTATGTATAAATTTGAATTCCTTTTCTCTTCTAATTTATCCAAGACCTCGTCATACTGCGAATAAGAAAAATAAACTACTATCAAGGTTGGGTTTGACTTCATAACTCCGTAAAGAAGATTTTTAATGTGCTTATCCGCCAAAGAGAAACCAACAACTATCAAAACGCTGTTTTCCTTCTCTAATTCCAGAGTAAACTTTCTCAACATGGAAGCATAATTTGTGTCGAGCACTGTCTCAAAATGCTTTTCTGCATTAGGATTTATCACCGCAATTTTACTGTAGCCAGTGGCAAAAGCAATTCCTGATTTGCTATCCAAATCATCTAATATATGAGAACTATCAGAGTAGGTAATTTTTTCATCTTGGGCAACCCAAGAAGTAGATCCATGGAGTTTAATTAAGTTAAATAGAGGGATGTCGGAAGTATTATCGAATTGTAAACTTTTATATTTCTGTATTTTGTTAAAATTTGCAACACTGAAGATTGGATTAATTTGACCAGTAAACCCATCATTGTATGGAACACCTAATCTTTCGCAAGAATCTTCCATAAACATATCAAAATTGGTCGTAAAGATGTTTATTTGTTTATTAACTATATGAAGTGATCTTTTGGATATTACATCTGCCCAAAAACAAAGAAATGAATCATAATTTTCTTTAGTGTCAGCTAATTTTTTCTTTTCAGTAGTATTTGTCTCGAGTGACTCATTTAAGATTGCTTTAGATTTTTTAATCAGCTTGTAGTAATCCTTTTGAGCCACTTCTCTTGTTGCTTCTACATTCATTTTATCCTCTATACCCCTTAAAGTTGAAAGATAATCTAACGAACAACCAGAGCCAATAAGCAAGTTTAAGTGACCGCTTTGTATTATTTCTCTTAGCTCTTTGTTATCTATTTTTTTGATCATATTAATTTCACTTACTTCTAGGAGATATTTAAAAATTTCTCAAAGAACCTGTTACTTAACGATTTCCCTTTGCGCGATTATGGATTTTGCAAAGCATTTCACAATTCTTAGCTGAGGTTGTACCACCTTTGCTCCATGCAGTTACATGGTCTGCGTCCATTTCAGCAAGCATCCAAATTTTACTTTTGTTAGCGTCGTGTCCAATCGAACAATATGAACAATTAGACCTACCTTTAGCTTCGGCTACAGCAGTTTGTGATAGATAAACAGATTTTTTAACAGCCTCATCAAAAAATCGAACTTCGAGCAATCTTGTATCGGAAGATCCACCAAGCAGGTACTCAAAGATACCTCTACGATTTTTGATGTACGGATCACCATAAAGTTTATGTACTTCTTCTGAAATTACTTTGGGATTATATGAGTTTTTGTTGTACGTTTCATATAATCTACCCCATTCAAGCCCACGCATTTCGCTCTCAACATCAATAAATACACTTGAAATCCAACCAATCACATTATTGAAGTATGTTTTCAACCCTGTAATATCTTTATCAAGACGATGCTTGCTCATATAATCACCAATATTACCTTTGCTCACCCACTCAAGTGCTCTTTCTAAAAATTCCTGTCTATTAACACTTCCTGCTATATATGCACTCCATTTTTGAATATTAGAGTTTTGGCTATTACTAAATTCTTCTTTGCAAGATGTCACAAATTGACCAGAATATACTGCATTAAGAAGTTCTTGATTATTAAGTGGCACGCCCGCAATATTAATTGTCTTAAACCACTCTTTTATCTGACTTTCTGTTCCTTCACATTCATATATAAGTAATTTTGTTTCTAAAACCTTGTCTTGTTTATCTTTTGCCATACCAGTAAAGTACTGTTCCATTCCATTCTCATCTTTAATAGCAAACTTATCAGTAACAAACCGCCCAATACTAGTAATACGTTGTTGCCCATCCAAAATTTCCAAATTATTTTCAGAAACCTTATTAAAATAAATCAATCCTATTGGGTACCCTTTAAGTATTGATTCGATAACAGCCATCTCTCTCTTTCCACCATCAGAGGCATAGATATAGTTACGCTGATACTCAGGTTGAATTGTGAGCCTGCCAGACAAACCAAATAGACCTTTACCTTCAAGTTCGTTATATACGAACCCTTCACAAATATCTTTGACTGTCATATCTGTTTTTAAAGTTGTTTTCATATTATTTTTTAACTTTTTTAATTAAAATACGTGCATATTGTGGTTTACCATTTATATAAGTACAATCAGTTGCACTTATAACATTATTCATTAAATGTTCTCTTTCTCCTCGCACATTAGAATTACCTAATATTTCAAATTGTTCAGGATTATATTTATCAAGAAACGTAATCGGTACACCCATTACACCATTATAATCGCTCGGTATTGCATCTGTAAAAGGTACTTCTATTGCGTCGTAATTGTCATATTTATAATATTCGTTTTTGCCTTTTATTTCTTTATGTTTACTATACTTTAAGTTTTCAGCCATTGTCATGAGAGGTAGAGGTTGATGACGACGCCCATGATCAATATTGGTGAGCCATAAACAATTATTAGTTGCTACAATTCTGTCTCCGTTTTCATCTATTCGAGCTTCTGTGCCGTATAACTCATAGGATTCAGGTACAATAAATCCAGAAATCCATCTCCCCATTCCATTACCAAGCCATATCCTATTCTTTTTAATTTCTTGGAATATTTCTCTATATGTTAAACAATTAATATTACCTATAATCAAAAACTTTTTATTATGATTAAAAAGTTGCCTTACATATTCACGAAATAGACTGAAAGGCGGGTTCGTTACTACGATATCTGATTGTTTGAGTAAATTTACACATTCATCACTTCGAAAATCACCATCACCATCTAGTGGCATCCATTCGTTGTTTTTATTTGTCTTTAGTTGTTCAGCAACATCCATTAAATTAAATTCACCGTCGCCATCTATGTCGTGAACTTCGTTGATAATAAATTTGTTTGCTGTTACTTTTGGACGACCTTTTAATTTTGTGAGAGTTTCGTTGTTACCAAATAAAGGTAGTTGTGTGTTTGCTACTGGTGACGGTTTGTAACTCGTGGTGATAAGCTGTTTTAATTTAAACCTGTTGAAATTGAGAACAAAATAGCGAAAGAAATTACTCTCAAATGGGTCGTCACAATTACAATATATAACCTTATCGCGGAATACATCAGAGTCATATTCTAAATAAGCCTCGACCTCTTTTTGAATATCAATATACTGAGTATAAAACTCGTCGTTTTTCGCCCGTCTTGCACTTTTAAGGTTTTTGTTTGCCATAAATGTATTTTACTACTCAGCGAGGCAATTTGCGATGAAGATTAAATTTTACTTCTTAAAATTACATGTTTAAACCATTTTTCTTGGAATTCTGTTAACTTTTCAATTTCTGCATCTGAAAAGTCTTTGCCATCTTGAGTTACAATTAGTTTATCGTCTACATCATCAGTTCTTCTAATAACCGCAATACAAACACCTCTAGTTTCTGCGATCGGATTATTAACTCCTAAAACATATGCATCTAGTTCTTCTCCATCTGCTGATTTTGTATTTGGGATATATCCATAGTTAACTTCATATACAAAACCATGCTTTGGATGCTTTGATCCTAATGGTCTATCAATTACTACATTTACTTTTTGCCCGATGAAAGTTAGCGAATTTACCATATAATTGTAAGTATTATATGTCTAACCTAGATATTTATACAAATTACAAAACTGTCTTGTCTGTAAATGCCTTAATCTTTTCTGAAGGTAAATTACTCTTATTAAAAAGGGCAGCTGACAAGAAAGTAGACCCAAACATGTATGCAGGTATTGGAGGTAAAGTAGAACCACACGAGGATTTCTATTCTGCATTACTTCGAGAAATAGAAGAAGAAACAGGTATAATAGAAATTAAATCAGTTAAATTGTATTCAGTAACACAACACCCATTTCCTCCAACAGATAGTGAATGGGTAAATCTTTACTTTTTAGTAACAATTGAAAAACAGATAGCAATTCCAAAATCAAATGATGGGGAATTCTTCTGGATTGATCCTTCTGAAACTGAAAAACTACCAATGCCACAAGATTTAAAGAAATATATTAAAATTATTGGCTCAAATCCAAATGCAATGATTTTAGGATATTTTGATCATGACCAAACAGGAAAAACAATTGAAGAAAAAATTAAGATTATTTAAATTATGGATGTAACTTCATTCTCAGATAAGATTAAAATTTATGAAGATGTGTTAGAAATTAATACTAAATTTCCAGACAAAAAATATGACAAATTGCTTAAAGATTTAGGTGTAGATCGAACTAAAAAACCAACTGATGAATTAATACAAAAAGTTTTTATAAACTCAATACATTTATTTTTAAAAGGCAAATTGTCACAAGATGAACTATCAAGTATTGCCAATGTATTTTGGGGTACAAGAAAAGAAAAATCTGATGAGTTAGCTCAAGCATTGTATGAGTGTTCTGAACTTACTTTTTATATTCGTCGAATTTATAAACCTGATAATCCAAAAGATAATGGCAATTTTATACAGTTTATGACAACAACAACGAAATATTATGAGAAATATAAAAGACTTTTTGTATAACTTACAACATTAATTCAGATGGCATAATTTGACCAATGGACATAAAAACAAAGGATCAAAATTATCAATCTTTTTTGAAAAATCTGCACGATAAATTAAATACTTCTGATGAGGTTTTAGAAAAAACTGTCAAAAGTGCAGTTGGATATGGTATTTTAGAAAAAACAAAGGTTGTGGAGGGTGAAGTAAATGAGGTATATGATGTTACCCCTACAAAAGGTGACAATGTGATAATTAGAATCTCCAGAGAAGAACATAATCGTTTTGAAGCTGAAAAGTGGGCACTGGATAGATGTAGAGATGCTGGAGTTCCGGTTCCTCAAATTCTATTGCTTAGTGAGGTGGAAACAAATGGTGAAAAATTGCATATTTGTGTAGAAAGTAAAATTGAAGGAGTTTCGCTCCAAGGGCTCATTAAACAAAAGGCCTTGAGTCAGGGTGAAATTAAGGATCTAACAGTTAACGCAGGAGAAATACTTTCAAAAATTCATAGTATTAAAACAAAAGGCTTTGGTGAAATAAATTCTTCGGGTGTCGGTAAATTTGAAAACTTGTCAGAATATATGCTTCAACAAAATAAGAACAAAGATTCCGTATTTGAGGAAGCAAGAAAAATAGGTGTTGATGTCAAGCTGGTTCACCAAGCTTTCTCAATTTTAGAAGATAGCCAAGATATCTATCAAAATGTTGATTCTAGATTGGCTCATTCGGACTATGGAATTAAACACATGTTAATACACAAGGGTAAAATAAATGGAATAATAGATTTTGAAAACTGCAAAGGTGCAGATATTGCATATGATTTCTCATATTGGAACTATTTTGGAAAAAATAGACCTCCAGTTGAGTGGCTAATAAAAGGCTACAAAAGAAATGGAAATCTAGTAGAAAACTTTGAGGCAAGAATGCATTTATTAAAAATTGAAATTGCACTTAGTCTTTTAACATACTACGAAGCTGCTGGGCATAGTTTTGCAAAAGAAATTACTACTAATAACCTAACAGAAGATATCTCTTTTTTTAAATAAGATATTTAAGAAGGAAAGTAAACTAACTAATTCAAATTAGCTTCATACTCCTTTAAAATGTCTTCTGTAATTTTTACTTGATTTGGAAATTTTAAATAGTTTTCAAATTCATTTCTTTTGATCCATTTAATTTTTCTAATTTCAGATGGATCGGGTTTAATATCAGTTTTTATACCTACAAATTTAACCACGAAATGCCTTTGTGATTGTCCAATATATATTTCATTCTTTTTAAAAATTCTTTGAATTACTACTCTCCATGGCCAGTTGTATGAAACTAAATTTTTACTTTTGAAAACAATTTTGAATTTGTTTGTTCCTAGTTCCTCTTGAAGTTCCCTTAATAATCCTTGTTCTTCTGTTTCTCCCTTCTCAATTCCACCACCTGAGAAATTCCAGTCATTTTCTCCATAGTTTACTAATTGATCAACAAGGAATTCATTTTTATCATTAAATATTATCGCAATGGATTTCTTTCTGTATAAATGTTCAGTTATCCAGTTTTTAATCATATTATCATATTGTGTATTTTCAATTTTATCACTTTTTGATCTAGATTTTTTGAAACTCATCTGTATAATAAAAATTACTCATATACAAAATGAATACGATAGTACTTCCTGGATATTCAAGTAAGAACAAGGACTGGCTAGATGAACTTCGACAAAAAGCTGATATTAAACCTTTAGATACAATTGAATGGAGTCACTGGAAAAGTGAAAATTCCGATCCTAATTGGATAAAATCTGAGGTTTCAAAAATTATAAGTGCTTATGGAAATCAAAAAATAAATGTTATTGCAAAATCACTTGGAACATTAATAGCAATGAACATACTCAATCAAAAATTGGAGATATTTAATAAAATTATACTCTGTGGCATTCCAGTTAACGATTTTAAATTTGGTGACACAGAAGCCTATGAAGTTTTAAGTAAACTACAATCTGTAAAAGTAATTTGTATACAAAACAATAATGATCCTCATGGAAATCTAGATCAAATTAGAAAACTTTTAAATTCCGTCAATCCAGATATCCAATTAATTTCCAAAGAAAGTTCAGATCACAACTATCCATACTATGAAGATTTTAGAAGTTTTTTAAAGTCTATCTAAAGCTACAACCAAATCACGAAGGTCTTGATTGTCTAGTCTAGAAAAAGGTTTGTTTAAAATATCATTTGACAAACCAATCCTATCAAACAATCTACTTCCGTTATCATATTTAGAGGCACTATCATCATCTGAGGTTGCGTAAACTCCACGTTTTAACATTGTTCTTAAATCATTTTTCGTTTCTCTCCTATCATGTCTGTGTTGCTCTTCTTTGTCTCTGACGACATCATCGTCAACTCGTCCATACGCTTCTTTCATAATCTTACCTACTGGTGAATGCTTACTTTCGGTTAGGAATAAGTGTCTTAAAATAGAAAGTTTTTTGTTTGATCTATATTCAGATTTTTCCCTAGGAGTTAATACTACAATCGCAGAATCAGTTCCTGGTTCAGGATAAAAATATCTGCTTGGAAGGTTCATCAATACACTTGATTCAAAAAAGGTTTGTACTGTTAATCCTGTTCTAGAAAAATCATAATCAAGAGGATTATCATTTTGAATTCTATCAACCATTTGTTCTCCTAAAATTAATACAGCGTCAGTAATAGGAAGGTCAATTATTTCTTTAAGAAAAGGTTCAGTAATATGGAAAGGTAAATTAGACATTAATTGCCAATCGGAGCTAAATAATCCACTTCTCATTAAATTACCTAAATTTAATCCCAATACGTCCTTATAAACAACACTAACGTTTGGATGTTCTTCTTGAAGCTTGGATAATATAGGCTCAAACTTTCTATCAATTTCGACTGCTACAACTTTTTTTGCTCGTTCTGCTATCCGTTCAGTTATATTTCCAGGTCCTGATCCAATTTCTAGAACATTTCCACCTCTTGAAACATTACCAGCAAACACTTCAAGTGCGGCTTCATTTATCAATATGTGCTGTCCTAGACGGTCATTAGGATACACATCCATATTCTGCATTCTTTTTATAATATCTATTTCCATGTTATGGGGTATTATACTTTGAATATGTTGAGATTGCCAGGGTTTATTATAACATTTAACAAAAGTGTAAATATTTGGTATAATCTGATTTCCATATGAATATTATTGGTGTAAATACAGGACATGATGGCGGTTGTGCATTGTCTGTGAACGGGAAAATTAAAGTTGCTATTTCAGAAGAAAGATTAACTAGAAAAAAATGTGCTCACGGCTGGTTAAATTCACTTTTTTACTGTTTGGACAATTCAAGTCTGACCCTGAAAGATATCGATTTGGTTGTATTTAGTAGTTATGGAACACTATTGCCAAAAGATTATGATGGTGGATTGTCAAAATTCGGTTATCCAAAGAAAAAATGTATATCAGTTGACCATCATTTATCTCATGCCTGTACTGCCTTTTTAACTTCTCCACATAAAAAATCCTTAATTTTTGTATACGATAGCAGTGGAAATAATTCTGACACTGAAAGCTTTTATATAGGTGAATCGAATAAAATTAGAAAGATCGGAGGAAATCCAATTAATGATCCATTTAAAGGTATTGTTAGAGCTTATGAAGCATTTACAAGTTATTTTGGGTGGAATTCTGATGAAGCTGGTAAAACAATGGGTTTGGCTTCATATGGCAATCGATTGAAATTCGAAAAATATCCAATCTACAGTCAAACAAAAGATGGGTGGTATTATAACAATTTAGAAGATCTATATGCTGACGGAGTTGAAAAACTCTTAAAAAAGTACAAGATTAATAATTACAAAAAATATTCTAAGAATTCAATGGAATATATAGATTTGGCTGCTTGGATTCAATACGAATTTGAAAGAGCTGTTTTGGGAACTATCAATAAACTTTACGAAACAACTGGAATAGATACACTCTGTATTTCTGGCGGTGGAGCACTTAATAGTGTTTGCAACGGTATGATTTTAGATAAAACAAAAATAAAAAACCTGTTTATTTTCCCTGCTTCGAGTGATAAAGGTCAGTGTATCGGGAATGCTTTATATGGTCATTACATCCACAACAAAAGAAAAAGACAAGATTATATTTGGAAAAGTGACTATACAGGCAAAAATTATAATTCCACATCAACACTAAAATCAATTAGTCCAGAGAGTAAAGCTTTTAGAGAAAACGTAATTAGCGGAGCTTCTAGATATAAATTTAAAGTTATGAAAAATACAACCAAGGAAGTGGCAAAATTAATAGCTGATGGGAAAATTATTGGTTGGTTTCAAGAAGGAAGCGAACTCGGACCAAGAGCCTTGGGACATAGAAGTATAATCTGTGATCCAAGACGAGCCGAGATGAAAGATATATTGAATGAAAGAGTAAAGCATAGAGAGGGCTTTAGACCATTTGCACCATCAATTTTATTAGAAAAATCTAAAGAATATTTTAATTTAGAAACTCCAAGCCCCTTTATGCTTCTTGCTGTCAATGTAAATGAAGATAAATGCAAAATTATTCCTGCAGTTACCCATGTTGATAATACAGCTAGAGTTCAAACAGTTACAAAAGAGGATAACGGGATTTATTTTGATTTAATAAACGAATTCTACAAAATAACAAACGTGCCTGTTATTTTAAACACTTCCTTTAATTTGGCAGGTGAACCAATTGTAGAAACACCTAAAGATGCTATGAAATGTTTTCTCAAGACCGAGATGGATTATCTTGTAATAGATAATCTTTTAATTCAAAAGATTTAAAACATGAACACAGAGATGTTTTTAAATTTAGTAATTCAAAACGATATCAATTGTTCAAAAGATAATGTTGCTTTTGTAGATTCTGATGGTATGACAGGCAACAAAAGCAAGATTTGGTACTTTAAGGATAACAACGATAATAACTGGATTATAAAGCAATACCCTGAATGGGTAAAGGAAACTGATATTAAGTGGATTCATAAATATATGAAAGAACTTTCACTAAAAGGATTCCCTCTGGTAAGCACAGTAAATAGACATCAACAATTTGAGAATCACATTTATTCAATATATTCACAGGCTGATGGTATTCAATATGATCCAGAAAATAGATCTCATCTCGCTAGTATGGCTTCAGAACTATCACATTTGCACAGTTTAAGTCAGGATATAAAAATTGTCGGAAATAGAAACTGGCCTACAGTTGCAGGTTTTGCTTATGAGGGGGACAACAAACTATTGAGTCAATCTTGGGACATTGCATCAAAGCTTTTAAAACTCGATGATAATATAGTTATGCCAATACATGGAGATTTTCGAAAGGATAATATTCGATTTAATGGGAATGGAGTTTCTAAAGTTTTTGATTTTGGTAACGCAAGAAATGATTATCCTGAGGTAGATTTAGCTATAACATTAAGAGATATTACAAGTGATGTATCAGAGCCATCAGATTATTTACAAACGCAAAGAAAATTTTTATTAATATATCGAGACTCGAATAAGGAGTTACCTAAAATATCACCTCAAATGATTTGTGCCTCGGCAATAATTTTGTCGATTCAAGAGAATTCATATTTATTAAAAGAATCATTAGGAAATGATGATCAAGCCTTAAAACTGGCGGTCGAAAAAGAAACAAACCATCTTAACTTTCTTTTAGATAATTTAGTTACACACCTATCTCTCTATCAAGATATCTTCAAGTGATTCAACTAGCTAATTGTTCAGTTATAGCCTTTACCCAAACAGAAATATCATAATTTGAAGCATTGTTTACACAGCTCTGAGATACTAACTCTCTTTGCACTGGACTTTCTATAAGTGTTTGTAATCCTTCACTTAATTTTGGTCGATCGACAATTAAACACCCTGCATGTAATTCTGAATAAGCCTCTGCATTTGGGACAACACAGGCTATACCTGCTGCTTCTTGCTCCATCATTGATAACCCGAAACCTTCCTGAAAAGCAGTACTAAAACTTATATCAGCTTGAGATATCCATCCCCAATATTCTTTTTGATCTTTAACACGATTAAAAAAGCGAACGTTATCCATATTTTGTAGATTTTGGAGTTTTGGAATACATTTTTCTTTATATTTATCCGATCCTGAATATTCTGCCCAACTATTAGTCTGCCCAATCCAAAATTCGACCTTAGGATATTTAGGTGCCAAATTGGAGATTAAATCAAAAGCTTCGTATGTTCCCTTATCTGATCTCCACATATGATTCCATAATACTTTCAACTCACTATGTTTTTCGCTCTTAGAATCATTAATTGAATCGATATCTATGCCTAAAGGTACAGTAATACTTGTTTTTTCATAAGTGTGATCTACAAGTTCAGCACTAAAATTACTATGAGAAAGTTGTTTTAAAGATTTAGATAAAATAATTTCAGCGTCAATATTTTTTTGAGCATTATAATAATTTTCTGAATAATTCCATCCAACCATCGAATCTGGGAATAGTATATAAGATATAACTTTTTTCCAAAGTGCAGGAGTTGCCTCAGTAATTAAAACAGGTTCTCCAAAGTTTGCATAAGGCAAAATAATATTATCCGCGTTTAAATAGTTAGCTTTTCTATTTAACCAATTACCGGATACTTCATATCCTTTTTCTTCAAACAATTGCGAGCCTCTTTTTGTTACTATCTGAGGCCACATGTTAGCTAAATATAATTCTTTCATTTTTATAACTTCCAAAAATAATCTTGAATATCTAGACCTATTTTTCCAAAATATTTACTTAACTTCCCACAGTCAAAAAGAAGATACCAGACTAATCCATAAAGCAATGTTTTGATTCCAAACCCTTCAAATATTTCAATATGTGTTTTTATTCTATTAATAATTATTTGTGGGATTGTTTTTGTATCAAGTTTTTTAGCTCCTGTAAGAAAAGCACTAGCTAGATCGTGACTTAAACTAACTGAAGGATGAAATAATTTAGCTTTCTTCTCAACATAAGTTTTTAATAAGTTTTTTTCAACTCTATTAGAAAATTCTGAATCTTCTGACCACGCGACTTTATTATCGAAATAGTAACCACCAATTTTATTCTTAATTGACATTTTGAAAGCCAATCCTGGTGTATACATTTTTGAACTTTTAGAATTAAAGTATGTTCTTAGATTTGCAATCAAAATACTTTTTAATGATCCATCGTTTTGAAAAACAATATGAGCTTTTACAACATCATATTTATTAAGTGCATTTTCCATCAGCTTAATACAATTTTTATCAAAAACAGTATCAGAGTCGGTAATTAAAACTTTGATTGTTTTTACAAGCTCAAGTCCTTCATTTGTTGTTATGGAGCCATTTTTTCTTGAAACAATGCAATAATTAATTTTAAGTTTTGAAATTTGAAGTACTAAATTCTTATCAGGAACTGTTGAAATAACAATTTTTGAAGTTGGCGAAGACTCTTGGACAGATTTAATACAGTCAAAGACTCGTTTATCCTGTGTTCTGATTAAAACACTTATCATTTCAGATACATTTTCTTTCTCTGACTAATTCGAGAAATTTGTTTTGTAAATTTATATTTTCTTCAAACTCACCTTTATATAAATTTGTTACCATAACTGAATGATTTTTTTCAACACCTCGAGCTGCGTTACAAAGATGTCTACCTTCGATTAAAACTGCAACACCTTTTGCATCACTGACCTCAATAATTGCACTGGCTATTTGGCTACCTAAAGTTTCTTGGTCTTGAAGTCTGCGAGAATAAATATCAACAGCTCTAGCTAATTTACTAATCCCAAGTACTTTTCCGTTTGGAATATATCCAATATGGGCATAACCATAAAATGGAAGTAAGTGGTGTTCACACATAGAAAAGAAATTTATATTTTTAAGTATAATAATATCTTTATATTTGGTCAGATTGTCGAAAAGCTTATTTTCTTTTTCAAAATCTCTATCATATCCACCCAATAGGTATTTTATAGCTGTTTCAAAACGTTTAGGTGTTTCTTTTATGCCGTCCCTATCTGGATTTTCTCCCAATTGAATAAAAAACTGTCTTACTGCAGTTTGTAATTGTAGATTTTGTGTACTTAATTTTTTCATACAGATTTTAACTAGTCCGGTTGATTACGGATGGCTCTGTTGCCGATTGGTTAAATAATACACTATAAGGTATTACCTGTCAAATTTTATGAGATTCAGATTTATATTCAATGACTCTTAATTCTTTTAAAGCATGAGCTAAAACCCTATCAAAATCAGATGCGGTTGTGTCTTTACATGATACTAAATCAATATGTAATGTATTGTATTCTGGCCAAGTATGAATGGCTAAATGAGATTCAGATAGAATATAAATAAGTGTTCTTCCAATAGGCTCAAATTTATTGTCTATTTTCTTAACAACAGTTAGTTTTAAACCATCAACAATAGCTTTTCCTAAATTTTCAACAAAATCTAAGCTATTAGATAAACTTTCTAACTTTATAATAGCTGAAATATGATTAATCGTTGGTGTAGATTGGGTTATCATAATCTCCTTTTATTATTGCCTTAACCTTAGGTGTAACGTCTAGTACAAACATTGAGCTAGTACTTCCTATAGATTCAGCACCAAAGTATCTATTAAATTTATCAAAAACGTATCGTAACATTAAACCACTATCGATGATTGATCTATAAATTAGCAAGAATCTTTCCTTTGCTCGATCACTGTTTCCATAGCACAAGTAAATTCTCGCGGCCATATTATTACGATTAAGTGATGAAATAGATCGTGACAAGAAAAGACTGATACCTTCTGCTGTGTATGGGGGATCAGTAAATACAACATCAAATCTATTTATGAGATCCTTAGGTAATGCTTTTGCTAAATCATGCTTAACAGTTTTTATGTTTAATGATAATTTATCAGATATTAATTTGATTTTATCTAAAATGCGATCATCAATATCAAGGACAGTTATTTCAACGGCTTTTCCAAGCCTCGCAACTGAAATAGATGTAAAATCATCATCGCCCAAAAACAATAGCTTCTTATTATCAATATCTTCAAAATGTTTAAGTAAACTTGCTCTTTTTAAAACAGTTTCTTGCGTTGCTGTAAATTGATCATATTCTCGAAGTGGTGCAACTCTCTCTGAAAAAACCTCTTGAGTATCTGAATTGACAGTTAAGTTTAATAAATTTTCATCTGGCAAATAGTTAGTTGTAAATAAGCTATCTAATTCAGAAACTAATTTCTGATCTGCTTCAGTAGTTGTTGATGCAGATCCAAAAACTTCCTTAAAATATTCCTTAACTGAGTTAATAGTATTTTTAGCTATTCCTGTTTTTCTAATCAACTCGAAATTATTGATTTTTAAGCCACCACGAAGATAATAAAAGATATCGTTTATTTTTTTAACAGGTAATCCAAGTTTTTGACTCAATTCGTTAATTTTATCTTGCATATCCATATTTTAAACCATTATTGATTAAATTTCAGGAGATTGCGTAGGAACTGAAGAAGTGGTTGGTTCTAAAGTTGGCTCGACTGTTGGAACTGGACTTGGTGTTCCAGTAGGCATTGGACTTGGAGAATTAGTAGGAATTGGGATTGGTGTGGTTGATAGTACTTCTAGGTCTTGTACATCTGAAACAATTAATAACTTTTGTTTTTGATTGTAGTTACCTGTTGCAAGTATTCTTCTTCCAACAAGTGTTGTTAAATTAATACCTTGTGGTATTTGAAGAGTTACCGCTTCATCTGATGAGATTAGTAAAAAGAATTTGACTGGATCAATTGTTGTTTTCTTTAATGTTCCTTTGATTGCAGTTTCTTTCCATTCTGATGGTATTGGAGTTGGGCTGGTGTTATTAACAACTTGGTTGTTAAGCTTTAACCAAGGAAAAGCAAAAGGAAAAACAACTCCACCAAGACCGAATGCAAGTGAGAATAGAGAAACAGCAATAGCAATTGCAGTTATTGGTTTAACTTTAATCTTTGCCTCTAGTCCTTCATTAGCCATTATTCTTTTCCACCAATACTTAATGTAAACAAGTGGGTTAGTTATTTTGACATTAAGTAAGTCTGGAGGATTACTTGTACTCACATACTGTGTTCCATTTGTAGTTACTGATATGGGAGGAATATTAACTGCTTCTACTTTTGGTACAAACTTTCCATTACTTCCTCTAGTTTGTTTCTTGGCATTCTCGCTTTTAATTTTGTCTAGTAACTCTTCTTGTGTTAGTTGTGTTTGATTATTAGGGTTCATGTTGCAGTATATAAATATTAATACTATCCATATCTAACTGCAACTGTTTTGTGTAATAATACAAATTATGAATAAAATATATCCAGATAAATTAAAGACAGGAGATGAAGTCAGAGTAATTACTCCCGCAATGTCATATTCTATTTTTTCAGAAGAACTTAAAACAATTGCAAACAAAAGATTTGAGGATCTAGGTTTAAAACTAACATTTGGTAAACATATTAATGAAAAGAATGATTTTACTTCTTCATCAATAGAATCAAGAATTGAAGATTTGCATGATACGTTTAGTGACAAGAATGTAAAAGCCATATTTACTGCAATTGGTGGAGCTAATTCAAATCAGCTTTTAAAATATATAGATTGGGAATTGATAAAGAATAATCCAAAGATATTCTGTGGATTTTCAGATATTACAGCATTAAATAATTCTATTTTTGCAAAAACTGGTCTTGTTACCTATTCAGGGCCTCACTACTCTACCCTAGGTCAAAAATTATATGTTGACTACACTTTAGACTATTTAAAAAAGTGTCTGATGAATAATGATCCAATTGAAATTAAACCATCAGAATCTTGGAGTGATGACCAATGGTATAAGGATCAAGAAAAAAGAAACTTAATCAAAAATGATGGTTGGCTAATAATTAATGAAGGTAAAACAAATGGAACGATTCTTGGTGGTAATCTTTGTACTTTTAATTTACTTCAAGGTACTGAATATATGCCAGACCTAAATAACTCCATTTTGTTTTTAGAAGATGATTACCTTTCAAACCCAGAAACTTTTGATAGAGATTTACAATCACTTGTTCACCTACCAACTTTTAATAAAGTTCAAGGAATTGTAATTGGCAGATTTCAAAATAAAAGCGAGGTAACAAATGAATTACTAAGTCAGATTATAAAAACAAAGAGAGAACTAAACGATATTCCAGTCATTGCAAATGTAGACTTTGGTCACACAGATCCAAAAGTAACACTTCCAATTGGAGGAACAGTTGAACTAGACGTCAATTCTACTAACTCAAAAATTACCATCCTTGAGCATTAAAGGTTGTTCTGTTCTCTCTGCCCATGCACATGGCGAAGCCATCACCCCTGTAAGCTTTGGGGTGTTTTGTGTTGGGCAGGATCCCTGTTAAGGGATATTTCAGGAGCAATGGTTTTGTTGTTCTCTGCCTTCAAACCAAGTGCTGTGCCGAAGGCACCGTGTAGTTGTTTTCTAGCACTTGGTGTAGTTGCCCGACAGGGCAAATTGCGACTGAAATTGTTCTGTTGTTCCAGTTCTAAGTCGTTGCGGTTACCGCATCCGCAACCGCATGACCGCAATGCGGACAAAAGCCCTATAATACGGTACGATTGCGGTATTCACCGAGTACCTTGCGGTGAACCGCAAAGACCCTGTCAGGTAGTCGCAACTACCTGACTATAAATCCCCTTTTCCTTAGACAATTGGGTTAGCGAACCCCACGAAGTGGGGTGAGCTGAAGCTTCCGACCATATGCGTTAAGCGAAGCCACGGAGTGGCTGAGCGAGAGAAGTCCGATACGAGCATTCTCCAATTCCTTCCCCTTTACCCCTCCCTTGGAGAATGCAACACAACATGTTAAAATAACTTTGTTCTTTCAGACTGCGGTCTGAAAATAAGTTCGAGCCGAATCATAAACCGGCACTAAAAAAATGAATAAAATCTTCCGCACCCCAAAACTTCAGATGATAATTTTT
>ERZ1292623.1345-Hain-H51-01um-R1-1345-length-23903-cov-4_pt1 | contig 20648 bp, 24 predicted proteins | sample MGYA00564398_ERZ1292623 | MGnify/ENA primary metagenome ERZ1292623 (study PRJEB36523, sample SAMEA6512633) | groundwater metagenome | collected 2019-01-07 | study: AquaDiva: Metagenomics assemblies of 32 groundwater samples | reverse complement strand
GTGTTTAGATACGTAGTTAAAAATACAGGGAAATTCTTATACACATCAAAAAAATAAAATTTGATCTATGTTAGTATTATATCTTACACAAGAACTCTGCTATTAGCCTGAGTGGCCACCCACTCTGCAAATCCGCTTTTAACATTTAAGTTAAAAACTTCCCGACAGACTGCTTATTCGCCACCAAGAATAGCAGTTTGGATTTTTACGCAGTGGACCTGGTTCTCAATTTACCAAGCGCGATGGAACTGAAAAGCTGAAATCATCTGCAATTATTTGCATCTCAAAGCCATCATCATATTTCACTAAGTCATTCCTCGCGAATGCCTTCTGTGCTGCGTCCGCTATCCAGCCAATCAAGCCCCCAAAGGCAATTAAAACATCATCTTCGGCCTTGCTCGATGCAGCAAGCATTTCGTTTGGGAGCAAAATCACCCAACCCGCGGTATCTTCGAATATGGCCGGAAACCTGAGCTCTTCCTCCACAACTCTACCGGCTTTCCAATCGACCTTGAGTGAATCAATATCCATTGGGTGAGAATGACTCATGATGAATGCGCCTTCAAGTGAACATTGATATGTTTTATTCCTTGGCAGTAGCCCAACATCAGGCCTGAGGCGCGCGCTCCCGTTGGCGGAAGCGCACGATCTCAAGGCCCAGAACCTCGTTCAATTCCAGGAAAACCGCCTGCAGCGGCTCGATCTCCAGTTCGAAGAATGCGTCCGTCGCCTTGGTGACATCGCCAAAGCCGCCGGCGTTGGCCGGCACGATGCCGAGCAACTGCGGCGGCACGCGATGCGCGGCCAGGACATCATCACGCGTCGTGTTCTTGATGCCCAGGAAGTCGTCCTTGGCGCCGACCTCCGCGATAGGCAGCAGTCGGATCCCGTTTTCCTTCCCATTGGGCGAATGCACGAACAGGTTGCGGAAATTGCCCGGCCCCTTCGATCGCTTGAGCGCCTCGCGCATGGAATCGACATCGCCATCGGCAAACTCGCCCGTCGCATAAAGGATATAGCCGGCATGGCTGCCATTCTCGAAATAGCGGCGGCGGAACAGCGTGGCGTTTTCATTGAGCAACGCTGACTGCAGGGCCGACAGATATTCGGGCAGACCATAGATTTCCTGGTTGATGTCGGGCGACATCAGCTGATGCACCGTGCCCGGCTCAAATTCGGCCTCCTGGCCATGGCCCGGCACCCACCAGAAATGTCCAGGTACGACGCCGCGCCGCGTGAATTTAGCCAGGCACGGATCGAGCCGCAGCAGCCCACCAAGGCGATTGCGGATCTCCTGCACATAGGCATTGCCCAGGACGAGATAGTCCTGGACCAGGACGGCGAACTCTCGCCGCGTCAGATATGGCGTGGGATCGAGGCTGGCGGCCAGCATATTGCGCTTGAGGATGATCGCGCTCGAATGATGGGGCGATGCGCGATAGGCGCGCGCCAGGCCATGCAGCGACACCGGCGGCTCATACCAGCGCTGGTTATGATAGCATTCCAGCATGTCGAGCATCGTCGCCCGGCTCAGCACCGGTTCGGGATCGCCAAAGGTGAATGCCTGGATCGATGCGCCCTTCTTGTTGTCATTGGCGGCCACGATCGCGCCATCGGCGGCGGCACGGGCTTCCATGCGGTTCAATCTGCGTGCGCGCTTGCTCATATGATCTCCATCGTGCCCTTGGGCTTTTCCTTGCCGTCCAGCGGCTCATTCATGAGGATGTGCATCGTCGCCCAGGCCAGATCGGCATGGCCGTCTTCGCCACCGCGCCCTGCCTTGAAGGTGACGTTGCGGCCGCTGGTGGTCAGCGTCTTCTTGATCGATACGAAGGCCGAAACGATATCGAGCATTGCCGTATCGATCTTGAGGCGCCCGCGGCGCACGACATTCTGCGCCTTCATGATCATCTGGGCCTTTAGCTCGAGCGAATATTCGATTCTAGCGACCGTGCAGCCGGGCATAGCGCCATGCTTGGCCAGCAGCTGATAGACGCCGGCGCCCACGCCCTTGGCGTCGATGCCCAGATAGGTGCAGTAATAGCGGCTCAGCACGGCCTTGATGAATTCGGCCTGCTGCTCGAAATCGAGGCCGCGCAGCTGGTGGCGCTCGAGGATGCGGAAATCGCCGCCAATTTCCAGCGGCGGTGCGGCGATCACCAGCGCGGCATTGTCGCCGGTCTCGCTTTCCTGCGGATCATAGCCGGCCCAGACCGATCGCATGCCATAGGGCCGCTCGGCCTCCGGGTCGAAATCCTTCCATTCGACCAGGCTGTCGATGCCGCGGGCGATCATGTCGTTGAACTTGAACGCCGACATGCTGTCATCGACGAAATCGCACATGAACAGGTTGGCGAATTCGTCGGGCGCATATTCGTCGCGCAGTTCCTCGATATCGAACAGGTCGCAGCCGCCGGCCTGCGCGTCCTCGATATTGACGATGTTGCGCCAGACCCGATCCGGCCCGACGCTGCCGATCGCCAGCGCGGCATGACTGACGTCGATCTTGATCTGCTCGGACTTCTTGCGCCGGCGGTTGCGGCGATCGCCGGTCCAATAGGGATAGGCCGGATGCGCGACGCTCGACGGCGTCGAGAAGTAGGTTTTGCGCCACTTCTTGTGCGTCGCCATGCCTGAGGCGACCTTGTTCAACTCCTCGAAGCTGTGGACCCAGAAGAATTCGTCGAAATAGAAATTGCCGTGCCGGCCCTGGGCGGTGCGGAAATTGGTGCCCAGGAAATGCAGTTCTGCCGCCGCTTCCTCCGGCGGGCGCAGGTCCGACGTGATCAGCATCGGGTCGCCGGTCAGCGCGACGCCGACCAGCTTGGCGAAGCTGACGATATAGGATCGGAATTGGTGCGCCTGCGCCTTGGAGGCAGACAGGAAAATCTGGTTTCGGCCTGTCTCGATCGCGTCGATCAGCGCTTCGAAGGCAAAATAATAGGTCGCGCCGATCTGGCGAGACTTGAGGATCATGCGCGTGCGCTGATCCTTGGCCTGCCACCAGCGATGCTGATAATCATAGAGGCCGTCGAGGAAGATGCGCTTGAGCTCTTCCGCCTGCTCGGCCGTGAAATGGTTCCTTTTCGCCTTCTTGCGCGGCCCAGCGTTGCGATTTGCGACCTTGTCGTTGAGGTCGCCGGCATGTCCGCCCGGCGCCTCATAGCGACGGACCTTGGCCAGGCTCTCGATCGACCGATTGAGCGCGTCCATCTCGACATAGTCGGCGGGCGTCTTCTTTTCCTTGGCGATCAGCGTCAGCAGCCGGATTTCGAGGCCATCCTCGATCTTGCGGATCGAGGGCGCGTCGTCCCACCGGTCGCGCTGTTTCCAGGCCTCGATCGTCGCGCGCGGGATCGGCCCGCCCTTGTCGTTGACGACCCCATGCAGCGCGAATTCCTCCGCGATCTGCGTCACGCCCCATCCGCGCCAGTACAGGCTGCGCGCATGACGGCGCGGATCATACTGCCACAGGACAGACGGCGCGCCGGGCTGGGAGGATTGGCTGGTCATCGGGGCGGACCATGCCGCGCGGATCATGGCCGCCGCATCGCCCTGCATATGGAGAGGCCGCCTCTCCATATGCTCCGCCTTGAGAAGCAGCCGCCTTCGGTTCCTTTCTGGCTCCCGATGATCAGGGGCGCCGCGCCCCGCAACCACGGGAACCGGAACCGACCATGGCCAAGAGCAAATTTTTCCGCGTCGCAGTCGAGGGCGCCACCGTCGATGGCCGCGTGATCCAGCGCGAATGGCTGGAACAGTGCGCCGCCGGCTACAACCCCGCCACCTATGCCGCGCGCATCAATTGCGAGCATATTGCCGGCTACAGCCCCGACAAGCCGTTCAACGCCTATGGCACCGTCGCCTCGCTCAAGACGGAAGAGGTGACGCTCAGCATCAATGGCGAGAATAAGGTGCTGCTCGGCCTCTATGCCGAGATCGAGGCGAATGATCAGCTGGTCGCGATCAACAAGGCCGGGCAGAAGCTGTTCACCAGCTGCGAAATCCACCCCGACTTCGCCGGCGAGGGCAAAGCCTATCTGGTCGGCCTGGCCGTCACCGATCAGCCCGCGTCGCTCGGCACCGAACCGCTGAAGTTCGCCGCCCAGTCGCGCCCGAACCTCTTCACCAGCGCGCACGAAACGCAGATCGATATCCTGTCCGCACCGATCGACGGCGACGCGATCGGCAAGAGCATCGGCGAATCCATCATGGCCTTCTTCAAGAAGAAGGAAGAGCCCGCCGCGCCGCCGCCGCCTCCCCCGGCCAACGACAACAGCTTCGATGCCCAGGCCTTCGCGACTGCCTTTGGCGACAGCGTCGCCAAGCAGATCGCCGCCGCCACCAAGCCCGCCAATGATGCCGTCGCCGCGATCCAGTCCGACATGACCGCGCTGCGCGCCCAGCTGGCGGCATCGCCCCAGCCCCAGACCTTCCATCGGCCGCCCGCCTCTGGCGGCGCCGGCGCGATCGTCACCGACTGCTGATCAGCACAGCGCAGCCCCATCTTCCCCGATATCGCCCCCAGGAGCCCTCCATCCATGCGCAACGAAACCCGCAAGCTCTTCAAAGCCTATGTCAGCCAGATCGCGCTGGTGAACGGCGTCGAGGACGCCACCGTCAAATTCAGCGTCGCCCCGGTGGTCGAGCAGAAGCTGGAAGAAAAGATCCAGGAGTCGAGCGACTTCCTGCAGCAGATCAACATCGTCGGCGTTCCCGCGCAGCAGGGTGACAAGGTCGGCGTGACGGTGACCCGGCCGCTGGCAAGCCGGACCAACACCGCCGGCGGCAACCGCCGTACGCCCGGTGATCCGACCGACACCACGGATGATGGCGGCTACCACTGCCGCCAGACCAACTTCGATCATGCTATCCGCTATTCCAAGCTCGACGCCTGGCGCCATCGGCCGGAATTCCAGACGCTGCTGCGCGACGTGATCCTGAAACAGCAGGGCCGCGACCGGATCATGATCGGCTTCAACGGCACGTCCGTCGCGCCGCAGACGGATATCGCGGCCAATCCGCTGCTGCAGGACGTGAATGAGGGCTGGCTGCACAAGATCCGCACCCATGCCCCCGAACGCGTGCTGGACGACGGCGCCCTGACCGATGGCGCCACCAAAGCCATCTATGTCGCTGCCGGCGGCGAGGTGGTCGACCAGGACGCCACCAATATCGATACGGCGGAAGCGGACTACGCCAACCTCGACGCGCTCGCCTTCGACATGCTCGACCTGCTCGATCCCTGGCACCGTAGCGATACCGACTTGGTCGTCATCGTGGGCTGGAAGCTGGTGAAGGACAAATATCAGAACCTGCTGCAGGCCGCCGGTGACACCGCCACCGAACGGGAAGCCGCGCACCGCATCCTGACCCTGCCCAAGCAGATGGCCGGCAAGCGCGCCGTGATCGTGCCCTTCTTCCCGGAAGACGCGATCCTGATCACCAGCCTCGATAACCTCTCCATCTATTGGCAGGAGGAAACCCGCCGCCGCCAGATCAAGGATGAGCCGGCGCTCGACCAGATCGAGAATTATGAAAGCGTCAACGAAGACTATGTGGTCGAGGATTATGGCCGCACCGCCTTCGCGCAGAACATCGTGATGGGCAAGAAGCCGGCCTGATCCGGCTTTCCCATCCCCCTATCCTCCCCACCTGACAGGACACGCACATGAGCCTTGCTCGCCGTCACAAGGAACGCATCCTTGCTGCCCAAAGTGCTGCGTCTGCTCCCAATGGGGGGGCGGCCGCTGCCCCCGCCGCTACTCTCCCGGCGGGGGCAGCCAAGCCCTCACAGGCCGACATCGCCGCGCGCCAGATCGGCCTGCGCCTCACCCATGATCTGCGCCGCCTCAAGGAAATCCGCTCGATCGACATGAAGATCGCGGCGAAGCGGGAGATGATCCCCGAATATCGTGACTGGGTCAGGGGCCTGCTGCAGGCCGATGCCGGCGTCGGCACGGGCCTTGCCACCGAAGTCCTGCCGACAATGATGGTCTGGTGCATCGACATCGGCGAATATCATGCCGGGCTGGACCTGGCCGAATTTGCCCTGCGCCATCATGTGGCGATGCCGGCGCGCTATCAGCGCGACGCTGCCACCATCATCGTCGAGGAAATCGCCGACGCGGCGCTCAAGGTGCAGGGCCTGGCCGAGCCATTCTCGCCCGATATCCTCGTTCGCGTCGATGAACTGACCGCCCATATCGACCTGCATGATCAGGTCCGCGCCAAGCTGATGAAGGCGATCGGCATCGAGCATCTACGCGACGCTGAAGAGATGGAGGCCATAGCCGCCCTGCCCCGGCTGCAGGCGGCGCTGACCAGCCTCAACGAAGCCCAGCGACTGAATGCGCGCGTCGGCGTGAAGGACAAGATCAAGCGGGCGGCCAAGCTGCAGGCGGCCACCCTCGCCGCGCTCGCCCCCAACGATGAAAGCGGCGCCGTGCCCGATCAGGGCGCCGGCGCCTGACAAGCTCGCCCCCGGCGCTCAGGGGCGGATCGCGCGATGCGGGAAGGCCTTCGGGCCACAGGGCCGCACCGGACCCGATCCCCACCCCTGTAAGCCGGGGCGCAGGATAAGGACATGATGATGCCCAACATTGCCCTGATCGCGACCGCGCTGGTCCTGGCGATCGTCATGGTCATCATGGCCATTGATATCCGCATGATCTTCGAACGGCTCACGCGGTATCGCCGCATCATCGGCGAATATCCCCCCACCCTGCGCCGCCTGTTCTGGCGCCAGTTCGCGTGGATCGGCTTTCCTTATGCCCAGCTGGTCAGCCTCATCTTCTGGCTGCTCGTCGCCTTCCCGACTGCCTGCCAGGTGGCGCGCCTTGCGATGGCGCCGGCATGAGTTTCGTCGCCCGTCCCCCCGAAGCCGATCTGGAGCCGACACCGGAGGAAGAAACGCCGGTCACCAATGACGGCTTCTTCCCCGATATCGATCCGCTTGCCGTGCGAGCGGCCCAGCGCGTTCCCCCCAGCATCACCGCCGCGCGCCTGCGCGCCGCGATCCTGGGCGCGATGATGACCGCGCGCATCGATCTGGTCGCATTCGCTGCGTCGGCCCAGGCCGCCGGCCATGCCCGATTGCAGGATATGCCAGGCGCTCAGTTGGACGGCATCAGCTTTCGCGTCCTCGCCTACAGCCGCGCCATCGGCCTCTATGCCAAGGCCGAACTGATCGAGCGGCATCGCGATTTCGACACTACCAATGCCGGCGCCAACCAGGCGAGCGAACTGGAAGGCTCGATCGGCGAACTGCGTCGCGATGCCCACCACGCCCTGCGCGACCTCAAGGGGATCGGCCGCACCATCGTGGACCTCATCTGATGGCCAGCGCGCAGCAGCTGACCGCACGGCAGGGCGACACCCTCGACCTTCTGCTGTGGCGCGATGCCGGGCTTGGCCCCGATCATCTGACCCGTGTTCTCGATGCCAATCCCGGCCTTGCCGATCTTGGCACCACCTTGCCGCTCGGTACGCTTGTGACCGTCCCGGCAACCTCCACCAGCACCGCCACCGGCGTGCGCACCATCACGCAACTTTGGGACTGATCCATGGACCTGCGCAATCTGCTCGAAACCGGCGCCGACCTTGTCGGGTCGCTCACTCCCTCGCTGATCGGCTCGGCCGTCGCCCAGGCATGGAAACCGGCTCTGCCGCTGCATCAACGCTTCGTCCAATGGGTGGTCGGTTCGACCGTCAGCTATTACGCCACGATCGGCATTATCGCCGTGACGGGCTGGAATGGCTTTGTCGCCCAGTCGATCGCCTTTGCCATCGCCCTGGTCGCCTTCGACGCGACCCCGCGCGTGCTGCGCGCCGTCTCCGACATATTGGCCGGCCTGCCCGCGCGCCTGGCTGACCGCTACCTGCCCAAGGGGGATTGATCCATGAGCATCGAAACGCTGATCGACAATGTCATCGGCCGCGAAGGCGGCTATTCCAATCATCCTTCCGACAAGGGCGGCGCCACCATGTGGGGCATCACCGAACGGGTCGCGCGCAAGCATGGCTATAAGGGCGACATGCGCGCCTTCCCGCGCGCGACCGCGGTTGCCATCTATCGCCAGGAATTTGCGATCGATACCGGCTTTGCCGCCGTGGCTGAGATCAGCGAGGCCGTGGGCGAAGAATTGTTCGACACTGGGGTCAACATGGGGCCGGCTGTTCCTGCGCTCTGGTTTCAGGAGTCGCTCAACGCCTTCAATCAGCAGGGCAAGCTCTACCCCGACATCAAGGAAGATGGCGACATCGGCCCCAAGACGTTGGCAACCTTCCGCACCTACTTGAAGGTGCGCGGCGCCGATGCCGAACGGGTCATGCTCCGCGCACTCAATTGCTCGCAGGGCGAGCGCTACAAGATGCTCGCCCGATCGCGCGCAGCCAACGAGGATTTCGTGTTCGGGTGGTTCCGGAATCGGGTCGCATGAGCATCCGCCTTGCACTGCGCAAGGCCCTCGCTGCCTGTCTGATCGGCATCGCCGGCTTTGCCTATGGCGTGCATGTCGGCATCGCCCAGGAACAGGCAGCGCAGAAGCGCGCGGACGATGCCCGCGAGGCCGAACGGGTCAAGCTGCAGGCGCAGATCGACGCATCAGCACAGCGGCACCAGGCCGCCGAATATGCCCGACAGGGCGCAGTCAGGGAAATCTATCATGAAAGCCAGAAGGTCATCGAACGGCCGGTCTATCGCAATGTGTGCCTTGATGCTGATGGCGTCGGCCTGCTCGACCGCGCCGCCGGCACGGCCAACGGCGAACCTGTCGCCCACTCTGCTGGCGTCGCCGCCACGCCTGCCGATGGTGCAGCGCAACCCCAGCGGTGAAATGACCGGTTGTCAGTGCCATGGCAGCCTGGCCGCGCTCTATGATGTCGCCGGCCAGATCCGCGCCACTCTTGTCGAACTGCAGGACCAGGTGCGCGCCGGCGCCTGCGCGGGGCGCTGATCGATGCGTAAGGCCGACAGTTTGCGGCAATGGCTGACCGCCTATCTGCCCGAATATAAGACCCATCCCGATCGGCTGCACGTCTGGATCGAGGGCGGCCAGGTGGAGGCGCGGCGATCGCGCACTCCCTCCTTCACCTATCGCTACACGCTCAAGGTTGGCATCTGGGAATATGCCGGCAATGCCGACCATATCATGGTGCCGCTGCTCGCCTGGATCGAGAAGGAACAGCCCCAGCTGCTGCGCCGCGACGACAGCCAGCCTTTCGGCTTCGAATGCGAACTGCTCGACGACGACGTGTCGGACGTGCTGATCTCGATCGACCTCACCGAGACGGTCGTAGTCACGCCCAACCAAGCCGGCACCGGCTATGACATCCAGCACCCGCCCGAAGCCGGCCTGGTCGACGCCTTTGCTGGCGTGACGGCCTCGTTCGGCGCGCTCATCGCGAACGACGAAGACATCACCCCATGAGCGACGATCTGGCGGAACTGGAACAGCTGGCCGGCGCCCTCCTGCGCAGCCTTGGCGCGTCGCAACGGCGCACGCTATTGCGGCGCATGGGCCGCGACTTGGCTCAAGCGAACCGGGCGCGCGTCGCCGCCCAGCGCGATCCCGCCGGCGCAGCCTTCGAACCGCGCAAGGCCAAGGCGCCGCCGGTGACCGGGCGCGGCGCCACCTGCTTCCTCTATCCCTCGGGCGGCGGTGGAACGCCGCGGCGCGTGATCATGAAAAGCTTCACCTGGGGCAGCGGCCAAATGATGACCGGCTTCGATATCGAGGCGGGTGCGATCCGGTCCTTTGAATTTTCCAAGGTGATCAAATGGCTGCCGGTGCCGCAAGAACATCGCAATCGCAGCGGCGGCACGCTGCGCCGACGTGGCGGCCTGCGGCGCAAGGCCATGTTTCGCCGCCTCGCGTCTGGCAAATATCTGCGCAGCCAGGCCGATGATCGCGGCTTCTGGGTCGGCTTCTCGGGCAAGGCCTCGGCGATCGCCTCGATCCATCATTATGGACTGCGCGACAAGCCGTCGCCGCGTGCCCAAGCTATGGGGTATGCCAAGCGGGAGCTACTGGGCGCGAGTGCGGCAGATCGCGAGCATATGCTGGATTTGCTATATTCACATCTGATGGAGACCTAGGGCCGCGAAACCAACCCCCGGCGCTGAAGAAAACGAGTTAATTTGCCATGCGGATATCGGCCCAGCCGGCATCAAAAAAAGCTCGACATCCCTTGATGCCGAGCCAGGATAGAAAGCTGCCTGGCTCAAAGCCTCGGCCTTCGGGTCGCCTCTTCGGAATATCCTTTTCGCGGAATATAGCCATTACTCTTTAGAGGTATTTCCCGCCGGTCGCACCTGTCGACCGAAGTCCGACAGCGCATTTGGGCTCAATCTATGGCTTTTCGCGAACTTCATTTCGATCGGCGAGGAACTCTGCTGCAATAGCAGCATCTTCTGGATCAAGTTGCCCCTGCTTGCGCGCTTCTCGCTTTGCGGCGAGCAGGCCTTCCTTAGCCCAGGCGTTTGCCGCTACAATGGCAATCTGGCGCGCGTTTGGCAGCAAAGCATCACGCGCGATCGCGCGCTGCCGCGCCTCTTGCCCCTGACAGGTCGATAGGCTGGGTTGCATGATCTTCTCCCTATCGCCCACTGATGTACGGGCAAATTCGTTCAAACCAGCGCCGATTTCTTTCGACATAATAACGTCGCGATCGAAAGAACTGCGAATCCTCAGGCAGAAGCAAACGCCATCTGACTAGTTGCGCCCAGCGCGCGGCGAAGGGCGTGAATGCGCGTCACATAAAGGGCGGCTTCGATCTTGTGCGCGTCAAAATCCTTCCGACCGACCGCCGCTCCAGCACGCATTAATGACGCCTGATGATGGAATAAAAGTTCATTGAGGTCCATGTCGATACTCCCATATTGTAAGCGGGAGCACAGGTCTCTCAGCCGATAGCGCCTACAATTTTCAGGCTATCGATATATCTAGTGTAGGGTATTTACTTCCAATATTCAAGCCCACATTAGAATATATAATTGATAGGCCATACTGTAAATCATCCAAGAACCATCCACTCCGCTGACTGACAATTTGATGTGCCGCTGGTTAAATGGTGGAATTCTTCACATGGATTAAGTTGAGAGATGCCAATGCAGCAGCTTACGAATGACGAAAACAATCGTCCGGCAGGCGTTTCTGTCGCTCAATCCCGGCTTACCCTAGACCTTCGTCCATTTGTCTGACCCTTGCCCCGCCCGCTAACCGACGGAGGGCATCTACTGCATCTCGACATTCTTCGGCGGCGTCGTAGCTGCCACCCGACGCCCGAATTTGGCCATCCGGCGCGCAGAAACGCCAAAACCATTTAGATGGCCCCAGATGCTTAGCCGGCAGCTGCGCGGACATGACCTTATAAATCTCGAAATAGGAATCGGCGCGATCATTAGAAACCCAAAGTGGGACTGACCGCCAAGGGACAGTTTCCAGATTGCTTGCTTCCTCCGAAGCGTAGGACTTACGCAGCGGCAAAGATTGGTCATCTCTATCACATGTGATCCAGTCACCGTCATATGGCGGCACATAGTCATCGACTGATAAATCACGAGAGTTGGACATTGGCACCTCCTGCTCGGCAAGCGGGAGCGCACATGTCTCTCTGTCACAGGAAGCTTGCGGCGAAAAATCGCGTGATGCTGCTTCATAACATATCTTATCTGCGACCCAGCACGAATTCTCGAAGCGGCGTGACCGACACGATGCGGGCGGCACGCGCAATGATCGGTGCTGATGCCGCCAATCGTGATATGCTGGCGCTATTTAATGGGCATCTTCTCACAGGATGAGAGCTGGGAGGGCGACGCACCTCGTCGCGTTACTGGCCTCAGAAAATGTCAATAAGCCCTGATAGTAATAGTGTCAGGGCTGATCATTTCCGTCGTGAAGCAATTTGCGATAGGCGAAAGCAACCAAAGCCAGCACTACGGCATAGATAATCAAATCCAAAATCGATTCATACATCTGACCAGCGAACCTCCGTTTTCGTCAGAAGTTGGCGGTTCTTACCGACCAACCGATTGCAAACGTCGGTCAGAACCGCGAGCGCGCGTAGCACAAAGCCTCCGCAGGTCAAGCAACATGATAGATCGTCAGATAATCTGACCTACAACCTAGCCGCCACGCACTCCCAATTGGGGGTGGTCGACAATCATGCATATGCAAGGGACATCGGCCCATGCGCTTCAACATGGCAAATTAACTACAACACGCCCCCCTCGCTCTCAAGGTCAATCATGATTAATATAAATATTTGAAGTTAACCTATCATAAAATCATTACGTCAGTTCAGACTTTCAAGCCATGGCAACGGTTGTGGAGACAAAATTAATGCCTCCTTGCCATTATTATGGCACCACAAAAATCCATATGTGAAATCGTCACGATCCGGAAGAAACATAACTCTAGGACTTATGCTCATTCCATCATATATCGGCCATCCCGCCGAAAAAGCCACTTCTTTAGCCTCTTCAAACCATTCAAAGAAGGTAGAAACCCTGGCGGCGTGATTGTCTCCCGTGGCAAAGTCGGTCGCGTCTAATGATGCAAAGCGGGCAGCCACAGACTGCACTGTGGGCATTTCTTCCCACCCCTCACCTGAACGTTCAACAGTATACGATCTCCAAAGCATTCATTACCCCTATCGAAGCGATCTTAATCGAATCATTCCCATTCATTTGAACGGGCGGCGCAAAAATGCACAGTTCGTCAAAAATTCAAAATATAATTAACATGGATTGCGAGATGCGAATCATTCTCGGTTCATATGGAGAGACCTCCTCTCCATATAAATACCGTGGATATGCCCCCGACGTCTGAGCGACATGGGCATCATGGCTGATGCAACATTCACCGCAGTCGATCTGTCCCGTCTCTCCTCACCCGATGTCGTCGAACTTCTCGATTTCGACACGATCTTTGCCGATGCTGTTGCGCGGATGAAGGTGCACATGCCGGAATTCGAGACGCGCGAGAGCGATCCGGCCACCAAACAGCTTCTGGTCCTGTCCTATTTTGCCCAGTTGCTGCGGCAGCGGATCAATGATGCGGCGCGCGCCGTCATGCCCGCGCACGCCGTGGGCGCCGATCTCGACAACATTGCGGCCATCTTCGGCATCACGCGCTTCACCCTGACACCGGCGGACGCCAGCACCGGTGCCGCTGCCGTAATGGAAAGCGATACTGATTTCCGGCGTCGTATGGTGCTGGCCCCCGAAGGCTATTCCGTGGCGGGGCCAGAAGGTTCCTACATTTTCCATGCTCTGTCGGCCGATGCCGACATTCTAGACGCCAGCGCCTCCAGCCCCTCCCCTGGAGAAGTGCTGGTGTCGATCCTTTCGCGCGAGGGCAGCGGGGCCGCGAGCGCAGCGCTGGTGGCAAAGGTTGATCACTATCTCTCCGACGTGACCCGCCGGCCATTGACCGACCTGGTCACCGTACAGTCGGCGGCCATTATCAATTATGATGTGGTCGCAACCCTTCACACCTATCGCGGCCCTGATGCCGACATCGTTCTGGATGCTGCCCGGACCCGGCTTGCCGCCTATGTCGCCGACTGTCACCGCCTCGGCCGCGATGTCACGCGCTCGGGCATCTTTGCCGCTCTCCATGTCGACGGCGTCCAGAATGTCGACCTGATCCGTCCGGCGGCTGATCTCATCGTATCGCGCCAAGCCGCCCCCTATTGCACCGGCGTCACTGTGACTTTCGCGGGGGTCGGGGAATGACCTCGATCCTCCCGCCACGATCGACGCGCCTGCAGAAGGCGCTTGAACAGGTGACGGTCGATCTACTCGATCTGCCCGTCGAATTGCGTAAACTCTGGTCGCCGGAAAAATGCCCGGCGTCTCACCTCCCCTGGCTTGCCTGGGGCCTGTCCGTCGATATCTGGGATGCCAATTGGCCGGAAGCGGTCAAGCGCGCGGCCATCGCCGACGCCATCGCCTTTCAGCGCCGCAAGGGCACGCCCGCCTCATTGCGTACGGTCCTGGATCGCTTCGATCCGCTGATCGGCATTGTCGAATGGTTCGAGGATCGCGACACGCTAGCCCCCTATCATTTCCGCCTGGAATTGCCGCTGCTGACCCAGAGCGACGTCTATTATGACGAGAATCTGGTCACACAGATTTTGCGCGACATCGCCCAGGTAAAGCCGGTCCGCGCCCATATGCTCGCCGTCTTTCGCCTTCGCGCTCAGGCACAGGCCTGGATGATGTCAGCCGCCCAGACCGGCGGCCTCATTCGCCTGACCGCCGGCACCGACACCACCACCGCCCTGGACCCCGTCTGGGCGACCTATCTGCAAACCGCCGACGGCGAACCGCTGCTGCTGGCGGACGGCATCTATCTGGAGGCCTGATGGACCCGATCCAATTCATCATCACCACCGCCGGCCTCGACGCGCTGGTCAATGCGCAATCGGGCGGCACCGATCCCATCCGCATCATGTCGGTCGGCATCACCGAAGCCCAGTTCATCATGGCGCCCACGCTCACCATCGTGCCGGGCGAGTTGAAGCGGATCGATGCCATATCGGGCCAGTCGGTCAGCGAGACGGTCATCCACATGACCGCGCAGGACGTGACAACCGATATCTATGAACTGCGCGGCCTGGGCCTCTATCTGTCGGACGGCACCCTGTTTGCGGTCTACAGCCAGAATGACCCGCTGTTTCGCAAGGTGTCGATCTCCTTCTTCCTGCTGGCGCTTGATGTCGCTTTCGAAAATGCGGTGGCGGGCGAGATCATGTTCGGCGACACCAGCTTCCTGCTGCCGCCGGCCAGCGAGACCGTGGAGGGCGTCGCTGCCCTCGCCACCCAGGCGGAAGCGCTCGCCGGCGCCGACCCTCGGCGCATAATCACGCCGGCGACGCTCAAAGCCGTGATCGATGCTTTCGGCCTTCAGGTCGATGCTGACCTTGTGGCTCTGGCGAATGGCTTTGACGCGCTGCTCGCTGCGCTTACCGCGCGCACCATCACCGGCGCCGGCCTGGTCAGCGGTGGCGGCGACCTGTCGGCAAACCGCGTTCTCGGTGTCGATGCCGCCAGCGCGGCCGAAACGGCAGCCGGGCTGATCGCCAGCAAGGCGGTGACCCCGTCCGGCCTGATCGGCGGCCTCACGGAACTCGGCGGATGGGACGCCGGCATTCCTCTGTTCCGCATCCCCGGCACCCCGGTCATCGTCATGGCGGGCACGCTGCGTACGCTGGTGACCACCGAACTGGTGGCGCCCATCCTCTTCCCGGTCGCCTTCCCCACCGCCTGCTTCTGGGCCGGCCCCATCACCTACATCTCTGCCGACAGCAATATCCGCGACCTGTTCGTGCAGATACGCGAGCGCACCCGCACCGGCTTCAACGCCTATTTTCAGGCCGGCGATGACGGCGACAACCGGGCCGATGGCTTCGACTGGATCGCATTTGGATATTGATATGGATATCTTCTTCTCCCCCGGCGCATGCGCCTTCTTCACCCCTGCCCTGCATGGCGATGCGGTGCCGGCGGACGCTGTCGCCATCACCGCCGACGCGCATCGCGCTCTGATCGAGGGACAGAGCCAGGGCCGGGCAATCATCGTCGACGACGATGGCCGTCCCTGCCTGGCGCGCGTCGCGCAACCGACGTTGACGCAGCTGCGTGCCCAGGCGATTGCCCGCACCAAGCGCGAGGCCGCGCGCCGGATCGAGGCGGTGGGGCCGCTCTGGCGCCAAATGAACGATATCCGCGGTCGCGGAGCGGGCACCGTCACCGATGCCGAAGCACAGGCCGCCGCCATTCGCTTTGCCGCGATCGACGCGATCCGCGCTGCCTCCAACGCGATCGAGGCGGACATCGCCACTGCGACCGCGAAGACGCTCAAGGCCATCGACCTGGCCGCCCATCCCCTCTGGCCGGTGGAGTGACCCATGCCCAAGATTCAGGATCTACCCAAGCTCGCCGCGCCCGACGCCAGCGAACAGATTGTCGTCGAACATGGCGGCCAGACCTATCGTGCCCAGGCGCTCGCCTATCTTGCCGCGATCGGCATCGCGCCGACGCGTGAAATTCTTCTCTCGCTGGCGCTGGGCGATCAGCAGCCTAACTGGTTCACCGCTGCCCAGGTCAATTTCGCCGACACCAGTGGCAATCTGCCGGCCAGCGGCTCGCATGCGTTGCCCGTGCCCGATGTCTATAACAATATCCCATGCTGGCGCCTGGACTGCCCGGCCAATGCGATCATGGACACGGTCTTCACCTTCACCGACCTTGCCAATCTTGATGTCGGCGATGTCATCAGCGCGTCGATCCAGCCCCTCTACCTCACCCCGTCGCCCGCTGCCGGCACCGGCGGCGCAAGCAGTTGCACCCTCGACCTGATGCAACTGCGCGCGGACCGGTCCAGCATTGCCGGCGGCACCACTACGGGCCAGCTCGGCACGCGCGACGGCCTGCTGGTCTCACCGGTCAACAGCCTCAAAAATGTCGCCAAGCTCGCCGAGGCGGCGGTGCTGGATTTCCGGCTGATCATCCGCAACACCGGCGGCACCAATGCCCGATCGCTCTATTTCACCCTGCCCTTCGTCGGGCGCGGCGGCATGTCCACCTTCCGCATGCCGCGCAAGGATCCGACCCTGTATCTGGCCGGCACGTCGGGTAACGACAAGAATAATGGCGCGCTGACCGCGCCGCTGCGCAGCTTCGGCGCAGCCTATAAGGCGATCGGCGAGAAGGGCACGATCGTCATCACCCAAAGCGGCGACTATCGCGTGCCAGCTGCGCTTGCGACCGCGAACAAGGCGGGCGTGAAGATCGGCGTGGCGCCGGGCATCAAGGCGCGCGTCCTGGGCGGCGTGCGCCTGGACGAGCTTGGCCCCATCACCAAGACGCCGGGCTTTGCCAAAGTCTATCAGGTGTCGCATGCCCTGCTGCATTCGCAGGTCATCCTTGGGCCGCCCTATCCCTCGATCGTGGGGCACCTCAACGGCGTCAACATTATCTGGCAGGATGGCGTGGTCGACTTGCGCACCGCGATCAGCGACGAGGAGCGTCACCCGCTCCATCGCGGCCGCAGCCATCGGCTCGATCACACCCGCATCATGGGGCAGACCGCGATCAACACCAGGACGGTCAGCCTGGCCCAGATCGATGCGGTGGACTATCCGGCCTTCTATGCGGACGAAGGCGGCGCGTTGCCGACCAGCGCCGGCATCCCCACTCTCTATTTCACCTGTTCCGATGGCGGCGATGGGCGCCTGGCCAGCATCTATATCCCGGCACAGTACAACCTCTTCAACGCGGGCGACGGCACGCAGGAATTTGACCTGAGCGGACTGGATATCCTCTACTTCACCCGCAATGTGCAGGCGCGCAACTGGCGCTCGGCGCGCCTCACCGATCTCTATCTGTGCGGCTCGCGGCAGGAAAATATTCAATGGTCAGACACACGCTACACCGAATTGCGCGACTGCATCGCCCTGGGCAGTGGCCTCGATGCGATCGGCGCGCATCGCTATTCGGCCGATGATCGCCAGGTCCGGCACAAGATGAGCGGCATGTGGTGCGCCTATTCGCTCGACGACACAGAATCCGGGCATGAAGGCTGCGGCGGCGAGGCGGAGAATTTCCTCTACGAATATGCCGGGGACCGAGGTGTCGCGACGGCTTATGGCGGCCGAACGGTTCACCGCGATGGCCTGATCCGCAAGTCGGGCCAGTGGGATCTGACCACGGGCGAAGGCTTCTGCGCGATCGAAGACCCTGCCGGCGGAGACCTGCCAGCGGATCGGGGTGCCGCGACCGAAGCGGTCGGCTACAATATTATCGTCGAAGGCGCCCGACGCAGCTTTGGCGTGCTGGGCGCTCCAGACAGCCGCAACCGCCTGACACTCTACAATTGCGCGTCGATCAACCCGGTCGACGAAGGTGCGACGCCAACTGATCCGGCGCGACCTTGTTGTCACCTTTGGGTGCGGGGTGGCACTTTGTCCGTGCCCTACGGCGATCTCAGGTTCCGTGGTAGCGCACCGAAAAAAGTCAAAGTGAGCGGCACCATCGATATTGCAGCCCCATTGGGTGTGGTCGACCAGTAGGAGGCCGGTTCGTGCTTCCCGCTCAACTTCTTCACTGTCGACTAAGTGGCTCTTCCGATATCGGATCAACCAGCAGGTCGATCCTTTCAGCGATCAATCGTCACACCTTAGCCCCTGCCTCATCCCCTTCAGCCGTCAGTTCAGGAATGCGCGTTCGTGCATGCTCTAGGGCGTTGCATCCCTGCTTACTGATAACCATGCGAGCCGAAGCCCATAGCGTCCATTCGTTGACGCTATAAGCCATCAAGGGCCCAGGTGGGACATCTCCTGCCATATTCGCTCCGTATTGCCAGGAACCTGAATGCTGCCACCTCCTTCAAGGAATATGGTGGAACCATGATCAGCGGGAGAAATCGCTACGACCGCATCTCTATCAATATAGGCAAGGCCAGCGGGAAATGCATCGACCGCTATCCAATTCCTCTTGCGCTCCCACGGTCCGGGAAGATCATCCGATATCATCATTATGTTCAAGCCTATTTGCGTATCGCTTGCGTCAGGCATTGTGGTGCGAATTTAATCTGCCTCAGGTGACCTCGAGATGAACCTAGAAAGCCTTCCATCCCGGGCCCGAAAGGCTGGTCCGATTGCTAACCAAACCGTGCCTTCCAAATTTTTTATATCAAACTGATCCATTGGGTCGATCCCGACGCCCCAGTGCGAATGCTGGTCAAGAGGCGCCGGGATCACTGGACTAGCCGTTATATTGACAGACCCAGCAATCCGTCCGCCGTCGCGGACGGATTGCCTTTTCGCTTATCAGATTCGCAAGGGAGGCCAACCCTTTTGAGACAGCATATGGAGAGGCAGCCTCTCCATATGCGCCCCGGCGCGCGCGGCCGCTCCTCGCGTCATGGTCGCCGCCATGGCGCGTTATTCTGATCCCGAAGCTGCAGCCGGCGAAGTGCTTCGCCTGGGCACGATCGCATCGCTCGATCTGGCCAATGCCACCTGCACGGCGCAAAGCGGCGATATCGTCACCGGCGATATCCCGTGGATCGCCCAGCGCGCGGGCAATGTCCGCACCTGGTCGCCACCCAGCATCGGCGAACAATGCCTGATCCTCGCACCGGAAGGTGATCTGGCGGCCGCCATGGCCATCGTCGGCCTCTATTCCGATGCTTGCCCTCCCCCATCGGCTGATTCCAATGTGAGCCTGATCGAATATCCCGATGGCGCGATCATCTCCTATGATCACGCCGCCCATGCGCTGACCGCCACTTTGCCCGCCGGCGGAACCGTCGCGATCGATGCATCTGGCGGCGTCGCAATCACCGGCGACACCGTCATCAGTGGCAATGCGACGATCGACGGCGATCTGCATGTCACCGGCACCGTCACGGCGGACACGGATGTCCTGGGCGGCGGCATCAGCCTCAAATCGCACAAGCATGGCCAGGTGCAGGCCGGCAGTGCCCAGTCCGGGGCGCCCGTCTGATGGCGGGCATGGATCGCACCACCGGCGCCAGGCTCGACGGCATCGATCATATCGCCCAGTCGATGGCCGACATCATCGGCACGCCCATCGGATCGCTGGTCGGTCGCCGTGAATATGGCTCGCTGGTCCCCGACCTTGTCGACCAGCCCATGACCGGCGCCAACATCCTGCGCATCTTCGCCGCGTCCGCCCTCGCCCTGTCCCGCTGGGAAGACCGCATCCGCCTGCGCCGCGTGTCCCTCGTTGCCGGTGACAAGCCCGGCGCCGCCTCTTTGGCGATCGAGGCGACGCGTAATGGCGACATCGCCACCGCCAGTCTCTCCCGCATCCTCCTGCCCCTCATCCGCTGAAGAAAGGTCCATCCATGGCCACCACTGCCTTCAAACATGGGATCACCGTTACCGAAGTCGCCACCGGCGCCCGCACCCTAACGGCGGTCAGCACCGCCATTATCGGCCTGGTCGGCACCGCGCCCGATGCCGATGCCGCCGCCTTCCCGCTCAACACGCCCATGCTGATCAGCGATATCGAAGCCGCGATCAGCGACGCCGGCGCCGAAGGCACGCTGGCGCGCTCGCTGCGCGCCATTGCCGACATCACCCGCCCCATCATCGTCCTGATCCGCGTCGAGGAAGGCGAGGACGCCGCCGAAACCGCCAGCAATGTAATCGGCACCGTCACCGGCGATGGCAGCCGCACCGGCATGCAGGCGCTGCTGTCGGCGTCGGCCGAAGTGGGCGTCATTCCGCGCATCCTGGGCACGCCGGGGCTGGAGACGCAGGCGGTGACCACCGCGCTGGCCGTCGTCGCCAAGAAGCTGCGCGCCTTCGCCTATGCGCGCGCGATCGGCGCGACGGTCTCCGCCGCCACCCTCTATCGTGCCAATTTCAGCCAGCGCGAACTGATGCTGCTGATGCCCGACTTCCTCGCCTGGGACACCGACACCAGCGCCAACGTCACCAGCTTCGCCGCGGCGCACGCCATGGGCCTGCGTGCCTATATCGACGAACAGACCGGGCCGCAGAAGACGCTGTCCAATGTCGCGGTCGATGGCGTGGTCGGCCTGTCGCAGCCGATGCACTGGGATATCGAGGATCAGGACACCGATGCTGGCCTGCTCAATGCAGCC
>ERZ1292623.1705-Hain-H51-01um-R1-1705-length-20654-cov-10_pt1 | contig 20654 bp, 23 predicted proteins | sample MGYA00564398_ERZ1292623 | MGnify/ENA primary metagenome ERZ1292623 (study PRJEB36523, sample SAMEA6512633) | groundwater metagenome | collected 2019-01-07 | study: AquaDiva: Metagenomics assemblies of 32 groundwater samples | reverse complement strand
AGCGGTGCCTTAAACCTCTCGAGCCACTCCTCCGAACCTCTTCATATGTTTTGGATTGCTTGTTCCAATCCTTTTGAAATACTCCCATATTTCTTTTATATTTTCAAGTTGAACTGATCTTCCGAGTCTTCTTATTTTTGGATGAAAACCAAGTTTTTCTAACAGATGAACAGTTTGCCCCACTAAAATAGGAGAAGCACTTGTAAAATTTAGACGAGGGTACGAGTATTTTTTATTTTTGATAAGATGAGTTTCAATAACGACTGATCCATCGGTATCAACCATTCCTCTTATGCAAGGAATTATATATTTTGGGGATCTTAGAATCCATTCAGGAATTGAAAGATTTTGTTTTAATTTATTCCCCACCTTCAAGCCATGCTTAGCAAGAAAGTTAACTAGGTCAGTTCTAGAAATACAAATATTTAATGCTTTAGTGTCTCTGACTTTATGCACTTTTGGTTTTATAAAGAAAAGTTTTTGAAAAAGTTCAACTATGAATTTTGAATATATCTTATCGGTCTCACAATTTAGGGTGACCCGTACTTGTCGTTCACTTATACCTCCGTCACCGATTAAAATTCCGCATAATTCTGCGAGCTCGATGCTTTTTTGAGGTATATTAATCTTTTTTCTTTTAAAAATCTCACGTTTTTGATGTATCCCTTTGGTTTTCCACCATTTCTGCCAACTTTCTTTTCTAAGTTCTTCATTTTTAGGAAATTTTCCATATTTCTTGATTACAGCCAAAAATCCCTTTTTGCCAGAAGATTTTGCATGCTCGTATCTTTCTATAATTTTTATTCTTTTTGGGCGAATAATTTTACTTAGAAATAAAAGCTTTTGAAACGCATACAGAGATAATGTAGTTTTTGCATTTTTCCAGTCTGATATTTGTCTTGTGCTTACTTTACTTATTGAGGATAATTCTTTTGTGCCAGCTTGAATTTTTTCTTGGACTAATTCTAAGAATTTCTTTTGTTCATTTTTATTTAAAAATTTTACTCTCTTATTTGTATACGACTTAGGCATACCTCTAGTATACTATTTTCTTATTTTTTATGCTACCATGTGCGTATGAAATTTCTAGGCATTGATTATGGCACAAAGAGAATCGGGTTTGCGGTTTCGGACGCAAACGGAGTTTTGGCTTTCCCGAAAGAAGTGGTGAAAAATAACGGGGAACTTTTCCCTAAAATCGCGGAGATAATAAAAACCGAAGAGGTTTCCGAAATTGTAGTGGGGGAGTCGCTTGATTTTGCCGGACTGCCGAATCTGCTCCAGAAGGAAATAGATTTTTTTGTTGACAAGTTGAAGAAGAAATTCGCTCTGCCTGTGCTTTTAGAAAAAGAATTTTTGACTTCGGTGGAAGCCCGCCGATACGAAGATGAAGGAGAAACGGACGCCAAGGCCGCCGCGCTCATATTGCAGAGGTATTTGGATAAAAGGAATACAAAACATGATATACTTATAAAAGCATGAAACCCTATAAAGATTTCCAAGATCGATTCAAGCTTTTAGTCAATAAAGACAGGCATTTGATTGTAAATACTTTATCTAACATATTTACAATGCGATTAATTGGCAATAAAACCCATGGTGATTTGGCAGAAATAGGCATAGCTGAATTTATCAATCAGTTTATGTATGATTTTAAAAGTGTTCATGTCGGCAAAGACCTTTTTCGGGCGAAAGAACACGAAGAAGACATTTTAATTATTAATAAAATTACAAAATCAGAATTTCCAGTTAGTCTAAAAGCGTACGGAGATGGTCCATTACAGCTTTCGACAGATAGTGATCAAAAAATGTTTCCCTACCTTGAAAAGCAGGGAAGAGATATTACAGATAGAAAGAGAATATCGGAGATATTTGCATCCGAAGCATTTTCTGAATTTAATAATATAAATGTAATGCCTCTGATTTACAACGAAAAACAAAAACAATGCAATATCATGATTTTTGATCATGAAAAAGCGCGCAGGGAAACAGCTAGAATTTTGTATATCGGTAAAGGTAAAAGTCTAAAGGGTAAAAGTAAGGGCAAGTTGCGGGAACATCCTATTTTTATGTTTTTAGATGGAAAAAATAATTATATTTGCGAAGTCCGTTATGGCGGCGCATCAGCTAATGCCCTTCAAAGAGGTCTTTGGACGCAAACAAAAAATGCCACGGCATATTTTGATAGTCTCACGAATGGATGGATTGATTATTCTCATAATCACACTTTAGTAAAGTTATTTAGTCTTGCGTTGAATAGCACAGAGAAGGGTCATCAAGAAGCAAATGAAATTTTACAAAAAGATATTGATAATTTAAAGAAGATATAAATATGTCAAAAACTTTATTTGGTGAGAAAGATTTTTCTCACATCAAGACTCAAGGAATTAAATACGCTGGCTCAAAACTCAAAATAATTCCATATATTTTGGAAATTATAAAAGACTTGGAAATACAAACTGTTTTAGACGGCTTTAGCGGTTCAACTCGCGTAAGTCAAGCTTTTGCTCAGGCGGGTTACGATGTTACATCGAGCGATATAGCGCAATGGTCTGAAATATGCGCAAAATGTTTTTTGTTACACAAAAAAGACAAAGAATACTATCAAGAAATACTTAATCAGCTTAATTCTTTAAAAGGATATAATGGCTGGTTTACGGCTCACTATGGAGGAGATGAAAATATGAAAGTAAAAATGCCGTTTCAGAAAAAAAATACTAGAAAATTAGACGCAATAAGAGATAAGATAGAAGAATTAAATTTAAATGATATAGATAAAGCTGTTATTTTAACAAGCTTATTGTTCGCTTTAGACACAGTTGACAGCACTTTAGGTCATTTTTCTTCTTATCTTTCTAGTTGGTCTGATCGGTCATACAAAGATTTAGTATTAAAACTTCCAAATTTACAGAAAACCAAGGGTAACCATAAAGTTATGAGAGGAGATATTTTTGAGGTTGTAAAAAATAATAGTTTTGATCTCGCGTATTTTGATCCGCCTTATGGTTCTAACAATGAAAAAATGCCGCCAAGCAGGATTAGATATAATTCTTATTATCATATTTGGACGACTGTCATCAAGCATGACAAACCATCCCTTTTTGGCAGGGTAAACAGACGAGAAGATTCACGAGACACAATTTCTGCTTCAGTATTTGAAGAATTTCGAAAAAATGATAATGGTTCCTTTATCGCTATGGAAGCGATCAGAACGCTTATTCAAAACACTAAGGCAAGATATATTTTACTTTCATATAGTTCCGGCGGGCGGGCGACAAAAGCGGAACTCACAAAAATTCTTAACGAATCCGGTAAATTATTGAAAGTTGTAGAAATAGATTACAAAAAGAATATCATGAGCAGTATGCGATGGACAAATGAATGGATAAATTCAGATGGCGCGCATAAAGAATACTTATTTTTGATGGAAAAAACACAAATTATCAAACATTCTCCGTATTTAAATAAAATTCTCTCAAGGAATATTCCTGTTAATTCGTAGCGTAAAGAGCAAATAAAGGGTATAATATTAATATGTCCGGCAATTCATTCAGTCGATTTTTCAATAGGTTTTTTCCGGTACCCGCTTTTTTGGCGATGCCCTCTTTCGGTTTGGATATTTCGGATGAATCATTGAAATTTATCCAGCTTATTAATACCAAGCGCGGTATCAGGGTCGGCAAATATGGAGAGCGCTCAATACCGCCGGGAGTCATTGAATCAGGCAAGATAAAAAATCTGAAGAAGGTGGAAGAAATTTTGCTTGCGCTGAAAAAGGAAGAAGGAATAAAGTCCGTGCGCGTGTCCCTGCCGGAAGAGCAAGTTTATCTTTATAAGCTCCGGCTGGAAAAACTGGGGCTGGAACATATTCGGGAGAGCATTGAACTTACTTTGGAAGAGCATATACCCATCCGAGCATCTGATGCGATATTTGATTATGAACTGCTTGCGGAAGATAAGCAGAGTTTGGAAATTCAGGTTGCGGCTATACCTAAAAATGTGATTGAAAGCTATCTTGCCATCTTTCAGGATGCGCAAATAAAGGTGCAGTCTTTTGAACTTGAAGCGCAGGCGATAGCGAGAGCGGTCGTGAAAAAGGGCGATTTGGAAACTTATATGATTGTGGATTTTGGGGAAAAACGCACGGGTATTTTCATCATGTCCCGCGGCGTTGTGATGTTCACTTCCACATTGGATGTGGGTGGGGTGACGCTTAATGATACGATTGCGAAGAGTTTCAAAATAAGTTTCGGGGAAGCGGAAAAAATGAAAAAAAAGTACGGCCTTTTACGTAATACCCCCAACAAAGAACTTTTTCCTGTGCTCCTAAACAGCGTTTCTATTTTGCGCGACGATATTGTCAAGCATTTTCTATATTGGCATACGCACAAGGACGAAGAGGGCAAGAATAACCCTACGATTAAAAAAATAATACTTTGCGGCGGGGATTCAAATTTAATAGGGCTCCCCGATTATCTTTCCGTCAGTATGAAAAACCCGGTGGAGATGGCGGATGTTTGGGTTAATATTATAGATACAAAAAGTTATATCCCGAGTATAGATTTCAAGCAGGCGCTTTCGTTTTCAGCCGCTTTGGGGCTTGCTCTGCGAGATTTCAGCGATAATTAAATACTATCAGAATGATTAATTTAATTCCAAAAGAGGAAAAGAGAAAAATAGCCAGGAGTTTTTTCTACAGGCTCGCCGTAGTTTTTCTGTTTTCTTTTTCTTTTCCTGTTTTCATCGGTATCGGAATTATGGCGCCTTCTTATGTTTTAACCCGGGTTAAAACAAACTTGGTGGATAAAAAATTGGAAGCGCAAAGGTCCGAACCTGTTCCTTTGATTGACCGGGAAACCTTGGCAGTTATTAAAGACCTAAAAAATAAAATTAGTCTAGTTGAAAACGCTGAAGCCGACAAATTTACTGTTTCTCAAAAGGTGATCAACGCCATTCTTCGGAAAAAGATGCCCGCTATTAAAATTACGGACATTGCCTACGAAAGCCGCTCGCCGGACGAACTGGCGCAAGCCCGGAAAGTGAGCATTGAGGGGACAGCCCCTTCCCGATCCGCCCTGCTTTCGTTTCGCCGGGCGCTGGAAGATGATGCCAATTTTCAAAGCGTTGATTTGCCGATTTCCAACTTTATCAAAGGGTCCAATATCCAATTTTATTTAAGTTTAGTTCCCCGGCCAGCTGATGCGGCTGGGCGGGTTCCACAATAACGCATATGCAAAATAACTTTCCCAAAATTCCACTTTTCTTTTCCCTCACATTGTTTTTACTGTCCTTGCTTGCCTTTTTCTTTTTTTTCAGAGAAATAAACAATAATAACGAAGAATCTCGGTTGAGAGAAAAAGAATGGCAGACTGAAGCGAACAGAAGAAATGAAATCAAGACCTTGAATGATTCAGTCAAGATGATAGAGGAGGAAAAAATCCGACTGGAAACGCATTTTGCAAAAAGTTCCGACATTGTTCCCTTTTTGGATACAATAGAAGGATTGGCGCCCAAGGTGAGCGTCGAAACGGAGGTTTCCGCTGTTGATGTCGCGGAAGACCATAGTGGACTTTTAATCGGAATGAAAGCGTCGGGAACTTTCAGCGGCCTTTATAAATTTTTGACATTACTGGAAAATTCGCCGTATGAGCTTAAATTTATTGGCATGGATATTAACAAAGAAACCGCTTCAAAGTGGAACGCGGTTTTCCAGATAAAACTTTTGAGCTTTATTGAATAGGAATAAAAACCATGAAAATTTCTTTAAAAAGAGAAAGAAAATTCAAAAAAGAGGAAGAGAGCTGGTGGCTCAATATGGATATTTATTGGAAATTAGCCGTTCTGCTTATGTTTCTGGGAACTGTTTTGGCGTTCTTTTTTGGCTACCGCCTTTTTATCGAAATAAACAAAGAGCTTGTTGTATTTTCCAACGACGCAAACAGCCAAATCGAAACGGTGAAAAAAGAAACGATTGAAAAAACGCTCCAATACTTTACCGAACGGGAGAAAAAATCAAAAGAAATCTTGAATTCTCCTTCTCCCCTCATTGACCCTTCGCTGTAAAAATTTGTGCCCCCGGTAAGAATCGAACTTACATCAGCGGCTTAGAAGTCCGCGGTTCTATCCATTGAACTACGAGGGCTGGTGCGGGGTGAGGGACTCGGACCCCCGACCTTTCGAGTGTAAATCGATTGCTCTACCAACTGAGCTAACCCCGCAATATATTTTATTGTACAGGAAAAACATATTTATTTCAAGGGGAATTAACTATTAGTGAGACATTGTGTGATAATGTTGCAGAAAGCATTTAATCCGTGACGATGAACGGGTCTTTTTAGTGAAATATTATTCTAATAACATTGATAAAAGAATTCCAAAATTCTTCCACGGCGGATGCCAGAGACATTTCCATCTCGCTCTCTATGGCGGAGGCGGAAAGCGATTTTGCCGGCACATCGGAAGTTTTTTCCTTGGTCGGAAATTTTTCAGGCGTTTCCGGCTGAACCTTTTTCTTTTTTTCCGGAGCAGGTTCTTTTTTTATAATTTTCTCCGCTTTTTCAATTTTTTCGACAATCGCAATTTCTATTGCCGGTTTTATTTCTGATTCCGATTTGTTTTCAACCTCACTTTCTTGCAACAAAGTATCTATGCCGTTTTGTTTTTGCACAGGACGCATAATTTTACTCCAGGGCTTCTTTAATACTGCCGGGATGGCGTAACTTGTCGCCCAAATTCTGCTTTGTAGGGGTTCCGATGTGGGAATTACGGCGCCGTCATTCGCATTCGTCTGCTGTATGCCAAAATAGTTGTCAATGCTGTTGCCGCCTTTTACCCACGACGCGCCGAGCGCGCTCATTGCTTGAGCCGCCCAGCTCGTGGAAAAAACGGAACCGAACCCCCCGTTGTTTTCTTGAGAGTTTTTTAGATATTTCTCTGCTTGCAGAAGGGAATTTGGAATATCCGCCATTGATTTAAACGGCGCGAGCGCTTGCACAGTTGCGGAAGTCATATCTATGCTGTCTTCCCAGGAACCGTTTTCTTTCTGTTTGGATATTATAAAAGATATATCTTTGGCGATCATTTCATCGCTTTCCGTATAACCGGCGCTCGCAAGGGGAATCAGAGCGAAAATATCGTCGTTTGTAAAATTGATGTCGCCAAACTGCGCGCCATCAAATGATTTTATAATCGGAGCGATATAATCTGCGCCGTTAAATGCATACGGGTTCTCTCCAAGGGCAAGCAAGGCCATCACGCGGCGTTCGTTGTCGGTCAGAAGAAAACTTATTTCGTTTTTTGTCTTCATAAACTCTATAAATTTTTCCCTTATTACATCTTGAATTCCGTCGGCGGCGAATGCGATTGCCGCCCAATCCGTATACATTTCGCCGTTGTCAAACGAACCGTCAGGGTTTTGCGTATCCATAAGGTAATTTATCGCATTTGTGACGCTGAAAACCGGTGGCGGGGGAGTGCCCTCCCCGCCGGTATTTTGCGGAGCGGCTGGTGTGGGTTCTGTCACTATCACCTGATACGAGGGGAAATAATAATCTTCGGAAATCCCGACAGAATATGTTCCCGTGTTCTGAAGGGCAAAAGATGCGATTCCGTTTGTGTCAACGGTTTGTGTATGGACCACAATCGGGCTCCATGCATCATCCGGGTTGGGAGTTGTAACGCCAAGAGTGACTCCGTCAAGCGCGTTCCACGAGTTACTGAGATAATTATATTTTTGCGCGGTTGCGGTAAATGATTCGCCGGGAGCAATTGATGCTTTGTCCAGCAAGACCTGATGCGCGTAGCCGAAATAAAGGCCGATGGTTTCTCCTCCGGAGAGGGCTGTGGCATCCATGCCGGAAAATGGGGTGATGTCATTTACCACATATTGCCAGTTGTCGCAAAGCGCGCTTGCGCTTGCCGGTATGATGCATTTAAGATACAGCGACCCGAAAGAGCTGTAATATTGCAAGTCTGAAATGGAAAAAGCGTCGCTTTCCCGGTCTATCGCATATAAGAGCCCGAGAACACTTTGTGAGTTTATAGAATGCGTTTCACCCGCATTGTCTGTTATATCCACCGTCCCCGCCGCCGGCAGTCCCACGGAGCCTTGAAAAATAACCGTATTGCCGTTTCTGATAAGAATAGTTTCTTGCGGCGCGGATTCGGGTTCGGGCGGAGGAGGGATAATCTCGTCCGCATGAGTCGCCGTAATCGGACCCAAAGCCAGGATTATTAATAAGATTAACTTTGATAATGATGATTTCATAAAATTCATTTTAATTTCCACTCAATGACATCGCCATTTTTAGGAAGATAAGAAGAAACACCGACTGATGCCTCTTTATTGTTAATGTAATAAATCAGATATTTACCGTTTCCGCTCCGAAGCGGGCCTATTTCAATCACAAAAAATCCGAGGAGCGGGTATTCATATCCGGAAAAAGATATGATGTTTTGAGTTTTTGCTTTTTGTAGTACAGCAAATAGCGTATCTCCGGCATCAAAATCTATTTTTACGGGAGGACTTTCGGCAATCAGAGAAATGCGCGCGGGACTGATAGTTTCTTGCCCGCTTCGGCGAAACGGCGCCGATTCTTCTTTAGCGTAAAAAATGACGATGAGCGCCGCGATGATTGCGATTATGGCAAATAATTCTATAGACGATTTTTTTGATATTTTTTTCATAAATAAAAAAACTCCTTCCGAGGGAGTTGTTTGAAACGCAAAAGCGTTTCCAATTCCTGCTCGGGACTTACTTCATAATTGGTATTCGGACTTATCCGATTGTCATCGGACTTACCGTAGCGGCACTGTGGAGGATTTTCACCTCGCTTCCCCAAATATGAAACTATTTAATTATTCAGCACTCCTACATCATACACCCGCCAAGAAAAGTCGCAAATGTGGATAACTCTTTGCGTTTTTATTTATAACATGGAGCCTCTTCCGTGATGCCGGCTTTGTGGTTGAAACTGCGGGCAAAGGCATACAGAACACTCGAAAGACGGTTGAGATAAGCCAAAGTATGTTTTCCAATTTTTATTTTACCTTCATCAACAACCCCGATCACTCGTCTTTCGGTGCGGCGGGCAATGGTGCGGGCGATGTCAGACAATGCGGCAAGTTCCACTCCGCCCGAGACAAAAAAAGTTTTAATTGGCGGCAATGTCTTTTCTATACTATCAATAATTTCTTCCAACCATAAAACCTTACTCGGTTCGATGGTTTTTGGAGCTCCGGCCAGTTCCGCTTGGATGATAAAAAGATCTTGTTGGATGCGACCGATTGTTTCGGAAACTGAAACCTCCGCTTTTATTTTTATCAGTCCGAGAAAAGAATTAATTTCATCGAGTGATCCCAGCGCTTCGGCTATACTCGAACTTTTAGACACTCGTTGGTCACAACTAAAAGTTTTTGTTGTTCCACTATCTCCTTTTCGGGTGTATAACATAGAATTCAAGATCAAACCTCACAAAGTCCCGCGACGCAGGCAAATTCTTTTGCGCCGGTTGTATTATCTGTCGCCTCATATTGAGAAAGTTTGGAAAAATCAATCTTTCCTATCGCTTTTACCCGTTTTTCATATTCTTCTTTTGTGATTGCTTCATAGGGAGCCAATTGATAAACATGCTCCGAGCGCGGAAGAAAAGAAAGTCCGCCAACCCAATCCCAATTTTCATAAACAAAATTACCAACAGAGAGCCATTCATCCGGACCGACATAAATAGTTGCCGAGGGATTGTGCTCCACAAAATGTTCTTTAAGTCTTTTCCACTCCTTCATTAAATCCAAAGCCGAGACTTCTTCTTTGAAGATCGCTCTCTCGGGCGCTTTGACTGGAAATTCCAAAACGAAAGTTGTGGCGGTGGTTTCCGACTGCCCGACTTCCGGCAGAGTCGGCACGCCCTGATCTCGCGCCATTTTTAGCAATGTATCAGTATGAGAAATGCGTACTCGGCGGATAAAGTACGGAGCAAACCAAGGATGCATTCCAGATCCGACTCCCAAAAGCTGACCAGAATTACCATGAGGCTTGACGCAGGTGATAGCGGTGGAAGGGTTAATGCCAAAACGCTTGGCATATTCTTTGTTTGTCTCAATAGAGTCTTTTTTCAGAGTAGAGAGGACCTTATTATCTCTGATAATTGGATTGTCATAATAGCCCGTCAAGGAAACACCGAGCAACCTCTCTTCCTCGCAATTCTCTTTCCATTTTTTAGACAGATATCCAAAGTTGGTCAAGGTGGACTGATATGTTCCGAGCAAAGTGGCAAGTTCCATTTTCTTTTTCAAAGTTTCTACCGTGTCATGTGGGCGGATAACAATGCTTGTGAGATTGCAGAATTGTTTAGAGCGCAAATAAATTTCCCCGCAAGGATTTAATCCGATTTGCCTTTCATCTTTGATAGCCGCCCACCTGCGTGCCGGCAATTGTTTTTCCAACCCACCTCGATTAAAGATTCCGCGCTCGCCGGACTTGGATTTTACTAGGGCGGTCCATTCATCCAAAAATTCTTCGGCGGTTGGTTTGGCGTTGTAAACTGCTGAATTATTCGCTAAACTGCGCTGTTCTTCAGTTAGATAAAACTGCCCTTTTTTTGCGTCGCGCATCTCCGTGTCTTCCAGTTCGGAGAGGGAAATGAGAGCGCTACGGCGCACCCCTCCCGCTACCACAATCATTCCTATTTTGCAGATGATGTCGTGCATATCAATATTGGAAAGACGACGACCTTGTTTGGCCAAAATTTTTCGTCGAACAAATTCCATCAATTCCATTAAGGGCTGCGGTCCGGATGCTTTGCCGCCGGCAGTTTCCAAACGCGATCCAGCTGGTCTAATCATAGAATAATCAAATTTTATATCTCTGCCGTCAAACCAAGTCTTCAAACCCAAAACAAAAGCATCGGCCCAGCCTTCTTTGCTGTCATGAACGATATGAATGACTGGTTTTTCTTTTGCCTGCTTTTTAATTTGCGGGAATTGCTGGACATTTTCCCATTCAACCGCAAAACCAAGTCCCGCGCCGCACATTGAAACATACATGATTTCTCCCAAGTCTTGTAGGCAAGTCGGAGCAATATAGGAACAATTGTAAGCCCATACATTGGATTGCCGGCAAGCCTTGCCCGCGGACCAAAGAAGTCTCATAGATGGGCAAATATCCTGATTAAGGATTGCCTCCCCTACTTCCTTATATTCTTTGACTGAAAGCTTATCACCCATGTTTTCTTTCATATAATCCATATACCGATTGACGGTTTCAACCCAAGTTTCACGGCGTCCTAATTCCGGAATCCAGCGGGAATAAAACTGGTAGAAAATGTATTCCGCGTAGGAACTGGAGAAATATCTGCTGGATTCCTCTACTGCTTTTCGTATTGCCTCTGGCACGGGGCCGAAAGCTTTCCTTAATTCTGAACGCCTGTTGCGATAGAGAATATATTTCTTGGCCGTATCCGTAAAACCATTTTTCATCAGTTCCTTTTCCACCAAATCCTGAACCATTTCAACTGTCGGCAAAAATTTTGCCCCTTCCCGCCTGCTTACCAATTCAGATCTCAAATTCAAGAGAGTTCTGAAAACATAATTAGCCACCAAGCGAGATTCTGGTTCGCCTCCTTCTCCCGTAACCTCAAAAGCTTTGAAAATGGCTCGAGCCACAATATCCAAATCAAAAGGAACGACTTCACCGCTTCTTTTTCTGATTAATTTTATTTTCGCCAGTTCGCTTTTTAAAATTTTTCCTTTTTTCTTCATGGGATTTGGATTGTTTTAGGATAAAGCACATTGATAAGGGGGAAATTTTCCGATTTTTTATTTTTTATCAATAGGTTATAGATTGCGGGGCTTAAGAAGAGGGCGAAGGAAACATTACCAAGGAGATGCAGGAGGGTAAAGGGTATCTGCCCGAGAAGCGCTCCTGAAAATGATTGGTGAAAAATGAGCGGTCCGACTGAAAGACCGGTCACGGCATCAAAAAAAAGCGTTCCCATAATGGCAAATTTTGCATAATTCCACGCGCTATTCTTTTTATTTTTAAAATAAACCGTAGCAAAGAGTCCCAAGAGTCCGTAGGCGCTTGATGTTATCAGAGTCCATGCTCCAATTTGCCATGTCACAATGTCGTAGAGCATGATGCTTAAAAATCCGAACAAAAAACCCGCCGTCTTTCCGTACGCTTTAGAAAAAGGCATTTGGGTCGCGAGAATTGGTTCAACATTCGGCGCGCGAAAGGGAATAAGCCGCGCCAAGAGGCAGACGACAAGCCCGGCAATGTATTTGAACCAGTTTTTTTTATAAATTTCCATTAGGATTATGGTTGCATAGTTTCGCAACTGCTAAATCATTATACACAAGATTTTTTATCTCGCGCCATGTGGATAACAATTTACGAGACACTCCGCTCACAGAGTCAACCCCCTCAAAAATCGTGATATACTGACATTGCTCAAAAGCAATGAAAATAAAAGTTTTATACGAAGACAAAGACATTTTAGCCGTAGACAAACCTTCTGGCTTATTAGTACACCCGGACCAAAGGGGGAAGGAAGAGACTATTCTGGAAATATTCCTCAAAAAATATCCTAAATTAGAAATAGTACACCGACTGGATCGGGACACATCAGGTGTGATACTTTTAGCGAAAAATAAAAAAGCCCATAAGTTTTTGAAAAGCCAGTTTGCAAACAGGGAAGTAAAAAAAATATACCACGCCATAGTATCGGGTGAAATCAAGAAAGATCATGAGATTATCAACAAGCCGATCGGGCGAAGTCCGAGAGATTTTAGAAGATGGCTAGCGGGCAGGGGAGCAAGGGGAGAATTGAGAGAGGCGATTACGGAATATAAAGTTTTGAAAAGATTCACCTCACCCCAGCCCTCTCCTTATAAAGGAGAGGGGGCTAAATTTACATATTTAGAAGTAAAACCAAAAACCGGCAGAACGCATCAAATCAGGGTTCACATGAAGTACATAAATCATCCCGTTGTCTGCGATTCTCTATACAATCCGGACGCTCCTTGCCCCAAGGGAATTACCCGCATGGCGCTTCATGCGAAATCCATAGAGTTCAAAAATTTAAAAGACAAAATAATAAAAGTAGAATCGCCTTTACCGGTTTCCTTCAAGAAAGTGGTAAAATAAAATTATGGAAGCTCAAACTATATCTTGCCAAAACTGCAAAAAAGACTTCACCATAGAGCAAGAAGATTTTAATTTCTACGAAAAAATCAAAGTCCCGCCGCCGACTTTTTGCCCGCTCTGCCGCATGAAAAGGCGTTTTGTTTTTAGGAATGAGAGAATGCTCTATAAAAGACGCAGCGATTTTTCGGACGAAGAAATTTTTACTGCATTTTCTCCGGAATCCGGCATAAAAATTTTTGAAAAGGATATTTGGCTTTCCGACAAATGGGACCCGATGGATTATGGGGCGGATTATGATTTTTCTAAGCCATTCTTCACCCAATTTTTTGAATTGTTGAAAAAAGTGCCGCTGAAAAATTTAAATGTGCAGAACGGAGTAGGCAGTCCCTTTGTAAACAATGTCACCGACCCCAAGAACAGCTATCTGGTTTTCAATGCCAGCAATCCGGAAGACTGCATGTACGGGCACGCCATAAATTTCTGCAAATGGTGCGTGGATGTTTCTCATGTTTCCAAATGCGAAAATTGCTACGAAGGATTTTGGCTTACGCAATGCTCTACTTCCTCTTTTTGTTCTCAATGCGAAAATTCTTTCAACATGATTTTTTCTAAAAATTGTTTCGGCTGTCAGGATTGTTTCGGCTGTGTCAATCTGCACAAAAAATCTTATTGTATATTCAATAAACAATATAAAAAAGATGAATATATTCAAAAAATAAAAGATTTCAATCTTGGTTCCTACACAAATCTGCAAAAAATAAAAAAAGAAGTTTTTGATTTTTGGATGAAATTCCCGAACAAATTTCTACAGGGGACGCAGAATACCAATGTGAGCGGAAATTATATTGATCACTCCAAAGATATTAAAAATTCCTTCTTGATTCGCGAAAGCCAAAATCTGCATTATTGCCAGTATGTGCAGGAGCTTCCGGGGAGCAAAGACTGCTTCGATTATTCAGTTTGGGGAGACAACAACCAGCTCGTTTACGAGTGCCATTCTTGCGGAATTGGGACACAAAATATAAAGTTCTGCGTTTTGTGCCAAGAGAATGTGCATGACTTAGAGTATTCTGTCTTTTGTCTGGGCGGGTCAGAAAATCTTTTTGGCTGTATTGGTCTTCGCAAAAAATCTTATTGCGTTTTAAATAAACAGTATTCAAAGGAAGAATACAAAATTCTTGTTGAAAAAATAAAAAAACAAATGAGCGAAATGCCTTATGTGGACAAGAAAGGCAAGGTTTACAAATACGGAGAATTTTTCCCTGCCGAACTTTCTCCGCATGGATATAACGAAACTTTAGCGCAGGAATATTTTCCTCTTTCTCGTGATGAGGCTCTGGCGCAGGGTATTAAATGGGTAGAACCAGCGGAAAGAAATTACAAAGTTGATTTTGAAATTAATTCTTTGCCGGACGACATAAAAGATGTCCAAGATGACATTTTGGGCAAAGTTATCGCCTGCGAGCATGACGGCAAATGCAATCAGCTTTGTACAACCGCCTTTAAAATAATTCCCGATGAGTTAAATTTTTATCGCAAGATGAATTTACCGCTCCCAAGGCTTTGCCCCAACTGTCGAACATTTGAAAGACTGAAACAAAGGACAGGTATTGAACTTTACAAACGCTCTTGCCAATGTGACGGAGAAAATTCAAAAAATAATCTTTACAGAAACACCATTTCTCATGCGCATGGCAGCGAACCCTGCTCTGTTTCATTTGAGACATCGTATTCTCTCGACAGACCGGAGATTGTATACTGCGAAAAATGCTACCAGCAGGAGGTGTATTAGTATTGTTAGTTGTGCTAAAATAATAAAATTATGAGTTGGATTTTACTAACTTTTATCACCGCGGTATTCTTTGGTGTCTATAGTTTTTTTATCAAAGTGTCGTCAGGGCATATTAATCAGATAGCCGGAGCGTTTATCTTGCAAGCAGTAGCCGCATTGGTTGGAGGTATAAGCTTGCTGTTTTTGAAATTTACTAATAGTCCGATTGAAATTTCTAATAAAGGAGTATTTTATGCTATCTTAGCGGGATTGTTTATAGGCTTGGCGGAGATAGCGACTTTTTTTGTGTTCTCAAAAGGAGTCACCCTTTCTTTAGGTTTGCCGATAATTGTCGCCGGTTCGGTTGTTTTCGGGTCCCTTTTGGGTATTTTATTTTTGAAAGAAGTCTTAACTCCGATTCATCTCCTAGCAATGCTTTTGGTTGTAATTGGCATCGCGCTTTTGGTCAAGTAAATTTTTGCGCTAGGACTTACCTAACGCAACTAAATGATTTTTATAGAACCTTACCATCTTAAACATATGTAAAAGATAGTAAGGAAATGAAAAACCGTCCCTCCGAATGGACGATCTTCCATTGGTTGGGGACGGTCAAGATGATTCCAGCAGGGCCACCCTTTGCCCTGCGGTGAAGGGGATGTCTTCCCCCTCATGTAAAAGAACTGCCGAGAATTGGCTCCTTTCGTAGCCAATTCCCAAGATGTATCCTGCTCCCAGGAGAAAGAATGTCGCTCCTTCTCCCGTGATTATTTCCCGGTGGTCGCGTAAGAACGCAACCACCCGCGCTTCCGACCAACCTGTGGATTTTTCGGGGAACAAGTCCCCTAAAATAAATGGCTCGATCGTTTCAAAAACGGTCGCCATGGTTGCGGGCATGGGTCCGCGTTTTCCTACCACCTTGAGGAGAACACTCTCCCTCCCCAAAGTGATTGTTTGGAGATCTCTCTCCAATGTTTCCGTGCCTTCGGTGGCACCGACCTCAAGCCCCTCGAAGAGGGGTTTCAAGTATTTCTTATTCATTTTTCAAATTCCTTTCTTGTAATCAAAATAATATACTGTCACAAAATGTACTATTTTATTTTTTATTAGGGCTTTAAAAACCAAAATATATTGAGAAATATAGCTTAAAATGCATTCGAAATTATGTCAGAAAAGTTGACATTTTTACCAAGATAGAGTAGTGTGCGACTTATGGATAACTTACATCAAATACTGGAGCGCGCGGGGTTAAACAAGCGCGAGGCGGCGCTTTATCTTGCTTTGCTCAAAATGGGACCATCTTCCATCCTATCTATTGCAAAAAAAGCAGAAATGAAACGCCCGACTGCTTATCTGGTTATTGATGAACTAGCAAAAAAGGGATTAGTGGCGGAAGTGCCGAAAGAGAAAAAGAAAAAATATGTCGCGCTTTCTCCCGAAAGGTTGGCTGATGCCTTGGAGGACAGGGCGATGGTGCTGAAGCGGGCATTGCCTGAACTTCTTTCTTTTTACAGGGGACAGACCGACCGACCGCATGTGCAGATATTTGAGAGCAAGGAAGGCATGCTCAATGTTTATCGGGAGATAACGCACGACAAAAGTATTAAAGAAATTCTAGCCTATGTAGATCCGGCGAGTGTACCAAAAGAATTTAACGAAAACTGGGAACTTTTCGTGGAACTTTTTTCCAAGCGTTCCGTGCGAGGGCGCGAGCTGGTTACTAAAAGATCTGCCGAGCATTTTTACATCAAAAAAGTAAACCGGCTTCCAAATCACGAAACTAGATACGCGCCGGAAGAAATAAAATTTTTCAGCGATACGGTTATTTACGGAAACAAAGCTGCAATTTTTTCCTTCAAGAAAGGTTTCGCGCTGATTATTGAAAGTGAAGACGCAGTACAGTCGCTCAAATCTCTTTTTGAACTGGCGTGGAGGTCGGCGGGGGAGCGTTAAAGTTCGTGATGGAAGACTTGCTGAGGGGGTGAATTTTTATAAAAAAAGTATATTATGTGAGATATGGATTCCGAAACCAAAAACTGCCAAAATTGCAAAAAAGATTTCATTATAGAAACTTTGGATAAAGATTTTTATGAGCGAAACAAAATTCCAGCTCCGACTTTCTGTCCGGAATGCCGTTTGATACGCCGGCTGGTTTGGCTCAATGACCGGTATTTATATTTCGTAAACTGCAAACTGTGCGGAGTAAAAACTCTTTCCGCTTACGGAGAGGAGTCTCCCCTTACTGTTTATTGTCACGATTGCTGGTATTCGGATAATTGGGATCCGATGAATTTTGGGCGGGATTACGATTTTTCAAGAAACTTTTTTGAACAATGGGCTGATTTGATGAAAGATGTCCCGACTCGTTCCAGAGTTGTGGACGGTCTTATGGTTGAAAGTAATTACACAAACCTGATTTCAAATTTAAAAAGATGCTATTTGATTTTCAATTCGGATTTTAGCGAAGACTGCCTATACGGCACAGAAATTGAAAATTCAAAAAATTCCGTGGACAACCTGATGATTGATACCTGCGAAGAAGCTCACGAGTGCGTAAATTGCCAGAACTGCAACCGGATTTTTTATTCCACCGACTGTCTCAATTCGAGCGGCATATGGTTTTCCTACAATCTCTCCGGCTGTATGGATTGTTTCGGTTGCGTGAACTTAAGAAATAAAAACCACTATATTTTCAACGAACCCTATTCCAAGACAGATTACGACAACAAAGTAAAAGAAATATGGGAAAAGACTTACGCGAATCGTTTGCATTTTATGGAAAAAGCAGAAAGTCTTCGCAAAGATTTACCGCGAAGATTCGCTCATACTCGTCAGGTCAAAAGCGTTACTGGCGACTACATTTATACTTCTAAAGAAGTAAAAGACGGATATATTGTTTCCGGAGCGCAGAATTGCCGATACCTTATGTGGCTGGTTGTGCCGCCCGCTAAAGACTGCATTGACTATACTCAATACGGGGACAATGCGGAGCAGGTTGTGGAAACTTTAAGTTCCGGCATCAATATCTCCCGAATTTTTTATTCAAGTTTTGTTTTCAAAAATTCAATTAATGTTTGGTATTCAAACAATTGTTTTAATTCCGAAAATCTTTTTGGTTGTGTCGGCGTGAGAAAGAAAAAATATTGTATTCTGAACAAAGAGTATTCCAAAGAAGAATATGAAAGGGTGGTTGAAAAAATCAAACTTCAGATGGATGAAATGCCCTTTAAAGACAAAAGTGGCAATATCTACAAATTCGGCGAATTTTTCCCGATTGAACTTGCCCCAAATTATTACAATCAAAGCAGTGCTCAGGAATTTTTTCCTCTTCATGAGCCGGAAGTTTTGAAGAGGGGATATAAATGGAAAACAATTGAAGCCAAGGGAAACAAAGCTTCGATTGCCTCGGAAAATGTACCCGACCCTCTTTCGCTTGTGGAAGACAGTATTTTGAATGAAACTATCGCCTGCACTCAAGCGGACGACAAAGAAGCCCAAGACAGAAACTGCACCCGGGCTTTCCGAATTACGCAAAATGAATTATTTTTTTATAAGCGCCACGATTTGCCTCTGCCCCGCCTTTGTCCAAATTGTCGGCATTTCAAGCGCACTCTAAGAAGGAACCCTCCTTTCTTTTACGAAGGGTCGTGTTCTTTGTGCGGTGAAGTTTTCAAGACTCCCTACGCTCCCGGCACAGTCGGAGAATTGTATTGCGAGAAGTGCTATCAGCAGGAGGTTATATAGAACTAGCTTGCAATGTTTTGATATTTATATATAATAAATACATATTATAAATATCGTAAAATAACCATGAAATCAATAACTTTCACCAACAATTTGTCTTCTGAACTAATGGACTGGATGGAAACATATGCCATTCGCAATAAATTAACTAGACGGGCAATAATAGAAAAAGCGCTGAACGATTTGAGAAAATCCGCTCGCCGAAAGGAATACGCCGAATCTTTCAAAAGGGCATCCTTGGATCCGGAAATGAAAAGTATGACAGAAGACGGCATGGGGGACTATTTCGCGCAACTTAAAATTCTAGAGCAATAATATGCTACAGAAAGATATTTATTGGGCTGACCTGAATCCAGTAAAAGGCAAAGAGCAAAAAGGAAGAAGACCCGTAGTGATTATTTCCGGCAACACGATGAATAAAAATCTCGGCGTTTTTATCGTTTGTCCTATTTCCAGTAAAATTAAAAATTATGCAGGCTGTGTCAAGCTGGAGAAAAATAAAATAAACAAATTAAGTGAAAATTCTGAAGTTATTACTTTCCAGATACGCACCATAGCCAAGGAGAGAATGATTAAGAAAATAGGCGAAATTACAGATGAACAGTTGAAAGAAATTTCCTATTCACTAAATGAAGTTTTGTATTATTAATTTTTTTTATTCTCGTTTGCCTTTGAAATTTTTTTGTGCTAAAGTGCTTTTACTATGACAGGAAATAAAATCAGCAATATCAAATTCAGCCCGGTGGATATGGAAGCCCGAAAGAAGCTTGATTTCAAGGCGGGGGACACGGTGAATGTCTGGGCTAAAATTTTAGAAGAAAAAGTTGAGAAAAAGGGGGAGAAAAAGAAGGGCGATGCAAAAAAAGCCGAAGCCAAATACAGACTGCAAGCCTTTGAAGGCATAGTGCTTGCGAGGAAACACGGCACGGAAATGGGCGCCACTTTCACCGTCCGCAAAGTCGCTTCCGGCGTAGGCGTAGAAAGAATTTTCCCGCTTTATTCTCCGATGGTGGATAGAATTGAAGTCACTAAAAAGTCTCGCGCTCGCAGATCAAAGCTGTACTACATCCGCGAAAAAGCGGTCAAAGATGTCCGCAGTAAGATGCGTTCTATCACTAATCAGGAAGAAGAGGAAACTCCAGTCGAAGAAACAAAAACAGCATAATAATTAAAAACACAAGCCCACGAAAGTGGGCTTTTGTTTTGTGAATAATTGGTAGACGCTATTACCTTGAGGTGATATAATATACGAATGGGAAAGAGGGGACCAAAACCAGAGGGAAAGGTGAAAGTAGAATGGTCGGCTAATTTTGCGTATGCAATAGGGCTTTTAGTTACTGACGGGTCTCTTTCAAAAGATGGGCGGCATATATGTTTTACATCTAAAGATAAAGAGCAAATAAACAATTTTAAAAAATGTCTAAATATAAGAAAAATTAAGACGGGAATTAATTTTGGCAAAGATAAAATTCAATCTGCTTATCGAAGCCAGTTTGGAGATGTCTCTTTTTATAAATTTTTAAATTCAATAGGTATAACTTCTAATAAATCACTAACTATAGGTAAATTGGAAATACCTGAAAAATACTTCTTTGATTTTTTACGCGGCTCTCTAGATGGAGACGGATCCTTTTATTCATATTGGGATAAAAGATGGAAATCCAGCTTTATGTTTTATTTAGAATTTATTTCTGCCAGCAAAAAGCACATTGATTGGTTGCGGGAAGAACTCAAATGCAGATTAAGTATTTCGGGACATATAACCAAAGATGGAAGAGGTAGAACTTTTCAGCTTAAATATGCAAAGAGGGAAGCGCTGGAAATTATAAAGAAAATGTACTATGATAAAAAAGTCATGTGTTTGTCGCGCAAGAAGTTAAAAATAGAAAAAGCTTTAAAAATTAACCATAAGCAACAACAAACATACTCGTGACGATTTGCCTGGGTGGCGCAACTGGTACCCGCGCAGCCTTGAGGTGGCTGTGGTCGCAAGACCGT
>ERZ1292623.1704-Hain-H51-01um-R1-1704-length-20670-cov-5_pt1 | contig 20670 bp, 25 predicted proteins | sample MGYA00564398_ERZ1292623 | MGnify/ENA primary metagenome ERZ1292623 (study PRJEB36523, sample SAMEA6512633) | groundwater metagenome | collected 2019-01-07 | study: AquaDiva: Metagenomics assemblies of 32 groundwater samples | reverse complement strand
TTAGACGGGAATTTAGAGGAACTGAAGATGTAATTCTACAGTTGTACGGTCTTTCTTCAACAAGAGGATTGGCTTCTACCATTGCGATATCTGGATTTGAATTAATTCAACTACCTCTTGGGGGGATTGGATTACCATATGATTTTAGAACAAAAGTGGATGTGTATAATCTACATAAAAGGAATGTATTGGAAGGAATAAAACGAAATTGGATTGAAAGGAGGACTGTAATATGTGCGTAAGTAGACACCAATGCAAGGTTGATTTTATGAATTTAACTCGTAGTTATCAATTACAAATAGAACCTAACTTTCATAAGTTAGAAGATTTGCTTGCAAATCTAAAACTAAGGAAACTTAATAGATGGGCACGGAGTTACTTTGCGAATCGAATTATAATTAGGGCACAAGAAGAAGGAATACATGTTATTCTAGTGAATCCTGCATATACTTCTATAACTTGTTCTAATTGTAATCATACAGATAAACAGAGTAGAGTGAATAGAGATACTTTTAAATGTGTAAAGTGTGGATACATTTTACATGCAGATATAAATGCAAGTATAAATATAGCTCTGAAGGGACAGGAGAAAGTGAATAAATATCATTCACTTGATAAAGCCCCTGTAGAACTTCCTTTAGAAGGAGGGAGGTAGCTTTGTGCGTAATAGCGGTTTGTAAAGATAGGAAGATGACAAAAGGGGAGATTAAAGCTTCTGATTCCCGGAATTCTGATGGAATTGGCGTGGCGTGGGGTGATGGTCAGTTTTGTCACTTCAAAAAGGGTATGGAGGTAGAGGAATTTAAGGAGTGGTATTCCACATTTGAATTTAGGCCCCATGTAGTTCATTTCAGGTTGAGTTCAGTAGGAGAGGTGTGTACGGAGTTAACCCATCCTTTTATAGTTAGTGTTGAAAGTACAATTAAACTAGAAGGTAAGGTGAAATCTCCTGTGTTATTTCATAATGGAACATTTAGTGATTGGAGTACATGGTTAATAAGTTTGTATCTTAAATCAAGGAGAAAAATTCCCAAGGGTCCTTGGAGTGATAGCAGGGTTATTGCAGTTATGGTTCATTTTTTAGGAGTTCATGTGTTAGAAGTTTTAGGAGGAAGATATGCAGTGGTACACCCTTCTGGAACAATACTTACTGTTGGAAGTTACGCTTCTGTGAAAGATGATATTGAGTTTTCAAGTTCTATTGGTCAGGGAGAGACAGCTAATTGGCATCGTTCTTTTTTGATAAAGGATGGTGTGAGTATAGGAAAGGAGGTGTATTAAATTATGTCTAATACGGGGCATATAGAGCAGTTAACTGCTGAGGTGATTCGTAGATATTTTAGAAAGACTGGGTTTTGGAAACGCTCTCCTGAGAACCAAGAAGAGATGTTAAATAGGTGTTTGGATGAGTTGAATTCTTTATGGAGTACAAACTTCACTCTAACGTGTAATTTTGGGAACGAAGAGAGGTATCATTCTACAGGAGGAGGCACTGCTGGATTTTTAGGAATGGTGTTGTATAAATCCTCATTGATGACTTTTTTACATGAATTTTATCATCTTTTAGCGAAAGACAATGTTGTAAAAGAAAGTAATTCTGAAAGAAATGCTATAAAATGGAGTCATGCGATTTTTAAGATGGCACTTCCTGTGCTTTATCGAAAAGGAGTGGAGGAAGGTAAGTTTTTCCATAGTGTAGTGGTAGGAGGTGAATGAGATGAAATCAATGCTTTTATATTTAAACGAGGATACTTATAAGGAATTGAAAGAGTATGCAGAACAAAATCATGTGTCCTTAACAACTGCCGTCGCAGACATTTTGAGAGAATACTTTTTACTCAGAATAGCTGCGTAGCATGAAATCTTATAACTTCAAATTTGGTGGCGACAGAGTAATAAAAAATGGGAAAAGTAACAGGCCAGATTGTATTAATCTTGAGATGGGCAGGCATCACGCATGGGACCTAGTTTATACATTGATACACCAATTGAGTAATGAAGAACAAGAAACTATTCATTATGAAGTTTGTGGAAATTTATTTAAAAGGGGAGGAGTGTAATGGAGGAACTCGTTAGGCAGTTACTGGTGGGGTTGGGATACAGAGTTGATGATTCAGAGCATTTGAAAGATACACCTAAAAGAGTTGTGAAATCTCTTCAATTTTTAACTGGGGGTCATAAAGTTGATATAGAATCGTTGTTTACATTGTTTGATAATATTGATGAGGAAGAGGATGATCTTGTGAAGTATAATGGGATGGTGTTGTTACGAGATATTGATTTTTACAGTCTTTGTCTACATCATATGTTACCTTTTTATGGTAAGGTTCATGTTGCTTACATACCTAAGGATAAGATTGTGGGGATTTCTAAATTAGCACGGGTTGTAGACGTGTTTAGTAGAAGATTACAGGTTCAGGAACGATTAACAGAACAGATAGCCAATTTTTTGAATGACAAATTAAATCCTGAGGGCGTTATGGTTGTAGTCGAAGGAATTCATCTTTGTATGAGGATGAGAGGAGTTCAAAAACAAAATTCTGTGATGACTACATCTGCGGTGAGGGGAGCGTTTTTGATGGAACCTGCAGTACGCGATGAATTCCTACGTTTAACTAATTTAGGACGAGGGGCTGTCTAAATAGTTTTACCATTTGACAGGGGTTTGTGTGGTAAAATATAAATCTGTGGCTTGTTCAACTCCAACATGTGGGAAGTTTGTAAGAGTTAGAGTTCAGTGTAATTTAGAGTATGTTTTTTGTCGGGATTGTAAGAAAGACTTTTCTCATGCGGTGTTACGGGTACAAGCCACTTTTTCTCAACTAATTACAAGTTTATTACCGTCATTGATGGGTACTTATCACTTTAGGTCTCCGGAGATGATGGCAATATTCCTTGGGGTTCACCAAGAGGTTTTGGGGGAGTGGATTCGTAGGTATGTTAAGGTGAATTCCTGGGCTAAGTTTAAGGAGGAGTATGGTTGCAGGTCGAATAAATGTGTTTTATTTGATTGCTCAAAGGTAGGAACTTTCCGTAGGTATGGTAATGTTAATAAATATTATTTGGTAGAAAAAATTAGGAAAATAGGTATATGTGCGTGTTTGTATGTGGATTTATGTAAAAATAAAAATAACCTTACATCTGGTAATAAGTACTATATTATAGTAAAGATTTCTGATCCAAGTAAAATTATAGATATTCAGACAATGATTCTGGAATCTGTTTTTAGAAATAAGAAGATTGAGGAGAAAGTGAATAATCACTTATAAAGTCCTTGTTAGAAGGAAGAAAGTAGCTTTAGCAAAGTATTTTTGTTAGTTTAATGTTTTTAAAAAGTAGTTATCTTATTATTAAAATAAAGTAGGTAAAGTAATGCCAGTTTTGAATACCTTGAAAGGAAGGATGTAGCTTTGCCAGTTTACACATACACTTGTTTAAGTTGTAAAGAAGAATTTGATAACTTAGTTTTAAGTATCAAGAAGATTCATGAAGAATCACCTTGTCCAAAGTGTGGGGGAGTCGCTAAAAGAAAAGAAATATACCAAGTAGGGTGTAATGGACAGTATTTGGTTTTTGATAGGGTTGGTAGCTAATACCGACGTAAGTAATTGGTGATGGTTTTGTAAAAAATCTAATCAATAAGAGTTGCGTGCTACAACCAGTAAGAATTAATATTCTTACAAAATGCGTTTAGCATACGGATAGGAGATGTATGATTAATGAGTACTTGGGGATACGGGTGGGAAGTTGAAGAAGGGGGTGTTTTTTGACCTTTGATAAGACTTTCAGTAGGATTGAGTTTCTAAAAAAGTGTTTCGCTATTCGAAAATTACCTTGGATTGATACGATTTCCAGTGAAAAATATCTTCCATTTGAGGCTTTGGGTAGGTTGAAACGTGCAGAATTAATTTCAGATGAGTGTAATTCAGATGTATTCACCTTTAAAGGGTTTGTCAAACAGGATAAGAAGGAAATAAATGAATGGGTATTGAAGCAGATGAGGAGATCTAAGGTTGTATATAAAGTGTCTCCAACTGAGGATTGGGAAACAGTGTTGGTTGCGTACCCAAATTCTACTCGAAGAGATTGGGCAGAAAGATTGATTACAGAAAAATTAGGGGATGTTCAGTTTGAAAAGATCCATTCTCGGGGTGAAGGTGAGAAGGAGAAAAGAGTAATAAGATATGAACTCAGTCCGGAGTACAAAGCTCCTTCAGGACTTAAAAAACCAGAATTAGTTTCGTACCTTCAAGGTCAAGCTAAGGAAGCTTTAACGAAAATATATAATAGATCGGAAGTTTTAAGAGAAGCAAAGAAAAAACAATTGGAGATTAGACGCCAATTGACTCAAGTTGAGAAGGAGTTGAAAGAGAAAAGAACAGAAATAAGTGAGGAGCTTAGTGGTCTTATCAAGATGGCTGATAAGGCTTTTAGTAAATTAGGTTTTGTAGAGAATACTGCTTATGTTTTGGAAACGAAAGAAGATATAATATTAACTGCGATTAGAGATGTTATCCTCCAGGAAATCCCCGATAGACCCCCCGTCCCTAAATCTGCTGAAGGAATACTGGCTATACTTGTGAACATGGGGAAACTTACAGAAGAAATGGTTCATGAAGCAGAAGCTAAAATAGATGAATTGAATACAGATATAAAATATGTTGAAGAGGTTTCTAGAACTTTGTATTTATTTCCACCAACTGAAAGAGAAAGAGAAGGAAAAATTGCTCTTAGTTTAAGAGATATTTGGACTTGGTTGAGATCTAAGTATGAAGGAGCAAAAGAATTTTTAGGTTTTGTGAACTCTTCTGTAGAGGAGTTACAAGAACTACATAAGCATTTAGAGGACATTGTTGGAGAAGTGTACAGAGAATCTAGATAATAGTATTTTGAAACTTAGGTTAAAGCTAGCTTGAGTTATTCAGTAGATTACAAATGTCCTTATTGTAGTGGAAAAATCCCTATTTCTTATTATAAGGAAGTCGTTTTTTGTTCTAGGTGTTTGCGTGTAATCTTTCTTCGGGATTGTATTAAATCTTATTTGAAAGAAAAGTTTCCTGAAACTTTTATATCAAAGGAGGCTTAAGTAGAAGGAGGTAGAATGGCAAGAGGTGAAAATTTATTAGATGGTTTCAATGTCCAGGGAATAGATTTGATTTCGGAAAAAGTTTTACAAAAGTACTTTCCCATGGATGAGGAAAAGAAGTTAGTTGAACTTCCTGTAGAATTTTTAACTTTCAAATCTTTAAAGGATTTGGAGAAGAATGGATACAAAAAGGAAGGAACAGGATTTTACAGAGATGCAGAACATCATCTTTGGAAGATAGAAAAAGATAATAATGAATATAAATTATTTAGACATGCAGAAGAAGAAGATAATTTAAAGCAGAGTAAGTTAGCAAGTAAGAAAGCGAGAGAGTGGAGATTAAGTATTGATGTATCAGAACCCTTTAACAGGTTTACTCCTGAGGAATTAGAGGAAGATGATACGAAATTCCTTGAAACAAGAGATAGTATAGTTGAAGTACTCGAAGGTCAGGAGGACAGAATTCAAAGATTAGTTGAACGGGACCAGCATTTTAATTATGTAAGTATAGTAGAATTTTTGAAGCAGGCAGAAAATTTAGAGGAGTTTAATGACCTTTGGGAGAGATTGTATGATTGGGCTGATGCGAATAGCATTTGGCTTGGTATTATAAAATTTGGTAGAAAAAAAGGTGAAGTAGATTGGCAGGAAGAGGTAGTAGAAAATGCCATAGAGTGGTATAAGAAACATATAGAAAGAGCCAAAATTGTTTGGGATGAGGAAGATTTGTTGGATTATGTGATAGAGGCGTTAGCCGATGAGGCCGGAGTGGATGTGGAAAATATAGATGTGGATTCTACTAAGAAACTTATAGGGCAATTATTACAGAAGTCGGCAGGCTTTAAAGAATCTTTAACCAAATCTTTAAAATCAACACAAATTTTCAAATCTTTAAAGGATTTGGAGAAGAATGGATATAAAAAAGAAGGAACAGGATTTTACAGAGATGCAGAACATCATCTTTGGAAGATAGAAAAAGATAATAATGAATATAAATTATTTAGACATGCAGAAGAAGAAGATAATTTAAAGCAGAGTAAGTTAGCAAGTAAGAAACAAGCTCAAGCATATCCACCCTCAAATAAGAAACAAGCCAAAGATATATATAAAGGAATAAGGGGTTCTAAAAAAACATCCACTACAAAAGTAACTGTAGGAGTGGGAATAAATGATAAAAAAGAACTGCTATCGGATATTGAGATGGAATTAAAAGACCTTGAAGGCGTTACTGAAGAAGAAGCTGGAGATACTTTATTAACAGTTGATCATTTAGTAAAAGCAAAAGAATTGCTTGAAGATGTTACAAGTTCATTAGATGTTGAGTATTTATGGAACTTGTTATTCGATAACTTAGGATTTCAAACTGATGAAGAAAGAGATGAAATAAGAGATGAAATCACACAAAGTCTTGATAAATTTATAAGGAGTGAAGATGTTTCAGATAGAAGGGCAGTAGCTCCTTCCGGATGGGAACATATAGTAGAAAGGATTAAAGAATACAAACAGATAAAAAATCCGGATAATTTTTTATGGTGGTTGAAGGAAAAAGGGTATAAGCCAAAAGTAGGTAGAAGGTCTGAAAAGGAAGAGAAAGATGATTTTTGGGATGATGAATCAAATCAAAATAAGGAGATATATTTTGCTCAAATAGATGTAAATGCCCCAGAAGAAAATGTAGAGAAGGGAACAAATTGGTTAGTGGGGAGAGGTGAAGGAGAGAGATTTGGAAGAACTGCTACAGAGGAATCAGAAGCGGAGGCATTAGCCAAGGTTCCAGAAGAGTTGAGAGGGATGGTGACTGATTTAGTTGAGTTACTTCATGTTAGTGTAGAAGATGCAGTGTATGGAGTGGTGGAGTTTTTAGGTTGGCAGTCTTTAGAAGAAGAGGAGGAATTATTATCTATAGAGCCAGTCAAGGTGGAAGAAGAGGACTTGGCTATAGAACCAATCAAAGAGGAGTTGTTAGAGGAGGTGGAAGAAGTAGAGGAACTTTATGATAAAGCCGCTCAGAGACTTCCTGATACATACTTCCTTGAGTTAGCAAACAAGGTCGTTCTTGAAGAGATGACTTATGATGAAGGTGTCAAAGAGATAGAAAGTAAGATTGAAAATTCTGATGATTTATTATATATTGCTTTGTGGAAATTTGATATGGCGATGGAAAATATAGATGAGATCCTATCCGAAGGGCTGGAACTGAAAGAGGCAACCAGGAAAATAGCCCAGAAGTTGGAAGAAAAAAGATTAGATTACTTAGCGGAAGTGAATATGTATATTATAAAAGGATACAAGGATTCTGGTTATTCAAACAAAGAGATAACAGATATAATAGAGAAAAGATTAGTTGTTAGTAGTACACAAGCAAAGAGTATTTTTGATAGAGCAACCGGGAATTTAGATAAAACAACCAAAGTGGCTGAGAAGATAACAGATGAAAAGAGAACAGAACGGTTGCGAACACGGGAGAAGAAAGCACAAGGAGAGAGGGAGGAGGAAGATGATGAGTGGGAGGATGAAGATGATAGTTACGAATCAATTGATACAGGAGATCCTGATTTTACACCTGCATATTGGAATAGTAAAGGAGAATATCAGAAAGAATACGATGCACTTTGGGACAAATTGGTTCCGTCAGAAGGAGAGGCCGAAACGATTCCTGGAGAAGTATTGAGAGCTATATCTAGAATTTATTACGATAGATATAACAACGGGTTTGGAAACGGACCTTGGGCTGATATGGTTAGTACTTTAAAATTGCATGAGAAAAATATTAAGCAACATATGAATCCTGGAGCGTTTGATACTTTTATGAAAATGTTTGAGGGTATAAACTACGGAGAGCAAGTAGTTGAAACTTGGGAAGGTGATCCTTACATGGAAGAGGTTGTCAGTGGGGTGGTTAAATATGTAATGGACGAAGAGGGTATGAATAAAGAGGGAAGGGATCAAGCTAAAATTAAATGGGGGATAGTAGTAAAAAGTAAACAGACTGGGAGGGAAGAGAAAGAAGGAAGTAAGAAGGTAGGGGAATTTAGGTGGAATGAGGAGATAGATTATAGGTATTATGATGAACCTGAACCTAGATACATCACTTCAGGAACAGCTGAATATGCGTTGTTGGATAACTTAGAAGAAGATAATTGGGTAGAATATTTAGATGTAATGGCTGGTTCAGGTGTAACTGTTGAATATGATACTGTAGAGGACTATTTTGTTGTCTACGGTCCACAAACAGAAAGAGAATAGGGGGTAAGTAATGTTAAGAAAGATTGAGCAGTTTCAAAAAGGAGGGTAAAGATGTCTTTATTTGATACACTAGGTGATAAACTAGTAGCATTAAGAAAGGAAGCGCAACCAAAACTTACAGAGATAGAGGAGAAGGTTCTAAAATTTTGCACCAAACCTAGAACTTCCTCTCAGGTTATTCAACTGTTTCCAGCAAGAGGTTACAATCCCTTGGCTTGTTTAGAGAAGTTAAAGAGGGCGGGATTGATAGAATTAGCTGCTAATAAATATGTTACAACAGTCAAAGTTCGAGAGTTTGAACCTGTTATGAGTATGAGTGCTAGGAGTAAAAAATCTGATGTTAGTGTAGGAGATATAGTGGAGCATGTATCCTCGGGAGCTGAAGGGGAGGTCATTGGAGAAGATGTCTCAGGTTATCTAGAAGTGAAGTGGGATGATGGAAGTGTAACGGAGATTCCACACCATGATGTAATGAGACAGGCGGAGAGAAAAACAGGATTGATGTTAGATGATAGAGTTAAGTGCGTGGACACGGGTGAGAAGGGGTGGGTTGTTAGTGAAGACCCTGAAAAAGCTATTTATGATGTAGAGTGGGATGATGGGACTATCACAACTGTAGCACCATACGAGGTGGAGAAAATAGCTCGTAAGACTGTGATTGGGGAGTTAGTGAAAGAAGCTATTTCTGAATATAAACAAGAAACAAGGGATAAGAGATGGGACTATGATGCATTATTTAATATTGCAGCAGGTAAGATAGTGGAAAAATTAGGTATGACAAACTTTGAACCGAGGGAGTTATCCATAATATTAGCAGAACATACGGATAAAATGGGGGTGGAGAAAAAGGATATAGAGGTAGACGTAACAAGGGTGGCGGAAGATTATTTCAAGCAATGGGAGGGTAAGGAAATAACCCTAAGAGAAATACATAAAGAGTTACATGAAACCTATGAGGAAGGAACTACCGTGGAAGAAGTGGTAGATGTCCTATTTGATATGATAGATGCCTATGTTGGGGTAACTTTAGAGGAATCAAAAGAAGGTAGTATGAAAAAAGCGGAAAGACCTATAACTTCAGATGAGGTAGAGTATTTCAATTATTTAAATGAACTTAGAGACTCCGGAGTAACTAATATGTGGGGAGCTGCTTCGTATTTAGTAGATGACTTTAATCTTGATAAGAGACACGCTAGAGAGGTTCTTGGTCTTTGGATGGAGAATTTTAATGAGGAAGGATACTCCAAAGATACAGTAATTCAAGAATCAAAAGAAGGTAGTAAAATAAGAGAGGCTCAGGACACACCTCCCCTTTCAGTAGAAGATTTCGTATCTTCAGCAGAGTTTTTAGCTTATTTGGATGATTTAGGGGTAGAAAAAATCGCAGGGTTAATGGATGAATATGGATTTCAATTATATGGATGGTATCCGTCTGATTGGAAACGAGAGTGGGGTCTTTATCCTGGAATACTTGCTAAGGCTTTAATAGCCTCTATAAATAATGAGAGTTACACTGATTTTATGAATCAGTATTATGGCGGTTTAGTTCTTTCTCCTGAGGCATCAAAATTATTTGAGGAAGATGCTATGAGGAGTTTATCTCGGTTGGTTATAGAGCAAAAAGATCCTAGTATTTTAGACATGGGAGGACCACAGCTTCTTTCCACAATAAAGTATAGACCTGATTTTGTAACGAAAGTGTTACTTGCCGTTCCTAAAGATCAGTTAGATGAATTTCTTGTTGGATTGGGACCTGAAGACTCGGACAGGATAACTAAATTAATTGAAGGGTAGCATGTTTGTGAAAAGTTTTGAAAATACTTATATTTATAAGTTAGCTTGTGATGGGTATGATTTGTTGAAAACTCCTATTGGTCAAGCAGTAATTAATAACTATGGGAGAAAATATGTATCAAATTGTTGTGTAATGCAGGAATTTCCGATTAAAGAGGATTTTATAAAAGATTGTATTGTGGATAGGCAAGGAAGGAGTTTAAGAGGGTTATCTCCTTATCTTTGTGATAAGTATGAAGTTGGTTATTTTCAAACATCTGTTGAAACTGTTTTAGATAGTAAGTATATTTTGTTTAATAAAAAGATGTTACAATTTTGGAAGGAATCAGGAGTTGATTTGTTTGGATTAGAGTTTATGGTTGTTCCTTCTAGAGGTTGGGATGGGCAAATCAATGAGATAGGTTTTAGATTGTTGAATATGGAAAGAGTTAATCATGCGTTTAAATGGTTATTTCCATATGGTCAACGGGCAACATTTGGATTGAACTTGTGTTCGTCAGAACAGTCTTTATTACTATGTGAAGGATTTTTAGATATGGTTGCATTTAGGGAATCCGGTTATACAAATTCTGTGGGATTAGGTTCCGCGATAGTTACGGAAGCCCATAAACAAGAGTTAAAGAATGATAACTGTATCATGTGTAATGATATGGATACGGTTGGAATGGCGATGAGACGGAATAATCCGAAGTCATTTTGTTTTTATTCTCCGAATGGTAAAGATCCTTATGAGGTGTGGATGAAGTACGGAGTTGTAAAACCTGTGTTTGTAGAAGGGATGGAATATGCAGCCTGATTTTATTCCGTGTGTTACAGGTAGAGAGGACAGGAGAGAGTATGATTTTTGTTTAATTTCTCCTTCTTCTAGAACTAAATTTAAGAAAGCTAAGATTCAAACAATTATAGACTGTTTAACTTTTGGTTTGAAACTAAACAAACATTTAGATCCTTTGAAGCATTATTTGTGGTATGTGGATTTTGTAGCAGAGTATCAAAATGATACATCTTTGGTATTTATAGTCCCAGATTGTGATTGGTTGGGAGTAATTAAAACTAAGGTGATAGCTGAACGGTGGCTGAGTAAAGTTACAACGGATAGATGTCTTAAAGTACCGCATTCTTATTTATTTGATAAAGTTCCGGCCATGGGTCATGCTTTGGCCAACCAGTCAGCTCCAGTTCATCCTGATTGGACTCATAGTTTTTCTCGATTATATAAAGAGTTGGATGGTGTTACAAAACGGTGGACATATGATTCAAGATAAACAAGAAGAGAATTGGTTATACCTTGGTATTGTTTACGTATACTTTTTAGATGCAAGGAAAGCCCATTAGTTTGCGGTTATGTTGTTAAGGGATTGATGAGTTAAAGGAAGAGGAGGTTGAATTGGAGACATTGTTAGACAAGATAGGGACAAAGTTACTTCAGAACAAAAAAGAGGAAACAGTACACACTCTGGATAGAGTTGCTATAGTCCAGGATGCCTTAGAACGATATGAACTAAAAAGAAAGGAAGTAAATGAACCTTGGGACTATCATAAACTTGTTGGTTTTGTGTTAACAGCTCTAAAAGAAAAAGGGTTAAATGAGCGTTCTGATATGGTAGGATGCTTAATAAGTAAAGCTCTACTTATTCCAAACAAAGAATCATATAAATCCCTTTCTGAGCAAACAATCAACCAAATTAAGTCCGATGGTGTTTTTGAAAGACGAGGATGGGTCTCCCCTGAGTTGGTAACAAAAGAACTCAAGGAAAGAACATGGGGAGAGCGGGCAGATAAGTTAAGTAATCTAATTCCTGAGGTCCAAGAAGTTGAGGAGAGAAAAGAGGAAGAGAGACTTTCCTTTGCGGATACAGTAGGGGACAAAGTGAAGAAGTGGGAGGACCTTAAGAATCAGGTTGTCTCTAAAACATCTTGGGTTAAGGAAGGCCTTAGGAATATGTTTCAGATGCGGGGTTGGAATTTGCCTGACAAAGAAGAGGAGATACTAACAAGTAAGAATGTATATCACAAGGTGGTAGGTTTTGTTCATGAGTTTTTAAGCAATTATGAAGTGCCTGGTATTGTGGATATAAAAGTTGATAGATTAAGAAATGCTGCCTATGAAGATAATTCAGTGGATAGAAAGTTATCTTCAGCAGATATTATTCTTGGTCTTTTGTTCCAAACTATGTCTGGAGTGAAAATAAATGCGGAGATGATTGTTCCCGTAAGGAAAGGGGAGTTTGTGGAACCATCTACATTTTTTATAGAAGGCAATTCAAGAATAATAGCTCAATCTACTTTTGATGATATTGCTAAGAAGGGTAGAATTAAAAGACAGCCATTCAAGAATCCAGAAGATATTGTTTCCCCAGATATACTTAAGAAGTATCAACAATTGGAACTTCCATTTATGAGTACAGGATTGTATAGTGCTTCTAAAGAGATTATGGACAAAACGGCTGGTAGATTGATGACTCGTAAATCTTCTTATACTCCTATAGATAAAGATGAGTTAATTAAGGAACTTGAAGACCTTTCACTTGAAGTAGAATTAAAAGGACACGATTACCAAATTAATGCAATTACGGATCTAGCTCAGAAGTTGAAAAATAATCCAATTAGGACAGAAACAGGCCTTTGGAATTCAGATGAGATTGAGGCTCGATTAGAGGATATAAGTTGGCGTGAGGTAGGTGCAAGTACTGCTTTACAGGATGTCGCTGATAGTTTGAAGAAGTGGTCCTTTCAAAAGAAGTACAAAAGAGTGTCAGAGAAAAATGTTTTGTCTGCAATTCAAGAGGCTATAATTAGTTATGGGAAAGTTAGGCAGGAAGTTAAAGCAGATTGGAATTATGAAGAGATGAGGAAGTTTGTTGGAAAGAAGCTACAGGAAACTAATTTGGAGTATGATGTTCGTAAGATAGGTAATTACATAAATAAAGTATTATGGGGACAAAGGGAAGAAGATTGTTGTAAAGAAGTAGATACTGATACAACAAAGAATGTTAAAGCATTTGTAGCCCATAAGAAAACAGCTGTAATTCAAAAATGTAAGGAGAAAGATAAAGAATCCGCTAAAGATGTATGGTGCGTTTATTCAGAAAAAGGAAAACTGATGGGTAGGTATAAAACTGAAGCAGAGGCGAATAAAAGACTGCAACAGATACATTATTTTAAACAGCAGGGTGAGAAAAAAGATGTAGATGCTTATGATGTTGGGACAGTTGATAAAAAGTTTTACGATTCTGCTAAGAGTAGTATTGGACTTAAAGAAAAAGAATCTGGCTATATTTCCGAAGATAGGACAGAAGGCCGTCCTCCTACAAAAGATAATTTAGCAGGCGGTAGTTCAGAAGAATTGATGGATGCCATTGTTGGAGATAAGGAAGAAAAGCGGAGTTTATCAGAAGAAGATTTAAAGATTTTACATGATTTCCGTTCAATTGTGAAAGATAGAATTAGAATCACTCCTACAGAAAATAAATATAAGACACAATTTGGGTATGATGTTGAATACTATAATGAAGAAGGTAATTTTGAATATGGTTATGGTGTTCAAGGTTTTTCAAATATAGAAGATGCTTATAGTCGTCTTTTGGACAGTTTAAAAGAACATAATATAATCAAGAGCGGTGAAAAAATAGGAGAGGAGGAACAACATTGGGTAAAAGAACCAAATAAATTGGATTATTTAAGAGAAATAGGAGGAGAAAAAATGTTAAAACAAATAGAACGATTTCAAAGAGAAGCAAAGAAATTAGGCAGAAATGGTAATAGTATAGAAGAGTTAAAGATGTATATAAGAGCACAGGAAGAGGATTGGAAAGCTAAGATTAAAAAACTTATTAATTCAGCATCTAAGGAGAATATTTACACTTGGGTTTCTATGCAAGATTTAACAGAAGAGTTTTCCGACCAACTCAGTAATTATTCCTCAGATATGGAATCAAAAGAAATGATATTGGCAACACCTTTGTCTGAACTACATGAGAGATTTTTGGGTTCATGGGATGATTGGACTGAAGATGGTTATCAATTTCTTTTGACACATAAAGGGTAGGAGAAGGACTGTGTTTATAAAGTTAAAGGGTACTTTAATTGTCATTTTTTTATACTTCTGTTTATTTCCAACTAATATTGGTGCAACAGATTGTCCTCTTACTCCGACTAATCTAAGTTATCACTTCAGTCCAAAAGGTGGGGTTACTAAAGCTATTGTAATGGAAATTAGTACTGCTAAAACAGAGGTATTGGTTCAAATGTATGTATTCACTTCTTTACCAATAGTTGATGCTTTAATAGGTGCGAAAAATAGAGGGGTTAACGTTATAGTATTGGTTGATGATAGTGCTTTAACCTCGAAAGGTAGTAAAGTAGGGATTTTATTTAACGCATTAATTCCTGTTTTTGTAGATAAATCGCATTCTATTGCTCATAATAAGATAATGATAGTTGATAAGAAGATTCTTATTACAGGTTCTTTTAACTATTCTGCTTCAGCTGAAGCTACTAATGCTGAAAATATACTTGTGATAAAAAGGAATTATTGTGTTGTGAATGGGTATATAAAGAATTTTGAGAATCATAAAGTTCATAGTGAATTTTATGGTGGTGTAGTTGTTGGAAAATTTGAAGGAGATAACTAGTCATTAGGAAAAATTAGAAGGTGGTAATAAGGTATTATCTTAATATAATCTCTAAGTACAAGGAAAGCTCATTAGTTTACGGCTATGTTGATAGGAGAGTTAAATGGGAAAGGAAAACCTTTTTTGTCTACACAGTGTAGTTAGAGGAATTATATATTGCAGAAGTAAAGAAAGCAGTTAGGTTTATGGAAGTTCCAGGTGAGAATGGGCTATTTACTTAAAATAGTTTGTTTACCGATTTTTGTTTTAAGTTTACTGGCATTTCTTTTGTTTTTACTATGTAAGGAAATTTGTGTGGGGAAACTGAGGAGGGTATTTTTATGAAGAAATTCTTTTTGATGTTATTGTTGGCTGTATTTTCATATGTTTCGTTTGTGTATGCTGTGGATTTTATTGCCCCTAAACCTCCAACTAATCTAAGAATTGTGGAGAATAAATAACAACGTCTACACTCTATGAAGGAATCAGATAATATGATTCGTTCAACTAAACATACATTAAAATTTGCAACCAGAGTTAAAAGAGAGCAGATTAATAATCTCTTTTTAATTTATTCTTTATATCTTCAAAAGACTATAGATATGCTATGGAATAAAGAGATTCTTTTAAAGAAAAATTTATCTTCTAAACAAGTAACTTGGATGGATAATTTAGGAGGACAATATAAACAGCTTATTTATAAACAAGCAAGTGAAATAGTAAGAGGATGTCTTAAAAGAAAAGGTAAAAAGTCAAAACCTATAGTTAAGAACTTTACTATTAATTTTGATGAAAAGTTTATAAAATCTGAGCTTTCAAACAATAGTTTTGACAAGTGGGTTAGATTAAGATTACCTTTTATTAAAAAGGATAGAAAAGTAGAAAGAATAGAAATTCTTATCCCTATCAAGGAGCATAAGCATAGTCTAAAATTTAAAGATTGGAAACAAGTTAAATCTATTAAACTATCTAAAAATTACATAAGTTTTATCTTTGAAAAAGAAGCAGAACCGTTAAAACAAGAAGGAAAGAGTATTGGTTTAGACTGTGGATATAAGAAATTATTAGTATCAAGTGAAGGACAGATTATAGGTAAAGAATTAGAACAGATTTATGAAAAGATAAGTAAGAAGAAACAAGGTTCTAAGGCATTTAAAAGAGCATTGATAGAAAGAAATAATAAGATTAATGAAGTAATAAATAAAGAGGTAGATTTGTCTAACGTTAAACACGTCGTAGTAGAAATCCAAAGTGAGGTTAGAATATGAAAAGGAGACCACTATTATCTTTTTTATTTGGAGTTATCTTATCTGTTTTAATTGATTCAAGTTTTGCGTGGAAAGTTTTGTTGGCTTTACCCAAGACAACAAAATTATCATGGACTGGGCCAACAACTACTGTTGATGGGCAGCCGATAAATGCGGATACAGCTTTAACTGGTTATAAGGTATATTGTGGAGTGAATTCAAATATTTACACTATATTAAAAGATGTTGGTATCGTTACTATATATCCAGCCATAGATATACCTTTGATTTCTGGAGTTTGGTATTGCGTAATTACGGCTTCAAATAAATATGGAGAATCTGGATATAGCAATGAAAAGCGTATTGATTTTGATGCAATAGAACCAGGGACAGTTATTTTAATGAATTAAGAGGCTATATATGAAAAAGATATTATTAGTATTGGGATTAATATTAGTTTTAGCTGTTTTGACACTATCAAATGTGTATGCTTTTCCACTATCAACAACTAAATTAGCATGGACTATGCCGACAACCACAATAGACGGACAGCCAATTAATGTGGACACGGCTATTACCAGCTCTAAAGTATTTTGCGGTAAGTCATCTGGGGTTTATACTGTTACAAAGGTTTTAGGTGTGGTAACAGAGGAGCTTGCTAAAAATGTGCCATTAACAATAGGCACTTGGCATTGTGTAATTACAATATCAAATAAATATGGTATGAGTCCTTTTAGTAATGAAGTAATGTTTCCATTAGAAGGCTCTGTGCCTTCCGACCCGTTTTTAGATATTATATCTATTTTAGAAAAGATACTATTTAATCTTGGAATTACGATAACAACAAGTGAAGCAGAGTTGACTAATCCTGCTAAAGAAAGGTTTGAAGGCAGAATGGGAAACAAGTCGATGGCAGGATACGGAGCAGGTAAAGTGTCTCTTAAACCTGCTTTAAAGTAAGAAGAAGATTTTATGAAAAAGATAATAACTATTTGGGGAAAGTATACATTAAATGTAGGGCATCTTTGTTGTCTTCATGGCAAAACAACGTGGTGTCATTTGAACTGTTTTACCACTGGGATAAATTCAGGTTGTCCTGTATTAAATGAAGGAGACCGAAATGAAACATAAAAAGAAAATAATTACAATAGCATTATTTTCAATTGCTATTCTTCCGCTTTTTGTAATATTAAGTCCTCCTAAATATTTAACAGCAATAGGAATAACGAAAGTAGAATGGTATAATAATAGAGGGGGAAGCGGGCCTTGTAATCATTTATATGATAAAGGAACTACATGGAAATGGGATTGCAAAGACATCAAACTCCAATCAGGTCAGAACATTATAACAGTAACAGCAACAAATATTTATGGTAAAAAAGGTATTGATACATTGGTAGTAAATAAACAATAAGGAGGAGTTTAGTATGATAATTAAAGTAAGCAATGAAAATAAATATATGAAACCTCTTTCTCCAAATTCTTGTTATTTCTTTGCTACTTCCATGATAACGGATGCATTCAATTTGTCTAACGTTAAACACGTCGTAGTAGAAGATTTAAAAGGCGTAAAAACGGGTAGTAACGGAAAAATAAGGAAACAATTTAACAACAAACTACAAAGATGGTCTTATCCTAAAGTGATAAATAAGTTGGAAAGATTTTGTGAAGAAAACCGTGTTTTACTCACAAAGGAAGAACCAGCTTATACAAGCCAACTTTGTAGTGTATGCGGAGCAGTTGATAAGGCTAACCGTAAAGGAGAGCTTTATCAATGTAGTAGCTGTGGTAATGTTATGGATGCTGATTATAATGCAGCTATTAACATACTACATAGAGGAGCTTACAGTCCCTCTATCCAAAGTGGGGTTAGAATATGAAAAGGAGACCACTATGAAAAAATTTATTTTGATTATAATGTTACTTTTATTAACATCTATTACAGAGGCAGGGAGTTTAGATTGGGCAAGACTTACGATTGAATATCCCTCCAATATAGATTTATCTCAAGTGAGAGGTCATAGAATTCAATGCGGAACATCATCTGGAAATTATACAATTTCTGTTGATGTTCCTATGCCAAGTTTAGTGTTACCTGTAAAAGGGGTTCTTCCAACAACAGGAACATATTATTGTCGTTCAAGGTCTTACTTTGATGGTGGGGTGTTAAACAGGACTTCCAGCAATGAGGCTTCTTTTTTCTTAGATTATAGGATTCCAGAAAAACCTAATTTAACTCGTTTTAAGAAACTACAGAATAATATGAGAAGGGAGGTTTAAAATTGTTAAAACAAATAGAACGATTTCAAAGAGAAGCAAAGAGATTAGGTAGAGATATAACTAGCGTAGAAGAATTAAAGCTATATGTGAAAGCACAGGAAAAGAGAGCGGAAGAGGATAGGCCGTTTCCACCTTATAAATAAGATTTAATCATAATTAAGAAAACCGTGTTTTCTTAGATTAAGTTTTATGGAACCCTTTGCGGGTTGTAGTAATGTATTATCATTCTACATAGAGAAGTTTATAGTCTCTCTATCCAATAAAAGTTTTAAACAAACTAACTATGTGGTTGTATTATATTTTGACCATACAAAATATGCTAACAATGTCGTGGAAGATATACGAAATTTTATTCAAAGTGAGTTTTCTGGGTTTGCGGGTTTTGTTGGTGGACATAAGATAGTTAAAACAGATAGTATTTTTGAAGCTGTAATATATAGTGACCCGTCTTTGGAAGAAGAGAATAAACAAATTCTTAAGAAATATGATGCAACAAATTATGATTTTTATAAACTATAAGGAGGATGAAGAGGTAAAGGATTTGAAACAATGTAGAGTAATTAGGAAGAAGGAATCAAAAGAAAGAAGGGCAGCATACAAGGTTGTTTTTATCTTCAAGTAGCAATGAAGTTAGGTTGAGAATCCTAGGGTATTATCTTCGGTGGAAGCACAAATAATACTAAAATAGAACTTGATAAAAGAGCTAAGAGGAAAGCATAATGTTAAAACAAATAGAACGATTTCAAAGAGAAGCAAAGAAATTAGGCAGAAATGGTAATAGTATAGAAGAGTTAAAGATGTGGGTAGAAGCGGCGGATGTAGACTCTTATTTATTTCCATATAGTGTTGCATTGCCTGCCGATTGGGAAATCAGGATGATGCATATGAGTATTCCAGAAGATTTATGGAAAAAAGGGGAAGAAGCAGTTTTTCAATACCTAAAAGATGTGCTCGCAAAATACAAAGGAAGATTTATCTATTTTACTTCGGAGAATGGTACTATTAGAATATCAATGCCTTCAGGAGATATAAGTGATGAGGACATACGAAAAAGCATACGGGAATCATTAAAAGTAACGCCTTTTTCTATGGAAAGGGGTGAGGAGGTTTAATGAAAAATACTTTTAGTACAATTCCTGATGAACCTATCTTAAAAACGGAGGTTATGTTATGAAAAAGGTATTTTTAGCTTTACTGTTTGTAACGTTATTGCCATTAACATCTTATGCAATTCAAACAGGCACAGTAACACTTCATTATGATGAACCAGTTTCAAATGCTGACGGAAGTTCATTGACTGATTTACACCATGTAACTATCTACTATTTTGCGAATAATGTGCCTGTAAAATCAGTGGATGTTCCTGCGACAGCATTAACAGGAGGTGGAACAAATGTTACTGCAACAGCACCTTATTCTGTTGCGGATGGTATTGTAAGTGTATCATTCTACGCTACTGCGGTTGACACATCGGGGAATGAATCGGCAAGGTCAAATGTTGTTAAGAAAAGTATCGTTATAACAAAACCTAGAGCACCTTTATTGGCACCGTAGGGGTTAAACTATGTCTGGAAGGAGGTATACATTGATTAAATTATTTTTAACCCTGTTAATAACTTTATTTCTCACATCAACTGTTTATGCTTTTTCGGGAACAGTAATATTGCATTACGAGGAACCAACAACTAATGTGAATGGAACAGCTTTAGATAATTTAGACCACATATCTATTTATTATTTTAAGGATAATGCACCTGTAAAAGCTATGGATATTCCCGCAACCAAACCAACAGGCGGAGGGAAGAATCTTACAGCAACAGTTCCATTTACAGTAGCGGATAATATTGTTAATATTTCCTTTTTTGCTACAGCACTGAATAGTGCTGGTGTAGAATCTTACAGGTCAACTATTATTAAAAAACCTGTAGTGAAAGCGGTTGGCGGCGGATTGTAAATTACTTGATTTAGATTAAGGAGAAACTGAAAATTGAACTTTTATTCTTATGTAGGAAAAATCATACAAATTACGGAAGGACATATGGATTTAGATAACTCAGCTAAATTTGTTAGGTAGGTTTGTACAATAATATATAAAAGGAGGAAAAGATGGAAATTTTATTTTGGATTGTATTATTTTTAGGGGGATTTGTAATAGGGATACTCGTTGGAAGAAGGAATAAAGAACATGTGGACAGTGTGGTAATCCTGGTCAAGGAGAAAATTAAAAACTGGGTTGCTTACTTAAAAACCAAGAAATGAATACAGTAGATGATTTGATGGAAAACATAGTGAAGATAAAACAAGCCTTTCGGGCTTTGGATGCGGTACTAATAGATGATGTCATCCTTGGAGACCCCAGATTTGAAAAGATGTGTTCAGAAGTAGGTGCTGTATATTTTTGTCC
>ERZ1292623.1701-Hain-H51-01um-R1-1701-length-20680-cov-7_pt1 | contig 20680 bp, 38 predicted proteins | sample MGYA00564398_ERZ1292623 | MGnify/ENA primary metagenome ERZ1292623 (study PRJEB36523, sample SAMEA6512633) | groundwater metagenome | collected 2019-01-07 | study: AquaDiva: Metagenomics assemblies of 32 groundwater samples | reverse complement strand
CGTAATATTATGTAATTATTTATAAGCTTTGCGGTTGCAATCATGACAGGATTGAATTATTGCCTTATGTTGAAGCGGAATTCTAGGATGTTATCCTGAAATTATTTGAATAAGATAAGACTGCTTCTTTACCGACGCTGATTGAAGTCACCAAAAGTCTTATAAATGCATATTCGGTATTTTTTTTACCCTGAGGAATAGGCGTTGCTCTTAATGGGCAAAAAATTATCGCTTTATTCTTAGCAGTGAGGTAACGGGAAGTTACAAAACAAATCGCATATCCTGAAAAGGATGCGGTATTACAAATGGCTAAAAGACATCATTCAAGATATGGAAGTATGCAGTTTTGGCCTAGAAAAAGAGCAAAAAGAATTTATCCTCGCACGAGGTCCTGGCCTGAATTAGATGGAACTAAATTGCTTGGATTTGCAGGATATAAAGTCGGGATGACGCAAGTTAGCATCCGTGATAATACAAATTCAATGACGAAAGGACAAATCATTTTAGTTCCTGCAACCATCATTGAGTGTCCTCCGTTAAAGCCTCTTTCTCTTCGATTTTATCAACAAGATGATTATGGATTGAAAGTTATATCCGAAGTTAAAACTTCACAGCAACTAGAAAAGGAATTGTCTAGAAGAATAAAGTTGCAGAAAAAAGAAGGCAAAGATACTATCCCGGAAAAATTTGACAGAGCAACATTGCAGGTTTATACAATGCCAAAATTGACACGGATAAAGAAAAAACCAGAAATATTCGAAATTGAAATCTCTAATCCTAATCACAATTCATTAAAAAACATTTTAGAAACCGAAATAAAAATAAAAGACGTGTTCAAAGAAGGCCAATTTATCGATGCTCAAGCTGTAACAACGGGAAGAGGATTTCAAGGACCTGTAAAAAGATTTGGAATAAGCCTTAGAAAAAAGAAATCTGAAAAAACAAAAAGAGGACCTGGTTCGCTAGGAGCTTGGAACCACCAACAGCATATCATGTACAGAGTTGCGCATGCTGGACAGATGGGATTCCATACTAGAACGGCCTATAATAAATTATTACTAAAAATTTCTTCAAAGCCTGCAGAGATAAATCCAAAAGCAGGATTCAATAAATTTGGATTAGTTAATTCAGATTATATCCTACTTAAAGGCTCAGTTCCTGGACCTAAAAAGAGGCTGATAAGATTAAGAGAGCCGATGAGATCAAAATCGAAGCCAATAACAATAGAGATGCATAATTAAAATGACGACAACGAAACTATACAGCATTCAGGGCACGGAGCTTAAATCCATTTCTTTACCCGAGCAGTTTGACGAGGAAATAAATCAAGACTTGATTAAAAGAGCAGTAATTACTTTGCAGCAAAGGTCAAGGAAAAGATATGGTGCTTTCTCGATGGCAGGAAAAAGGTCTGCTTCTAAATTATCAAAAAGAAGAAGAGATTATAGAGGAAGCTATGGCAAAGGCATTTCGAGAGTACAGAGAAAAATCATGTGGAAGCGCGGCAGTCAATTTGGTTGGGAAGGTGCATTTGCTCCAGGTATAAGAGGAGGCAGAAAGGCTCATCCTCCAAAACCTGAGAAGTCTTTTTCAGATAAAATAAACAAAAAAGAAAGGAGAAAAGCAATAAGGTCTGCGATAGCAGCGACGGCAGTGAAAGACCTTGTTTTAACCCGTCATAAAATCACAAAGACAGCAGGAATTGCGTTCCCGATTATACTTGAATCAAAATTCGAATCATTAAACAGAACAAAGCAAGTCAAAGAACTTTTACTGAAACTGGGCCTTAAAGATGAACTTGAAAGGATTGGCAAAAAGAAGATAAGAGCAGGAAAAGGAAAAAGCAGAAACAGAAAATACAGAATAAGCAGAGGTCCGCTAATAATATTCTCAAATACTTGCCCGCTGGAAAAAGCTTCCAGAAACTTACAAGGAGTGGAAACTTCAATTGTTGAAAACCTCAACGCTGAAATTCTAGCTCCTGGCTCAACTCCGGGAAGATTAACAATTTGGTCTGAAAATGCAATACAAAAAATGGCAGATGAGAAATTATTCACAAATGAACAAATTAAAAAAGAAGATAAAGGGACAAAAGGCAAAGCTAGAGATAAAAAATGAAAGACAAAGACAATTATACAATAATCAGGAATCCTTTAACTACTGAAAAAGCTGTCAAGCTGATGGAAGCTGAAAATAAACTGTTATTCAGAGTTCATGTGAAAGCAAAAAAACCTGAAATAAAAAACGCTGTTCAAGAATTGTTTAAAGTTAAAGTGCTGAAAGTTTCAACATTCCACACTCCACGAGGAGAAAAAAGAGCTTATGTTAAACTATCTAAGGAGAACCCGGCGATTGATGTTGCAACACAATTAGGATTAATGTAAGATGAAAAAAGAAAAACAAACAAAAACACTCGAAGAACATGCATGGTCACAACAAGTGGAACATAGACTGACAAGTGAAGAAGGAGAAATTTTGCAATTTGGAGACAGAAGTGTAGATTCTTATGCAGAAGTTTTGCGAAGATTAAATACTGGAGAATATCTCCCAATTAGGTTTAGTTTAGGTGATATGAGGGTACGTGATATACGAGATACAAGATATCTTCAAGCTTATGTACAAGCATTAAATAGAAATGGATTGAATGTGGGCAGAGGAGATGCAGAATACGGATTTAAAATGCCCACTCCTGAAAATGAAGATAATCGACGTGAATTAGTAATATTTAGAAGATGGAGAAAGTGATAAGATAAAATGGGAAAAAGAATAATACAACAGGCAAGGGGACATGGAAGCTTAACATACAGATCGCCGGGCCATAGGTTTGTTGCCAAGCCAATGCATCGCTCATTAGACGATCAAGAAGTAAAAGGCGTTGTTAACGGGATTGTGAAAGATATAATCAAATGCCCAGGTCATTACGCTCCACTTGCTAAAGTATTATACGAAGATAATAAAACAGGATACATCCTTGCACCTGATGGATTGAAGATAAAACAAGAGATTTCTTCTGGTTCGCTTGCAGCAGTAATATCAGGAAATACATTGCCGCTGAAAAATATACCTGAAGGAGTTTCGATATACAATATAGAGAATCAACCAGGGGATTGTGGAAAATTTGTGAGAACTTCTGGAGTATTTGCCAAAATAATTTCTAAAATAAAAGGAAAAATCGTTGTCAAATTGCCATCGCAAAAAAAGAAAGAATTCAGCCCAGAGTGCAGGGCAACTATCGGAATAATTGCTGGCTCTGGCAGAACAGAAAAACCAATGTTCAAAGCAGGAAACTCATATTATAAGATGAAAGTCCGCAATAAGCTATATCCGAAAACAGCTGCTGGTGCGATGAATGCTACAGATCATCCATTTGGCTCTGGGAGAGGGGGTCCTACATTTGGCGGAAGAAGCTCAAGTATAGCCCCTAAGAATGCTCCTCCGGGAAGAAAAGTGGGAATGATAAGACCAAGAAGGACAGGTAGGAAAAAATGAGCCAGGAATTTATTTACAAAGGAAAAACATTGGAAGAATTGAACAATATGAATGTTAAAGAATTTGCAGAACTCCTTCCTTCAAGACAGAGGAGATCATTAATCAGGGGATTGAATCCAGAACATAAAAAACTTTTGCAGATGCTAAAAACTTCTCCTAAACCCGTTAAGACCCACCTGAGGAATGCGATTATTCTTCCCGAGATGATAGGAAAGAGTATAATGCTATATAACGGGAAAGAATTTGTTCCTGTAAGGGTTGAAGCAGACATGATAGGACATTACCTAGGAGAATTTGCATTAACAAGAAAGAGCGTAAAGCACTCAGCACCTGGAGTCGGTGCAACTAAATCTAGTGCAGCAGTCTCGGTGAGATAAAATGGATAATACTGAAAGTAAAATAGAAGCGATTGCGATGGGAATATCATTACCCATTTCAACCAGGCAGTCTGTAGAGATATGCAATGTGCTTAGAGGAAAAACTTCTGACAAAGGAAAAAAAATACTTGAGCTCGTTATAAATATGAAAACTCCAATTCCCTACAAGAGATATATGCATGGCGTCGGCCATAGATCGGGAAAACTTGCTGCTGGAAGATATCCGCAAAAAGCTTCTTCATACATCTTGTCTGTGTTAAAGAATGCTGAATCAAGTGCTGCTAACAAAGGATTAGTAGCACCGTTCATGATAAAAGAAATAATTGCAAATCAAGCAGCGAGAAGCTGGCACCTTGGCAGGCAGAGAAGAAGAAAAACAAAAAGCACTCATATCAAAATTGTCCTGGCTGAAATAAAATTAGCTGAAAAAAACAAAAAAATAGAGATTAAAGGGACAGCTGCTAAAAAACAAAAATGATAGAACGGAATATTTTATCTCAAAAAATGAAGGAGTTCAAGATACGCGAGTTCATATCAAAAAAATTCATGAAAACAGGATATAGTCATACGACAATACAAAAAACACCATTGGGGGATAAGATTACAATATTTACTACAAGGCCCGGAATGGTGGTCGGCAGGAAAGGAGAAAATATCAAGAAACTAACTACTGTATTGAAAAATAAATACCGACTTGAAAACCCACAGATTGAGATCGGTGAAGTTGAAAACCCATTTTTCGATGCACAGTCCATTGCAGAAAAAATAGCGTATTCACTTGAAAAGTTTGGCTCAAAAAGTTTCAAATCCATTGGTTACAAAACTTTGCAGTCTATTATTGATGCTGGTGCACTTGGAGCAGAAATAGTCATGGCTGGCAAGATACCCAGTGCAAGAGCAAGGAGATGGAGATTTGTCAATGGTTATTTGAAAAAATGCGGCGATGTTTCAGACACGCAAGTCATAAGGGGAGAATCGACGGCAAACCTAAAAGTTGGAGCGGTAGGAATATCCGTGAGCATAATGCCGAGAGATGTAAAACTCCCCGATAGAATCAAATTCAAAAATCCAGCAGAGCAGCAAGCTCAGGAGACAAAAAAAGAAAACGAAGCTGAGGTAGTGAAGAAACCGAGGAAAAAATGAAAAAGAAAGAACTGAAAAAAACAAACCCGGCTGAACTCGAAAAGAAACTTGCAGAACTCAAGATGGAACTCATGAAATATAATTCACAAATATCAACTGGTACGCCTTCAGAAAACCCAGGAAGAATTAGGGCGGTTAAAAAAACAATTGCGGGTATAAAGACGTTATTGCATAGACGCAAAACCCTGGAGGGGAAATCAAAAAGCAATGCCTGAAATAGACCCCATAACCGGACTTCCCAAAGAACTTGGTGTCTGGGAGAGCATCACAAAAGAAACCCAGATCATAGGAATAAAGAGGATAAAAAAGGGATCAAGAAAGGGAGTCAGAATCACTACGGTTATTGAGGGGATAAATAAAAAGGAAATCAACATAAAAGAACTCGGCAAAAAACTAAAGTCAAAATTTGCCTGTGGAGGCACTGTGAAAGACAACAAAATAGAATTGCAAGGAGATCATGCTCATCAAGTTAAGGAAGAACTGATCAAACTTGGGTTCAATTCTGACTCGATACAGATAAGATGAACGACAAGAGCAACAAAAATTTCGTGAAATACGAATTCATCGGAACCGAAATTGAGATAACCGATTCAAAGAACAAATCCCTCATCGAGAAAAAAGGAAAAATCACAGATGAAACAAGAAATATGTTCGTATTGGACAATGAAAAAAAAGTTATCAAATCACAGTGCACATTCAAGATGAAAATAAACAAAAAAAACATTGAAATCAAAGGAAAAGTCCTCGTCGGGAGACCGGAGGACAGGATAAAGAAACAACTAAAATGAAAAAGAATTCAAAAGACAAAATCATTCCACATGGCAGAACATTTTCCGGCATAGTCACATCTAGAAGGATGCATAAAACTGCAAAAATTACGTGGGAGAGGAGAATTTTCTTGAAAAAATACGAAAGATATGAAAAAAGGGGGAGTGGAGTAATGGCTCATGTTCCCGAAGACATACAAGTAAAGGAAGGGGACAATGTAATCATCCAGGAATGTAGGCCGATAAGCAAAACAAAACACTTCATAATAATAAAAAATGAAAGCAAGTAAATCAAACGTCACTAGGTCATTGCCTATACATACGGAATTGGAGGCTTGTGATAATTCAGGGGCTAAAACTTTACAGATAATCTCTGTAAAGGGGCACAAAACAAGGAAGGGCAGAAGATCTGCTGCTGGCGTCGGTGACTTCGTGACTGTCGTCGTCAAAACTGGAATTCCTTCGATGAGAAAGCAGACTATGTATGCAATTGTAGTCAGGCAGAAAAAAGAATACAGAAGGCAAGATGGCATCAGGATAAAATTTGAAAGCAATGCTGCAGTTGTACTGAAGGATGAGAAAGGCAATCCAAAAGGAACTTTCATCAAAGGTCCTGTTGCAAAAGAAGCAGTTGAGCGATGGCCGGGAGTTGCGAAGATAGCGTCGATAGTGGTGTAAAAATAAAATGAAAAAAAAATTTTCGATTAAATGGAAAGCGAGCAAACAGAGAAGAAAGCAGAGAAAATATAGTTACAACGCTCCATTGCATATCAAGCATAAGTTCATGTCAGCTCATTTATCGAAAGAGCTCATGAAAAAATACGGAACGAGAAGTATCCCAGTAAGGAAAGGAGATACTGTAAAAATAGCAAGAGGAAATTTCAAAAACCATGCCGGAAAAATTGAAAAAATATTTTTAAAAAAAACCAGAGTGTATGTCGACGGGGCTCAGCTGGTTAAAAGAGGCGGGGCGAAGGTTTTCTACCCGATACATCCTTCAAATCTGATAATCACAAACATGAACTTAGAAGACAAACGGAGGCAAAAAGTAATACAGAGAAAAAATGTCAAAGCGTCACCTTAAATCCATTGCAGCTCCAAAATCTTGGCCGATAAAAAGGAAGGAGCAAGTTTTTGTTATTAGGCCGAATCCTGGAGCGCATAAAATTGAAAATGCAATGCCTATAGGATTAGTTCTCAAGATTCTTTCTCAAGTTAAGAACTCAAGAGAGGCGAAACAAGTCATAAATGAGAGAAAAGTCCTGATAAATAAAAAACCTGCCAAGGATATAAAGTCTCAAGCCGGATTGTTTGATCTTGTAGAATTTGCGGATAAGCATTATAGGATTATCCTTGATGGAAAAGGCCTTCTTCATTTTAATGAGGTTGGCAAGCAGGAAGCCAGCATGTTGCTTTACAAGGTAGTTGGAAAAACAAAAATCGACGGAAATAGGCTGCAGCTGAACTTCCATAATGGTTTTAATCTAATAGTTGCAAAGGATAACTACCAGACTAACGATGTGCTGATTATAGAAGATAACCAGGTTAAAGATAAAATAATATTTGAAAAAGGAAGCGTGGCTTACATAATGAAGGGAAAGAATGTCGGGAAACTTGCCAAAATTGAAGAGATCTATAATAAGCCTCCGTTTAACAAACATGTTGCCGTCAGCATGGGAGAAAAGAAGATGAATATTCCTAAAAATTATATTTTCTTAGTAGGAAAAACAAAACCAATGATTAGCTTACCTGAAATATGAACCCGATGAAAGAGATAAGGATAGAGAAAGTTACGTTTAATGTAGGCATCGGTGAAGCTGGAAATAAACTGGAAAAGGCGATGAAACTTCTGCAAAGCCTGGCAGAGCAGAAACCAGTACCGACTATTACGAAGAAGAGAATCCCTACTTGGGGAATAAGGCCTGGAATGACAGTAGGTGCTAAAGTAACTGTAAGAAAAAATCAAGACAAAGTAGTCGAAAGAATGCTGAAAGCAGTTGGAAATAAGTTAAATTTGAAAAAAATTGGAGACGGAACGATTTCATTCGGAATTCCGGAACATATCCTAATACCTGGCACGAAATATGACATGGATATCGGTATTCTCGGATTGGGTGTGATGGTTACATTGGAGAGGAGAGGATTTAGAGTAAACAGGAGGACAGTAAAAAAAACTAAAATCCCTCAAAGACATTTAATTTCAAAGGAAGAAACGATAGATTTCCTAAAAACAAAATTCAACACAACTATTACTGATGAAAAATGACAGCTAAAAATTATACAAAGGCGTTCAAGCAATTGAAGTCAAAACCTGCAAAGTTGGCTAAATTCAAAAAGCACAACAAGCCGAAGAAAAAAAAGTTTGGATTAGGCGCGAGAAAGTGCAAAAGATGCGGGAGATACGGGGCGCATGTCAGCAAGTATAAATTGAATATGTGCAGACAGTGCTTTAGAGAGATTGCAGTGCAGATTGGATTCAGGAGGTATTATTAACATGGCAATAAATGACGCTTTGGCCAATGCAATGTCCAAAATACAAAATTATGAAATAACTGGCAAAACAGAAGTCTCCATTTATCCTCTGTCCAAGACAATAAAAGAAATATTAGATATCATGAACAGTCATAATTACATCGGAAGCTACAACGTCGCAAAAACCACTAGAGGGGACATCATGAGTTTAAACCTCCTCGGAAGAATAAACAATTGCGGGGTCATAAAACCGAGATTCAATGTGAAAAAAAATGAATTTGAAAAGTTTGAAAAGAGATATCTCCCCGCTAAAGGATTTGGTTTCCTTATAGTCTCAACATCTAACGGGATTATGACAAATGAAGAAGCAAAAACTAAAGGCATCGGAGGAAAGCTGCTAGCTTACATTTACTGATGAGAGTTAAAGAACTAAAAATGGAAATAGAAATTCCTGAAGGTGTGGAAGTTAATGTAGATGGAAAAAAGATAACTGCCAAAGGTCCTAAGGGAGAAAATTCAAGATACTTCCTCTATCCCAAATTTAAAATCTCCAAGGAGGGGAGCAAAGTAATTTTATCAATGAAAGAAGCAACTAAAAAAGATAAGACCATGATTGGAACATACTCTGCACATGTGAAAAATTTACTTGCGGGGATAAAGAACGGATTTGAATATAAATTAAAAATATGCTCTGGACATTTCCCGATGACTGTAACTTTTGAAAAAGGAAGAGTAATGATAAATAACTTCATGGGAGAGAAGATTCCCAGAAAAGCAAAAATCCCGCAGGAAGTTGAAGTGAAAATAGACGGGGATATGATCACTGTCTCAGGATATGACAAGGAGAAAGTCGGGCAGTCTGCAGCCAACATCGAATTAGCAACACGCAGATCCGGATTTGACAAGCGCATTTTCCAGGACGGTTGCTACATTCTTTCAAAAGCAGGCAAAGAGGTTAGAGGATAATTGGAGTAGAAGGTAAGATGAAACAAAAATTTGTAAGGCAAAACATCCTCAGGAAAAGATTGAATGTCAGATGGAGAAAACCTCGAGGCATTCATTCAAAATTGAGACTGAACAAAGCCGGGCATATAAAGAAACCTTCTCCTGGATTCAGAAATGCAAGAAAAGATAGAGTGTTGAAATTTTCACTCATTAAAAACCTTAAAGACCTGATAAATGCCAAGAACGACATTTTATTATCTTCGAACCTGGGATTGAAAAAAAGAATAGAAGTATTGAAAAGGGCTAAAGAACTGAAATTAAATGTGCTAAATGTAAAGAATATTGATGAATTCATTAGTAATGCTGCTCAATCACTTGAAAAGAAAAGACACGAGAAAAAAAACAAGCTGACGGAGAAAAAGAAATCAAAAGAGAAAGCTACGAAGGAAGCAGAGAAAAAATCAGCGCCTGAAAAAGAACAGGAAAAATCTAAAGAAGGTCAAAAATGAGATTAAAAAACCAGCGCAGGATTGCAGCACGGGTTTTAGGTGTGGGGACTAGTAAAGTGTGGCTTGATCCAGAGAAACTGAGTGAGATAAAAGAAGCAATAACAAAATCAGACATGCGATCATTAGTAAGCGCTGGAACAGTTATGGCAAAAAAAACTCCATACCAATCAAAATCAAGGTCAAGAAAACTAAGAATTAAAAAAAGAAAAGGTCTTAGAAGCGGCCAGGGTACCAGAAAAGGAAAGCGAACTGCAAGATTATCCAGAAAAAGAATCTGGATTGCTAAGATAAGAACACAAAGAGCATTCCTAAGATTGTTAAAAGAAAAAAAACTGATAGACAACAGAGTTTTTGTCGATCTGATGGCGAAGGCGAAGGGCGGGTTTTTCAGGAACAAGAGACATATAAAGATTTATTTGCAGGAGAAAAGCATTTTTAAGAAATAAGAAAGATGAAAGAGAAAAGACCATACAGAAGGAAAATGGAAGGCAAAACTGATTATAAACAACGCCTACGATTGCTAAAATCCAGAAAACCAAGATTAGTCGTCAGGAAATCTTTGAGAAATATCCAGCTGCAATTAATTGATTATGTAGCTAAAGGAGATAAGATTCTAGTTTCTTCTCACTCTAACCAATTAAAAAAATTCGGCTGGAAACGGAACTATGGAAATTCTTCATCTGCTTACCTTACTGGGTTAATCCTCGGCTTGAAAGCAAAATCTAAAAATATAAAAGAAGCAGTTTTAGACCTTGGATTAAATAGATCTGTCAAAGGCTCTGTTTTATACGCTGCACTAAAAGGCGCGACAGAAAATGGATTAAATGTTCCGCATTCTGAAGACATCCTGCCAAAAGAAAAATTTTTGGAAGGAAAAGAAGGAATTAAAGATACTAAGGAGAAGATACTGAAAGAAAAATGGCAAACGTAGAAGTGGAAAAAACTTTGGAGAAAGAAAGCCTGCCGAGAGGAATTGCTAAAAAAGGATTTGACAGAGAAGCGTGGAAACCTAGAACCGAACTGGGAAAGAAAGTAAAAGCAGGAGAGATAAACCTCATGTCCGGAGTGATAGATACTGGCAAAAAAATACTCGAGCCTGAAATCGTCGACGCCCTGCTTCCTAACCTTGAATCTGAATTCATAAATATAGGCCAATCAAAAGGAAAATTCGGAGGGGGCAAGAGAAGCATATGGAGGCAGACGCAAAAGAAAACAAAAGAAGGAAACAAGCCAAAGTTTTCAACTTTGATTGTCATTGGTAATAGAGATGGTTATGTCGGTATTGGGAAGGGAAAAGCGAAAGAAACTATGCCTGCGAGAGAAAAAGCACTGAGACAGGCAAAACTGAATGTTATCAAAATCGTCAGAGGATGCGGATCATGGGAAGGGCTTCCTGCGCCTAATTCCATACCTTTTGCCGTCGAGGGGAAGTGTGGCTCTGTCAGAATTAGACTAATGCCTGCTCCAAACGGAACGGGTCTTTGCGTCGAAAATGAGTGCAAAAAGATGCTTGCGCTTGCCGGTATCAAAGATGTGTACTCAAAAACTTTTGGCCAGACTAAAGTAAAGATTAACTTACTACAAGCATGTTTTGAAGCGTTGAAAAAACTTTCTTCAGTTAAAATCAATGAAAATCAGATTAGCAAACTCGGATATGTGGAGGGTCCTTTAGATGGAAAAGAAGAGAATAGCAGTAATTAGGATAAAGGGATCTATCGGACTGAACAGAGAGATAGTAGATACTTTTAAACTACTTAGACTCTATAAAAAAAATTACTGCATAGTAATCGAGAACACTCCGTTCTATATCGGGATGCTTGAGAAGATAAAATATTGCACCACTTGGGGAGAGATGAACGAAGAGACATTCCAATCACTGCTTGAGAAGCGCGGGAAACTTGCAGGCAAAAAAAGTTTGACGCAGCAATACTTAAAACAGAAAACAGATCTTGATTTCAATTCATTCACAAAAGAATTTTTTTCATTCAAGAAAAATTTGAAGGACATTCCTGGATTAAAATTATTTTTCAGACTATCTCCGCCTAGAAAAGGGTTTGAGAGAAAAGGCGTTAAAGTTCCTTTCAGCCAGGGCGGAGTTTTAGGATACAGAAAAGATAGAATAAATGAGCTGATAATGAGGATGATTTAAATGACAACAAGAAGACGGAAAAAAGTTGTAAAATACAGAGGAAGCCATACTCATGGAGGCGGCGCTAAAAAGAAAAGGAGAGGGGCCGGGCATCGGGGTGGAAGAGGACTGGCAGGATCTGGAAAAAGAGCACATCACAAAAAACAATTAATATTCAAACTCTACGGCAAAGATTATTTTGGAAAGAAGGGATTCCACAGCAAAAGAAAAAAAATAAAAGCAGTGAATATATCGTTCTTAGAAGACAACTTTGAAAGGCTCTTGCAGGATAAAATAATTGCAAAGAAAAATGAGCTTTTTGAAATTCACTTGGATGAAATGGGCTGCAGTAAATTATTATCTTCGGGAAAACCTACCAGGAAATATAAAATATTTGCAAAAACATTCTCTGAAAAAGCAAAAGAAAAAATAGAATCTGCCGGAGGGGAAATTGCCAGCAATTAAAAACATCCTGTCAAACCTTCCTGAAATCAAAAGGCCTGCAGAAAAAAGACTTCCATTTAAAGAGAAATTGAAGTGGACATTAATAATTCTGGTTTTGTTTTTTATTTTGTCTGTTATTCCTCTTTTTGGATTGGGTGAAAATGCGCTTGCAAACTTCCAGTTTCTCTCGATAATACTGGCTGCGCCTTTTGGCTCAATTTTATCTCTTGGCATTGGCCCGATAGTTACTGCATCAATTGTACTGCAGCTGCTTCAAGGATCTGGAATGACTAAAATAGATACTCATACTCATGAAGGAAGAGTTTTTTTCCAGGGATTGCAAAAAAGCCTTGCTATTTTTTTCATACTTTTTGAAGCGTCAATATTTGTATTCATGGGTGGATTAGCTCCTTCAGCTTCTCTTGATCCTGTAGCATTCAGGAACATGCAACTTTTATTAGTTGCTCAACTGGCTCTTGGCGGATTAATTGTTTTATTCATGGATGAAGTAATAAGCAAATGGGGCTTTGGTTCTGGAATCTCTTTATTTATTGCAGCAGGAGTTTCTGCAGAGATATTTGTAAGAGCATTCTCTCCTTTAACACAGGCAGGAATATTTGCATTCGGAACAGGACAAGCACCAATAGGACAAGTGTGGGTTTTCTTAAGATCATTGGCATCTGGAAATCCTTCCGGAGCATTATTAGCTTTGTCGGCAATATTAGCAACCCTAATTGTTTTTGCATTGGCAGTTTATATCCAATCAATGAAAGTTGAAATTCCATTATCTTTTGGCAGAATTCGAGGACATGGAATAAGATGGCCTTTGAATTTCATATATACATCAAACATCCCGGTTATATTAGTTGCAGCATTAGTTGCAAACATTCAATTATGGGCTAGACTGATGCAGGGCTGGGTTGAAGACTCTTCTGGAATTTTGCAATGGATCTCTCAACACATCTTCGGCCAGTTCCAGGGAAATCTTCCTGCTTCAGGTTTGGTGAAATGGGTAACCGCTCCAAATTTAATCAACGAGATATTTGCCGCATTTTCTTCCGGCTCATTTAACTGGCAAATCTTCGGACAGGCATTTACTTATGCATTATTCATGATTGTTGGAGCAGTTATTTTCTCAATATTCTGGATGCAAACAGCTGGGATGGATGCAAGAAGTCAAGCAAAAAACATAATGGCTTCGGGTTTGCAGATTCCTGGGTTTAGAAGAGACGAAAGGGTATTGGAAAGGATCTTGCACAGATATATTTTCCCGTTAACAGTGATGGGGGGAGTTGCAATTGGATTGCTGGCTGCTTTTGCCGACATCCTAGGAGCGCTAACCTCTGGAACAGGTATATTGCTTACGGTGATGATTATCTATAGATTATACGAGGAAATTGCACAACATCACATGATGGATATGTATCCTGCTTTGAGGAAGATGATGGAGTAAAAATGGTGCTAGATAATTTTTTTAATTCAACACTTGGAGGTTTGGTGGAATGGAATCCATTAACATCGCTTGCAATAATATCTTTTGTATTGATGCTATTTACTACACTGATTTACAAATATTTTACTGACCAAGAAGCTTTAAAAAGCATAAAATTGGAGATAAAAGAGATCCAAAATGAGATGAAGGAGTTCAAACATGATACTCAAAAAGTTATGGAGCTCCAAAAAAGATCATTTCAGAAAACAATTGAAACATTCAAACACCAAATTAAGCCGATGCTGATTACGTTCATTCCGTTCGTTATCTTGCTTCCATGGCTTAGAAGTGCTTACACTCCACATGGAGATTTATTCCTTGGGATGGGTTGGTTTGGCAATTACTTGATATTGTCGATTGTTTTCAACATAGGATTAAGAAAATTATTGAGGGTGCATTAAAATGCCATCGCCAAAACACAGATCAAGAAGAATGAGAAGAGTTTTTGTTAGAACTGCTTCTAAGGTAAACCTACATTACAGAAAAAGAAAACCTGAAAAAGCTAAATGCCCTGAATGCGGAGCAGTCCTTAAAGGCGTTGTCAGGGTTAGAGCTACAAAATTAAAGAAGTTTTCCAAGACAGAAAAGATGCCTTCAAGAAAGTTTGCAAATCTCTGCTCATCCTGCTCAAGGAAGAAATTAATCAAAATTTCGAGGAACATAAAATGGTAGAAATTGGGCAAGTTGCAATGAAACTAGCTGGAAGAGATAGCGGGAATATTTGCGTTGTAGTAGACAAGATAGACCCTAATTACGTACTTATCGACGGGAATGTTCGCAGAAAAAAATGCAACATCAAGCATTTGGAATTCCTGAATAAAGCTATAAAAATTAAAAAAAATACAAATACAGACGAGATTAAAAAAGAGCTGGAAAGACTTGGAGTCGAAATAAAAACCGGCGGGAAGAAACGTGAATTTAAGCCAAAACCGAGAAAGCAGAGAAAAGGAAAAGAAATAAAAACAGAGAAACCCTCTAAAAAACATGGGGGAAAAGCTGTAAAAGAAAAATAATATGCATGTCTTAAAAACAAGATTTCATAACAATCCGAATATTGGCTTGTATGGTTTTGCCACTGATTCTTATTGTTTGCTGCCTAAAAACCTAAGCAAGAGACTTGTGGATGAAATAGAGGAAGTATTGGATGTTCCTGTGTATCAAGTAACGGTCTATAACACAAACTTGATTGGAGTGTTCTGCGCTGGGAATGAGGATTACTTGTTTGTTCCTGACTTGCTTTCCGAGCATGAGCTTAAAGAATTGGAAAAGATAAAGGAAGCGAAGATAATCCGGCTGCATACTAGATTTACTGCATTGGGAAATAATATCGTAATAAAAGACAAGACCTGTTTAGTTAATCCCAAAATAGAGTCTGAAGTAAAAAAAAGATTAGAAGAGCTGGGCTTTAAGGTTAGCTTGCTAGAAATTGCTGAGAATCCAACTGTTGGAATGTGCACAGCATTAAACCATAAAGGATGTTTATTGCATAGAGATGCTACAAATGCGATGAAGATATCTTCTTTTTTAAACCTTCCAGCAAACATTGGCACTGTTAATTTTGGAAGCCCTTATGTTAGATCTGGATTGATAGTTAACTGCCATGGTTACATCGTTGGAGCAGAAACAACCGGGCCTGAAACACAGAGGATAGACGAGACACTAGGGTTTATTTAAAAACCTTTATAAGCCAAATTTCTTAAAATTTTAACATGGTTTCAAGACAAGAAGAACAACAGAAAAAAGCACTGGAGTTTCAGATTCTATACAACCAGCTGGAGCAGTATCAAGCCCAGCTTGCAAATTTGCAGCAGCAAAAACAAAACTTAAACAACCTGTCAATGTCTCTTGAAGAAGTTTCGAAACTAAAAAATGGAGATGAATTTCTAAGCCCGTTAAGTTCCGGAGTTCTTGTAAAAACAGAGCTAAAAGAAAATGGAAATGTTCTAATGGCAGTTGGCGCAAATGTAATTGTAAAAAAGAAAATAGAAGAGGCAAAAATATCCGTTGGTGAACAGGAAAAGCAAATATCATTGCTGATCGCACAGCTAAAGTCAGAAGCAGAAAAATTAGCGCAAGCAGTTTATTCCCTGCAGCATGAAATTGAATAATCCATAGCACTTATAAACTTTATCTCGGTTTTAATTGCATGCCAGATTTTTTAGACTATTATTCGAGAAAAGATGTCCAGAAAGCAATCTTGGATGCATCAAAAAACAGGGAAGTTGCTGTTAAATACTCATCTGGAAGCTTTGGGAAAAGACCTGACGCACTTAATTTTGAGCAAGATGTTTTTGAATTGGCGAAACATGGAGCTACTTCTTTCCATGTCTCGGAAGAGCACTGGAGAAACCCATTGTTGCTAAAAACCGGGATGGCAAAAAATGAGCTTGATAAGTTAAGAATAGGGTATGACATTATCCTGGATGTAGATACTAAATTCATAGAGTATGCAAGGGAAACTGCAGATCTGCTGATTGACGCATTAAGATTTCATAATGTAAAAAACATAGGGTTAAAATTCTCAGGAAACAGTGGTTTCCACATAGGCATTTCTTCTCAATCACTTCCAGAGCAAATAAATAATGTCCCGATAATAAAATTATTTCCAGAGACCCCAAGGGCTATTGCTGCGTATCTGAAAACCATGATAAAATCTAAACTCTCTGAAAAGATACTAAAGATAAGTTCGCTGCAAGAAATCTCAAAATCAACTGGAAAGAGCAAGGAAGAGTTGATGGAGAAAAACCAATTCAACCCGTTTTCAATCATAGAGATAGATACAATTCTGATCTCAAGCAGGCACATGTACCGAGCGCCTTATTCAATAAATGAAAAGCGCGGGTTAGTTTCAATTCCAATCAATCTAGATGAATTAAAAAGTTTTGATTTGAAAAAAGCAAGAATAGAAAATGTAAAACCAACAATGCAATTTCTTCCAAGTGTGAAAGAAAAAGAAGCTACCCAGTTAGTGATGCAGGCACTTGATGCAGTAAATAAAGGATTGCAAATTACAGGACAACAGGAAGAGCAAAAGCAAAAACACCATTATGACGAGTTGAGCACTTCAATTCCTGATGAGTTCTTTCCTGAGTGCATTAAAAAGCTATTAAACGGTGTGAAAGATGACGGGAGAAAAAGAGCTTTGTTCATCCTAGTTAATTTTCTGAAATGCATGGGATATTCAGCGCAAGAAATTGAAAACATAATTAAAAAATGGAATCAGAAAAACTACCAGCCACTTCCAGAATCATATCTGCTTTCCCAATTAAGTTGGCATGGCCGCCAGTCAGAAAAGATTTTGCCGCCAAATTGCTCTAACTTATCTTATTACAAGGAGATTGGAGTTAAATGTCCAGATGAAGTCTGCAGCAGATGTAAAAATCCTGTGAGCTTTGCAAAGAGAAAATATTTTGCGCATCAGAGAAACAAGCCAAAAAAGAAAGTCAAAAAGATTTCAAAACTCTCTCAAAATTAAATTCTGTTTGATTCTCCTTATATCTCTTCAGCAAGGGAGTCAATTTCTTTCTTGCAATAATTTTATTTCTCATCAGATACTCGCAAAACTGAGTAACATTTTTTCCTTTTTTTACTTCATGGCATCTTTCAAAATCTATCATCACAACTTTATTCTTGTTAACTAAAATGTGCTTGTAGGGGTTTGTTAATTCTTTCTTATTTATTTTTAATTTGTCTAAAATCCTGCACTGCCTGAGAACTTCTTTTATTATTTCTTTTGCATTTTTATTCTTCAAGCAATCCCCTATCCTTTTGCCTTCAATAAAGTTGTAAATTATTCGCTCTCTTTCTGCTTTGATGAGTTTAGGGCCGATTCCTTTTTTATTTAGAATTTTTAACCATCTTGCTTCAATTCCTGCCCGCTTGCTCACTTTAACAGCTACTTTTTTTCTGTTTAGTTTTCCAAGATAAACGTTGCTTCTCTTGCCTTTTGCCAAGAACTCTAAGTTGCTGATTTTCATATAAAAAAAGCGTAGAAACATATATAAATCACTTTCCATAAATCAGTAAAAAAGATGGTGCTGGCTAAAAGAACAACGATTTTTGTTATATTTTCGTTAGTGATTGCTTTCTTGCCTCTGATATATGCAACGCAGGAAACTGACTGGCTAGTACAGGAGTATAATAAAAGAGATAGAAACATTGAGGAAACTGCACTAACAATATTAGCGATTAACAAGCAGCTAGGATCAACATCATCAGTATCATCAGAAGTAATTAGACTAAAAAATTATCTTGATTCTTGCATTCAAGCAAACAACTGTGACAATAAAGATGCTGCATTAGCAATATGGGCTTTAAAAGAAATAAGAGATACTTCGCCTATTTTAGATGCTGCAACAAACTGGCTCATAAATTCAAGGACTATATTTGCTGCTGACACTGACGCAGATGACTGGCTTGTGCAGGTAGTTTCTTCTGGATCTGGAATTTGCGTTGTGAATAATACAGAGATGAAAACTGAAAAAATGATTTCTGTATCTGCAGGATATACCCCATGGCAATCTGTCAGGGATTTGGTAACGCAGAATACAAATGACCTGGCTATAGACTGCTCGTCTCTGACATCAGTAGATTCCCTCTCGCTAATAAAAAAACAAACTATCTCAGGCATAATAAATTATTTTATTATAGAAGAGATTCAAAATAAAAAATCAGTAACGGTCCAGCTCGGGATTCCATGCTGGGGTCCAACTTACAGATCAATTTGTAATCAAGATACTACTGCTCATGTTTTGCTAGCTTTAAGTAAGCAAGGGAAAAATCTTGATCCTGCATGGCTTAAACAACAGGATTTAGCTGCGCTAGAAAATGCAATTTTATATAAATTAACAGATAAGCAGGAATACCTCTCAGCTATACAATCCTCACAATCACAAAATGGTTTCTGGCAGCCAGTAAATGTTGAGACAGCAAGCTTGATTTATTCTCTCATTCCTGCACAATCAGAGCCTGCTAAAAAAGCGCTGGGATGGATACAAGGACAAAGAGCTACTGAAGGATGTTGGCCAAAGCCATTGAATTTATGTAATGTAAAATCTACTGCTGCAGCAATATATGCAGTTGGAACTGCGTCGAATGCGACAACTTCACAGCCCCCCGGAAATGCAACAACGCCGCCTTCAACAAGAACTGTATTAGAAGATTGTGATGAGCCTTGCCTGGATAAAGACGGATGCATCTGTCCCGCAAATGAATGCAAAAGGTCTGTTATAGAAGAGGATGAAACATGCGAAGGTCCGAAGACTACTCCTCCAACAACATCGAGAACCGGAGAGTATTGTGTTACAGAGAGATCATGTGATGGTCAGCTTGACAGACTAGGAAGATGCGAAGATATCTCTGGAGATGACTGCCCGAAAGGTGATGCAGACATTGATGTGGGAGGGGGAACAGGAGGCACTCCACCTGGAAGCAGAACAGATACTGGAACTCAAGATGAAGGAACAAGCACATTATTCTGGATATTAATGATTGTAGCTGCTTTGATAGCTTTAATTGGAGGATCATTTTTAGCATATAAAAAAGGATTGATAAAATTCAAGAATAAACCAACTCAAGAATACAAGCCGAGAATGAAACCTGCTGAAGTATCTAAAACGCCACAAGAATACCAGCCAAGAATGAGAATTGAGAAAAAGCATCCGGCTAAGAAATTTTTAGACAGCGAGTTGGATAAATCTATTGAAGAACTTGAGAAATTGCTGAAAAGCTGAACACAATGAGCAAGAAACTAAAAATCGGAGATGTGATGTCATGGATTGCAATAATTTTAGGACTTGCAGTAATCATTCTTATATTCTATAAATTAGTTGCTGGATAATGGACAATACGGAATTAACTTTAAGAGTAGTAATGTCTGTATCTACGATAACTTTATTTTTTTATGGTCTGTTGAAGGGATATGATAATTTAGAACTTTTGATATATAACATTTATTTCACGGCTTTAATATTATATCTGATAAAAACCAATTTTTTAAAATAGAGACAAATTATTGAAAAACGGATTTGGAACTATCTACCAATTCCATGGCTGTATAATATCCTAGAGTGTTCATCTGATGGCCTATTATTAAATCTAATAAGTTCCCAACTACTAATATCATTTCTATTGTATTTATCAACCCAAGGTACAAGTGCTACATATGTTGGAGAAGAAGGTAAATGCAAGAGGAATCCATCTCCAATTCTTTTTTCTACATAGAAACCAGCCTTTTTTGCTTCTTCACAGCAAGTTAATAAATCTCCAGAGAGCATAACCCGCCAAGTAATTTCTTCATCAATAATTCTTTCCATGATATGTTGTTTTATTACAGCAAGATACTTAATGTTATCGTTCTAAAACCATGTCTAGATAAGAATAACTAATATTAATTCCTCTTCAACTCTTTTTTCATCAGCACATTTTCTGCATGCAGATTCCTCATTACCATGCTATTCCTATGAAGTCTTGCAAGCAGATCATTTAAAAAATCCTCAAGGACTTTAGGATCAAAATGAAATTCACTTGGCTCTATAATCTCGACGACGCTTGGCATGAAGTCAAAGCATACATCAAGCAACGCATCTAGATTGCTGCACTTAAACTCGACTTCTGCAAAACTGCTGTAAAATTTTTCAACTTGTTCGGGCTCACTTACCTCTTTCTTTAGGATTTTGATATTTTTTTTATCAAGCTCGGTTACAACGTCCTGCATTACTTTATTAACATGCTCAATAGGGCTTCCAAGGATCTCAATAATAACTCTTGCTTTTATTTCCATATTTTCCACCCTCTAAAAAAACCATACAGGCCCAGCATAGTCATCAGTCCTGAGAAGAAAAATACTCCTGTTCTTGCAGCTTCTGTTGATTTTCCTTCGTAAATAATGTTTCCTGTCACATCTTTAAATCCCT
>ERZ1292623.1698-Hain-H51-01um-R1-1698-length-20684-cov-15_pt1 | contig 20684 bp, 19 predicted proteins | sample MGYA00564398_ERZ1292623 | MGnify/ENA primary metagenome ERZ1292623 (study PRJEB36523, sample SAMEA6512633) | groundwater metagenome | collected 2019-01-07 | study: AquaDiva: Metagenomics assemblies of 32 groundwater samples | reverse complement strand
TTCGGGCGAGCCAATTTTGGAAAGATTCTGCGTTTTCGGAGCTCACCGATGCCTCAGGCATCGCTTCGCTCCTCAAGCCTTGAATCTTCCTCAAAATTCGCTCGCTCAATTGATGATAGTTGGAATCCTGCACTCTTTAGTCTAAAGACAGGATTTGACGATTTCATGCATATAGCGGTGTGAGCCGGCGATTTTCTCAACCTGTCCAAGAGCAGCTAACCTTTTCAGCTCTACAAACTCTTTCTTGAGGCTTTTGATGGCCTCAATTGCAACGATGTTGCTCGTGGTCTTAATGCGACCATCGGTAGCTCTTATGACCGCATCCATTGTGATTTCTGCGTCAGAGTAGCCGACCTTGCCTTCCATTTTACTTCTCCTTTACTTCTCCAAAAAAGAACAAAAACCCTTTAGAGTTGCAGGATTCGAACTATCATCAGATTGAGAATCTCAAAAATGAGATAATTTCACAGTAGGAAACAGGGTCAGACCCAGGCCTGACCCCATCACTTTCTATACCCTTCTTTCAAACCACAATTTTATTATGAACTGAAAGTAGGGGGAGAAATTTTATTGTAGGTATTCTCCCATAACCTTTGCGTTACTACGCCATCACGGCGCTGTTGCGATGAATGACGTACAGGAAGATGCCGGCGGTGTCGCTCATCATCAGGTAGTCCACCTGTTTCAGAATTGCCTCCCAAGGGAGGTCTTCCGAGACGGATCTACTCGCCACCCAGCAGTCAGAATCCGCGTCACCGAGCTTCTCTCCATTGTTGTTGAGGAGCTTGCAGAAGAACGTGTTGTTGCGCCGTCGCTGGTAGTTCACCAACTCGCCGGTGAGTTCCTGTCCCTCTGCCAGAGTCACCTCGTGCAGAGTGATGTCTTTCACATCTTTGGAAAGGCGACCCTTCATCCACGGAAAGCGCTCGCAGGACTCGGCGACGCTCATCTTTTTGCCCGACGGGAAGTGGCTCTGCTTGTACTCGCGGATGTCATCCACGGAGCGCAGATTGTCGCACTCCTTCTCAGAGATTAGCAGAAGCTCCACGGTGGTCAGTTGCTCGTCTTCCTTGAAACTGTGAAAACGAACGGTCTTGTCCCTGAAATCCACACTGACGTCCATCGAGCTGGGGAAATGCCGCAGCCGCTTGACGATGTTCTCCAACAGTCCCCAGGGGGCAGTGTAAGAGTCTTCGCCATTCGGAGCCTTCGGGTCGCCCGTCGAAGACAGACGAATGTCATACGTTCCTTCATAGTCATCCCACACGAGGCGCAGTTTCATAGCAATCTCCTTTAAATCACCCAGAGTTCGGAATTACGGCTTCCGAGGTTGCCGCCCCTAAAATAGAGGTATTTTATGTGCTTTCTTAGGATAAAACACTGTGTCTTTACTGTGTCATAACTATATCACCACCGATTATAGTTGTCAATAGTCATAACCTACATTCTACTCCGAATCGCAAGTTGTCCATCAAGTTGAGCCGCTATCCATTACAATGGATGGTATGGCAAAACATATCACCAACGACCAACGAAATGAGATTTACGCCCTCAAGCGAGCGAGCCACAAGCAGAAAGATATTGCCCGACTGCTCCATAAAGACCCTTCAACCATATCCCGTGAGCTCAAGCGAAACAAAACTGAAAATGGAAAATATCTGGCCCGAGGCGCAAAGCTGAAAACGAAAGCGCGTCGGGTAAAAGCGAATGCACGGTTTAAAAAGATTGAACACGATGAAAAACTAAAAAGGCATGTGATTAAAAAGTTGAAAACGTATTGGTCGCCCGAGCAGATTGCGGGACGGTGGAACCGAGACCACCCGGGCAAGCACATCGGTAAAGATACCATCTACAAGTTTGTGTATGAAAAACGGAAAGATTTAGTAAAATACCTGCGACGTCAAAAGAACAAATACCGGGCACGATATGGCACCAGGATACGCGAGAAGCAGCGGGAATTAGAGCGAAAACGACGGATTTGACCAGCGGCCGGAAATTATCAATCAAAGACAGAGAATTGGTGACTGGGAGGGGGATACGGTGCGGGGTAGCGGCAAATCAGGGCATATGATCACCTACGTGGAGCGTAAATCAGGATACCTGGTGGCGGGGAAAACAGAAAACGCAACCGTGGAAAATATCAATGCGTTTACGCTCAAGAAGTTCAAACGAATTCCTCGGGAAAAACGACGCTCGATGACCTACGACAACGGTTCAGAGTTTTCAGGATATGATACTATTGAAGAACAGACTGGATTGGTGGCCTACTTTGCCCACGCTTACCACTCCTGGGAGCGAGGAACGAATGAGAACACCAATGGGCTTTTGCGGCAGTTTTATCCGAAAAAATCCAGGTTCGACACGGTTACCCAAGAGCACTTGAACAAAAGCGCAGCGCTCATTAATCATCGGCCGAGAAAACGGCTTAACTATCTAACTCCACATGAAATCTTCAAAAAAAATTGCGTTTTGGAATAGAACTGAAGTAAAAATCAGCTCCTTTCCCCTAAAACCAATTCGAGATTTATTTCTTGGCCATCACGTAAAATTTTGAGGTTCACTTTGTCCCCAGGACTATATCTTGAGATTACTTTTGCCAGTGAGTTGTCTCTGGTAATTTTTTCACCGTTAAATTCTAAAATCAAGTCTCTATCTTTTAGCCCGGCTTTGCCTGCCGCCGAATTTTTAGTTACCGCACTTTCACCATTTTCTCCCTTCAAAAGCAATGCTCCATAGTCCACAGCTAAACCATGTTTTTTCTTTACTTTCTCATCAACTAAAACATACCTGACACCCAAAAATGGATATGTCAACTTGTTATTTTTGATAATTTGGTTTATGTCTCTTTTAGCAATGTTAATGGGTATGGCAAATCCGATTGACTGAGCTCCTTGGGCCATTGCTACATTAACACCAATTACTTCGCCTTTTAAATTAAGTAACGGTCCTCCTGAGTTTCCCGGATTAATGGCAGCATCGGTTTGGATTACATCCTCAAGAGTCTCAGAAAAGCCGCCGTTCCCGGAAGCTGAAACCGTCCTGCCAAGCCCTGAAATAACTCCTACTGAAACAGTGTTTTTGAATTCACCTAAAGAGTTTCCAATAGCTATGGCACCCTGTCCTATTTGAACACCATTTGAATCACCCAGTTTTATGGCTGGGAACTTCATATCGCTCCCGCCTGCATCGCTAGGCAAAGCATTGCGGGCAGGTTGTATTTTTATTATTGCCAAATCTTGCACGGGGTCTAATGCTAAAACTTTTGCAGTATATTTTTTACCATCATTGGTTAAAACCGTATACTCTGCTTCCTTATCAATCACAACGTGCTTATTTGTTAAAACTAAACCATCTTCTGAAACAATAAAACCAGACCCCGCTCCCACTTGTTGCTTTTGGGTCCCTTTTTGCACATATTGAGGAATTTGAATATCAAAACCGGGAATATCTCCAAAAGGATTTATAAGTTGCTCTTCATAAACTGGTAGATATTTTGAAATTATAATTGAAACTACTGACGGAGAGGCCGATTTTACAGAATCTATTATTGCCTGCTCGTATTCTATCTTTGAAACATACTTTTCGGCCGGTTTTTCAGTAAACGACTGCTCTAAATTATCTTTTGTTTGCTCTAAAAAATAATCTGCCTGTTTTTTCAAATAATCTACAGGAATTTTACCTGCCACAAAACCAACAGCAACAAAAATAATTATTACCAAAGCAAAAATCTTTAAAACTTGATTATTTAAAGCTTTGACAATCTGTTCTTTAATTTTTTTGAAGTCAGTTTGCGGCAATTGGTACATTTTATTTTTATTTTACTTTCTATTTTCTATTTTCTCGTCCTTATAATGATTAAATCTGTAGCTGAATATCTCTGATCTTATCGGCCCTTTAAATAATATATGCATATCTGCTATGACATATTTGATGTATGTATTAAACCGGCCGTCTTTTTCATATCTTCTAATTGAAATACAAACTGGCTCTTTTTCAACAACTCCTAATTTAGAAATTTTTCCGGCACGGTCAGCATAATGTTGGTCTTCTGCAAAGACTATGCTTTCATCAAAGCCGTTTATAGACTCATGAATGCGCTTTTTTACCAAAAAAGCAGATGCTCCGTGGGGAAAAACTTTTTGCATCAAGGAGATCCACTTATTCCATATAGTAACTGCTATTTTATCAATTTTTTTACCCTTCACAATCGCCAAGGGAAAAATAGCAATGTCTAAATTCTTTCGCTTAAATTCAGCCAAAGAGTTTTCAATAAATTTTTCGTGCGAAATAATAACATCTGCATCTAAAAAAAGTAAAATGTCACCTTTTGCAACTTTTGCTCCTTCATTCCTACCCTTCGCTGGTAAACCTCCTTTTGTTATTCTGCAACCATAAGACTTAGCAATTTTTAAGGTTGTATCTGTTGAGTTAGCATCAGCAATAATAATTTCGTAATCTTTAAAGGTTTGCCTTTTAATTGACTCTAAAAGACCCGATAAATAATCTTCTTCGTTCAATGTTGGGATAATAATTGATAACATTTTTTATTTTTACGTTAAATCAACCTAAAATTAAGGCATATAGCCCGACTACTATTAAAACTATAGAGATTATTTTTTGGGAAATTAATTTTTTTGATAGCTCTTCTTTTAGTATTTTAGGTAGAAATTTTGAAAAAATCAAGGTTATTATAAATAAAAAAACGTACTGAATGCCTCTTAACGCATTTATTATCGCCAAATTCCAAGCAGGAGCTAAAAATATTGCTAAATTCTGCAAAAAGCCGCCCAAACCTCCTGCTGATTGGGTTAAAATCACCAAAAATATGGTTCTCTTATCAAAGGCAGATTTTTTAGCGAATATTTTTTCTCTGAATTTTTCACTAAAAAAGAAAACTAATACAAATAAAAAATTAAAAATCCCTATCCAAATAATGCCTTGGAAAAAAGACAGGTTTAAAAAAACCATTTTCATCAGCACAAAGCTTAGAGCAATTAATAAGGATGCCCATAGTGAAAGTTTTAATAAATTTTTGTTTAGTTCTAATTTTTTTTCAAAAGAAATTATAATACTAGCTATTAATAAAATTAAAAGAGCCAATAAATTATTTAGCTTCATGGCTCCATATCCAAAAAAGATCCGGCTTAAAAACAGTATAAATATAGGTTGGATGGCTCCAACTATGGGAATAACTCTTGATACATCAAATTTTTCAACAGCAGAGTAAAGGAAATACAAACCCAAAATAAAGACCAAAGAAGTTAAAATAATCCAAAAAAAGCTTACTTTGTTAGGAAGTAAAATACCGACAAACGGAATTAATAGCAAAACTAACAAGCTTAAAATCCCCACATAGAAGACATACAATTTTGGATTTTTAGAGCGGCTTAAAACCAGCTTGTCTCCAAAAGAAGCAATGCCAAAAAATAGATAAGCTAAAATTATAATTAAAAGCCAAATCAATGTAATGTTATAATGTTGTAACTGTTCTATCGCTCGCCCCATCTATGGCGGGGCTCGCTTGTTCTAGTTGTTTTTTTTCAATTATAACAATTAGAACATTTAGAACATTAGAACAATTTTTTCGCTTCTTGCCATATCTCTGGTTTGTTGTGTTTTTCTTTCAGCCAATACCAAACATTCTGTCGCTCACTTTGTTCGCTCTTTCAAAACCCTAGAACGGGAATTTCTGCTTGCGCGGATAATTCTTGCGTTCAGCCGGTTTTGAATAATTTCCTACACGGGAAGATACCCAATCTCCCCGACCCCCTCTGTGCAGAATGGTGGTATTGGCTCTAGTCTAACTATCCTGAAATAATTTTCGAGCTTCATCCCAGATTTCTGGCTTGTTATGCTTTTCTTTTAGCCAATACCACCATTCTGTTCCCCAAAAGTAAAATTCGTCTAGTCCGGTTTTTTTGGCGAAATCTATATTCTTTCTAAACTGCTCCAAATTCATTGTCTTTTGCTGTTCTGATAAAGGAACATCAAAAAAGGGTTTTAAAGTCCAGGGTTCAGCTTGCAGTTCAACGCAAATAACCTTTTTGTTGTATAGTTTACTAAATAATTCAGCTTTTTTAAAATAGCTTATGGGAGGGAAAATAGAAGTCCAATAAAATCCATATCCGTCTGCGATCCTTGTCCAGACTTTCCTGTAAATTGTAACACCTAAAACGTCTCCAATGCTAGCACTTCTAATCCAAGTTGAAAGTTCTCCCGAGTCAGAAACGATCACTTTTCTTGTTGGGTCAATAGACTTTACCAACTGAACTTCTTTTTTTAAAAAATCCCTGTCGTACCAAGGACACTCGCCAAACTTAAATAGCGGCTCATTTTCCACCTGCCAATAAACTATGGAATTTTGGTTTTTATACCTTAACACAACTTCTTTTATGTATTGAAGCAATTCCTCTTGTTGTTCTTGTTTTGAAAGTAGACTAGCCCATTGTGGCAAGTGGCATTCTGGCCAACGTCCTGTCTTCATTCCCACAACATAAATTATGTTAACCCCGTGTTCTTTTGCCCTTTCTATTTGCCAATCAATATCGTTAAAATAAAATTTGTCCCTTTTTCCTTCAACCCAATCCCACTGGGTGTGCAGCTTTATGTTTTTAACTCCGAGGTCATCTAGTACGGCCAAATAGGTTTTCTTCCAAGCAAGACCTAAGTTTTCCGCTTGCATTTGAGAGAAACTAATTCCCCATGATATATTTTCTGAGCTGGAGGTTGAACCAATAAAAAAATACAGCATAAAAGCCAAAAAAAATATGGCCGAGGCTAAAAAAAATATTTTTGTGACTTTAGGCACTTTTAATGTGATGGTTCCTTATTTATAATATGCTCAATATTGTAAGTACCAAGGCACTTTATCTCAACAAAACCCTGCATTGCCATTTCGGCCAGATCTCCAGAATCTAATAAATCAAACAGCCATTGGTCTGCATATCTTGGGTTTTCTTCCTCTATCCCAGCTCCAATATGCAATAGCCATTTTTTATTAAAATCCTCCTGTGATCCAAGGGGAGGAGCAATAATTATAGGAAGACCAAGTCCCGCATAAAAAGACAGTTCTGACGGTTTTGTCCACAAAATATCTGTTGTTCTCAGTGCCTTGTTGAATTTTTCGAAATAATCATTAATATTCCTACCAGATAATATATGAACCCATCCATCCATTTTGAGACCATGGATGTGTTCCTCAAAATATTTTCTCAGCTCTTCTCTAATGCCAACTGAAATAATAATTTTAAGTTCTTTTGCTTTAATTTTCTCTCTCAAATTATTTATAATTTGGGCTCCTATTTCTTTTTGAGCGCCAGCTCCTCCTATTGAAAACATTATAGTAGGGGGATGGTTTGGTATTTTAGGAAGCTCTCCCAGGTATCCTTTAATCAGTGGTTTGTAAATTTTACGGTACTTGCCTTTCGGGTCAAGGTTTAAAATGCGGTAACTTAAATCTTTTTTTAGAGTCTGCATATTTTCTCCGCCAATATTTTCCTTGGGCAGAGGATACCCTGTAAAATAAATATTCTCTGGCTTTACTCCATAAAGTTTTAATCTATCACGAGTCCAAGAATTAGGAACAAGATATTTTATTTCACTTAATTCTGGCTTTATGGCAGCCCAAGATCTGGCAATATCAGCATCACATATAATGCAATAAATATCGTTTGGATAGTCAAATATTTCTGCCATAAAAGCCGGCAAAAAAAAGGTAGAAATGAAAGGTAGAGGATTTTTTTTAAGTTTTTTGATTAAATCTTTGCCCCATTTCCTTTTTATAAGATAAGCTGGGATTCTTTGGTTTAAGCTTATTTTTGAAAGGTCTCTTTTGGGATAGTATCCCATAATTCTTTGGAAGTAGTCAAAAATAGCCCAAACTTTTTCCCCAACAAAAGGCACTCTTCTGAATCGAGATATAAACTCGTAAGAAAAGCGGCCGTAATACCATAAATTTTTATCTCCCCGTGGAATTCCCTCGTAATTGTTGGCATTTACAACTTTACCATTGGGAGCAAGGTGTCTTAAAGGATAAGCTGTTCTCTGGTGACCATAGCCCATATCAACTGCTACCACCCACGCCCCCAAACTATAACGAGCATCATTGCCTCTGTCGCCAGGCAAAGCTGTGCTCGTTTGGTGTGGGAACAATCCTTTTTCTTTTTTTTGCTGATTTCCTATCATATTTAGTAAATTGTACACTTTAATTACAAAAATTTAAAATATATAATAGAATGATTTTGCTGGGTAGCAGGAGGTTGGCACAGTGCTGACATGATGCGGACCTAACAGCTCATCTAAATGAAGTGGAAATCATTCTTCTTTGGATTGGCAGAAATTGGATGCCACGGGAAATCTTCTCCCTTCCACAGCACCTTACTACTATTATATAGCAAAGCGACACAACAAATACTCAGCCGCAGGTAAATGCTTGTGGCTTTTAATATACTAAAAGTCGTTCGCCTTAACGTCCTCGCTTCGCCCTGCTTAGCGGGGCTTCGCTCGGACTAGCTCTTCGGTTCCGGCTCACTCTTTAGAAACCCACGGTTTCTAACGGCTCGCCCTACGGGCTCGCTGTTTTCCTACACGGGGAAATACCCAATTCCCCCGACCCCCTCTTCGTGATTTTTAGGATATTAAAATTAATGAATTTTAATATCCTAAAAACTTCGGCTTCAATTTTTTATTTAAATAAAAAATTAAAATCGTAAGAACTAAATAATAAATCAAAACTAAAACAAGAGAAACTTTTAAATTTTTAGTAGTCCAAGGTTGAGAAAAGATATCCAAAACTCTTAAGAAATAAAAAATTAAAGCATAACAAGGCAGGGAAAATATCCATCCCAAAAAGCCGGAAAAAACTCCCAAGATGCTGGCTAAAACGCCAAAAACCATTAGGGGAGGGATTATCGGCAGTATTAAGAGATTTGTTGCAAGAGAAACCAAAGATAATGTGCCAAAACTGTAAATTATGACAGGTAAAGTAAAAATTTGAGCCGAGATAGTTACAAAAATAATACTTAACAAAAAATTTAATATTTTAATTGAGAGTTTTCTTAGTTTTACAGTATTTATAAAAAAGATTTTATCAGACTTTGTAGTTTTAGCTCCTAGATTTTTGGGCAAGAAAGCAAAAAATCCGTCGAATATCGGTTTTAAATGTATAATTCCCATTGACGCTAAGAAAGAAAGCTGAAAACCAACGTCATAGCGTAAAATCATTGGATTTTGCAAAAGCATTAATGCGCCAGCCAAAGTTATTGTTCTTGATGATGTATTTTGCCTTCCAAGAATTTGGGAGAATAAAAGTATGCTTGCCATAATAGCAGCCCTCACTCCTGAAGCTGGAAAGCCAACTAAAGCAATATAAAAACATAAAAATACAAGAGATAGGTAAAGCGCTTGGGTGCGCCATAATCCAAAAAACAACAGAAAGAACGTCAAAATAGATGTTATTATTACAATGTTGCCTCCGGATACAGCTGTGAGATGGCTCAAACCAGTAGCATTAAATTTATTTTTTAAATCTCTCGGCATTTGTTTGTCGTTGCCGAAAATAACACCTTCTAAAATTGTATTTCCTGGAAATGAAAAGTTTGTTCTAATAGAGCTTATTAATTTTGATTTAATAAATAAGATTTTCTCGTATAAAAAAGAAAAAGTATTATAATGGTGTTTCGATGAAACCAACTCTATTTTAGGAAAATCTACCACAGAATAGATTCCGTCTTTTAATAAATAATTCTTGTAATTAAAACTTTCCAGCTCAAACGGAGTTTTTAATTGGCCTGTAATTTTCAATTCATCTAAGTACCTATATTCTGGATAGTTTCTGGTTGTTATTAAAATGGTGCTATTGTCAACCTTTACCCAGTTAAATTGTTCCGCCTCTGGTCCAACAACGCCAATGGCGTATTTAACCGGGTGAACCTTCAATTTTTGATAGTTTTCTCTTATATCCGGCTCCTCAACAACTTGACCTAATAAAACTACTTTTTCTTCCTTGTCGTTAAGCACTCTTATTTTGTCGTTCTCAACATTGAATTCAGAAATTTGGAGCCGCGAAATCCCAAAAATTAAGAATAAAAGACAAAAACCTATTACCAACGAATGTTCACTAATCACAAATAACGCATTAGAGAGCTTGGTGAATAATGCCATATTTGCATCTTTTGCCAAAATTCTAGCTGCAAATTTGTTATAACTCGTCGGCTTATACACTTGTATAAACCTCCTCGTTCTATCAAATTTTCGCTTCAGAATTTTGACAAAATCTATCAAAAGAGCATTATTCACCAAGCTCTTAGACGAATCAACACGAATCACTAATTGTAAAAAGACAAAGGAAGTCCCTAAAATTAAAAAGCCCCATAAAAATATTTGGGGAATTTTAATTGATGACTGCAGCGCTATCCCCACAATAAAAGAAACACAAAACCAAAAAAGCGCCTTAGATGGGGTCATAATTTAGAAGCTGGAAGTTGGATGTTGGATCTTAGAATTTTGTGGCAATATTGGTGATTGCCTCCCGTAATTCTTTCTATTGCAACTTGAAATTTTAACTACGAATTATTTATAATTCATCGCCTTATCTGCTTTGCTGATAAAGCTCTTCCTTATAAATAATTCTCGTTATAAAATTTCTGCGTTTCATCACGAAAAATTACGGGTGGCAATCACCGTAACCTTTATTTCTCCCCTTTTTAAAGAATTATCTTTTACAGCCCCAAAAATTATTTTTGCCTTGGGGCTAACATTTTCAGTTATAAATTTTCCAATTGCTTTTATTTCATTTAAAGTCGTATCGTTCCCTGAAACATTAAACAAGATTCCCTCTGATCCCTTGATTGAAAAATCTAACAAGGGAGAGTTGATAGCTTTCTTGGCAGCATCAATGGCCCTGTTTTTTCCAATGGCTTTTCCAGTCCCAAATAGCGCCTGTTGTGAATTTTTCATAATGTAAACAACAGAGGCAAAATCAATATTAATGATTCCAGGAGCTAAAATTAAGTCTGTTATTCCTTTAACTGCCTGTTTTAAAATATCATCGCAAACTTTAAAAGCATTTGAAACTGTTGTTTTTTCATCAATTACTTTTAAAAGATTGTCATTTCGGATTATAAGTAAAGAGTCTACCTTGTCCTTTAAATTTTCAATTGCTTTTTTGGCAATTTGAACTCTTTGTTCCCCCTCGAAAGAAAAGGGAGTTGTGACTACAGCAATTGTTAAAATCCCCAAACTTTTTGATAACTCTGCAATCACCGGAGAAGCTCCAGAGCCACTACCACCACCAAACCCAGAAGTAACAAAAACCATATCTGATCCTTTTAAAACTTCTAAAATTTCTCCTTTACTTTCCTCTGCGGCAGCCATCCCCAAAGAAGGATCCATTCCAGCGCCAAGCCCTTTAGTAATGATCTTGCCGATTAGAAGTTTTTTAGGAGCTCTACAGGATTTTAGAGATTGGACATCTGTGTTAAGCGCTATTAAATCAACTCCCAAAACATCAGAACTAAATATTCTTGAAATAGTATTTGATCCCGATCCTCCAACGCCTAAAACTTTAATTTGCGGCATTTTCCCTCCTTGATAATTAAAATTTGGCAATTCAAGTTCTTTTTTAAATTGTTTTGTTGCCTGTCTCATAGAATATAAAAAATTAAAGATTAAATATCAAGAATACAGATTAAAAATATGAATTTGTCGCGAAGCGACACACCTTAATTTTGATTTTTGCATTTTGATTTTTGATCTACCTTATTTTAATCCCATTGAAGTTTTAATTATCCTCATACAAACCCCGTTAGAGGTTTGTTTCTTTTGCATTTACCTTAAAGCTCCTTGACCTCTAACGGGGTTTCACTCCTGTTTTATGGTATAAAAACCCTTAGCATTTTTTTAAAACTCGATAAAAAGTTCTTTAAGGAGCTGAAATTCAAGCCAATAACCCTGCCCTGTTCATAGAAATCAGGACTGGACATTACAAGTCCGACAACAGTTGATAGCAACGGATTCTCGTCTAATCCAACTATGCTTTTTGGAATTCCTATTTTGCATGGCAACCCCAAGCGCTCTTTAGCTAATTCTCTTATTTTAGATAACTTTGCCCCGCCGCCGGTCAAAACAACTCCTCCAGGTAACAATTCCTGACGTCCTATTTTTTTTAATTCTTTTTGCATTAAATCTAAAATTTCAGAAACTCTCGGCTCAATTATGTCAACTAAATTCTTTTTTGTAAAAGAAACCGAATTTAATTGCTTTGAAACTTCTATCTTCTTATTTGTCTGACTGCTGACAGACAGGTTTTTCTCACTTTTCTCTGGTAAAATACAGGTACCATATTGCTTTTTAATGTCCTCTGCAACAGCAATCTCTGTTTTAAGTCCTATAGCAATGTCATTAGTTATACTAGCAGACCCCAAGGGGAAAATTGTCAAATGAATCAGTTCTCCCTCTTCAAAAACGCTCAAACTAGTGGTGGCTGAACCAATATCTATTAAAGCCGCTCCAATTTCTTTCTGTTCTCTGGTTAATACAGCTTCAGCAGCTGCTAAGGGAGAAGGAATAATATCATCAATTTGAAGCTTAGCTCCTAATATCGCTTGTGTAAGGTTTACAAAGTTTTGTTGGAAGTAGCAAAGCAAAAGCACTTTAGCCTGTAGTCTTACGCCACTTAAACCCATAGGATGCTTTACTCCTTTTTGGTCGTCAATTACAAATTCTTTGGGAAACACGTCTAAAATTTCATCGTTCATTGGGATATTAATTGCTCTTGTTGCCTGCAAAACCCTTTCAACATCTTCTTCTGAAATTATATGATCAGCCCTTGAAACAGAAATTAATCCATCTGAAGGCGTTATATAAAGATGGCTTCCACCCATATTAACAAATACAGAATTTATTCTTCTACCACAATCTCTTTCAATACCAGAAATAAGTAATTGTATATTTTTTGAGGTTTCTTCAATATTAACAACAGAACCTCGTCTCAAACCAAAAGAAGGCACTTGAGAGTAGGTTAAAAGATTCCATTCGTTTCCCCTCTTTTCAGCAACAAGAGCTTTAATACTGTTTGTGCCAATATCCAAACCAGTAATAATTTTGTTTCTTGCCATAGAAGTAACAGGGGCGGGTCACGATCCCTCTTCCCCTCGCTTTGCTCGGGGCGTCTCCGCTCTGCGAGACTACCGACCCCCTCCAGTTGTATTATTTTTAGTAAACCTTTCCTATTTAACTTTTGATAAATAGTATTCTTCTTTTTTCTCCATCATTTCTGCCTCTTTCTTTGAAACTTCGTGGTCATACCCCAAGTTATGCAAAATTCCGTGAATTAAAGCTCTTGTCAATCCTCTTTTTAGACTAGTTTTTAAAAATGCTGCTTTTTCTCTTACAAGCTCTGGACAGATTATCACTTCTGAAAAGTCTTCCTTAAGACCTGTATTTTTCTGAAAACTCAAAACATCAGTTGGCTTGTTTTTATTTCTGTATTTCTTGTTCAACTTTTTTATTTCTTGAGAACTAACAAAAGCAATAGATAAATTATCTAATTGTTCATTCTCGCCTTTTAAAACTTTTTTTGCAACCCCCCAAAAAAACCTTTTATCCACAGCAAATTTTGTAAAATTATTGATGTCAATCATTTATAATTTAATTACTCTAATTATTAGAAAATAAACTCCTCGCTAACATATTTAAAAGAAAAACTATATAATTATAAGATATTTTAAGGGAAAGGATTTATATACTCAACTTTTCGAACGTTCGAAAAGTTGAGTATAGGCATAATATCTCGCTTTGGTTTTATTTATCTAACTCCTCTTATTTATCTAACTCCTCTATTAAAAATATTCTAACATAATGGTCTATTGAATAAAACTGGAGTAGTTTCTGAGTTTTTTCAAAAACGTCATAAGGTGTAATCCAGACGCTATACTGAAAAACCTTATATCCTAAATTCTTAAGAACGCTTCTTAGTAAATCTCTATTCTTTTTATGATTCTTAGGAATATCAAAAATCACCATGATCCATTTACCGTCTTTTCTTTTTAATCTATTCTCTCTGTCACATTTAAAGTAGAAATGAGAAACTTTTTTCAACCCTTTTTTACTAATAAAAATAGCTTTTTTTCCGTCTAAGCTTTTTGCTTTAATGTAATTATTCCTTTTTAGGTAGTAAATTAACTTTGCAAATCTATCAGCTTTTAATATTTTATAGTACTTCTGGTAAATTGGGTTGTCGGCATCGAGAAAAACATCTTTCCATCGCCTCGGAGGATGAAAAATAAAGCGTAGTTGATCTTCCGCCTCACTTAAAAAATTAAACATATCCCACAAAAATTGATCAGTAATAGAAATTTTCATATATTAATACCTTTATTATTAATACTTTATTCTAATTTTTAATAATTATTTTTATTAATAATAACATTGATTAAACATATACTCAACTTTTCGAACGTTCGAAAAGTTGAGTATAGCAGTAAAGCAAGCAGAGCTAAGTGAGATATTGGTAAGAGTGAGATATTGGCAAGGTTGAGTATTAAAGGTTGAGTATAAAAAGTAAGCAAAAAAGCCCTTGATGTAATCTCGGGCTCTATGATTTTATTGTTCTCTGACCCGCTCCTCTAACTTGCGCATAGCTCTTGATAAACTTGCAAAAGCATCATCAAGATTTTGACCTAATTCAATAATTTCTAAGGCTTTCTCCTTTGAAATAGGCTTCTTACTTCTCATTTTGAGCAGGTTCTCGATCTTACCTAAGTTCCAATTCATATCCTCGAGCATTTTTCTATGTTGCGAGATCGAAAAAGCCTCAAAATCATACCTATCGCCATGATCGCCATACATTTTCTCCGAACCTCTTTCAGAATCCATAGTTTTTTCCTTGAAAAATTGGTTTTAGATTACTTGTGATTGTCGACCGAAATACACCTTTAGCTTACCCCCCCCGTCGCAAAGTCAATACGCTCAAACCAAAAAATGGGCCTTTGCCCTTTTTTGTTTCTAATTATTTTACTAATAATTCTTTAACCATCTTACTTATTTCTGAATTATCGGCTTTGCCCTTTACCTTTGGCATTAAGTCTGCCATTATTTTTCTCATATCTTTTAACTCTTTTGCCCCGACTTTTTTTATTGATTCCTCAATTATCTTTCTAAGCACATCTTGAGATAATTGCTCTGGCAGGTATTTTTGAATAATTTCAATTTCTTTTTTTTCCTTGTCCGCTAATTCCTGTCTATTCCCTTTCTCATACAAAGCAATGGCATCCTTTCTTTTTTTGATTTCAGAAGACAATACAGAAATTATTTCTTCATCTGTAAGTTGTGATTCTTTAACTAATTCTTCTTCTTTTAAATTGGCCTTTTCTTTTGAAATTTTATACCGCTTTTCTTTTTCCTTTGAATTTATTGAAGCTAAAACCATGCGTAAAACTCCTGCAACTTCTTGATTGCCTTGTTTTAAGGCATTTGTGGAATCGGACTGGATTTGTTGCTTTAGCATGAAACTTACCTGCCCGCCATAGCTCCTGCCTGTGCGTATCCGCACGCAGACAGGTTGGCGTAGGCGGGAAACATGAAACCTGAAACATAATGACAATTCGTACAATGTTTCACGTTTTACGTTTCATGTTTTACGATCTATTTGGGCTTGCTCAATTTTTCTTGCTTTCTTTTCTCTTTAACTAGCTCAACTCTTCTTAGAGCTGATCTCTTTTTTGCCAAAGCCGATTTTGCTCTTTTTTTGAACCGTTTTGATCTCAGCTCAAGCAAAATCCCAGATTGCCTTACAACCTTAGTAAACCTATGAATCAAGTTCTGAGAGCTTTCCTTTTCTTTTCTTCTTACTTGTAAAACCAATGTAATGTTATAATGTTGTAATTGTTCTATCGCTTACCTGCGGGCTCGCTTGTTCTATTTGTTGCTTCAATTCCAACAATTAGAACAGCTAGAACATTAGAACAATTATTTCACTTTTTTCTTCATTTCTTTTACGACCTTGTCTAATTTTATTTCTTTTTGAACTCCTGATTGCATATCCCTTAATGTAATAAAATCTTCCAGCGCTTCTTTTTGACCAAAGATTAAAACCCATCTTATCCCCATTTTGTCGGCCAATTTTAATTGACTCCTTAAAGAATCTTTTGAGAAAGATTCTGCTATTGGTATTTTAGCAGCGCGGAACTCTTCAAAAAGCTTCAAGCTTTTCCTTTTTGCTAATTGGCCCAGTTGAGCCAAAAATATATTTGATTCTTCTTGCTTTTCTTTGGGTTTTCTACTTCTTAATTTTATCAAATTCACAATCCTATCTATTCCTCCAGCAGCTCCGCAGGCAGGAGTATCTCTTCCTCCTAAAAGCTTAACAAGCCCGTCGTACCTACCTCCGCCAACCAAGCTTCCTTGGCTTTGTTTGTTTCCACCTTTTTCTATAATTTCAAAAACTGTTTTTGTATAATAATCGAATCCTCTTACCAAATAAGGATTTAAGGTATAAGGAAGTTCCAATTCATCTAAAAATTCTAAAACTTCTTTAAAGTGCTTATGGCAATTTTCGCAAAGGTGATCAATAATTTGAGGAGCTCCAGCTTTTACCATTTGGCACTTTTCTTCTTTACAGTCTAAAATTCTCAAAGGGTTTTCCCTTAACCTTCTTTGGCAGTCAGAACATAGAGATGATTTTCTTGATTTAAAGTAACTCGTTATAATTTTCTTAAAATAAGGTCTGCACTCTGAATCTCCAATAGAGTTAACCTCAATGTTTATACCTTTAAATGACAGATCTTTCAAAATATCATAACACATTTGGATAATCTGACTGTCAAGAGAAGGGCTTTTATCTCCTAGTGCTTCAAAATTAAACTGGTGAAGCTGTCTATACCTGCCAGCTTGGGCCCTTTCGTGTCTGAAAAGCGGACCAATAGTCCATAATTTAACCGGCTGAGGAAGGTTGTACATTCCATTTTCAATGTAACTTCTGGCAACTCCAGCAGTAAATTCAGGCCTTAAAGCTACCAAATCTCCTCCTTTGGTACGAAATGTATACATTTCTTTTTCTACAATATCGGTGGCAGCCCCCGTGCCTTTAATAAATACTTCTGCCATTTCTAGTATGGGAACATCAATTCTTTGGAAGTTATAGTAGTTCGCTATTGACTCAACCGATTTTGCAACCTTTTTAAAATAAACCTGATCTTCTGGAAGAATATCGTGCATTCCAGCCAACGATTGAAATTTTAACTTGCTCATTAATTTTTGGAGTAGTCGCGAATATACAAATACTCTTTTATTTAGTAGGTTGGTCCGACAATTAATTTCATTGTTTGAATTGGAAAAGCCCTAAAAAAGGCCTTTCCAATTATATCTTGTCTTGGCAAAACTCCCCACCTTCTTGAATCATAAGAAAATTGCCTGTTGTCTCCCAAAACAAAATATTCATTATCGTCTAAGTTCACATTAATATTTCCTTCGGTTTCTAGGTTTTCTGGCAAATAGTTTTCTTTTAATGCAAAACTTTCCCTACCCTTTGAAATTGTCACCTCGCTATTTTTAATACTCACTGTTTCTCCAGGAAGACCGATAATTCTTTTTATAAAACGCTGCCTGTTATCTATTGGATAATTCAAAACAACCACATCTCCTCGCTTGGGGTCAGAAAATCTGTATGAGATTTCATCAATTATAAGATAGTCTCCCGAATAAAGATAAGGTACCATGGATTCTCCTTTTACAATAAAAGGTTGGAACAAAAAATATCTTATAGGCAAAACTATTATTGCAGCAATGATAATTATTTTCAAAAATTCCCATATAATAGAAAGATACTTTTTAAAAGTACCTTTTTTGCCGTTATTTTTTAGGCCCTGGGTTTCTCTACTTATGTTTTGATTTCCTTCCATAGAAAGATAATACCATACTTTTTTAGTCGTTGCAACGGTTGTTTTTAAAAAAAGAGAGCCATAGCAGTTGTGCCTGCCATGGCTCTGAGGTAGGATTTTGAGGTGGGATTGAGAAGAACTAGCGAACACAACGGCGATTGATACGCCGCTGAAGATGAGGTGGAGCGAAAATGACTACACGACGTGTGGCATTTTTTACCACCTTATGCCGACTGCGTCGGGCCTTGGAAGAAGTGGACCCGTTCTTTTTGGAACAACTGCCGCCTTTTTTCCAAAAGGAGGCAACAACCCATTGGAAGGTCTCTGCTTGCTCCCTAAACTTTTTATTAAAGAGTTTAGAGATTTCATAGAAATCACCCGAAGTTGGCCTGGTATTCAGAAGGCAAAATGCCTCCCGAAGATATTTCTGGTGATGCTCCAAGAATTGACCGACGAACTTGATCTGTCTTGACCTCGACATACGCACTCCTGTCCAAAAGAGAAACGATGCGGTTAAGGACGGTGCCCCTTTTTGTTCCAAACAGAACTAAGCAGTGGCATAAGCCTCTTTATTGGCTTGCCTGATGATATCACGACACTGACCTGCCGTGAAACACTGAATCCCCAGTCGTAAAAGCAGCTTCCTGCACTCAGGCAAGGCTTCATCTATGAAGCCATTTTTTTTGCGGAGAATATCGAGAACTAGTTCTCTCTGCTCTCCTGTTAGGACACCATTCTGCACAGACATGCTGTCTTCCTTTCATCTTGAGTTTTTGACAGTGCGGAATAAAAACGAGGTGCCTTTCCCTGATGCCTTATCTGTCCGGCCCCGAGCGAAGAACAATTCGAACCCACTCCTTTCTTTTCAGTTGAGATAAAAATGACAACGAGCGAACTTTCTGTCAATTCTACTCCTTTAAAATAGTGTGTCAAGCCCTGTTAAAAAATAATAAAATACTATAATATACAAAAATATGATAATTATTATAGGACTAGGAAACCCCGGAGAAAAATTTAAGGAAGCGAGGCATAATATTGGCTTTATGACTGTTGATTTTTTTGCCAAAAAAAATAGTTTCCCCGATTTTGAATTGTCAAAAAAACACGATTCTTTAGTTTCTAAGAGCAATAAAGTTTTACTGGCAAAACCGCAGACTTTTATGAATAGATCTGGTATTGCAGTTAAAAAAATAATTACGCAAAACAAAAAAGCGGATTTACTGGTAGTTCACGATGATATAGATTTACCCTTAGGAAAATTTAAAATCGTAAAAAACAGGGGTTCGGCAGGCCACAAGGGCGTTGAATCAATTATAAAAGCAGTGGGAAACAAAAATCTTATTAGATTTAGGGTTGGAATACAACAAGAAAAAGGTAAGCCAAAACATCCAGATAAATTTGTGCTTCAAAGCTTTACCGGAGAAGAACAGAAAATAGTAAATAAAACCATAAAAAAAATAGCAGAGGCGCTTGATTACTTCATTGAAAATGGACTAGAAAGGACTATGAATGAATATAATAAGTAGAGGAAACGGGGTCAGACCCAGGCCTGACCCCATCACTTTATAGATACACCTTAGGTTTAAGAATTGATAACCTATTTATAGAAATAATAGAAGCGATTTCTACGGCCAGTTTTCTTTCAAAAGAAGAAAAGTTGCCGTATATTAGGTTGGCAATTAGAAAAACAGATACTCTTAAAATATTCCTAATGATTCTTTGAGAAACCAGGTCTTTAGAGGAAACGAGGAAACGGGGTCAGACCCAGGCCTGACCCCATCACTTTACTTATATAATTACTGCAGTAGGAAACGGGGTCAGACCCAGGCCTGACCCCATCACTCTACTACCATCTCTATTTTACAACAAAAAAATATCCCTGGAAATGTAATCATTTCCAGGGACGACTTAGATCAAAGGATTCAAGGGCAAGAGCCTGAGAATCCAAGGACAAAGTCCTATGAAGATACTTGCTCGGCGAGGAAGGCGAAACCGTAGTCCTGAATCCACTCGCTGCCGGGCTTGACACAGTAGGTGCTCAACCACCGATCCTCACCGCGGCCACCCACTCCAAGAAGGTGCAAGTGGCCTGAAAGCTCAACTGGTTCATGCATAATGATGATCCAGTACAAGCCCATCTCGCGGATTTGTTCGTTCGTGAACATCCTACGGATGAGACAGGCTAGTTCCAGTGGCGGGGTAGGCAGCTTGCGCTGCTTGGCATCGGCGCGAATCTCCTTGGTGATTCGCTTGTTGTCCTCATAGAGTTCTCCCTTGAGAACTCGGACCGGATACTGGACTCCCTTCGTCGGTTTGAAACTCTCCGACTTGAGGAGGATACGGGCGTTGTAGTCCAGCGGATAGACGTTCTCATCGAACCACTTGATCCATTCGGGACCGGTGGTACTATCCGAGGTGACAGAGAAACTGATGACCCCGTTGTTCTCCGTCAAAGGGCGGACAGATTCGGAAACCATATACTCTCCTAACTGCTAGTTGTGGTTTATCTGCTCCTGCTAGGAGCAAATACTAGACCATTGTGGTCATAGCCAGGAATCCTTATAAAAAATCTTCTAAAGACTTTTGGCTATGACCATTTTTGCAAGTAATTTTAGCTGTAAAAGTGCTATTTCACTACGGCTTACTGATAGCATACTAAGTTAAAGCTGTCAATAGTTTGACTGTTCCCCTCATTTTTCGTATTATTTATTAAAATTTGGAAGAAAATTTAGATAAAATTTTAATTGTAAGTATTAGAGTGCAGGATTCGAACTATCATCAATTGAGCAAGCGAATTTTGAGGAAGAT
>ERZ1292623.1697-Hain-H51-01um-R1-1697-length-20685-cov-8_pt1 | contig 20685 bp, 22 predicted proteins | sample MGYA00564398_ERZ1292623 | MGnify/ENA primary metagenome ERZ1292623 (study PRJEB36523, sample SAMEA6512633) | groundwater metagenome | collected 2019-01-07 | study: AquaDiva: Metagenomics assemblies of 32 groundwater samples | reverse complement strand
ATAAAGTGCAGCAATATGCCAATATTGTAACAGGCGGCGCAGTAGTTGAAGTCGGCGTTGTTTTAGAAGATGAAGATTCTGGATTATACAGAGTTCCTCTAACTGTTAGAGGACAAACAATGAATGGATATGTAACAAAAGATGGAAATTTATTTTTTCCAGCTGCTGTAAATTTGGCAGATTTTTTTGACCAAGTAAATAGCTTGGGAGACCAAGGAGCACAAGAAGCAAATAACGAACCAGCACAAACTGCTCCAGTTGATGTTAGCGTTGATGATGATCCTATTCTAGGCAAGGAAGATGCCCCTGTGACTATAGTTGAATTTTCAGATTATCAATGCCCTTTCTGTGGCAGATTTGAAAAAGATACTTTTCCTACATTAAAAGAAGAATATATTGATACAGGCAAAGTTAAATTAATATTTAGAGATTTTCCATTAACTAGTATACATCCATACGCGCAAAAAGCTGCTGAAGCTTCTGAATGTGCAGATGAACAAGGTAAATTCTGGAAGTATCACGATAAATTATTTGAAAATCAAGAAGCTTTAACTGTTGATGACTTGAAAAAATATGCTGATGATTTGAACTTAAATAACAATAAGTTTGAAAATTGTTTAGATTCTGATTCAATGAAAGAAGAAGTTAAAAAAGACACCGATGACGGAATTAATTATGGTGTTACAGGAACTCCTGCTTTTTTCATCAATGGGATTATATTAGAAGGAGCACAGCCATTTGAGAACTTCAAGCAAATCATTGATGAAGAATTAGCTAAAGTTGAAAATAAAGATGTAGGAACAGAAAATGAAACCAAATAAATCTAATGCTGAAGAATTCGCATGGTTTAATGCGTATACGTCTAAACTACTAGAGATTGAGATCGGGTTTTATGATCGTTTATGTGATTCTTTAGGTAAGGTTGTTTCTAGTGTCTTTGGCAGGTTATGGCAAGAATTTCCTGGTGAATATAAAAGATATAATGATAAATACTTAATAATGAGTTTAAATAAGCTTGAAGAAAAGGCTTCTGACCTCGAGGTAGTACCGGTTTCTAGGTAAAGATGAAAAAAGTTATTCTTATTTTATTATTTGTAATATTAAGTTCTTTTTATGTTTTAGGAAACACCATTGCTTATTGGAAGTTTGATGAAGGTAGCAGTAATCAAGTATTTGATGAAACAGCAAATAATAATGATGGCACTATTTCAGGTGTGGCGAATTGGACAACAGATAGTATTTCTGGACATGCATTAGAATTTGATGGTATAGATGATAAGATTGCAATTACAAAAACTTCTTCTGTTGACCTTACAGATAATGTGGTATTAGAAGCTTATGTAAAAAGAAAATCTAATACTGATGGGATTATTATTTCAAAAAATGGCCCTTATTTTTTAGGTATTAGAGATAATGTAACAGCTGGTGGAGTTTATGCTAATGATGGAAACTGTCCTACTAGTTGTATTACTCCAGGAGCTAATACTTGGACTGAAATTCACGGAACAACAGTTCTTGAACAATACATATGGTATAAATTAAAAATGGAGTATAATGATACTAATGTTAATATATATGTAAATGATATTTTAGATGGAAGCGCATCAAAGATTGGACAAATGCCACAAGTTTCTCAAGGAGTAAATTTAGGATGGGGCGAGCCAGGACAAAATCAATTTTTTACTGGAATTATCGATGAAGCAAAAATATCAACTATAAATGAAACTATTCCAGATCAAGATATTGAAGAAAGATTAGGGGAATTAGAAAATAGAGTTGACGAATTGGAAGAAATGGTGGAAGAGCAGGAATTATTATTACAAAAAATAATTGATTTTATTAAAAAACTACCAAAAGGATTAAGGAGATACTGGGAATGAAAAAATCAATTTGGGTTATTATATTAATTTTAGCTTTAGGCATTTTTGGTTATTATGGAATAACTGCTTTTGTTATAAAAGGAAATACTCTAAGTAGTGAATTCGGGCAGTGTCTAATTGATAATAAAGCAATAATGTACGGTTCTGCTACTTGCATTCATTGTCAGTCACAAAAGGAATTATTAGGACGAAAAGCCACCCAAATATTATATGATAACCAAGGTTATATAGAATGCCCTGAAAACCAAAAGCTATGTGAATCTAAAGCCATAACAGGTTATCCAACATGGATTATTAATGGTACCAAATATGAAGGAGTTCAAAGTATAGAACTATTATCCAGTATAACTGGTTGTGAACCATCTTACGAGTAATTTTCTTATGATTTTTATTATTTTAATAAACTAACACCAGTCACCAGTACAAGTTAATGCGCCCATAGTAAATCTTATTAATCCTAACTTATTAAATTATAACAAGAAGCAATGGGAATAGGTATAAGATTACCCGAAACAATCATGAAGAACATAGAAAAATTAAGTAAAGAAGAAAACGAGGACAGAAGCACAATAATAAGAAAACTAGTTGTAATTGGTTATTTTAACTTAGCTAAACAAAAAGCTGCAGAAAAATATCTCAAAGGAAAAATAACTTTTTCAGAAGCAGCCCATCAAGCTGGATTAACTTTATGGGAAATGGAACAATATTTGGTAGAACAAGGCTTTAAATCAGATTATTCTATAGAAGATCTAAGAAAAGAAATAAAGGATTTAGACTCTAAATAATGAACCATCTCACGAGTAGAGTATTCTATTTGTTATTTTAAAGTTAATATATCTTTAAATATTAGTTATCTCCTAATCTGTAAGAGGTGATAGAAGGGGTGATAGGATCCTATTTATTCCATAATATAATAGTAAAAAGATGTTTGAGGCTTTTAAAAAGAAATATTTGTATTTTCCAGGCTGTTTAAGTAATTATGTTCTTCCAGAAATTGTTGAAAACTACAGAAAAATATTTTTCAAATTAAAAATACAAACATATAATTTAAGTTCTTTAAACTGTTGTGGTGCTATAGTCTATAATAATGGTTACTCTAAAGATTTTGAGGAAATAAGAAGTAAAAATTTAGCTTTTTTTAATCAAAATAATGTTAAAAACATTGTTACCAATGATCCTGGTTGTTTAAAAACATTAAATCAACTTTACAGTATTTCCACAATACACGTTACTCAATTAATAGCAAAATACCTTAGAAAACTGCCTGTTAAATTTGATGAAAAAGTTAATTATTATGATAGTGTTAATTTAAATATTTACGAAGAGCCAAGAAAAATTTTAGAAGCCTTGGGCTTTGAAATTAAAGAATTAAAAAGAAACAAGCAGAATTCTGTTCTTTGCGGAGCTGAAGGAGGATTAATACATAACCTTCCGTCTTTAGCAAATAAGATCAGCAAGGAAGTTTTTGATATGTGCACTGAAAAAAAATTAATAGTTTCAGATCCTTTATCCTATTATCATTTAAAAAATAATGCTCCTAGAAACATACAGGTTATAGAAATGAGTGAGGTAATAATATGAGCATAACTTGGTTTGAAAATCTGGTTGGAAAAGAAAATGTTTCAGATGAAATAGTTGACAGGGAAGTTTACAGTACAGATGCCAGCCAAATTAAAGGAAGATGTGATAAAGTAATATGGGCTACTGAAGTAAAGCATCTGCATCAGATTGTTTTGTATGCAAAGAGAAATAAATTAAACCTCATTCCAAGAGGGGCTGGAACTAATTTAGTTGGTTCTTGTGTTCCAGACAATTCTGTTGTAATTGATTTTAGCAAGATGAATAAGATAATAGCCTTAACCAGTAATTATGTTGTAGTTGAACCAGGGGTGGTTTTGGATGATTTAAATTCAGTCTTAAGAGATAAGTTTTTTCCAATACAGCCAGAAGATAGTGCTACTTGTACTATTGGCGGAATGATAGGAATTAATTCTACTGGTTTTTACGAAAAAAAATATGGGAGAATGAAAGACTGGGTTTTGGAAGTTGAAATGATTGACGGGAATGGAAGATTAAAAACATATGATAATAAAGTAGTTGGAAAAGAAGGAATTTTAGGGCTAATAACTAGTGTTAAATTGAAAATAACCGATAAGATAAATGAAAGGAGCATGAATGTTTTCAAATATGATAAGTTAACTGATGTTTTGAATAAAGTTAATGAACTAAAAAATAATCAAGAAGTTATTGCTATCGAATTTATTGATTTGAATGCAGCCAAATTAGCAGGTTTAGAAGAAAGATATTATTTAATTGTTGAATATCTTGGTTTTGAAGGTGGAGTTCGTGATTTAAATGAAATTGGTAGATTGTGGCATATAAGAAAGAAGATTTTTCATAAATTAGCTATTAATGGCTATGTTTACTTAGAAGATCCTTTAATACCCCAAGAGAATTTATCTGAATTTTTATACTATTTGGAAACCAAAAAGATCCCATGCTATGGTCCTATTGGAACTAATGTTTTATACCCATGTTTTTCAAATAGGGATGAAATAAAAGAGCTTTACGATACTGTTTTAAAATTAAGAGGAGTAATAGGATCCAGACAGGGAATAGGATTATTAAAGAAAAATTATCTTAATGAAGTCATAAAAGAAGAATTAAGAAATTTAAAAGAACAACTTGATCCTAATCATATAATGAATAAAGGAAAAGTGATATAACCCTTTTAGAAAAAAGCCCTAATCGACAAGTCGATGGGGCCCAAGCGAAAGCTTTGGGCGTTAACGGAAAATAAGGAGGAAAAATGGCAGGCGTTGATAAATGCATCTTATGTGGAAAATGTAGAGCAGATAGTGCTTTATTAAGAGTTACTGGAAAAGAAATATTAACAGCTAGAGGGAAAGCTTTATTGATAATGAAAGGGATTTTAGATAAGACGTTTTACATTGATCCTTTAAATGATATAACTGTTAGAAGTTGTCCTACTAATGTTGAAATTTCAGAAGAAGTCAGAAAACAACGCGAGAGATTAGTTGAAAATGGGATTGAGACTAAGGCAAATAGAAGAATGATTGATAACATAAGGGAATTTGGAAATCCTTACGGTAGTTTAGAGAAAAAAGATATTAAAGAAGTTTATAGTTAAAATAGAAAATAATATTAATTGTAGTGATACTGATTTAATAATGGATAATATATTTAGTATTGTAGATAAGACTGGAAGAAAAATTAGATTAACAAAAACACAATATGGACATGTTATTAGACATAAAGGAATTGAACATTATATTGAAGAAATTAAACAAACACTAGTAAAACCATTAAAGATTATTCGTCGTGAAGAAGGGAGTTTATATGATTATTACACACACAACAAACATAGATTATCACCTTTCAAATATCTAAAAGTAGTAGTTAAATATTTAAATGGAGAAGGTTTTGTTATTACAGCATATTTTGTTAAAAATATGAATTAAAATGGCAGGAAAAATTGAAATATATTATGATGAAGAAGGAGATTATTTAGAGATATTTATAGGTGAACCTAGACCAGACTATGGCGAACACATAAGTGAAGATGTAGTTTTATTCAAATATGAAGACAATGGTGGGTTATATGGTATAGGGATATTTAATTTCAAAAAGCGGGCCCATAATCTACAAGATGTTCTTAGTAAAATACCCTTAGCTTTTAAATTAGAAGCTACAGAAATCGCCTAATAGCAATAGATTAATTTTTTTGGCTTTTTTATTATTTTATCTATGGAAGTTTAGAGAAGAAAGACATTAAGGAAGTTTAGAGGATACTGTCATCTTTTCGTGATATGTCTTCTTTTGACATATCTAATTAAATCTAGTAATTTGTTGTTTCCTAAAGGAAGTTTAATATCTGCTTTTTCTGCTGGCGTTTTTCCTTTGAGTCCCTGATGGGGATTCACAAAATTATGGATTATATGTCTCAAATCCATGAAATTCCCTGCACACGTAAAACTGCCAAATCCTCTCATAACTTTTATCCTGTCTTTGATTTTCCCATTATATCTTTCAATCCAATTGTTGTTATGTTCCAGCCCATATTTCTTACATTTAATTGGAACCCCAAACTGTAATCTGGCAACATTATAAAATAATTTATTGAAAGCATTTCTATAATTCTCAAATCCATCCGATACGAATGTAATCAGCTTCCTCTCTTTTTCTGGTTTATACTTCTCTTTTCTGTACCTCTCTAATATCTGTTCATAACAAGTAATCTTTATCTGTCTTAGGAATTCTACACATTTCTCAAAAGTACGTTTCTCGACGAATAGATGAGCTGTAACGTACTTTGTGATATGATCAATACAGTTTAAATCATAGCAATCCTTGCCATTCACTTTCACATACTTTTCATCTAAATGCTGTCTTCCTTTGAGTTTTGGTTTTATTTCTAGATGTATCTTCTTTTAAAAAAATACCATACTTGTTACACCATAATCTAATGGTCTCCCTACTAACATCTACATTATCATGTTATAATAAATGATATTTAACCTGAAACAATGAAAGACCATCGTTATGCTGGTGGATAGCCCGAACAATATCTCCTTTTTTATGTCGCATTCGTTCAAATCCATCTGGTTCTACAAACGTTACATGACATTTATTACATCGAAAGAGTTGCTTCATACCTGATTGATTGTATCTTTTACCTCGTTTTACAATATCCAAAGAGCAACATTTAGGACAATCAAAGGATAACATACTAATCACCTCAAGAATAAGAAAGAATTACTACTATATAAATATCACGTTAATTTGACAATATCAGTTTAGAGTTAAGTTTAAATATAAAGAAGTTTTTTGTTATTTTAAATATACTATTTAAAAAGAGGGAAGTTTAATGGATCGAAAATTAGTTTTTATAATTTCATTGGTGTTAGTTCTGGTTTTAGTAAATATATTATATCTAAATTTTTCCAAAGAAGATATTAGTGGATTAGCCACCATTGGTATTAGTGAAACTAGTGCCTCTACTGATGCACCAATTTTTGGGTTAGCAACATTAAGGAATGATTATGAGATAGGAAAGCAAGTTGAATTAACAGATCCTCCTTCTACCAAAAACGCAATTTATGACTATAGCTCTTCCCGAACACTTCCTCCTGTACAAGACAGTTTTATTATTGAATTTGTAGAACCAGCAGCATTAGAACAAGCCAGCGATCTACAGGCAGATATAAATTATAAACTAAAACAAATCAATCTGATTAAGGATGAACCGAACGACCAAGGTCCTAAAAAGAGTTTAGAGTTAAACCAAATTAATACCCTATATAATGATATCTCCAATCTAAACACTCAGATTGGTACCATTGTTACTTCTCAAAGAACTGCAATTTTAAACCAACACGAGCAATTTAAAAGAGAAGTTGCTGGTTTGAACATTGAATTAGGCAGAGAATTTACAGATGTATTAAATGGTATTGTTGTATCCGGATTAACTGAACAGGAAACTAACCAGTTCAAAAAACTAAGTTATGTAAAAGAAGTATATCCAAATTTACAAGTACACACATCTTTAATAGATAGTGTCCCTTTTATTAAAGCAGATGTGGCAAGGGGATTGGGTATTAATGGAAAAAATAGCGTAATAGCAATAATAGACACGGGTATTGATCCTACTCATCCTAGCCTAGATGACTTAGATGATGATCCAAGTACAAATGACCCTAAAATAATTGCCTTTAAGGATTATGTTAATTTTAGATTAGATACATATGATGATCATGGTCATGGCACCCATGTTGCTGATACTGCTTCAGGTACTGGTGGCGGAACACCATATATAGGCGTGGCTCCTGGCTCTAAACTGATTGGAATTAAAGTTTTAAATAGTTGGGGATCTGGTACTTTTGATCAAGTTATAGCGGGTATTGAGTGGGCAGTCCAGAATAAAGATTTATATAACATAGACATCATTTCGATGAGTTTAGGTGCCAGATTGAATAGTGATGGCACTACTCCAATTGAAAGAGCAGTTGATTTAGCTGTTGATTATGGAATTAATGTGGTTGTTGCAGCTGGAAATTCTGGTCCAGGTGCTAATTCAGTAGGAATTCCTGCTTCTGCCTTTAAGGTTATAACAGTGGGAGCAACAGATAATACCGGGGAAATTGCTTCTTTCTCATCAAGAGGACCTACAAAAGATGGAAGAATAAAACCCGAAGTAGTTGCTCCGGGTGTTAGTATTTGTGCTGCACAATGGAATGATGCATGGGATTATTATCAGTGCTATGATGATAAGCATACCGCCATATCTGGTACTAGTATGGCTACACCACATGTATCTGGTGTTGTTGCCTTGATTAGAGAGATTTTGCCAGGATCAACTCCAGATGAAATTAAAGAAATACTTAAAGCTACGGCTATTGACAAGGGGGATATTGGCCCTGATAATACTTATGGTTGGGGTCTAGTAGATGTACTAAACTCTATAACTGAAGTTTCAAATCTAATACAAAACGATCTCGGCTTACGAAATATTAAATATGATAAGATAATCAATCTTAATGGATTAGAGACAATTAGTTTAGAAATAAAGAATTTTGGAAAAGAAACCAGTACTCCGATAGATCTTAATATGTATATGAATGATGAACTTTTCGATACTAAATCTGTGAATAGTTTGCAACCAAAAGAGATTCAAAAAATTGATTTTTCTTTTTTAGCTGACACAGAAGGAGATTATAATATAAGCTTTAAAATTGATCCTATCATAGACCAGATTAGACCTAATAACGAGATAAATATTACTGTTAAGTCATTAGACATAAAAGGAAAAATTAAAGCAGTTGTAGTAGACTCTTGGGGAACAGATAAAGTAGAATTTTCTATATTTCCAGAAATGAATGAATTGTGGTATTTATATGGAGATACAGAATTAGAAATAGATTATAAAACATTAAACAAGGAAGATATAACCTACGAAGAAATAGTTGCTACTAATGCGGATGTTTTAATAATTTCAGATGCTTGGGCAAATGGTGCCTTAGGGATGCGCCATGAATATAAGGACTCTGAAATAGAAGCTATAAAAAGGTACACAGAAGAAGGGCACGGACTAATAGGTACAAGCGGTACATTATCACAAGATGTAGAAAATAATATGAAATTAGCTCCCCTCTTTGGTTTAGATTCTAATACCGTCGGGGATTGGGCAATCTTTGTATTTCGGCTAAAATATAATATGCTATATCCTGCGCATTTGTTATTTGATAAATTAGATGATGGATTTTCATCGGGTATATATACTATAGTAAATGAATTGAAATTAGACTTAATAAACCCAGCAATCATTTTAGCTATAGATGATGAAAATCATCCGCTAGTATATGGTAATTTTCCAGGAAAGGGCAATTCAATTTATTTTACTCCAATTGTTGAATTACGTGATGCAAATAATGAAGATAAACAATTATTTTATAATTCTGTTATCTGGACAAGTAAGCAAGTAAATAAAGAACACGATTTAGAATTAAGCGAATTAACTCTGCCTTTTGTAGTAGACAAAGAAAAAATAGATTTCAGTGTTAAGCTCAAAAATAAAGGCATAATGAGAGAACAAGGAGTTAGATTAAGACTTTTTTTGAATAATGTTGAATATGATCAAAGGTATATTTCTGCTATTGATATTAATGAAGAAACAATTGTGAACTTTAGTTGGACACCAAATAGATATGGGGGCTACGAAATAAGGATAAAAGTTGATGATGTTGGTGTGGAAGATATAGTTTTTAATAATGAGATTAAAAGAAAAGTAACTATTAGGGGAGCAAAAATCGTGTCTGTTATTGATGAAGGCTTGGATAATGATGGCGATGGTCTTTTTGACTCTCTGGAAATTAAAGTTACTATAGATGCGCTGAAAGATTCTATGTTAAGTCTGGATGGGGATTTATACTCTCAGTTTGGTGTTAATTTGGGTTCTACAAGTTCTTTTATTGAATTAAATGGTGGAACGACCAATAATATTTCTTTGTCTTTTGATGGATTAAGCTTACGTAAATGGGGATTAAATGGTCCTTACAAAGTAGAACCTATTCAATTATATGATAGTGATTCTAAAGTAGTCATAGACTCTATAAGCCAGTATACAACACAAAACTATATTTATACGGCCTTTGCCTCCTCACCCGAATTGACAATCGAAATTAGAGCCCCATTTATAGCACCTTTTGTTGGAGAAGAAGTTATATTAGAAGGCAATGTTGAAAATTCCGGATCTGAAAAAGCAACGAATGTTAAAGTAGATTTTTATAAGGTTGCATGGATAGATGGTACTGAAAAGATAGATGGTACTGAAAATTTAGAATTGCTTAAATCAATAAACCTCAACGATGTTGAAGTAGGTAGGAAAGATTTTATGCTTTCAGTTATTCCAGATACTCCCTTTTTTAATGATTATAAGGTGGTTGTTTCTGCAGACAAAGAGAAAAACCTTGATAATAATGAAAGATATTTCTCAATGTATGTCCGACCAATAGAGCCGTATTTTAGGCTAAATGTAATACAATCAGAATGGAGTGGGAATAATAATGTACAGAATCAACCAATAAGTTATGATCTTATGATTGAGAATGTTGGTCAAGAAACATTAGTAAATGCCCGGCTAAGAGTCTATAATGAAATTGGAGGAACGAGGACTTTACTACATGAGATATTAATAGGTAATTTATCGACTGGCCAAGTATATACTACAAATTTGGAGGTTACTCCAGTTAAAATTGGGGCGCAATCCTTTATTTTTGAACCTTTTGCTGATAATTTTGTTTTAAGACCAGAGTATAGCCCAACAATTAATTACTATGTAAATGTTGTTCCTAAATCTATGATACAAAATAAGATAGATCAGGACATCGTTGGCAAGATCTTGCTTAAAGTTCAAAAAGAAAATCAAGAGAATTTCAACTGGGAAGATTTTAAAACCGTTGTAGTGGATAGTGTAGCAAGAACAATCCATCCTGGGGAGATTATTGCTCTTGATACTGAGTGGGCAGAAGCAGGATATTGGATTCCTGACTTTAATGGAAATTATAGGGTTTATGGAGCCTTGCTAAATGAAAATAATGAGGTTATTAATATAAATGGGGATTATTTAGAATATACTTATCCTTTCTGGGTATATGGTGGTCGCGAGGGTGAAGAAGAAGTTTTATGCACAGATAAAACAAAGATTAATACCTGCTCAGATAACATTCCTTATTATTGTAATTCTGATAAAGAGTTAGTACCGAGATGCAACATATGCCTATGTCCATTTGGATCTTCGTGCGGCGAGAGCGGTCTATGTGTTGAAACTCCAAGCACTTGTAATGATGGCTTTTGTAGTGAAGACGAAAACTGTGAAAGTTGCAAAGAAGATTGTGGTTCTTGCTTTGTTGTGGTTGTGAACCCACCAAGCCCAGGGCCATCTTCAGGAGGAGGCAGTAGTAGTTATAGTCCAAATAGGGTAGTACAAACAATAAGAAACATAAAGGCGGGGGAAATTAAAATTTTAGAGGTAACTGATAAAACAAGTAATGTCGATAGATTATCATTTAAGCTTAACAATGATAAGAATTATATTAGAATTACTATTAAAAAAATAGATCAAACATATATAGGCCAAGGCACCAATTACAAATCTTTTGAAATTGAGTTAAATAATATACAAAATAATGAATTTTTAGAAAGCAAAATACAATTTAGAGTAGATAAAAAATGGTTAATCAGTAACGGATATAATAAGAACGATATAAAATTAAAGAAATTAGTAAATGATTTCTGGACAGATTTGAATACAAGATATATAGGCAAGGAAAATGGTTATTATATTTATGATGCTGAAACCAAAGGATTCTCCATATTTTCAATAATAGCACAAAAAATTGAGGAAGAAACTCTCTGTGGTAATAACATCCTAGATTCAGGTGAAACTTGCAGAAGCTGTAGTTTGGATATTGTGTGTCAAAGTGATGAAATATGTAATAATTCTGGAATATGTGAGAGAAAAACCCAACAACCCATTCAACCTATAATAGAGCAACCACCAATAAAAGTTCAAGAAACACCCCAAAAAATAAAAACCACTGATTTAATCTTAAAGAATTATATTACTGTTTTGATAATAGGAATTATAATTTTAATATTACTAATTGCAGCCATTATTATATATTTAATGTCCAAAAGAAAACCAAAGTATAAAGAAGAACCTTGGGAAGAGATGTCTGAAAACGAAAGAAGAAATTATGAAAGATTAAGAAACATTATACAAGAAAACCTAAGTAAGGGATATACTAGAGAAGAGATAAGAAAAGCAGCACTAGATTCTGGTTGGGATGAAAGTTTAATAGACAAAGTTATGAGAAATATTAAATAAAATTGTTTAGTACTTCTAATAGTCTAAGGGGGTAAGATTTGAATAAATTAAGCTAAATAAATATGAATTACATAGAGGGAAAGATTTACGAATAGTTTCCTTCTATATAATACTGTGGTAGCAAAGAAAAGTAGACAGAAAATTAAATTTCTTCATTTATTGAGGTGGTTGTTAAAATAGAAAGATATATAAACTATTTGTTTAAATATATAAACTATTAATTGATATGAAAAAAAATAATAACGAGATGCTTTTTGTTTTAAGTGTCTTGAAAAGTCCTGAAATAGAATATAATGCCAATAGCATAGCAAGGCAGATAGGAATCAGTTCTATGGGCGCCCTTAAAATAGCAAAAAGATTAGAGAAAGAAGGAATATTATCCTCAAGAAAAGTTGGAAGAGCAAGCATTTACAAAATAAACTTAAATAACTATTCTTCTCAGTACATTAAATTTCTTTTAAAAAAAGAGGCTGAAATGTCCTCTGCTTATATAAAAATGTGGGTGAGAGAGCTAGAAAAAATAAAAAGTGCAAATGCAGTTGTCTTATTTGGCTCTGTTTTGAAAAAAGAAAAAGAAGCAAGAGATATAGATGCATTAATTATCGTAAGCAAGAAAAACTTTGAGAAAACAAAAAAAGAAGTTGAAGCTATAAACATGCTCAATGAAAAGAAGGTCCATCCAGTATATCAGACAAAAACAGATTTAGAGAAATACATAAAAGAGAGAAATAAAGTTATATTGAATGCAATAAAAGGAATTCTTGTCTCTGGGGATGATATTATTCTGGGGGTTTTGCAATGAGCCATGCTAAAAATAAAGTAGATTGGTGCTTGAAAAAAGCAGAGACAGAGTTAAAGGAAAAAAGCAAGCATAGGGGCCTTGTAGTAGTAAAGCCAGATAAAAATAAGGCATTAGAACATGTAAGCAAAGCAGAGCACAATCTTAAAGGAGCTATTGAGTTTGCAAAGGTAGGATTTTCAGACTGGTCTGCAAGTGCATTTTTTTATTCTATGTATCAATGCTTTCTTGCAATTGCTGCAAAATTTGGATATGAATCTGGGAATCAGGAGTGTACCTTTGCTCTTATAGAAAGCCTTATTGAAAATAAGAAGATAAAGCTAGATAAAGAACTATTAGAAAAGGTTTCTACACTGGAAATTCAAAAAGAGACTTCAACAAGCACGGGAATTAGAGAAGAATACCAATATGGCACAAAGCTTTCAATAGATGATGATCTATACGAAGAGCTTCTTGAATTATCTCGAAAAATATTATCAGAAACAAAAGTAATAATTGAAGAGCAAGAAGATTAAATTTATTCCTTTATGGAAATACAGAAAACTTATAAGTGTTTATACTATTAATTAAAATATGAAATTATATTATATAAGAGGAGTAAGACATAATGCAATTGTAATAGCTTCAAATAAAAAAGAAGCTATTAAACTTGTAGTTGAAGCCACCAGTTCTACTAGTCCTGATTCTAGAGTATTGTATGGATCTATAGACAAGTGGGAAGTCCCAGAAGCACAAGAAGTGAAATTACCAAATAACTACAAAATAGTTAAATTGAAATAATAGAACTTAATATTTATATATTCAAATTAATTCTTTTTATCATATGTATTATCAAAAAGAAATAAAAGAGGTTTTATCTGAATTAAATAGCTCTGAAAATGGATTAACAGAAACAGAAGCAAAAAAAAGACTAGAAAAATACGGAAAAAACATCTTAGAAAAGAAACATGAAATAAGCAAATTAAAAATATTTCTTAGGCAATTCATAAGCCCATTAATTATAATATTAATAATTTCTACAATGGTAGTTTTTGCTTTAAAAGAGTTTTTAGATGGAATTGCTATTTTGATAATAATTTTTTTAAATGCAACTTTAGGTTTCATCCAGGAGTACAAAGCAGAAAAAGCAATTGAACTTTTAAGGAAATTAAATACTCCAAATTCAAGAGTAATGCGAGATGGAAAAGAAAAAATAATATCTTCCGAGTTATTAGTTCCTGGAGATATTATCCTTTTTGAAACAGGAGACAAAATCAATGTTGACGCCAGATTAATTGAAGTTATTAATTTAAATATAGATGAATCTGTTTTAACAGGAGAAAGTACAAGTGTAAATAAGCAAATTAATAGAATAAAAACCCAGGCAGTAGTTTCTGATCAGAATAATATGGTTTTCTCAGGAACTTTAGTTGTTAATGGAAGAGGAAAAGCAATAGTTACTGATACCGGAATGGATACTGAAGTGGGTAAAATAGCAAGATTAATTGAAAAAATTGATACAGAGGAAACCCCTTTGCAAAAAAAATTGAAAAAATTAAGTGATATTATAGCATTATTGGCTTTTTTAATCTCCGTAGTCGTTATTATAATAGGGTTATTTAAAGGATTAAACTTCTTGGACATCTTCAAAACAGCCATTTCTTTAGCCGTGGCCATTATACCAGAAGGTTTGCCTGCAGTTATAACAATAAGCTTAGCCATTGGTGTTCAAAGAATGTTAAAGAAAAAGGCATTGATTAGAAAACTTCACGCAGTAGAAACATTAGGCAGTATTCAGGTAATAGCTACAGACAAAACAGGCACATTAACAAAAAATGAAATGACAGTTACCGATTTATTTGTGAATAATAAAGAAATAAAAGTAACAGGAAAAGGCTATGAATTAAAAGGTAATTTTTTATTTAATAACAATAAAATTAATCCAAAAGAGTTTTTTAATTTGATTAATATTGGAGTTAATTGTAATAACTCCTCATTGCCTGATCTAGGAGATCCTACTGAATTAGCCCTATTAGTTCTTGGAAAAAAAGCCAAAATTGATAAGCTAAAAACAAGAATAGATGAAGAGCAATTTAGTTCTGAAAAAAAATACATGTCCGCTACTTATATCATAAATAATGAAAAAATAAAATTCATTAAAGGTGCCCCTGAAGTAATACTTAAATTTTGCAACTATATTGAAATAAATAATAAAATAATAAATTTAAATTCAAAAGAGAAAGAGCTTCTTTTAAAGAAAAATTCTGAAATGGCTTCCAAAGCACTAAGAGTATTAGGCTTGGCCTATGAAAAAAACAAGAAAACCGTTTTTGTTGGCCTAGCAGGAATGATAGATCCACCTAGAAAAGAAGTTAAAGAAGCGATTAAAATTGCGAATGAGGCAGGAATAAGAGTAATAATGATTACAGGTGATCATAAAGAAACAGCTTTAGCAATAGCTAAGGAAATTGGTATTAAGGGGAAAGCAATTAGTGGTAATGAAATAGATGAATACGATGTTAGCGATTATATTGATCATGTAAATATATATGCAAGGGTAAGTGCTGAACATAAAGTTAAGATTTTGGAAGAATTGCAAAGAAGGAACAATATAGTTGCCATGACAGGAGATGGCATCAATGATGCTCCAGCATTGAAAAAAGCAGAGGTAGGAATAGCCATGAATATTAAAGGCACAGACGTTGCAAGAGACTCTTCTGATATGGTATTAGTTGATGATAATTTTGCTTCAATAATTAATGCCGTTAGGGAAGGAAGAGTTATATACGATAATATTAAGAAATTTGTGAAATATCTGTTAAGTGCTAATTTCGGAGAAGTATTAATCATATTATTAAGTTTAATATTAAACTTACCCTTGCCTTTATTGCCTTTACAGATATTGTGGATTAATTTAGTTACAGATGGTTTGCCTGCTTTGGCTCTAGGCATTGATGATCCTAATGAAGAAGTTATGAAAAGAAAACCAAGAAATAAAAAAGAAAATATTCTAAAAGATACTATTTGGTTTGTTTTATCCTCTGGTATTATAGCTAGTGTTTTAGTATTAACCTTATTTTATAAAAATGTTAATTTTGATTTAGATCTGGCCAGAACAATTGCATTAACTAGCTTGATAATTTTTGAGCTATTATTGGTATTTACTGTAAGAGGAGAAAAGTTTATTTTTGGAAATAAGACCAACAAGTATATTTGGCTTGCAGTTATTTCCAGCATATTTTTGCATTTAATTATAATGTATACTAATCTAAATATCTTCTTTAAACTAGTTCCTCTAAGTTTCAATGAATGGATAAAAATAATTTTCTTTAGTTTTATTGGAATAATAGTATTTGAAATAATAAAAATAATAAAAAATTTATTTCTTAGAAAACCAGCAGAACCCTATTAATAAGAAAACTACCGTATACCAGCTTAGTTTCCAGAAACTAGGACCTCCAGTGTAATCTTGTAATAAAAAGATCAAACCTATTAACAATGCTATTAATCCCCATCTTTTATGATTAGGGCAACACATATAACATGCATTTGAAGAACTCATTTGCATAGCTGTAGATTTAGTCCTCTTTTTTCTTCTTTTAGCCATTAAATTTCCCCCCTTTTAAAGTAATTATTAATTAAGAATTACTATTTCATCATTTATAAAAAAGTGTTTTATTTATTAAGTGGTAAACCTAAAAGAAAGTCTTCAAATCTCCTAATGAATCTAGCAAAAAATCTGGTTGTTCCATTTCTAATCTTTGTCTGCTATGATATCCTCTTTGTTGTCCATCTGGACCAGAGATTGCTGCTGAATGAACACCTGCTTTTTTTGCTGCTCTAATATCATATGTCATATCACCCAAATAAATTGTTTCTTCTCTTTGCATTCCATTAGCTTCCACTATTCTTACTATTCCATCAGATTTATTTCTTGAATTGCCTGTAATCAATCTAAAATAAGAATCTATCCCATAACTTCTTGCTTCTTGTTGTAAGTTTTCTTCAGGATGGCTGCTTAAAACAGCAAGCATATTGTTTCTTTTAAATAAAAAGTCCAATACGTTCTTTACATCATCATATAAAACAGGTTGTATTCCAGAACTAATAACTAAATCATACGCTCTTTTGCCCAATAATGAAAGTTCGTCTGGTGTTCCAGCAACTCCTTGTTTTGCTAGAAATTCTGCTATATTCGAATCTGTTTTTAAAAAAAATTCTTCAAAAGATAATTCTCTTATTCCTTTTTCTCTAAATATTCTCATATTGGCTTCATAAACTGGTCTTCTATCGTCACTTATTACTCCGCTCCAATCAAAAATAAATAACTTCATTTGTTTAAACCAAGAACTTCTTTTATTTTTTCTCTATCAAAACCAAGAAAAACTTTATCATCTATTTGTATTACAGGAGTATTTGCTTGTCCAGATATTTCCTGCATCTCTTTAAATTTATCTTTATTTCTTGAAACATCAACCATTTCAAACTCTATGTTGTTTGTTTTTAATAAATTGCGTATCATATCAGAATACGCATCATTATTTTTTGTGTAAATTATAACTTTCATATTACAATACCTCTACAATAGTGTTTTTAAAATATAACAATTTTTAAATATTCTCTTTTTTAAGTATATTTTAAATGGAATTTAAACCTATTTATTTTGACAATAAGATAAAGATAATCAATCCAAATGGGTATGCAGGAATAGTAACATTATGGACAAAATTAGACGGTAGTGGGGGATTTAGAGAAAAACTTGCTTCCAAGGCACCAATGCTTTTTGAAAAAAATTCACCTTTGATAACATTAACTAACCTATATGGTTTAGGATTACCCCAAATGCTAGCAAATCTAGCTTATAATCCACAAGTTGAGAGAATAGCAGTTACTGGAAGTAATCCATTTGGAAGTGCAGAGGCATTAATAAGTTTCTTTACCTCTGGAACCGACATAGTTGATGTTAATGGAGTTCAAATGTCACGTATACGTGGCACAGATTGTTTCATTGATGCACAATTAAGACCAGAACTTTTTGCACATAAGCCAGAGATACAAGCATTTAAAACCTCTGATTTAGAAGGGATTATAAGTTATATAACTCAACCAAAAACTAGATCCCCTAGTGAAGATCAGAGAGTTAAAATCGAACTAAAAATGCCACAATTTAAAGATTTTCCTTCTGATGTCATCTACCATAATGTGGTTGCTGATACTCCTACAGAAGCTTGGATGGAAGTTCTATATTTATTAGACAGGTATGGTATTGATGTAGTATTAGAAAAAGGAAAAAGAAGAGCATTATACAATCTAGATGTTAATGTTCTTAATCCTTCATTTGAACCAGAATATACTCTAAGAAAACTAGGTTTTAATCCTGACGAACTTAATGCTTATAGGAGAGAAATACTAGATATTGATCTACCAGACGACAGAGCATATAGCTACGGTCATAGAATTGGTAAATATTGGGGCATAAACGCACTCGAAGTTATTGCTAAAAGATTAAAAGAGGATAGTAATGATAGACACTCTTTAGTCTCTTTATGGGACACAGGAAAAGACTTATTATCAAAGGCAGGAGACTCTTCTGTTCCTTGTTTTACTGATGCATATTTTGTAAAAATTAGAGACAAGCTAGTTATGAGCGCTAGCTTTAGGACTCACAATGCAATATCCGCCTGGTTATTTAATCTATACGGTTTAAGGGCCATACAGGAAAGAGTTGCTGAAATGAGCGGTATTGAACCCGGGCAAATTAATATAAGAAGTAGATGGATAGGCATTGATCCAGAAAATGCTAAGGCAATAACAGCACTACAATTTGTTAAAGCAAATAGAAAAAAAAGATTAAATGTTAAAGATCCTAGAGGGTTTTTTGTTGTTGATACAAACCAAGGAGAAATAGTAGTACAACATTTTAGTTCAAGTAATGTTTTATTAGAAGAGATTAGAGGAAAAGACGTAAAAGATATCAAGGACAAACTAAGGCAGTTATCTGCTATTGATAATTCAGACCACGCAATGTGGGTAGGATATGAATTAGCAAGGGCGCAACAAAAACTGAGTGGCAATACTGAACTTAAAGAATTATAACTATTATGTTCTATAATACTCTTTTAAGTTAAATAATATTTAATAAATACGTTGTTTTAATAAACCTGTGCCAATAATACAAGGTATAGCTGCTGTTGGATTTGATTTAGATGGTACTTTATATAGTTCCAATGAAGAAATTAATAATAGAATAAGAATCGAAATATCTAAAAGAATTTTAGCTAAAAAACCATATCTAGGTGGTATTGAAGAAGCTAGAAGATACTTTGAAGATAGGCATACAGTATTACAAAGTGGAACTAAAGTCCTAAAAGAAGCGGGTTTTGATGATTCGAACTTAGTGATGGACGATTGTTTGGCTAAGGCAGATGTTTTGGACTTAATAAATTACGACGGTGAATTAGTTGATATCTTGAATAAACTTTCCCAAGTCTATCAAATTTATTTAGTTACAAACAGTCCAAGAGAGTTAGGGGAAAAAAAATTAGAAAGACTTGGTATAAACCCAAGGGTATTTAATCCAATAGTATATAGTGATAATATTCGTGGATCAAAACAGGATGGGGCAGTTTTTAGATACGTATTAATCGCCACACAAATTCCAGCAAATAAACACGTTTATGTTGGAGATAGAAAAAATTCAGACATCTTACCAGCAAAAGCTTTGGGAATAAAAACTATTGCTGTTGGATCAGTTATAAAAGAAGCGGATTTTTCTATTCAATCAATTCACGAAATAAGGAGGTTATTGCTTTGACAAATAATTGTGTCTCTATTGAAATTTTAAACAAAGTTCCATTCTTTGGCAACGGCGATTCTTTAGTCAATAGATTAAGAAAAGTTTCATTAAGGGGATTTCCAAATATTAAAATCTATGAAGACGCAATTTTTGATTTTATGTTTTTAACTCCCGAGCAGATTAGATCTAATATATACACCCCACAACCAGCGGTTTATCAACCTAACTTAGATAGGGTAGATTCACTCTTTAGGTTGTTTAAGCAAAAAGATATAGATATCCTAAACCTAGATGCCGCTTTTGACTTTCTTGCAACGTCTGATTCAGGTGAAGTTACAGAATGGACAATTTTACCACCTGTATTAGAAAGATTCACAATACCAAGAACTAGTGATGGAAAATTCAATTATGCTTCTATGTTAAGTGAAGTAGTAAGGAAAAGTATTGATGCACTTGGCAAAGGAATAAATCCTGCAATAGAAAATTTGGAACATAGAAATGAGAGTGGATCTTATGATCTAATAAATGACGGAGCCCATAGAGTTCATTACGGTTATTTAAACCGAGGAGTAAAGGTTTTAATAATATCCAGAATAACAAATGGATTCCCTTATTATGCATTACCACAAGCATATTCCTCTGTACATGTTTTTCCAGAGAGAACAGATACCACAATAGACACTAAGATACACATATTAGAAGAACCAGCGCATAAACTTTTATACCGGCTTTTTCCTTCTGGTGGCATAAAATCTGGAGACGTAAGAGATGTAAAGAGTGGGGAAGTAGTCTTGTAATTAACCCCAAAAACCTTTTAAATTATAAA
>ERZ1292623.1694-Hain-H51-01um-R1-1694-length-20716-cov-7_pt1 | contig 20716 bp, 23 predicted proteins | sample MGYA00564398_ERZ1292623 | MGnify/ENA primary metagenome ERZ1292623 (study PRJEB36523, sample SAMEA6512633) | groundwater metagenome | collected 2019-01-07 | study: AquaDiva: Metagenomics assemblies of 32 groundwater samples | reverse complement strand
AAGTATAAGATACTAAAAGAAATCCTTATAGAAGATCTAGATGTATTCATAAAGCCATTTAGAGAGAATCGTGAAAAATTAAGTAAAAATATCGCAGAAGTTAAAAAAGTTCTAGAAAACGGTGCCGTAAAAGCCAAGGATATAGCAGATAAAAAACTTTTAATAGTAAAGAAAAATATTGGTGTAATCTAAATATCATGCAAAGAACATATATAAAGGATTTAAGTGAAAAAATCGGAAAAGAAGTGAGCATCTCTGGATGGGTGGATATTCGTCGTGATCAAGGTAAGCTTATTTTCTTTGATTTTAGAGATATAACAGGAAGAATTCAGGGAGTGATACTGCCAAACGCGAAAGATGCACATATAGTCGGGTCGACACTGAGGCCTGAGTGGGTGGTAGAAGTGAAAGGGAAGGTAAATGCCAGACCAGAGAAGAATGTGCAGAAAGATAAGATGAATGGGGAAATTGAGCTTGAAATATTGGAAATAAAGGTCATTGGAAGTGCAAAGGAACTACCCTTCCCAAAGAATGAGGATGTAAATATAGATATTCACCTCGATAATCTCCCATTAACTCTAAGAAAATCAAAATATACCACTATATTTAAGATTCAAGCTCAAATAGTGAAAGCTTTTAGAGATTTCTTTACAAATGAGAATTTTGTTGAATTTCAGGCACCGAAACTCATAGGAGATGATGCTGAAGGTGGTGCAAATTCTTTTGATGTAACATATTTTAAACATATCGCCCATCTAGCACAAAGTCCACAGTTATATAAACAAATAATGGTTGGTGTATTTGAACGCGTATTTGCAGTTGGAAATGTTTATAGAGCAGAAAAACATAGTACAACAAGACATTTGAATGAATATACGAGCCTGGATATAGAAATGGGTTTTATCAAAGATCACTATGACATCATGAATATTGAAAATAAATTTATGATTTATCTTTCAAATGAATTAACCAAATATTGTTCTAAAGAATTTAAAGTTCTTAATGCAATAATTCCAGTAGTTCCAAAAGATATTCCAAAATTGACATTGAGAGAAGCTCAGAAATTAATTACAAAAGAAACAGGAAAAGATTGCACAAATGAACCAGATCTAGAACCAGAACATGAAAGATGGCTTTGCGATTATGCAAAAAAGACTTTTGATTCTGATTTTATATTTATAATGAATTTTCCAACAGCAAAAAGACCATTCTATACATATAGAGACGAAAAAGATCCGACTTATACCAAAGGGTTTGATTTACTTTTCAGAGGTGTCGAAATTACTACAGGTGCTCAGAGAATACATGAATACGATGATTTAGTATCATCAATGAAAGAAAAGAAACTTAATCCAGAAAGATTTAGTTATTATCTACAAGCATTCAGATCAGGTATGCCACCTCATGGAGGATTCGGTTTAGGTCTTGAAAGACTTACAGCCAAGCTACTTAATATTGAAAATGTGAAAGAAGCGACATTATTCCCAAGAGATTTGAATAGAATAGATAATTTATTGTCGAAAAATTAGGAATAAAGTCTGCTATAATATATTCATGTCTGAAATTTTTACCATAAAGACTCCTGAATTCGAGGGTCCTCTTGATTTGCTCCTTTCTCTTGTGGAAAAGAGAAAGCTTTTTATAAATGATATTTCTCTTGCCAAGGTTACTGATGATTTCATCTCTCATGTTCAAAACTTTGAGAAATTACCTATGGGTGAAGCGGCAAAGTTTATACTTGTAGCCTCAACTCTTCTTTTAATAAAATCTAGATCTCTTTTACCATCTCTTACTCTTTTCGAGGAAGAGGAACAAGATATGCATGATCTTGAGACTAGATTGAAGATTTATAAAAGAATAAAGGATGCAAGTCTTAATATAAAGGATCTTTTCGGTTCTGAAATGATATTTTCCCAATCCCAAAGTAGACCGATAAGACCAGTCTTCTCACCTCATGAATCGATGAATTTATCTTCACTTATTCAAGCTATAAAAGATATTATAGAGGCTCTTCCGAAAAAAGAAATGATACCGAAAGCTGTGATCAGAAAAGTCATCAGTCTTGAGGAAATGATTGATAATCTGACCAAAAGAATTACTCAGGGTCTTAAGATGAAATTTAGTGATTTTTCTAAAATACATAAAGAAGAAAGAGTAAATGTCATAGTCGGCTTTCTAGCCATGCTGGAGCTTGTAAAACAAGGGGTGATTCTAGTATCACAAAACAAAATGTTTGGAGATATAGATATGGAAACGATGAATGTTGGAGTTCCGAGGTATGATTGATGTATAATAATTAAAATATGAAATTAGAATCGCAAATAGAAGCTATATTATTTTGGAAAGCTGAACCAGTATCAATAAAGAAACTGGCTAGTATTTTTAATAAAAGTGAAAATGAAATAAAGGAAGCAATACGATCTTTAGATGAATCATTGAAAGGAAGAGGGATTACTCTTATTCAATGGGAAGATGAAATCACCTTAGGTACAACGAAGGAAATTTCCAGCCTTATCGAATCATTGACTAAAGAAGAATTGAATAAAGATCTAGGAAAAGCGGGGCTTGAGACGCTCTCTATCATTTTATATCAAGGTCCAATATCAAGGGTAAATATAGACTATATTCGAGGTGTAAATTCCCAGTTTATCCTAAGAAATCTTCTAGTACGTGGATTGATAGAAAGGGTAGATAATCCAGAAGATCAAAGAAGTTTCTTATACAAACCATCTTTAGAACTTTTCTCATATTTAGGTATTAAGAAAATAACAGATTTACCGGATTATACATTGATAAATGAAGATATAGAAAAATTTAGAAAACAAACTCATGAGTAAAAGCCAAAAGATAGATAGAGTATTTCTTATTTCCGTTTTACTTTTGACGGTTGCTGGCTTCTTTATCTTTACTTCTGCTTCCCTCGGTCTTTTAGCAAGGGACGGTGTTACATTTGGCTCTGTAGCTCTAAGACAGACTATTGGGCTTATAATCGGTGCTGGAGGATTTTTCATAATGTCTAGAACTCAATATAGAAATCTTAGAAAATATGCTTTTTATATTTTTGTCTTTTCTATTATTATAAATCTATTACTCTTCGTTCCAGCATTTAGAATAGATCATGGAGGAGCTTCTAGATGGATCGATCTTCGATTTATCACATTCCAACCATCAGAATTTCTAAAAATTGCCTTTATTATATACTTCGCGGCTTGGCTTTCTGGAACAAGAGAAAAAACATCAGGATTAATCATGGGAGTACTTCCGTATTTAGTTATTGTTGGAATATTAGGATTATTACTTTATAAACAATCGGATTTAGATACTCTTGTGGTGATCGCTTCTACAGGAATAGTCATGCTCTTTGCTTCTGGGGCAAGAAAAAGAGATTTATTGATTATAGGTATTATTTTAATTCTTGCAGTTTCTGCTTATGCATATATACAGCCATATGCCCGTCAGAGAATTATGACTTTCCTAAATCCTTCACTAAATCCTCAAGGAGCCGCTTATCAGATTCAACAATCTCTTATTTCAATCGGTTCAGGGAAATGGACAGGACGAGGATTCGGCCAAAGTATTCAAAAATTCAACTATCTTCCAGAACCAATAGGTGATTCTATATTTGCTGTAGGAGCAGAAGAATTCGGTTTTATTGGATCTGTTGGGCTTATTGTCCTTTTCCTTTTATTCCTTTTTAGATCAATAAAAATAGCTGTAAGGGCTCAAGATAGCTTCGGTGGACTTATTGTAATCGGAATTGCTATACTAGTTATGATCGAATCATTTATGAATATTTCATCAATGTTGGGTATTATTCCTCTTTCTGGTATGCCACTTCTTTTTGTAAGCCAAGGGGGAACAGCACTCATTATTATTCTTACAGCCACAGGAATAATCGCCAATGTTTCAAAATATCAAAAGTTATAAATAAAATATTAAAATGAAAATACTTTTTACAGGAGGGGGAACAGGGGGGCACTTTTATCCGATTATTGCCATTGTTGAAGCTCTTTATGAAGAAGCAGTAGAAAAAAAAGTTCTGACACCTAAGCTTTATTATATGGCACCGACGAAATATTCCGCAAGAGAGCTTTTCGATCATGATATCGAATTTATATATGTTCCAGCAGGAAAAATAAGAAGATATTTTTCCTTATTAAATTTTACAGATGTATTCAAGACTATTTGGGGTGTAATATCCGCATTTATTAAAATGTATAAAATATATCCAGATATAGTATTCGGTAAAGGTGGTTATGCTAGTTTTCCTCCACTCTTCGCAGCTCGTCTCTTAAATATCCCTGTAATTATCCATGAATCAGACAGTGCGCCAGGAAAAGTTAATGCTTGGGCAGCGAAATTTGCCAAGAAAATAGCCATATCATATCCGGAAGCATATCAATATTTTGATGCCAAGAAAGTCGCATTTACAGGTCTTCCAATCCGAAAGGAGATTACATATCCTTTAAAAGAAGGGGCTAGAGAATTTCTTAATCTTGAAGAAAAAACTCCCACAATCTTTATCATGGGCGGTTCCCAGGGGGCACAAAAAATAAATGATGTGATAATCGATAGTCTTCCAGATCTAGTCAATAGATATCAAATAATACATCAGACAGGTAGGGATAATTTCGAAATAGTAAAGGAAACTGCTGATATAGTTCTCAAAGATAATGCCAATTCATATCATTATCACCCTTTCGACTATCTTAACAGTCTGGCAATCAGAATGTCCGCAGGCGTAAGTGATATTGTCATTTCTAGGGCTGGTTCTACTATATTTGAAATTGCTACATGGGGCTTGCCTTCTATTATTATCCCCTTACCCAAGGAAATAAGTCATGATCAGACAAAAAATGCTTTTTCATATGCCCATACAGGTGCATGCACCGTTATAGAAGAAAATAATCTATCTTCTCATATTCTAATTTCAGAGATTGACAGAATCGTGAATAATCCGTCTATTAAAGATCGTATGCGCCAAGGAGCCAAGGAATTTGGCCATATTAACGCCGCTAAGAAAATCGCCAATGAAATACTTGAATTAGGATTGGAACATGAATAATTTGTATGATATACTTCGCCCACTAATTAATAGCAATTAACTTTAAAAAATATGGAATCAACATCAAGTGGAATAAGAACATGGCAATGGGTAGTGACTGTAATCGTCATAGTTATTCTAGTTGTTCTTGGGTATTATATGTTTAAGGAAGGAAAAGATACTGGAGCAGTCATACCTGAGGAAACAGAGACTACTACACAAGCTAATGATGTGAATAGAGTGATAGTATCCGATCAATTCCCTGGAAATATTGTGTATATTTCATCTGTACAATTGACTCAACCAGGATATGTAGTAATCCATAAGGATAATAAAGGTGTGCCAGGAGATGTTATAGGCTATCAATATTTCGAAAAGGGTACATACCCAGGAAAGATTACTCTTACATCACCGACAGTAGAAAAAGATACATATTATGCAATGCTTCATTCAGATGATGGTGATAAAAAGCTCAATGCGGAAAAGGATCTTCCACTAAAGGATGCTTCAGGAAATATTATAATGAAAATATTCAAGGCATCAGTAAATATCGCAGAAGTTAAAGGGTAAAGAGTAGAAAATATTCTTAAACAAAGAAGTTCCTTAAATGGGACTTTTTTGTTATAATAATTTCAATTATGAATAAAAAGGTAATTACACGTTTTGCACCATCACCAACAGGTCTATTGCACGCTGGAAACTATCGTACAGCCCTTTTTGCCTATATTTATACTCTTCAGAATAAAGGGGAATTTATTTTGCGTATTGAAGATAGTGATCAAGCTCGATCTAAGAAAGAGTATGAGGAAAATATTATAGAAAGTCTAGAGTGGCTTGGCATAAAATACAATAAATTTTTCAGACAATCAGATAGAACTGAAATCCATAAATCATATATTAAAAAACTAATAGACTCTGGACATGCCTTTATCTCTAAAGAGAAACCAGAAAAAGAAAGCGATAGGGAAGAAGTAATAAGATTTAAAAATCCAAATAAAAAAATAGTCTTTGATGATCTAATAAGAGGAGAAATTGAATTCGATACTACCGAACAAGGTGATTTCGTCATTGCAAGAAGTATGGACGAGCCAGTATTTCATCTTGCTGTGGTTGTCGATGATAGTGAAATGGGTGTCACCCTCATTATTCGTGGCGAAGATCATATATCCAATACCCCCAGACATATCCTCATATATGAAGCTTTGGGCCTTCCGGTGCCTCTATACGCTCATTTACCGCTTCTTTTATCTCCAGATAGATCAAAGCTCTCTAAGAGGAAAGGGGCTCTTCCTATAACCGCATATAGAGATAAAGGATATTTAAAAGAAGCCTTGATAAATTATATGGCATTTCTTGGTTGGAATCCTGGTACAGAACAAGAAATAATGTCACTTAATGAAATAATTTCTCAATTCAAACTCGGAAAAGTCCAGAAGTCTGGAGCGATTTTTAGTGAAGAAAAGCTTGATTGGTTTAATAAACAATACATTGGAAAAATGAATATGAAGGAATTTGAAGATCATGCTAAGGTTTTTATTCCTGAAAATATTTCATCCAAACTCCTACCTTTAATAAAAGAAAAAATAAATAAGTTTTCAGAAATTTCAGAATTAATCAATGGGGAACTTTCATTTATTAAACCATTATCAGAATATCCAAAAGAATTATTGAAATGGAAACAAGAAAAAGATCTTGTGAATACAAAGGAATATCTTAAATTAATTATCAAAAAACTTTCTGTTCTCAGTGATTTCTCGAAAGAATCAGTAAAATCCGCTGTATGGCCACTTGCAGAAGAAAAGGGAAAAGGGAATATACTCTGGCCGATGAGAGTAGCATTATCAGGAAAAGAAAAGTCCCCAGACCCGTTTATTATTTCAGAAATTCTTGGCAAGGAAGAAACTATAAAAAGACTTACTTATGCCAATAAAAACATCTGATCTATTTATACTTTTAGCATTTCTATCCTTTCTTCTATTCGCTCTTTTTTCTTTTGCTAATGCCCAAAGTATAGATGAATTAAAATTGAAAATAAATGAAAAGAATGTTTCAATACAGAAACTCGAAGAAGAAATAGCACAATATCAAAAAGAAATAGAAGTATTGGGTCAAGAAGCCGATTCTCTGAAAAATACCCTGAAATCATTGGATATATCAAAGAAGAAACTCGAAGCAGATATTAAAATCACCGAAAACAAAATCGTCGCAAAAAATCTAGAAATAAAGGAACTTCTATTACAAATCAGTGATAAAAGTGAAAGGATAACGGATAGTAAAAGAGTAATTTCCCAATCTCTTTATGCTGTATCCCAAATAGATTCTGCATCTGTTATAGAAACCCTTTTAAGTAAAAAGACTTTTTCAGATATATGGAGTAATACTGATGAACTTTCCACTCTGCAGGGAAGTATGCAGAATAGAATAAAGGAATTAGAAAATTTAAAATCAAATTTAGAGGATAATAAAAAGCAGACAGAAAAGAAGAAAGCTGAATTGGTATCTTTAACAAATGATTTGAGAAATCAAACAAGTATAATTGCTGATACAGTAAAAGAAAAGAATTCTATTCTTGCTGAAACAAAAAATACTGAAGTGAATTATAAGAAATCACTAACATTAAAGAAAACACAAAAAGAAGAATTCGAAAAGGAAATGCTCGATTTAGAATCAGCCTTAAAAATAGCAATAGATCCAAAAAGCATTCCGAGTATAGGCTCTGGAGTATTAAGATGGCCACTTGATAAAGTAAGAATTACCCAATATTTTGGTAATACCGAATTTGCCTCTAGAAATCCTCAAGCATACAGTGGGAAAGGACATAATGGTGTCGATTTTGGTATCGCTATAGGCACACCAGTAAAAGCTGCACTAAGTGGTATAGTCATAGGGTTTGGAAATATGGATTTAGCTGGAGGTGGTAGATGTCGTTCATATGGAAAATGGATAATGATAAAGCATCCAAATGGTCTCTCTACACTCTATGGACATCTATCACTCATTGGAGTTATTCAAAATCAGACAGTCTATACAGGGGAGGTAATAGGCTATAGTGGAAATACAGGATACTCTACAGGCCCCCATTTACATTTCAGTGTATATGCCACAGAAGGAGTACGCATTACACAGCTTACAAATAGTATTAATTGCAAAAATGCAATAGTGCCACTAGCAGATCTTAAGGCATATTTAAATCCTCTTTCATATTTATAATTCATCTATTCAATTATCCTCGCCAACAATTCTCAGTAGTTTGCGGGGCGTTTTTTTTGTGTTATATTTAGCCTTATAAAATGAATGAAATATTAAGAAAAATAAAACAAATAATACCAAAAAATATCTTCAATTTCTTTGAACCTTTTTATCATTATCTTCTCTCTTTGTCGGGAGCAATATTTTATAGATTTCCATCAAGAAAAATAAAGGTTATAGCTATCACTGGAACAAAAGGGAAGAGCTCAATTACAGAAATAATAAATGCTATTCTGGAAGAAGCCGGTTTTGTCACTGCTGTTTCAAATACGATAAGATTTAAGATTGCTTCTGATTCAGAAGAAAATCTAAAAAGAATGTCTACTCCGGGTCGTTTCGCTATTCAAAGATTCCTTCGAAAAGCTTTGAATGCTAAATGTGATTACGTTATTGTAGAAATAACATCTCAAGCAGCATTACAGTTTAGACATCGTTTTATAGAATTAGATGCATTAATTTTTACCAATCTAGCACCAGAACATATAGAAGCTCATGGTTCGTTTGAAAATTATAAAAATTCGAAATTAAAAATTGCTAAAGCTTTATCAAAATCAAAAAAACGTCCACGTATCTTGATTGTTAATAAAGATGATAAAGCATCAGAAGAATTCTTAAAATATGATTCTGATATAAAATCGACATATAGTCCTTCTGAATTTTATCCATATGAGATTAAACCTTTTGACATTTCATTTTATTTTAAAAACCAAACAGTAAATTCAAATCTATCAGGATTGTTTAACTTATATAATATCTGCGCGGCAATGAAATTTGCAGAAACACAAAATATAAAGACAGATATAATTATAAAATCCATAGGAAATTTGAAAGAAATACCCGGCAGGGTAGAGATGGTGAAAGTGGGCCAAGATTTCAATGTAGTCGTAGATTATGCTCATACTCCCGATTCATTACAGAAACTCTATGAGATATTTAGAGGAACAAGAAGAATATGCGTCTTAGGAGGAACGGGTGGGGGAAGAGATACATGGAAAAGAAAAGAAATGGGAAAAATAGCTGATAATAATTGCGATACTATTATCTTAACCAATGAAGATCCATATGATGAAAATCCAGATCAAATTATTTCTGATATAAAAGAGGGAATAAGAAGTAATAAGACAAAAATAATTATGGATAGAAGAGAGGCAATAAGGGAAGCAATTTTTAATGCAAGAACAGGGGATTCGATAATCATCTCAGGTAAAGGTACAGATCCTTCTATAATGGGTCCGAGAGGTACATATATACCATGGAGTGATGCTAATGTGGCAAAAGAAGAGCTCGCTACCCTGTTGAAAATAAAAAAATAATTCATGTATATCCATGTTATAATAGACCCGTATGATTAAATGGATAATTATTGGATTATTAGGTCTTATACTGCTAGGCTATCTAGGCTTCGATGTGAGGAAGGCGATAGATGCTTCGGCTACTAGAAGTAACCTTGAATATGCCAAGGAAGTCACTTTATATATCTGGAATAAATATTTGAAAGAACCAATTACATTTCTTTGGAATGATATATTTATAAAATATATTTGGACTCCAGCGTTGAATAATTTAATTAAAACAAATAATAATCAAGCAACTACCACTCTACCTATTTCTTCGAAGTCACCGTAGGGGATTGGTTCGGATATATACAACGTCGAGAAAGAGATATTGTGCGACAAAGAACCTTATTTATTCATCGCTACTTCCTTTGCTTTCCAACATTTAGATGATGCACTCCATGGTGTTGAGCCGAATTTCTCATAAAGATATTTGGCATAAGCGACATTCCCTTCCATGGTATATATATCATATCCTAGCTTTTCAGCTGTGATTAAGTGATATTTTTCATTGATCTGCATCACACCGACATCGGCACTATTTGCCTTCCCTCTTATAACATTCCCATCCTTACCGATATGGGTAAAGGTAGATTCACATCGAGCGATTTCTATTAAGATCGGAGTATCTGAATAATGTTCACGAAGATACTTCTCTACTGCTTTCTTATCGTTTTCTGTAATGACAATGGTCTTTACGACTGAAGTATCAACGTTTGGTTGAACTACTGCAACATCAGTCGAAGGTGCTCCTGCGCCATACATAGACGAAAGAAGAAATACTATTCCTGTTGTAAGTTCAATCATATAATTCAAAACGAGTTAACTAAAAAGCATGAACTCAATAGCTAACTCGTATTAGTCATAATACTAGCATACAGTATATATGATGTCAATGGTCAAAAACTTGCATTTATGACCTTATTTATATATACTATTTTCCACTATGGCAACGAAAAAAGCAGGAGGGTCAACAAAAAACGGTAGGGATTCGAATCCGAAATACCTAGGAATAAAGGTAAATCATGGTGAGACTGTGACTGTTGGTTCTATTATCATAAGACAAAGAGGCACAGATGTAGCTCCAGGAAAAAATATAGGAATGGGAAAAGATCATACCCTCTTTGCACTTAAGGACGGTATAGTAAAATTCGGCTCAAAAAGAATGACACATTTCGATGATTCAGTAAAAAGGAAAAAAGTAGTAAGTGTTATTTAGCTTTAATATCTAGATTAAACTTAATCTTCTTCCCCCCTACTTTTATACTGATTTCATGAATTCCAATTTCTTTAATATGTTTTTCTAATTCAATATGTTCTGAATCTATTTGCAATCTAGTCTGATCTTCTATCGCTTTTATTATTTCTGGTTTATGTACAGCGGCAAATAGATGACTTTTTTCATTGGCCTTTTCTGTTATAGTAACAGTAATACCCTCAAGTTCAGATGCATTTTTTAATAGCAATTCTTGATGAACTTTCTTCTCCCCTTCTTCACGCAATCTTTCTAGTTCAACCCTTTTTATGGCGTCAGCAGTAGCAGGTATAGCAAAACCTCTAGGTATAAGTAAATTCACAGCATATCCATCACTAATATTCTTTATATCATATCTCTTCCCTACTTTCGAAACATCTTTCAATAATATTATTTTCATACGGTTTTAATTATATCTGTATATTACGGCTCTTTTCGTAAAATTTCAACTGCCCTATCCAATTGAGGATCAATTTTATTTTCTAAGTCTTTCTGAGTGATTTTCACTTCTATATCTGGGACTAGACCATCATGAGATAGATTATGCTCCTTGGGAGTAAGCCAACGCGCGATGGTGACCTTGAGAGATGTTTCTGGAGTGATTTCTACAAGTTCTTGAACAGAACCCTTGCCAAAAGTCTTAGTACCCACAAGCTTCGCTATTCCATGTTCTTGTAAAGCACCTGCCAAGATCTCTGAGGCTGATGCCGAACCATTATTTACCAGAATTACCATCTTATATTTTTCTTGTCCTCCAAAGAATTTATTCATAATATCATAACCCTTACTCTTATATACCTTATTTTCACCTTTTCCTCCGAAATCTTCTGTAACTATTAATTTTCCAGAAGGTAGAAACCAGCTAGCCATATCCCATGCAGCATCTAGATATCCACCGGGATTACCACGAAGGTCTAGAATGAGCTTATGAGAGCCTGATTCTAGGAAATCTCTCAATGCTTTCCTGAATAATTCTGGAGATTGGGCACTGAAGCTGAAAAGCCTAATGACGAATATACCATCAGCTCTTAGACCATTTGGATTATCATTACTTGCATTTACTAAATTGGGTTTAATTTCAGTTTCTATGGTTGGAATATCGATTATTTCACGAATAATTGTCTTTTCTAAAGGCTCACTGATACCTTCTCTTATAAGAGTTAACTTTACTGATGTTCCTTTTTTTCCTCTTATCAACTTTACTGCTTTATCCACAGGAAGATCAGCACTCGGCTTATCATCTATCTTAATTATTTTATCTCCTGTCTTCATACCAGCTCTATATGCAGGACTTCCCTTAAGTGGTGATACAATAGTGAGAATTCCATCCTTTATACCGATTTCCATTCCAACACCCTCGAAATTTCCTGCAATATCACTCTTAAATGATTTATTTTCCTCGGGTGGAAAAAATACTGTATATGGATCACCCTGAGAACTTGCAAGTCCTTGAATAGAAGACCAGATTCTTTGTTGTGTATCTGTGGTCGTAGCTGTTACAAATTTCTCACTTAAGACATTCCATACTTTCCAGAATGGTTCGAATTGCTCGGGAGTGACTGGGACACTATTTGGTATTGGAATAGTCAATAATTCTTTTCTGGCACTTCTTTCTCCGACATAACTTCCAGTGAAAAAAACTAAAAGCAGAACAACTAGTCCGATAACTATAAGGACTAACTTTTTTTGCTGTTGATTATTCATATAATACAAATATGATATACTATCGGCATGATAAAAACAAATGTTTATCGAAATTTAGAGTGGATTGATGTGGATTCACCCACTCTCGATGAAATTTCTTTATTAATAAAAAAGTATGATCTTCATCCATTAATCGGTGAAGAGCTTCTATCCCCTTCTAGGAAATCCAAGGTAGATGTCTTCGGTAATCATCTCTTTTTAACCTTACAAATCCCCATACGTTCAAAAATTAATAATAAATATGAAGTAAAAGAGAAAGAAATCGATTTTGTAATTAGTGATAAATTTATAATTACATCAAAAAATGAATTGATAGAGCCACTTCATAATTTTTCAAAAATATTAGAAACAAATAATATACTTGATAAAAGAAGTACTGGAGAACATGCTGGAATTCTGTTTTTCTATATGGTTAAAAAAATATATGATTATATGAGAAATGATTTGGAGAATATAAAGGATGCATTGATTGAAGCAGAAAAACATATTTTCCTCGGACGCGAGAGAAAGATGGTGGAAGTCATTTCAGAATTATCTAGAGAATTGATCGATTTTAAACAAACATCAGGGCTTCATGAGGAAACATTGGAATCATTTAAGAATATTCCAAAAGACTTTTTCGGGAATGAATTTAATAGTTTTACTGAAGATTTACGAGCAGAATATATATCAATTCATGATCTTGTAAGTAGTAACAAAGAATTGCTTTATGATTTACGCGATACGAATGATTCCCTACTTTCTACCAAGCAAAATGAGAGTATGAAATTGTTTTCAATTCTAGCCTTCGTTACCTTCCCTCTTATGCTATTTTTAAATCTTTTTATGTTACCGACCACACATACACCGATTATTGGTCATCCATTTGATTGGGAAATTATCGCTTTAATAGTCATAGTCGCTGCGCTTAGTATGTTTGCATATTTTAAGAAAAAAGAATGGCTTTAATTCACTTTTACAATACCTTAACCGGCCGAAAAGAAGAATTCAAGCCTTTAGAGAAAGGTAGGGTCGGTATCTATAATTGTGGACCGACAGTCTATGATATTGCTCATATTGGGAATTTAAGGACTTATATTTTAGACGATATTGTCCGTAGAGTTTTCGAATATAATGGATATTTCGTAAATCAAGTTATGAATATTACGGATGTGGATGATAAGACTATTAGAAGAAGTAAAGAACAGAATAAAAGCCTTGAAGAATTGACCAGATATTATGAAACTCTTTTTCTAGCAGATCTTCATTCATTAAATATTCTGACTCCCAATCGTCTATTGCGAGCTCGGGATCATATAAAAGAGATGATTGAAATGATCGTTATACTCTTAGAAAAAGGTGTAGCATATATTACAAAAGATGGTGTCTATTTCAGTATTGGATTATTTAGAAATTATGGAGAATTGGCAAAATTAAAAATAGAGGCAACAGATACTTCCACTCTTCGTGAAAGAATCTCCAATGATGAATATGAAAAAGAGAATCCTCGCGATTTTGCTCTTTGGAAATTTTTTAGAGAAGAGGATGAAAATGTACAATGGGAAGCACCTTTTGGAAAGGGTCGTCCGGGATGGCATATAGAATGTTCGGCTATGTCTACTTGGGCTTTAGGGCCGACTATCGATATTCACACTGGTGGCACCGACCTTATTTTCCCTCATCATACAAATGAAATCGCTCAATCAGAAGCCACGACTGACAAGCATTTTGTTAATTATTGGATTCATGGAGCATTTATAAATGTCAATGATGAAAAAATGGCAAAGTCAAAAGGTAATTTTCTTAAGCTTGCTGATATAGAAGAAGCCGGTATTTCTCCCCTAGCTTTTAGATATTGGCTTATGACATCGCATTATCGTTCTCAAATAAACTTCTCTATTGGGGCAGTAAAAAGCGCTCAAACAGCCTTTATTCGCCTTATAGAAGCCTTCATAAGACTAGGAGAAGTAGAACATGAACATATTCATGCTTCAGCTATAGTACGAGATTATAAAAATGAATTTTTGTCAAAAATAAATGATGATTTCAATATGCCGGAAGCCATTGCCCTCACTTGGGATCTTATAAAGGATCATACCGTAGAAGCGAAGAAAAAAGTAAAGCTTATGCTTGATTTTGATAGAGTTTTTGGATTTGGACTTAAGGGGGTGGCGGATATGAAGGAGGAAATACCTGCGGAAGTTATCGCCCTTGCCGAAACACGCGAAATAGCTCGCAAAGCAAAGGAATGGGATAAGGCGGATGCACTGAGGAAAGAAATTGAAACTAGGGGGTTTGAAATAAAAGATACAGACGAATCATTCGAGCTTTCCAAGAACAATAAAATATGCTTATGATTTTGCAGCTAGAAATTATGCGATAAAATAATTATATAATCAAATGACTAATAAATAGTAATACACAGTTTATAAACTGTTTATTCTATTTTCAGATTTTATTTATTTTGATCATGGTACAATGAAGCAATAAAATTTTATGAATCCAAATTCGCCATATTTCAAATCAAAAGATTTGCGTATACCACCGCAGAGTCTTGAAGCTGAAAAGGCTTTGCTTGGTTCTATTATGATTCGTCCTGAAGTTATATATGATGTTACAGATATTGTAAGTGAAAGATCTTTTTATTCTGATCGACACAAACTCATCTGGTCTGTAATGCTTGAGCTTTATGGTAAAAGTACTCCTATCGATCTTCTATCACTTTCTTCAAGACTGAAAGAAAGAGAAATACTAGAACAAGCTGGTGGTATGGGGTATTTGACCGAGCTTGTGCAAGGAGTTCCATCTTCTACGAATGCCAAACACTATGCAGAAATAGTACAAAAAAAGCATATTATGCGTGATCTTATAAATGCTTCCGAATATGTCGGTAATCTCGGATTTGATGAAGAAATGGATATTGAAGAAACGCTTGATAAGGCTGAAAAGAAGATTTTTGAAGTTACAAACTTTACAGGTACTCATAAATTCATTGCAATGAAAGATACTCTAGTAGAGGCATGGGAAAGACTCGATAAATTGCATAATTCAAAGAATGAACTTCGAGGTGTGCCTACGGGTTTTCGTGAGCTTGATAATAAGCTAGCTGGTTTGCAAAAATCAGATTTGATTATACTTGCCGCTCGACCTTCCATGGGTAAGACTTCTCTTGCTTTAGATATTGCTCGTATGGCAGCTATAAATCATAAAGTGCCTGTCGGAATCTTTTCACTTGAAATGAGTTCGCAGCAGCTTGTCGATCGTATACTTGCTGCAGAATCACAAGTCGATTCTTGGAAACTACGTACAGGACACAATCTCTCTGTTGAAAATGATTTCAAGGCTATTCGAGACGCTATGAATAGGCTTTCAGAAGCACCTATCTATATAGATGATCAACCAGCAAATAATATTCTTAAAATGCGCGCAGTGGCCAGAAGATTGAAAAGTGAAAAGGGTCTTGGACTTATAGTTGTCGATTATTTACAGCTTATGGTTCCGACACAAGCTCGTCATTCAGACAATATGGTTCAACAAGTTACAGAAATTTCTAGGGCACTTAAACAGTTGGCCCGAGAATTGGAAGTTCCTGTGCTTGCTCTTTCCCAGCTTAATCGTGCAGTAGAATCTCGCGGTGGTGAGCCTAGGCTTTCTGATCTACGTGACAGCGGATCGATCGAGCAAGATGCGGACGTAGTAATGTTCATTCATCGTGAAGATAAGTATAATAAAGATTCAGCAAAGCCAAATATTGCAAAGATTATGATAGAAAAGCATAGAAATGGTCCGACAGGATATGCTGAACTATATTTTGATGATAAGAAAACGACATTTATAAGTGTTGATAAGAGTAATTTCGGAGAATTTGAGCAACAAAATGGATCCAATTTCTAAATTAACAGAATATTTCAAGGAATTTCCCGGAATCGGCCCTCGTCAAGCTAAGCGCTTCGTCTATTTCCTTCTTACCCGAAATGTCAAATATTTAGACGAGATTTCAAAATTGATTTTAGATATTAAAAAAAGCATTCGAATCTGTTCATCCTGTTTTCGTTTCTATCCTGATGGAAAAGCTAATCAATGTCCTATTTGTTCTGATAAAAATAGAAATATTGATCAATTAATGATAATCTCCCGTGATGTAGATTTCGAAGCAATAGAGAAAAGCAAGGTCTATAATGGCTTCTATTTCATCCTTGGAGGAACTATTCCAATACTTGATAAAGAACCAGAAAAGAAAGTGCGCTTACGCGAGCTTATTGAAAAGATAAGAAAAAATAAATTTAAGGAAATAATATTATCTTTGAATACGAATGCTGAAGGTGAGCATACTATGGAATTTTTGAAAAATTTTATAAAAGAAAAAGATAAAGATATTAAAATTTATGTTCTAGGTAAAGGTCTTTCTACTGGTAGCGAATTAGAGTATTCAGATACAGATACAATTAAGAATGCATTAAAAAACAGAGAAATTATTTAACCCCTTCAATCTTCACATTAAAATAGGGCTGTCTATGACCATTTTTTTTGAAATACCTACTTTTCTGCTTATAGTGTATTACATCAATCTTTGGTAAACGGCCGATTTTCGTGATAGTTCCTGTAACATTTGCTTTTTCTATAAAAGGAGTGCCGATGGTGGTATCTGTGCCATTATCTACAAGTAATACCTTATCAAAGACGACCTCATCGCCTTCTTTATAATCTCCTGCAAGCTTTTCTATCTTTATTTCATCGCCTATTTTGACCTTGTATTGCTTGCCTCCTGTTTGTATTACTGCAAATTCCATAGTGCAGTTTATACTACACTATCCCTATAATAATGCAAGAAAATCCTTTGTGCCTACGAATTTTCTTGCTCTGGCTGGTCAATCGCTATTGTTTCTATTCCCGGCGTTTCCCCTGTTATCCTCAAAATATCCTTATCCACCTTCTTCAATTCCCTTCCTGAATTATTATAATGATTTACAACTGTTCCGAGTGAAGAACCGAGCTTGGCATGATATTCTTCATATTTTTTAAGATGAACTCCGAGATCATCTACTCTTTTTATTATATCTTTTGCTGTTTCTTCTATTTGTAATGCCTTAAGTCCTTGAAGTACGGTCTGCAAATATGCCAAGAAAGATGTAGGAGATACGATAATAACCTTGTATTTATTTGCCGCGCGTTGTATGAGATTATCAGTCTCTTCTGTTACCGCGCCTATTTTATTTACCAAAAGATCATAATATATAGCTTCATGTGGGATAAACATAAAGGCAAATTCCATTGTCCCCTCTCCTGGCCTTACATACTTGGCAGTTTCTTGAATACGTAGCTTGAGATCATTTACAAAAGCTTTTTCCAATTTTTCTTTTTCTACCGGATCTCTCTCCTCTACAAGTTTATTATAATTTTCAAGTGAAAATTTAGAATCAACTGGAATTATTTTATCCCGCACAAAGACTGCCGCATCGACGACTTCCCCATTTGCAAATGGATATTGCATCTTGTATTGAGTCGGTGCAAGGACATTTCTAAGTAAAGTCTCAAGATAATATTCACCTAGAATTCCCCTATGTTTAGGGTTTTTCAAAATATCTTGAAGATTTTGCAATTGATCCGCAAAGGACACCACTTGCCTATTCGTCTCATCGAGCTTGGTAAGGCCAGCTGTTACCTCCCGTATCATTTTTGTCGATTCAGAAAGCTGGGCTTGCATAGATTCTCTTACATGCTTTGTACTTTCCCCTATTTTACTATCGACTGTACGATTCAATTCATTTAATTGTTCTAGAATAAGCTTAAGACCAATATCATCCTTCGATGATACCTGTATTTGAGACTTTTTCGCATAAGTAAAAACCATAATGATAATCGCTATCAATAAAAGAATAATTAAAACTATGATAAAATTGGTCATATATGGTATTATATCAGCATTATGAAAACAATACACGAAACAATTAAAAAACAAATGGTAGATGCAATGCGTGCACAAGATGAGGTGAAATTAAATACACTTAGATCGCTTATTGCTATGTTTTCCTATGAATTAATTGCAAAGAAAAGTAAAGAAGCACTTCTAGATGATGTAAGTGCTTTAGTTTTAATTAAAAGAAATGTGAATCAACATAAAGACTCCATAGAACAATTCGAAAAAGGTGGTAGAAAGGATTTAGTTAAAAAAGAAAAAGAAGAACTGGCTATTCTCGAAGCATTTTTACCACAGATGATGAGTAAGAAGAATATAGAAAAGATAGTAAAAGAGAAAATAAAGAAAGAAGGAAAACCAAATATGAAAAAGATAGGGCAATTTATCGGTGTCTTGATGAAAGAGTTGAAAGGAAAAGCAGATGGAGCTGATATGAAAGCTGTTATTGACAGTTTAGTCGGTTAGGTGTATGGTTTTAGCGGTCAGTAAACCCCTCAACAGAAAGGTATAGTATGTCAAAGTGGAGGAACAAAATCGGCGCTTTTCTCAAGAGCAAGCACATCTGTCGTCGAAAGCACTGGAACAGTGGCGGAAAAAAAGAAATCAAGATTATCTTCACCGGCAATAGGGTCGTCCGATCCTATCCCCCGGAAAAGGACTAGCAGATAGTCTTTCTCAAGAACCCCCGGAAACGCTTGACGCTCCGGGGATCTTTTTTATCAATAATTATCCACAAACCTCTATAGTATTGCTTTCCATATAGTTATATAATTATCTTGATGCCTCCAACATACCAAGAAAGAAAACCATTGGAACATAAAGAGATACTCTATAGTGTTATCGCTGTATCCATGATCATCTGGGCTATTTTCTATGTGCAGGTCACTTGGACAGAGCCAGAGCAGAAGATGGCTGTTAGTTCGGAAAATACAGGATTGACAGAAGCAGAAAAAGAAAATGCTGCTAGTATTATGAATCAGAAACTCAAAGATATTCCACCACTTACAGAAAAACAAAAAGAAGATATAGCTAAACAAATGATGAAAAAATTAACAAAGTAAAATAAAAAATATGAATACAAAAATAATACAAACAATGAAGATATTAGTTCTGGCTTTGATATTGAGTATGGGTATTAGTTATATATTTGCAGATTGGACCCAACCAAAAAGTGCTGCACCGACATGTACCAGTGGCGATCCAGGATGTGATGCACCGATACATGTAGGTGATAATGCTCAATGGAAAAAAGGTGGTTTGACTATTGGCGGTTCAAAAGTTCCAAGTGCAGGTTATAAACTTGAAGTACCAGGTCTTGCTTCATTTCAAGGTATAGTTACTCAGGCTATTACTATAACCACAGGTGCTGGTGCTAATAAAGTTTTGATATCTGATGAAAATGGAGTTGCTAGTTGGAAAAATTTAGGTGAAATACCAATTAATCCAGGTAATAATGGTGTTAATGCTATTTTATGTACGAGACCAGAAAAAAGACTTACTAAAGACTCTAGCGTGAGTAATTTTGTAAATTTAGATTACAATTTTAATGCAGGTGATTGTGGTGGAACACTACCCAACTCTTCTTATATAGGAACAATATCAGCATATTCTGGTGGGTCAATTTCAGGAACTTGTCCTATACCTATATTAGAAGTCATTCAGCCTAATACTGGAACAACAGGGGTTAAAATGGCAGCTATACGTCCAGAAGGTATAAATGCATTTTGTGTGGTTACCGCCCAAGCTGTTTTCATTAAAGTTCGTTAATTTCACTCTTCACAAAACCCAATGCCCCAAATCAAACTTCAACTTAAGTTATTTGTGATTATATTCTTAATCTTCGGGGTAATGAATATTCCAAAAGCTTTTGCCGACTCTCTCCCCCTTTCAGGCTGGGGATGGTCATCTAATATAGGATGGGTAAAGTTTAATCCAAAGAATGATATAAATACTGATGTAGTTGTCAATTCTGCTTCTGGGATGATGAGTGGTTATGCCTGGTCTTCTAGTATAGGGTGGATACAGTTTGGGGGTTTAAGTGGATTTCCTGGTAGTGGTGGTAATGCTAATGTAAATATGAATACTGGTGTAGTAAGAGGATGGGCTAGAGCATTGACTGCTGTAGATAGGACAGATGGATGGGATGGTTGGATAGAGCTTGGTGGAGTGAAAATGAATCCAACAACTAGAGTCTTTAGTGGCTATGCTTGGGGTAGTGATGTAATAGGGTGGTT
>ERZ1292623.267-Hain-H51-01um-R1-267-length-58275-cov-19_pt2 | contig 20722 bp, 30 predicted proteins | sample MGYA00564398_ERZ1292623 | MGnify/ENA primary metagenome ERZ1292623 (study PRJEB36523, sample SAMEA6512633) | groundwater metagenome | collected 2019-01-07 | study: AquaDiva: Metagenomics assemblies of 32 groundwater samples | reverse complement strand
CGACCATCGAGGCGTCGAAGTAGATGCGGCGACGCTTGCGCTCTTCGACCGCATACGGTATCTCCCGGCAGACGATCTCTGTCGGCATCGGCCTGTCCCCGTCCCGTGTTTCGCCGCCCCGTTCACATACAACCGATCGACTCGGCTCTCCCGTGGCCCGCATTTGAACGCCTACACGGCAGACCGCGCTGCCACACCGCCTGGCAGGTTTCGGGTCGCGCGACTTCCCGTACTGGCCTCGACAGTCGGAGAGTCGAGTCGATCGGTCACTTCTTCCGCTTCTTCGCCTTCTTGACTTGCTCAGCCAGCGCGTCGCCCAGGAACTCCAGCAGCACCATCATCCGCACCCAACTGTCTCGCGAGTCGGCCAACAGTTCCGACGGCGGCTCCAAGCGACGACGCAGCAGATCGGCCCGCGCCTTCACGATTCGATTCTCACCGTCCACGAACTTGCCGCGGTTCACCACGTCGAGGATGCCGCGCACGTGCTCGTTGATCGCCGTGCCGGCGTCCGGGATCGAGATGCTGTCGCGTCGCACCGGCTTCTTGCCCGGCTTGCCGCTGGCCTTGGCCTGCCTGATCTCGCGCAGCTTGTCGGCCTGCGCCCGCTCGTCGCCGGCCCGCGCGGCAGACAGGGCCTCCTCCATCGTGATCGAGTCGTCGGCGACCGCCTTCTGCACGACGGCCCCGGCCCCGGCCTTCACGAGCTTCGTGGCCGCGTTCACCGTGACGTCGTTGCTCCGCACCGCCCGCTTGAGATCGTCCGTGGCCTTCTCAGTGAGCACCTTGGCCTTGGCGATCGTGTCGCGCGACACGCCCGCCAATTCCGCCACTTTCTCGCTAGTCTTACCCTGTGCAGATGTCTGTCCAGGGTCTCGCTTGCCCGCCTTCATCCGCTTCTTGGCTTCGGACGCAATGAGAGGTTCCAACTTCAGGGCCAGTTCGGCACGGACGAACGGCGGCAGATTGCGGCGCCCGAGCTGGTTGGTCAGCACCCACACCTTGGCCGCGTCGCGGCTCGGGAACGACTTGAACTCGTGCGGCCAGGGCAGGCCGTGCGCCTCCGAGATGCGCTTGCGGTTGTGCCCGTCCAACAATACGCCGGTCTCTTTCCAGATCACCGACTTGTCGCGGATCTCGCCGTCGGCCAGCACGTTCGCTTCGAGCCGCGCGTACTCCTCGGGCGACAGCGCGGGGATGAGGTCGCGTATCTCCGGGTCGATCGTCGGTTCAAAAGGCTTCGCTTCCGTGTCCGCCATGCGGTTCCCTTCCGTGGTTGCGCACCGAGAGCGTCGTCAATGGCTGATCAGCCGAGGTGTGGCCCCGTTCCCAACGCGGGCCGTGTTCCGAGAGGTGCAGTAGACGATATAAGGAGGACCGCGGGCGGCTGTCCTTGCCTCAAGCGTGATTCGACTGCTGGGTCTACTACTCGCTTCGAGTCTTGCGGGTCTGCCAGGAGTCCCCTCCAGCGGCCCGGTCCCTGACTCGCTCCCGCGGTCCTGCGCTGGGATCAATCGTCGTCCGCACCGTGCGACGCAGACTCTATGGACTATGACAAACAGAGTCAAGTTTATTTCTCGGATGTCCCCCTTACCAAGTGTCCAAGTTGAAGATTCAGCGGTATTTGTAGGCGTACTACGCATAGGTACGTCACATTTCAACAAAATACTTCCAGGCCATTGACATACTAGCCGATAGTACGCATAGTTCTGTGGCGGGAGTGAGTGAGACGGGAAGAAAAACAACTGAAGGAGTCCGACCATGCTGACGGTTTTCAAATATCATGTTCCGCTCGGCGACTATTTCAAACTCGCGCTGCCCAAGGGCGCGAAGGTGCTGACTGTGGACGTTCAACACGGCAAGCCCCAGCTCTGGGCTCTGGTGAATCCAGACCACAAGACGGAAGAGCGATTGTTTCGATTCGCTGGCACGGGCCATCCGATCGAAGACCAACCAAGCCTCCTGGAGTTCGTGGCGACGTTCCAGATGCAAGGCGGTTCGCTGATCTTCCACATTTTCGAGGTCAAAAATTCGTCGTCCTAACAAGGAGTCCGACCATGACCAAGCCATTCGTGACCCCGACGCCGGAATCGGAAGCGTTCGAGAAGATGTTCTACGGCACTCAACAATGGCGCGACCTCCCCCATAACTTTCTGGCAGTTCGTCCGCAACCAGATACTGATGAGTTGTGTGCCAAGGGTCATCGGCTCATGATCAAATTTCCAATTCGCTGGCAGCCAGGCGAACCGGTAGAGACCATTCGTGCCCCTACTGGCGTACTCGCTGCGGGTTGGGTGATCGGCATACAAGTCGAGAAAGGCGGTGCAGCATGACCACGACCGAACCGCTCACCCGCGACGAGGCGATCCGCCGCATCCGAGCCGCACTCCGTCAGCGCAGCGGCAAGGCGTGGAGCGTCACCGGCGGCCGGGGCACGGCCTACGGCTGGATCAAGATCGACGCCCCGCCGGCGCGCCGCACCGAGCACACGCAGAAGCGGCAAGGCGCTGTGACCGAGCGCCCCGAGGACTACGAGCGGGTCGACACCGGCGAGCCGGGCGGCCACATGACCGCCGCCGACCGCAAGGAACTGGCGGCGCTGCTGGGGCTCGACGATGTCCACTTCCAAGGCGCGAAAATTCCGGCGGGCAGCGACTACTACCGAGAGTACGTGGACCGCTCCGAGGGGCGGACACCGAGCGTCCGAGGCGAACCGTACTGGGATTGAAAGGAACCGAACATGCGAAACCCGAACTTTGAAATCGTCGAAGCCGAATCGTCCGACGAGTGCCTCGTCATCCGAGACGTGGGCCCGTGGGACAAGCACCCCACGGTGACGAACAACCCCGAGAGCGTGGTCGAACTGCTCATCAGCGGCGGCGTGTTGCAGACCGGCCAGCGACTCGAATACTACGACAGCGAGGGACGGCGCGACCAGTTGCTCGTCAAAGACGGCAAGTTCGCCGGCTTCGCACCGCCGAGAGAGGAATCGCGATGACCACCACCCAAATACAGAAACTCCGCCAGACGTTGGGCGAGACCACGGCCGAGTTTGGCGCCCGCTGGGGCTACGAGCCGCGGCCGTCGAACCCGATCACCTGCGGCACCGTCGAGAAGTGGGAGCAGGGGACCGCCGCGCCGAACCGGTTCGTACTGCCGCGGATCGAGCGGCTCGCCAGGGCCAAGGGCGTGATCAAGTAGGGTATGAACTCCGCACCCAGCCGGCCGTAGCCATGCCTTCCTCGCTGAGCGACTCGACCGCCACGTCGGGCGGCATCACCAGGAACAGCGTGCCGGCCATGTCCTGCGCCGCAACTTGAGTAAGTCCAGTCAGCGCCGCCATGATCTGCCTGCCCACGGCGCCGTCGTCCGCTCGAAACACGACCAGTCCCGGCTTGTGGACCGCCACGGCGTCCACCTTCGCCGCCTCGATCGCCCGGCAGCAGTCCGCCCGCTCCTTCGACTCGTTGCAGAAAGCCACGAGCAGGTGCCGCAGCGCCGTGGCGAATGCGTCGCACGCGCGGTGCGACCCGCGGAATACAACAGCGCCGTCGCCGCCGTGGTCCATAATTACTTCGTAGCGGCCCCACCAAGTGGCGCGGCGCAAACCGATACACCGGCAAGCGTAGTCCCACACGTCCATGCTCATTGGCTACCTCAGAACGGAATGTTCGCGTCGCCGGTCCCCGCCGGCGCGTACTGCCGCTCCGGTTCCTGCGGCGTCGTGTCCTGGCTCTGCTCTGACCGTGCGTAGTCGCCTGAGTCCGGCCCGCCATCGCGCTTCGAGCCGACGAACTGCATGCGCTCGCACACCACCTTCAGCTTGCTGCGCTTCGGAGGCTTCGTTAAATCAGTTCCGACCTTACCTGTAGCAAGTCGACCGCGCAGCGTTGTGTCTTTTACTCCAGACACTTCCGACAACTCAGACACGCAGAATGTCTGATCACCAACAGTGACCTTTCGGTTTGAACGCAGGTTTCGTTGCTGCTGTTTTCGTGTTGCCCACCGACAGTTTTCTTTGCAATACCCAACATCGCCTTTGATCCTATCGAGTGTCATTCCGTCAGGTCTATCACCCATGTCCACGTAGAAGTTGGAAAATTGCATCCATTGCTTGCAGACGGTGATGCCACGACCTCCGTAATATGAGAAAGCCTTGTGCTTTGGATTGGTGCATCGCTGCATCATGGCATCCCACGAACGGTACACGCCAGATTTTTTGACGCCTGCCTTTCCATGCGTAGTAACAGACCGCACAAACTTCTCAATCTTCAAACATCCGCAACTATTTGACTGACCACTTGTCAAAGTTTGGGCGAGCACGGCGCGTTCCGTACCGCATGAGCAGCGACAAAGATACTCTGGGTACTTATTCCTTCTTCGGCCGACGTATCGAACGACCTTCCATCGACCGAAGATTCGTCCTTCGAGCGAATTTGCATTATTCATGCCGTCATCCTTTCTCGCACTTGTTCTCGAACTGCCGGCAGGTTCTCTGCCAGACACTTTTCCACCATCCGCCGCTCCGCCCACCGCGCCTTCAACTTCCGCCGCGCCTTCCGCAGTGCCAACTCGAACCGCTTCGGCTGTACCCGCTTCAGCCGCTCTATGTGCTCGCCACGAGTCAGGCATATCAAGTTGTCCTGGCGATCGCCCAACGAATTCCCATCGGCGTGGACCACGACGGAACCTTTCGGCACGGGTCCGTGCTTCTGTTCCCAGATGTACGCTGCCAGCGAGACGAACCGTCGCGACGGCGGCCCATCGTCGCGCACCTTGATGTACCGACTTTTCGTGCCGTTGCGCTCGGCACGAATGCTCACCGAACCGACCGGACGATATTTGCGGGCAGACTGGCCGCGGAGTGTCCCCTTGCGGAACCACGTCTTCTCGCAGCCGACCGCGTACCAGCCGCGCTTACCCTTGTTCCAAGTATCGTGGCCTTTGGGGAAGCAACCAGAGTTTTCGAGCTTCGGGCCAGCCCACACGTATACCTGATCGCCGCGCACCACGAGGTAGCACGACCTGTCATTTTGGTCCACGCGGTAGTACGCCACCGACTCGTCGTTGCGTAGCGTGCGTCGCCGCTCCGCGTATCCCAACTCTCGCCGCGCCCATGCGACGAATCCGACGCACATGGACCGCACGCAGCAGTATCCGACCGGCTTCGAGCGCGCGATCAGCGGCGCGGCCGCGTGGCGCGACAGCACTTCGGCGAACTGGAATCGTCGGTTCGGTCGGCTCATGGCTTTCTCGCCCAGATCACGACTTCGAAGTCGATCGAGTTCTCGGGGTATTTCGCTTCGTAAATTCTTCGAAAGAACGATTTCCGAGCGGTCGTCTTGGTGATGTCTTCGCCGAACAGGCCAGGGTGCGACTGCTCTTCGGTGAGCCACGCTTTGCAGACCAGGAACACGCGGAAGCCGCAGGCTTCGAGCAGTTGCGCGGTCTGGCCGGGGAGATCGATCACTTCTCCTGCGCGGACATACGACTTAACCACAACACAGAGCACCCCAGAAGGTTTGAGAGCGAGCCAGACTTGGCGGTACACGTCGCGCATCGCTGTCCAGTAGCTTTCCTGTTCCTCTTGGCCAATCTGACCTGGAGATTCTCCGTATCCATCACGGAAAGCGTTGCCGCTTCGTCTCGCCGCTTCGCTTGTTCTCATTCCCTCGGCGCGTTCTGGATGGGGATCGGTTCCAAATCCCCTTCCACCATCAGCGTATGGCGGGCTCGTCACGGTCGCGTCCAGCAGCGACCCGCCGCGTAGCTGCCCGATCTGCCCAGCGGTCGATCCGTACGTCTCAGGATCTCCTTCATTCCACGATCGCAACGGACCAGAGCGTTGCGAGTCGTTCGCCACGCGATCCGCGTAGGGCGGAGAAGTCACGACAGAATCGAACGACCCGCCTTTGAGTTGTGAGATCTGCCCTTCGCTGGTGCCGTAGACCTTCGCGTTGTCGCGCTCCAGTTGCCGCCGCCGCGCTTCGGGCGTGGCCTGGTGGAACGTGCCCTCGGTCGGCCGCTCCGACATCGTCTCTGCGAACGCCGCGGGGTCCGCGAACTTGTCGGCCCGCACGCCGCCCTCGCAGTTCTGCTGCCATGGGGGCGAAGTCACGACCGCTTCGAGCGAGCTAGTCTCAAGTCGAGCAATTTGTCCTTGCTCGGTTCCGTATTGCATGTCGGCCGCCGCGCCTGCCTTAGTCTGCATGATCTCGCGTTCTGAATCGGCTTTCGCCTTTTCTGGATCGCGATACTCTCTGGCGTTGGCGAGTCCGGCAGCGTAAGGCGGTGAGGTCAGGCAGGCGTCGAGCGAGCCTTCTGGAAAATCTCCGACTTGACCATCGGTTCGACCATACCCTGATTCATCCTTACTCTTCGCAGCACTCGCACAGTTCGGACCACCGCCACTTGTGTTCCATGCGCCGAACACGTCGTTGTGGTGCCCGCCGCTGACGTAAGGTGGAGAAGTCACTACAGCATCGACTGCGCCGTCCGCACGCAACCTAGCAATCTGGCCTTCAGTGTTACCGTGGCCCAACCAGTCGTTGGACCTTGGGTAGCCATCAGGATGCTGTTTCTCCGGCCCACCCGCATCGAGCGAATCTGAATACGGCGGGCTCGTGATCGCCGCGTCCAGTCGGCCCTCGCTCATGGCCCCGATCTGGCCGGAAGTCTGGCCGTAGGCCAGTTGAGCGTTCAGTGTCGCTTCGTGCTGCGTGCCTTCGCCGCGACGCCGGTTTCCGATTGCTGGCCCTGTTTTGGTCCAGTCGATTCCGTGCTCGCCGCTGTTCACGCTGTCGGCATACGGGGGGGATGACACAACAGCGTCAATGGAACCAGACGGCAAGGCGCCGATCTGGCCGACGGTGTCGCCGTAATTGTCAGTGCAAGACTCAGAACCGTTTGATTTGTAAACTCGCCGCACACCCTGCCGTCCGCCTGCCTGCAAATGATCAGCGGCGATTATTACGCTAGCAGGGACATTACCGCTCATGTTGTACGGCGGACTCGTCACGCACGCATCGGCCGCGACCAGTTCCGAGAACCGCCGACTGTCGCCCCGGACGACCACCGGAATCGGGCAGCCCAGCGCTTCGAGCTTCGCGCGGTGCAGCTCCAGGCTGCCGATGACGTGGTGCGGCTCGTGCCGTTCCTTGTTGCCACACGCGGCCGGCACGTCGGCCGTTCCGTCGCCGTCGCAGTCGAAGCCGTTCGCGAGGTCGATGAATCGCTGCTCCAGCTCGACGCCGATCCAACGCAGCCCGTTGTAGGCCGCGATGATGCCGCCGCAGCACACGCCGGCGAATGGGTCACCCAGAACCGACGGGTTCTCGCCGCCGCGCCAGTAGCCGCGCTCGAGGCCGAAGCGGATGATCTTGGTGATCAGGCCGTAGCTGTACTTCGCCGGTCACGGGTGGGCGAACGCACATGATGGAAGTAGGTCGCCCCATCCCTCTCTGTAGGCTCCATACCAATCCATCACTTCGCACTCGCCCACCACTTGCTCCCTTTTATTTTGCATGGACTTCCTTTACAATGAATCCGTGCCACGACCGACATCATCCATTGTTTTGACCAACTTTCAAGTCCAGGTTGTTCTTGGAACCCTTCTCGGAGACTCCTCTCTTTCAATCCCAAAACACGGCAAGAATTACCACCTGTCGTGCTATCACGCGATCAAGCAACGAGAATGGCTGACAACAAAACATTCGTGGCTATCTCCAGCATCTCGCCCAATTCAATGGTGTGCGTACATTGACAAAAGAGACGGAAAGACTCGACAGGGAGGAAGATTTCACACTGTCTCTATTCCTCAACTGACAAAACTTGCGACTCTTATTTACCGGAGAGGGCGCAAGATAATTGATCCGCTGTACCTGAACCAAATCAAACACCCCGTCGCCCTTGCCTGTCTCATTTGTGACGACGGAAGTTGGGATGGTGCCGGCATCGGCATCGCATCTAAACAATTCACCAAGAGAGAAAACAGACTCTTGGCTAGCTGGATGAGTAAACGATGGGGACTGACCGTTACTGCCATGACCACCGAAAAGTATCCACACATCCGGATTGCGGCCATATCGGTGCAACGAGCTCGCGATCTGTGTTTTGAATTTACTCCAAAGTTCCTGCGCTACAAGTTTGGACCAGAAGACTACAAAACAAGACGCAGGATCAAAGTGCGCCGCCGATGCAAGCTCTGTCGTACACCGTTCGTTTGTTACGAGAGTAACCCTAAAGAATTTTGCTCTCGACATTGTTCGGCACGCGGCAAACCGAGTGGATATAAAACTAGAACTACAACCGCGCCGTGCGAGAAATGCGGAAGATCGTTCATCGTCTACACATGCCGTCAGACGCGATGCAGAAGATGTCGCGGGAAACCACTTCACAAGATTCCTTGTGTAATCTGTGGCAGGTCCGTGAAGAAGACTGGACGACGCGCCTGCTCTCCTTCTTGTGGCGTCGCCCTTGGACATCGCTCCCGTAAATGATTCAGGATGCACGAACGCTTGCGGCGGGAGCTGGTCGCCCCAGCCCTCGCGGTACAGGCCGTACCAGTCGAGCGTTTCGCACTCGCCCACCACTTGTTCCTTTCCGTTATTGTCCATCTTTACAATTCCCCATTTTTTACGCGAACATCACTGGTTGTCTCGCGGCACTAGCGATCCCGGTGGACATCAATGGGCCATTCAGGATCAGAAACTCATCCACTTCATTGTTGCCCTGGTTGCGGCTCGTGAGTCCGCGCCACGTCCACTCCGAATACAACTCGCGGATCAGCGGGTGGTCGCCGTAGCGCACAACCACGCGACAGTTCACGAATTTCGCGAGCACTGAGTGCAGACGGCGCTGGTCCGGCTCCGTGAACTTGTGGCAATACTCGGCGCCGTCGTCCGGCCACGGCGCGTCGATGTACAAACCGTTCTTGGCATCGTCCTGAACTTTAGCCAAGAACTCGAAGGTGTCGCACACTTCGAAGTTGCAGCGTCGCATGATGCGACCCCAAACTGCGAGTGATCGTATCGCCGACCGGTAGCGCTTGTTCGAATCACCACCGTTGCCGTTCCACCTGATCGACACGTTTCCGGTGAACTCCCGGTCCGTACCCGCATTCCCAGAACGGCCCATCCACTGCGTCACGAAGTAGCGACCAGCAGCCTCCACGTCCAAGACGCCTTCCGGCTCTCTAACGCGGCAGTACCGCTGGCACCGATCCAACTCTTGGGGATGAAACGGTTGCCGCTTCAGCCAACGGAACATATCCCGCCGCGCCGAGTCGCAGGCCACCACGCGGCACAGGTTGACGACATGCCGGTGCAGGTCGCTGGCCACGATCGACGGCGCCGCGATACAGCGCAGGGCAGCGAGCGATCCGCTGAATGGTATCCCGACCCATCGGCAACCGGCTAACTCTTCGCCCACCGCTTCGGCAACTCCAGAGTCGCAGCCGAAGTACGGCACGAGTCGCGATTGAATTGGTTCTTCAACACTCACGGCACGCTCCCCCCGATCCTCGACCGGTCCACCTTCCGCCGCCAGAATCCCGCCACCACGAGTTTCGGGATCCGCAGGAACAAGTTGCGCTGCGCCAGGCGCTCCGCGCGGCTCGCCTGCTCGCGCAGCCCGCCGCCGAGTCGCTTGTATTTACCCTTGGAGCGCGTGCCCACCTGTTACGACCCCACTTCTGATAAAACCGTGTAGTTCACAGACCTCACAATCAACGCGCCGCACGCAGTACACTGCCTTTCAAAGAATGCGCCAGTCCCGTCTGACCTCTCCCTCCATTTGTTATCGCCAGCGAATCCTAAAATGTTCCGCTCTGCGCACTGCGGACAACGCGATATCATCAGGTCAAAGTTATTCAACTCGATCGTCCTGCCTTCAAACTCACAGTTAAAATTCGGCGGTCGAAAATCGTATGCCGCCATCTCCCCGATGAGCAACGTGTGCTCCGGCTCGTAACACGGAAACTGCCAATAGGCTTGATCCGTTGACGATGTGCGGCACAGGATTCGGCAGTACACGTTTGTGGTCATTTGGTCTACAAATCCTCCAGTCGGATCACCGTCTCCAGTCTCTCGCCGCGCACGAACTCGACGCTCATCAAATCTCCACCACGTCAATGCCGTACCGCTCCCTCATCTGCTTCTTGGCCCGGCGGTACAGCGCCGTCTTGAATCCCTTCACGTCCTGAATCTCGATCCGGTAGGTGTACTGAACGATAAAATCCGGGATGTACCGGCCGCCCTCGATCACGAATACCGGCTTCAGCGCGAACCACTTCACGCCGCCCTCGCGCTGCTGCGCCTTGAGCAGTTCGTAGTGCGCCGCTTCCCGCTTCGAGTCGAACCGGATACCGTCGATCGTCACGGCCTGCGCGTTGTACTTGTGCCGCCGCTTCCTGGGACTGGCGTCTGCGGTGCGGCGGGGCATGGTGCCGCCGCGGATCGTCGCCCCGGGGAAGCGGCGGCGAATTTCGGATTCGGTGTAGGGCTGGCCCATCAGTTATTCCTGCATTTTCTTCAACACGGAAACGTCTGCCAGACACTCTGCAAGCCACGACTCGGCTTCAGCAAGTCGTCGTCTATTCTCTCCGACACGAGCAGTCGCCAAGCTCACGCCAGCCTGGGCGTTACTCAGTGCAAATTCAACCACCTTCGACCTATCGGTTGAAAACGTGTTGTCGTACATCATCAGCCCATCGTGCGTCACGTTCGGCCAGCCCGGCGTCTCGCACAGTTTCTCGATTATCTTGCTGCCTTCGTAGGTGTAGACCACGACCGAGTTCGTGAACGTGTCCGGCGTCGTGACTAGACGATTGAGCTTTTCTGGATCGGCGTCGAACTCTTGCATGTACCGCTTCAGGTTTGAGTTGGCGTGTCCGTCGTCTCGCTTCTTGAGAACGCCGTCGAGTCCGATCACGATGATGTCGGATATGTACGGCGAGCCGATGCAGATTCCTTTCTCCTCGACACGAACCTGATGAACGATTCGGTAATGCTCTTTGACGTTTTTCCAGCCCATTGTCACACCCCACACATTCCGCTGAGTAATTTGATCACGGTCGTCGTCTCCGCTTCTGCGTCGGTTTCAAATCTTCCCAACTGCCGGCGAGTCGCAGCACCTGCCACTGGGCCTCTGGCGGTATCCGCCGTTGCTTTAGCAACCGCTTCACGGCCGCGACGATCTCCGCGTCCGACTTCGCCGCGAGCGCCGGATCGGTGACGCGCAGTAGCATCTGCACCGTGACGTTCATTCGACCTCCTGGACCAACTCCTCTTCCATCGACTCCTCGACGATCTCGCGGGCCATCTCCAGTTTCCAGTCGTCAGACTCCTGCGACCCACCGTAGGCCAGGGGATACAACTCACGGATCACGCGCACATGGTGTGCCAGCTTCTCCTGCAACGCGGTGCGCTGGCTCAGCAGCGTCGTCACGGCCAAAGCCAGGGCGAACGCACTGATTCCAAAGAAGATCGCGAAGGCGATCATGCGGCACTTGCTCCTTGTTCGACCACACTGGACCGCTTCCGCCGGCACGCCGCGTCCGGGCACACGCCCAGATAATGCCCGTCCGGCTTGCCGTAGTTCGGCTCAATGTCGCTCCAGCCGTTGTACTCGGCCTGCGCGCGGCTGTCTCTCCCGGCCCGACCGCAGAAGTAGCACTTCAACTCCGCCAACTGGTCCGCGACGATCATCGTTTCCTCCCGCCTCCCCTCAGCACCTCGCCGATGGACATGGCCGGCCGCTCGCGGCCGAACAGGCAAGCCAACTTCTTGAGTCCCTGCTTCTCCAACTGCCGCACCCGCTCGCGCGTCACGCCGAATTCCGCAGTGAGGCTCTCCAGCGTGTCGCCGCCCGCCCGCGCCAGCAGGATCCGCTGCAGCCGCGGGTGCAATTCTTGCAGCCGCGAGTGCAGGTACTCCGCGTTCTCGTTCCTGATCGCGTCGGCGAACACGCGAGACGGGTCCACGGCCCGGTCGCAATTGCTGTCGCCCCACACCATCGGCTCGACGTTCCGCGCCCGTTCGACCAACTCGCGCTGCGCGGCCGTCTCAGCCCTGCGCCTCGCGCACACCGGGACGCGGATCGTGCTTTCTTCGTCGGCGATCGCCCGGCCGATGCACTGCCGAATCCACCAGGTCGCGTAGGTCGAGAACCGCGTACCGTGCTTGCTGCGCATCCGCTCGGCGGCGATCATCAGACCGCGGTTGCCGTGCTGGATGCGGTCCTCGAACGGTATCCCCGTGTACCACTTCGACACCGTCACCACGAGCCGTAAATTGTGCTCGACGAGCTTGCGCTGCGCCGCCTTGCTGCCGCGCTCGGCGCGGCGCACCAGCTTCCGCTCTTGCTCGAGCGTCAAGAGCGGGAACTTCGCTATCTCCTTGAGATACTGCCCCAGCACGTCCATCGTCGTGAGTCACACTCCCGTCGCACCAATTTCACTGAGCACCCGCGCGCCGCACGACTCCTCGATCTGCGCTAACAGCGGCGCCGGTTCGTCGCCATCCAACATGCTCAAGATCCTGACGATCCGAAGCGACCGCCACTTCTTCTTGTGGAAGCCGCGGAACAGCACCGCGTCCGGCGTCAGCCGCACGACCAGCCGGCCGACGCGAAAGGTCCGCTGCCCGTTCAGCGGGCGCGGCATGACACCGCGCCGCTGGGTTAGTCTCCGCTTCTTGCTCATCGGTACTGGTCCGCCTTCCAACACGTAATCACCCGCACAAAATCCGACTCGTGCTCCAGCACGAATACGACACCCAATATCCTGTGCAGTCGGTACGCACAGCCGCGAACTCGCGGACGATGCCACGGCCACGGGTCCGACTTGCGTATCGGCCGAGCCTCGTGTACCGCTTCCTTCACCGTCTTCTCCGTCGCGTTGCAGAGGCTGCGCTCGCGGAACCGCTGCAGTGCGTGGTCCGTCACGTAGATGTCAGCGAGGTCAACCGTGACCATCGGGTGACTTCCTCCCCTTGTGGTTCTGCTTCCAGGCGAATCGCTCACGCGCCCGCCGATTGTGTTCCGCGCCGGCGCGGCACGAGCGTTCCAGTGCCTCGAACTCGTCGAACGTGAGCAACCGCACGCGGTTGCCAACGAGGTCCAGCGTGTACTCGCCGCGCTCGTCGCGACGCCAATCCATCGCTACGCCCTCCTGACGTTGACCGCGCGCGGACCCTTGCCCTTGCGGTCTTCGTCGTCCACGTCGTACGCCACGCGGTCGTCGAGCGACAGCTCCTCGATCGCCACGCCCTCCAGCCCCGAGACGTGGAAGAACAGGTCGCCGCCGCCCTGCTCCGGCACGATGAACCCGAAACCGCGGTCTTGGACTATTTTTTTGATCTTCCCTACTGGCACGTTCGACTCCTTGTGAAAAAGTTACTTAGTCCTGAAACAATCCGGCGCGAGCAAGGAGATGGAGAAACGCAACGCTCGCCGCCAACGGACAAACTCCATTCCCAATGCACCGAAGTCTGTCTGACCTGGGATCGTCCATCCCGGCGGCCAACCCATGAGCCACTCGACGAAATATGGATTGAGCCTGCGATTTCGTGATTGCTGGCCAGAGGTGTTCTGGGATTCCGCTCCACTCGGCTGCGGGGCCGGGAGCGAAGAGTGGCAAGCCACTTCGTTCAGCGGCCGGGCATTGTGCGTCAGCGGCTCGGTCGGTGTCCCCTTGCTGTCCCTCGCCTGCAGGGTCGGCCAGTGATCCACATCCGACCCCAAGTCGCGGCAGCCGGGTTTGGAATCCACTTCCCGCCTTTTCGACTTGCTCTCCTCGCTCGCCGTGGGCACCGCATCGTGTGCTTGCGGTGTCGTCCACAGTTGGCTCGCGATCGCCAGTGGCATCCCTGCACCGTTCCCGTTGATTCCCTGCGCCTTGATTTTGTCCGCTCTGGCCTGCCACATCTCCGGAATCTCCCCGTCGTTTGACACTTGAGCATTCGGCGTCGGCCACGCGCTCCCCGTCAGCGTCGGCTGCGGCGGGCCCGTCTCCTGATTCTGGTACTCGCCGACTTCGTGGGAGCGCACGGTGGGCCAAGCGGTGCGCGAGGATGAAGACTCGCTCGCGCCGATGGCTCGCGCCAACTGACTCCGCAGTGACGAAGAGAGGTTTTTCGATTCGGTAACCCAGATCTGATAGTCGCTCTCCGACAGGTCTAAAGTGTCCGGCGAGAACAAAGGGCGGTACGTTCTCGACGAACACCAGGGCGGGCTGACACTCGGCGACGATCCGCAGGAACTGAGGGATCGGTCCGCTGCCGTCGCCCCAGGCTCGCTCGTCTGCGAGTCCGAGTCCCTTGCCGGCGACGCTGAATGCGGGGCAAGGCAGTCCGGCACTGAGGCAATGAATCTTGCCGCGCCACGGTCTGCCATCGAAGGATTCGAGACAGTCCCAAACAAGAGCTTGCTCCAGAGACGCTTCCGCCATCCGCGCCACGAGCACGGCCGCGGCGTAGGAATCCCGCTCGACATGACAAACAGTGCGGTAGTAGATTCCGAGATGCTCGCAGCCGGCGCGGATTCCTTCTCCGAGCATCCCGACGCCGGCACAGAGTTCGATTCCATTCCAGGAACGTAAAGCCACACCTAGTTTTTCCTGAGCGGAATTGCTCGGTTATGCTTATGCCATTCGTGATGACATTTTTGGCAAAGCCAACGCACCTTCAAAGGCTTGTTGTAATCGTCGTGGTGAGCCTGAACGATGCTCCTACCATCCTTGAATTCACCGCTTCTGCCGCATTCTTCACAAGCTATATGCCGAGTTAGAACCCTTTGAGAAATGGCTACCTCAACTAAATCGTGAGCCTTCTGATCCGCCGAACTCCCCCCCCTGTAAAAATGGTTCTCGCGCCCACTTCGCTCTTTTGGTCGCAATTTGATTCGTCGGCTAAGAACCTTCCACATGGACTGCCGCGTGACTCCGAAGTAATCGGCGCAGGCTTGAACCGAGAGACCCGATTCGTACATCGTGACAGCAACATCAAATCGCGATTGTTTGGCTGCTCCTCTTGGCATAACAAAATCTTAACACGGCTTACAAACTTGTCAACCCAATTAAGCAATGCCGACACCGGACGTGAGGGACAAAATTCGTTGGGGATGTAGGTCCACATTTATTCTTTCTCGAACTTCACACCGACTTCCGATTCAAAAACTTCGCGTCCGCGATGTTTATGTTCACGACCCCGCACACGGCCGCGAGCGACAGGCCGTGCATCTCGCGGGCCTCGCCGATCGTCTTGCCGTGCCATATCGTGTCGAGCACCGCCTGACGCTGTTCGGCCGTCAGTGCCTTCGCTTCGGACTCGCATTGCTCTAACCAGTTCATCGTTTACTCCGTGCCGCCCTCTCCACCGATCTCTCGCTGCTCGTTCTGCTCGATCAACGCGCACTCGCCGCACCGCACCTTGCAGCGCCGGTCGAACCGCGCCGCGTCGTCCACCGTGACGTCGATCACCAGCGTGTGCCCGCAGTCCAGGTCCACGGCGTACTTGTTCTTGCGCGCCAGGGCGCGGAACTGCGTGACGGTCGAGTGCTTCATGGCGTCTCCGCCGGCATGTCGCCGATCCCGTGCGCGATCTGCAGCGGCGCGGGCCGCGACGATAGTCTCTTGCGGTCCACCGGCAGCCCGGTCACGACCTTCACCGGTTCTTTCACATGACTCACGTACCCGTGCGCGGCGTTGTGCGTGTCGCAAATTCCGACCAGCGGACGCGCCAAATCAGGACCAACTCCAGAACCCAGCAGGGCGTTGTAAGTTTCCTCGAACTGCTTCCGCTTCCAAGTGTCGAACGCCTCACCGCGCTCCGTGTCGCACAATTGGTCCCAGCCGCCCATCACTCGGATCGTGGCGTTGATGACCGGGTCGTCAAAGTCCACCGAGCGGTACTCGCCGACTTCGTGGACGGCCCGCTTCACCGAGGCCCAGGCCAGCACGGTGCGCGACTCTTTCGGCAGCACGCCGGACAATTCGCGTAACTCGAAAATCGTTGGCATGAACTTGCGCTCGCTCAGCGAGTTGCCAACCGCCCGTTCGATCGCTTCAATGGGCAAATCTCTGAGTCCGAGTTCGTAGGCGCGGATCGTGGTCGGGCTGATCTTCTGGCGAAACGCTTCGCCGAGGACGCCGACGGCTTCCACCAAGCGGCGCGACCGCTCAGCTACTTCGTTAGGCAGTTGGCTCAATGGGGTTGTCTCCGTAGATTCTCAGGTACTCCTGCATCGCCGCACGGTTGCCGCGCGGGTCGTCTGCCGGTGGTTTGTCTCCGTGCTTACCGTTGCGCCGCGACCACTCGGCGTCGTCATCGTCGAACCGGCCCTTGTTGAACCAAGTCGCCGGGTGCGGTGTGTACTCGCCCGCCTGCCCGGCCGGCGACTGCGCAAACTTGGCGACGCGACCGTGTAACCACTCGGCCGCACCATCTTCGCTTTCAAACCTCTTGCTCTCGACCAGCCCGGCGACCGTCTTCTCTATCGCCCGGATCGCATCCTGCTTTCCGACCTTGCGCGGGTAGGCGAGGTATATGTTCTCGCAGGCGTTGCTTAACCGCTGTTCTTCTTCCTTGGTTCTTCTTCTATGGTTCTTATTCTTCCTTATTATGGATTGATCACCCTGTGAACACGGTTGATCACCCTGTGAACACGGTTGATCATGGGGTGAGCAACTGGCGTCCGGTTGATCATCCTGTGAGCAACTGAGTTGGTTGCGTTTCCACACGTCGCAGATCGTGATCTCGTCGCGAGCGGGTCCATCTGGCGACGGCCTGTCTTCAATGGCGATGAGTCCAGTTCGGACCAGACTCTCCTTGCAGCGGCTGATCATTCCGACGCTGACGCCGGAGATGTTGGAAAGTTGGCGTGACGAGTAGTAGCACTCGCCGTCTTCGCCGCATATTTTCTTCAGAGTCGCATACAGCCAGAGGTCGTACACGGAGAGTCCCATGGTCCACAGCATGTTGGGGATCATGGTGAAATACTTTCGGTCGCGTGATCGGTCCTTGATCTTTGCCATGCGGCCTCCTGCCACTACGTCGTTAGTCCGTTCAACTCGAAAAAGAAAACGTGCTTCTGTTCGGCCTGTTCTGGAAGTTCCAATCCGACACTTCGCAGGTAGTCAATTTGCTGCGTCGTGAAAATCTTTCCCGCTCTCTTGGCCAGCAAACTACGGAATGATTCCAGGTCCATGTTCCCTTTCTGCCCGTTGCATCGGCGGCAGCACGGAACCAAGTTCGTTGTGTCTTGAGAACCACCGCAACTTTCGGGGATGACGTGATCAATGCAGAACGTCTTCCACGGATTAGTTTGAGTTCCGCAGTACCAACATCGGCCTCCAGTTTTGTCCCACATCAAGCACCTTAGACCCGACTTATTTAGTTTGTGGCGTCTCCGCGACTCAGTGTCGTGATGACGACAAATGCGTCGATTAGGATCGAACACGTCGTTTGCTTGGCCGTGACAAATGGGACACTCTATGTGCGTCAGTCGCCGCACCGGGTTTAGTGGCTCTCGTCGCATCAATTGACATCCGAGAAAAATCCGCACGTCGCCGCCGGCATTGAGAAGGTGCTACCCAAGCTCAAGACGCGCGGCGGCAACGGTGCGTTGGTTACGTTCAGGAATCGGAGAACTTGGGTAGCATGGTTCGTGATTATCCGCAGCCGCGAGGAAGTTGCAATATCTAGTCGCGGGTTCGCTCCAAGTAATCCGTGATGTCGCTGCCATCCTCATCGTCGTCGTCTGTCCGCTTCGCTGGAGGCTGTAGTTGTTGCAATTCCCACGCATGCACCGGCGCCGGCCGGTTCGCCGCCGCTACCTTGCGGGCCACCTCTTCGGTAGTCGGCGTCAGCCGGAACAGCGACGACGGACCGAAGAACTGCGTCACGGTTTTTCCGTCAGGAACCGGTACGTCGATGCGGCCGACCTTGCCGCCGAACATCGTCACTTCGGACACGAAGCCACCGAGGCGTACGTGCCCCATGAGTTCCAAAATGCACCATCCGGTAAATGGAGATTCGTCGCTCATCGCTTACCACCTTTCAGCTTCTTCAGTTCCTGAAGGCTCGCCAGCACTGCGTTGAGGTTTGCGTTGTGTTCCAGTGCGTCCAGATTTCGCATGTCGGTTTCAACTTCAAGTTCGTTGATAATGAAAGAAATCTGTTCTTTCAATGTCACGGGTCTTTCGAGAACGAATTTCATCGCCGCATCCTTTCAAAACGGTATCCCCGACTCGTCCGCCACCGCCTCCACCGGCCCGGTGGCTTCCTCGGCCGCCTCTTGCTGCGCCCGCTTCGCCTCGCTGATCGCTTTGCCGAGTTGCCCGCGGCTCATCGCCGCCGCTCCTTCAATCCCCAACCACTTCGCGTAGCGCAGCATCTTGACCGACGGCCCGTCGCCGCCGGTCGCCTTCTTGCGGTCGATCGCCTTCGACAACTCGACCGCCGACACGCCTTCCGGGATCTCGATGCCGAGTTGCTTGGCGTACCGAACTTGTTTCTCGCTCGGCGGACTGTCCGACTGCGAGTTCTGCCACCGGAGCAACCCCACAGCGTCGGGCTTCAACTCGGTCACCAACTCCTCGGCCAGCCACAGCGCCCGCTCCTTGTCCGGCAGCGGCTGCGTGTCCATCAGCATCCAGCGGTGCTCGTTCAGTGTTTCGATCGTCCACTGGTCCAACTGGTTCGTGACCAATCGCACTTGCTCGCGGTTCGGCAGCATCAGCCGCAACTCGGTATCGGAGACGTAGACCCAACTGAACCGGGCGGTGCGCGGGACCGCGCCGGCCGGCGGCGGGGCGAACAGGTCCACCCGCTTCGCCACGGTCTTTACCTGCTCCGCCTGCCGCTCGATGAACGTCCTCTGCTCCTCTTCCGCCTCTTCGAGCAGCTCGCCGTCGAGCTTCCGCTCCCGCAGCGGCAGGCCCCAGATGTCGGCGATGTTCACGGCCGCCGCGCCGATGCGCGACGACGCGTCCGTGACATCCAGTAGGATCAATTCGCTCTTGCCCATCGCGACCGACTGCGCGTAGTCGTAGGCACCGTCGGCGAGTCGGGTGCCGCGGCCGAGCATCTGCGCGAACAGCGTCTTTGACTTCGTGGGTCGGGCCAGCACGACCGCCTCGACCGACGGCACGTCCACACCCTCGGTCATGATCCCCACATTGACCAGCACGGCCCCGCGGGTCCGCTTGAACCACGCCAAGTTCGCCGCCCGCATCTCGCTCGACATCACGCCGGAGATATGCCTGGCCACGACGCCGCGCTCGCAAAAAAACTCCGCGAGGTCGATCGCGTGCTGCACGTTCACGGCGAAAACCAGCGTCTTGAGATCCTTGCAGTGCTTTGCGCAGCCGTCGAACACCGCCGCGTTGCGCTCGTGCGTCGCGACTTCGCGGGCCAAATCCTTCTCGTTGTAGTCGCCGGCGACCGTCCGCACCTTGTCGAGATTTACTCCGGTGAGCACGGTGAAGGCGCGGATCGGCACCAGCCAGCCGTCGCGGATGCAGTCCTGCAGCTTGTACTGGAACAGGATGGAGTCGAAGACGTTGTGCAGGCCCACGTCGTCGCCGCGGGCCGGCGTCGCCGTTAGCCCCAGATGCGGGATCGGAGGATGCGGCGTCTTGCGATTGTGATCGTCCAGCAGTCCGAAGTAGCGGTACACGCTGAGATAGCCCGGTGCCGTACCGTGGTGACACTCGTCCGTGGTGAGCCCGCCGAACCGGCTGCGGCCCAACCCGATCAGCCGGCGACCGCCGCGCGCCACCAGCGTCGGCACGCTCGCGACCACGATGTTGTGCATCGGCCGCGCGTGCTCCTCGGCGCGCTCGACCCCGATCCGCGCGTTGGGCATCGCGCGCTGGATGTGCGACACGAGTTGGTCGATCAATTCCTCGCGGTGCGCCATGAACAGCGAGTGCTCCGCGCCCATTGCTTGCGGGAGCATGCCAGAGAGCCAGCCCTTTCCCGCGCCGGTAGGGATAGCGATGATGCCGCGCGGCTTCACCGGGCCGGCGCAGGCGACGCGCACGGCTTCGAGGGCGGCGAGTTGATACGGGCGAGGGGCACTCACTTCCAATCCCCCATGTCTATCATGAACTGAGCCGCCGCCTCCGCCACGCACTGCACGTTGACTCGGAAGTCGCTCTTGTGCTGGCCCTCCAGTTCTTGCGACAGATGCTTCACGATCCGCGACACGCGCTCCGGCGACAGGTCCGCGACCGCGAACACCTTCGCCTTGCGAAGTTTCTTCGCGAGTCCGTTGATCGCCGCGGCGAGCGGCAGCGCCACGTCCTCGACGGAGGTCTTGGACTCGCGCGGAGCTTTCTTCTTGGCCTTGCGCTGGGTGTGCTCGTCTTCATCTTCGCCAGGCTCGCGCGTCATCTGCTTCTTCGTGAGCAACCGCTGCAATGCGGCGACCTGGCGGAGCGGCGGATAGCCCTTGCGGATCTCCGCGAACTCTTCCTTCGTGATGATCTCATCTGCCAGTGCGTCCTGCAGTTCGTGGCAGGCGTGCTTCGCCGCGTCGGCCGCCATTGTCGGGGAGATCTTGCCGTCCCGGGCCGCTGCGATCAGCTTCGCCGTTCCACCCTCTAAGGCAGATTCAACATTGCGAACTGTACCCCTACCGACTCCAGCTAATTTTCCGATCGTTTCGTCAGTTCTGCCTGTATTTGCAGTGTCGGGGGGGGGGGGGGGGGGGGGGGGGGGGG
>ERZ1292623.1692-Hain-H51-01um-R1-1692-length-20725-cov-5_pt1 | contig 20725 bp, 20 predicted proteins | sample MGYA00564398_ERZ1292623 | MGnify/ENA primary metagenome ERZ1292623 (study PRJEB36523, sample SAMEA6512633) | groundwater metagenome | collected 2019-01-07 | study: AquaDiva: Metagenomics assemblies of 32 groundwater samples | reverse complement strand
GCATATTGAAGTCCCTGAGAAGCCATACTTTATAGATGTTATTTATTAAAATTTCTCATTCCTAAACCCAAAGCCACTGCAAACGGTGCTCCAAGCTGCTTCAAGATTGGAGCAATTGCCTGCGGATACACAACGGTACCCTCAAAGGGCTCTGCTTTAACCACTGGTATCTGAAGCGCTTCAGAGGCTCTTGTTTCAATACCAAGTAAGTTCGCCCCTCCGCCAGCAATTATGACGCGCGCTAGCTCAACCGAGTGCGTTTTTTCGTAACTGTCCTTCACTCGCTTAGCTTCGTTAAGTATAACATCCAGATACGGAAGCATTAAAGTGGATACTTCATATTCTCCACCCTTTCCCATAAGACCCTTTTGTTTTTTAAGCTCTTCTGCTCTTTGAACGTTAATGCTCAAGCCCGTCGATACTGCCTGGGTTAAAGAACTGCCTGCAAAATCTGCCTGGGCAGAGTGTAAAAGAAAACCATTTTGAGCAATTGATATTGTTGTTGATCTTGCGCCGATATCAACGATTAGAGTGAGTGAGGCATCTTTTTGAGTGAGAACCCTTGCTAGCGCAACGGTTTCCAATTCAAGAGCTTTTAAATTCAAACCAGCCTGGCGAAAAATATTCTGATACTTATTTATCTGCAGTTTGGGAACTGCTATTAAAAGCACTCTTTGCTGTTTCACTCCTTGAGCGTCCTGTCCTCTCCCCACTCTTGACCAGTCTAGATGCACGTTTTGTATAGGTATAGGCACAAGTGATGCCGCCTGATATTCCATGGCCTGACTAGTCTCTTGATCCGGCATGTCTGGAAGTTCCACCAAGGAAGTGAATGCAGAGAATGCTGGCAGTGAAGCAATTACCTCCTTAGTCTCCGGCCGCACTGCGTTTATAAGCGTAACCAGAAGTTCTACCGTTTCGTGATCGATGGCCTCAAGAGAACTGGTCTGGATAGCCTCGTTTATCTTGTCCAAATGTCCTTTAACCTCCAGGGATCCGTAGTTTTTAAGTTGTACCCTGCCATTAACTAAAGCCAGTTCAACTAACTTGATGGATGCCGTTCCGATATCTATCCCTAAATAACTATTTTTCTTGGAAAGGGAAACAAAGGGGTTATTCATTGGCTTATACTCATAAAAATTGTATCACATAGATAGAATAGATAGATGCGTACTGTCGTAACAGAAATTTGGCGAAGATTACTTGAGATGCTTTTTCCTACCATATGTCTCAGTTGCAAGAGATATCTAGGCAAAGAAGGAATATCTAGGGTTATTTGCCAAGGCTGTTTTAGTAGAATTCACGTATTCAAATCAATGCTAGGAGAACATCCCGTTGCTGTTTGTTCTTATGAGAACCCTGCCGTCAAAGCACTGATCCACGGACTTAAGTTTAAGCGCTTCACCAATACCCTTCTCCATATCAGAGAATTAATTTCTCTTTCTCTGGAAAACAACCGCGCTGTATTCTCTAGAGAACACGATTTCATAACCTATATTCCCCTCCATCCCCAAAGAGAACGCGCTAGGGGCTTCAATCAAGCACGCTTAATAGCGGAAGTTCTCGCTGGGCTGCTAGAACTACCCGTGCATCCCACCCTACGCAGAATACGCAACACAAAAGAACAATCTTCTATCAAAGACCACGGGGAAAGATATAAGAATGTTGAGAATTGTTTTGCCCCCTTTCTTGGAACAGTTGCAATAAAAGACATGAATATCATCTTAGTAGATGACGTTTACACTTCAGGAACAACCGTGCTTGAGGCTCAAAACATTTTGAAACAGCTTGGCGCAAACAAGATTACTATTTTCGTTTTAGCAAAAGCAGGATAAGGCTGGCGCTAAGCAAACCGCCAAAGAGGCCAGCACCAAATAGGGCTTGCGTCTGCTTTTGAGAATTATCCCCACGAGCACTGCTTTTCAGGGTATTTAAATCTAGCTCTTCACCGGTTAGTTCCGAGAGTTTTTCTTTGAGAAAGTTTATTTGCTCTTGCTGCTCTTTTATTGCTTGTATGTTGTATATGGGTAGGTAGTTAAATCTCAGTTGTTTAAAACCGTTTTCATTTTCTGTAACAAGCTCGGGGAATAACTTTTCTACTTCTTGAGCCACTAAGCCATATTGAATTTCTTGGCCAAGGTTTAATTCTGGATATTCTTTGTACCTCCAGTTAAAGCTTACCGGATTCAATAGCGCATATTTATCTAATATTGAACCGAGCGGGGCTATGTTTTCTTTAAGGCGTTTATCTGATGAACACGTTCCCGTAAGTGTCGTGCCGTCAGCATCTTTCAGGCACCCTGTTGTACCCGTACCTACCCTAGCATCACCGACAACTTGGAGCGTGTCTACTGGTGCGGTTGTCGTCCCGACTCCTAAAGTTCCCGCCACACTGACGTTGCCCGAGAACCAGCCGTCTTTCCACCTTGTGCCGGATTGCCCTACGTCGTACGTTGAACCGGTGCCGGGCTGCAGGGTTTCGTCAAACGTAACTGCCATAGCTCTACCGTAAACCGAGATGAGGGTACGCGATACCACAAGTTGAGGTTTATCTGTGTTATATGTAAGTGCAATCTCAATTTTTACAGAATCATGGCCACCCGCGAAAACGTACTTCGTAAATTTAAGCCTATCTACAATTACATCACTATTTGTGAGAAGATCTGCTGACGTAAGGGGACTTTCAGCATCACGCTTAATATAGATTCCGGTACTTGATGCGATAATCCAAGTAGGATCTAGGGTATTGCTCGAGAATCTTAACTTAAGTGTACAGTAATTAACGGCGGCGGTGCAGCCACCGGCTTCATTACCTGTCTCATAAACCGAATCAATCAAACTCGCATCATTAACTAAACTCTGGATTGTATTCGTAACGAAACTGAGCTGCTGGGCTACTTCTGTGTTGCCTGCCTCCCTACTCCTAATGCGCAGTGTGTTAGTTAGAATGCCCACAAGCATACCAGCCGTGATAGACAAAACGGTGGCATAGATTAAAAATTCAATTAAAGTAAACCCCTTATTGTTTTTCATGCTTAAATCTTGTAGCTAAATTATACCAAACTTAGTTGCGCTTGAAAAAAAATACTTTCCCTAACTCAGCAACAAGGATATTTGTAATGCCGACTCCCAGTACTCCCCAAAGCCACATTGGAGAAAGTGGTACTGTTCCTAAAATGGCCATTAAGGGTGGCCAATATACAGCCAGACCCGTTAGAAAAAAGCCTATAAAGACACCCCAAACTAAATATATATTTGAAAATAGATTATACGTGAAAATGCTGCTACCTAGAGATTTTATCGAAAAGATTAAGAAGAGTGTGTATACGGAGAAGGAGGCAAAAATAAACGTCCTCACCGTTGCTGAATCAAAACCTTTATTTAACAAGAAAAGATACAGGAAAAGTAAAAGGGCACTGGTTAAGGTGCCTATTATCCAAACGAAGACTTTCATCTGCATATCCATTAATTCCCCTTGTTTGCGCCTAGGCTTTTGCCCTAAATAATTACCTCCCCCTTCAAAAGCCAGGCCAACGGCAGGAAAACTATCTGAGAAAAAATTGACCCAAAGAATTTGTAGCGCATTGAGAGGAAGAGCTACTCCTGCAATTAAGGATCCTCCTATAAGAATCAGTTCACTCAAAACAGAGGAGAGTAAATAAACGATTACTTTTTTGATATTACTCAATATTCTTCTTCCTTCTCTAATGGCCTCCACAATAGTCTCGAAATTGTCATCCAGAATAATAAGGTCAGCTGCCCCCTTAGCTACGTCCGTCCCCGAACCAACTGCTATTCCCACATCCGCTCCCTTAAGAGCAGGGGCATCGTTGACCCCATCCCCCGTTACTGCCACTACTTCGTCTAATTCTTGATACAATCGCACCAGACGCAATTTATCCTTGGGGTCCACCCTGGCGAAGATAACTACATTCTGGATCCTCTCCTTTAAGGCCTCGTCTGAGCATTCTTCTATCTCTCTTCCCGCCATCACAGTTTGATCATTTACCCTAAAGCCAAGTTCTTTGGCCACAGCCACAGCCGTTCCTTTGTGATCTCCAGTTACAATTTTCGTTTTGATCCCCGCATCAGATATCTCTTCTATGGCTCTAGACACACCTTTTCTCACTGGGTCTCTAAAGGCGAGTAGGGCAACAAATTTGTCATCAACTGCAAGCCCGAGGACTCTATTGCCTCCGTAGGCCAGTTTATCTATCTGATTAGTTAGGTCTTGCTTTCGTTCCTTGCTGACGTCTGTATTCTCTAGGAGCACATCCGGAGCCCCCAGATATATCCACCTACTTCTTGTGCCAATCTTGGCGTGTACCCCCGCATACTTATCCCTTGAGTTAAAAGATTTATTCTCTAAGACCGTATTGCGCTTAAAGACATCGTGCAAAAGTACCCTATGTTCTATTGCAGCCTTAACAATGGCAACGTCCAGTGGTCTTCCGGATATGTGCCAATCTTCCGGTTTGCCCGCAGGATTGCCCACAATCACGTCTGTGTTAAGGAGGGCCAACTCAAGCACCAGCTCTTTTGGCTTTTCACTAATGATCTCGGCTAACTCCATACGCGCTTCGGTTAAAGTCCCCGTCTTATCCGTCAAGATGAGAGTTGTTCCTCCAAGAACTTCCGCCGCCAGCAGCTTTTTAACCACTCCCTTGCGCCGGGCTAAACGCTCTACTCCAACGGCTAGGATAACAGTCAACGCTATGGGTAGACCCTCCGGCACGGCTGCTACTGCTACGGCAATGGAAGTTAAGAACATGTCTAGGAGTCCAAGGCCTCTGTTCATGCCCAGAACAAAAATCATGCCGGCCATGGCCATCAGAAGCAGGCCCATTCGAAGAGCAAACTTAGAGGTCTCTTTTTGCAAAGGAGTCTCTTCTCTCTCTTCGCCTTCTACTAGGGAAGCAATTTTACCAAGCTCAGTATCTAAACCGGTGGCCACCACCACAGCCGTACCTTTACCATCGACGACCAATGTTCCTCCAAAAACCATACAGCTTCTTTCTGCCAGTTCACTCTCAAGTGGTACTGGAGCTGCCTGCTTTTCAACCGCGAGGGATTCTCCAGTCAGGATTGCTTCATCCACCGATAGCTCGTTAATCCTCACTATGCGTGCATCCGCCGCCACTCTTACCCCAGGGAAAAGTTTGAGTATATCTCCGGGAACCACTTCCTCGGCTCCGATCTCTACATCCCGTTCATCCCTAATGACCCTTGTGCGCTCCTTGATGTATGTGCTGAGTTTTGCAATAGCTGTTTCCGCCTTATCTTCTTGATAGAAACCTAGAATCGTATTAATTATCACTGCTATTGCGATAAAAGCCGTATCTTTGTAATCTCCTAAAAATGCGGTTACCAAGGCGGCGAAAATCAAGATTAAAATGAGGGAACTTTTAAACTGACTGGCTAATATTTTTAGTTTGCCAGTACGCCAAGAACGCTCAATTATGTTCTGACCAAGTTTTAACCTTTCCCCTGCCTCTTCGATACTGAGTCCCTGCTCTGAGGTTTCGAGATTCGCTATTGCCTCATTTGAAGACATAGCCCAATATTCTTTCGTTTCAAATACAACCGCCATTTTTATTGGTATTCGTTATCGAAGTAAATTTTGAAATAGTGTCTGAAATATTTTACACTTACTTTAACCACGCCCTTTTCTCTTAACCTACGTGGCGAACTCTCGACCCAGACTTTTCTTGTGTACAAGACCTTTCCTGCCCGGCGAGCCAAAAGAATCGCTATGGCGGTGTCATCCCCAAAAAACTTTATAGGCGGGAGGCCTCCTATTTTATCAATAGCGCTTCTGTAAGCGGCAAAATTTCCACCCAATATTACACCCCCTCGCTTTCCAGTTACGAAAGACATCAGCTTCGGAACTAAAGGGAACACCCTCCACATCATAAAATCTGGCAAAAACTTACCGTATTTGTACGGACCGGAAACGGCTACCACTCCCTTTCTAAATATAGCCTTTTTAATATTCCCTAACCACTCGGGGGGGGCGATGCAATCCGCATCAATGAAAGCAATTATTTCTCCCCTACTGACACTTACGCCTTTTTGCCGAGCAAGATTAGTACCCATCTTCTTTTCAAAAACTACTTTGTCTGCGCCAGCCCGCCTAGCCACTTCGGCAGTGCGGTCATCCGAATTATTGTTCACCACAATTATTTCAAAGCTATCCTTTTCTACCCTCTGTTTCCTGAGAGTTTTTATAACCTTGCCAACTGACTTTTCTTCGTTCAAAGCGGGAACAACTACGGAAAAATTCATATAATACGTTAATTATAACTTAGTTTCTGGCTAAGATTACCCCAGGTCCATTCCGGGGGCAATTATTCAAAAGAGCGAACTGTAGCCTGACTTATGTGATCAATGGTGATATTTGCTGCTAAATTTTTGAATATTATGTTCAACCAATTCGCGCACTAGATCTTCAAACTTAATCTCCGGCATCCAGTTGAGCTTCTCTTTAGCCTTGGAGTAATCTCCACGGAGGGAACCAGCCTCAGAGGGCCTAAAATACTTGGGGTTCACTTCTATAATTATCTCACCGGTATTTTTATTAATACCTTTTTCGTCGATTCCCTTCCCCTGCCATTCAACATCCACTTCGATATGGCGAAAGACCGCTTCGCATAGATCTTTCACTGAATGCTGTTCTCCTGTGGCTATAACAAAAACATCAGGCTCACTGTGTTGTAAAATTGCATGGGCCGCCCTTACATAGTCTTTGGCGTGCCCCCAGTCCCGCACTGCGTCCAGGTTGCCTAGCGCCATTCTACCGTCCTCAATGACAAAGCTCTCGGTGCCAGCCGGTTTAGGCGCAGTTTTAATGCCTAATTTCGTGCACGCCGCTGCATACGCAACCTTCTGCGGCAAGAAGCTAAGTGGTCGTCGCGGAGATTCGTGATTGAAAAAAATACCGCAGGAGATAAACATTCCTGACTGCCTAAGCCTCTCGGCCGCCTCATGAGCAGCGATTTTGGCTTCTGCGTACGGACTGGTTGCCATAAAGAGCGTTTTCTCTGTCTGGGGATTATCTACGCTAGTATCGAACATGGAGGCTGCTGATGGCTGAAAAAATTTGGCCTTCTTGGAAAAATCTTTTACTTTATGCATCAACTCAATAGCCCCCTCGCCCGTAACTTTGGCGTACAACCCTGGTATCTCAAATGATTCCGCTGGTGACGTTAGGGCGGCAAAGTGATAAACCTCATCTGGCCTAGCGACCGCCAGGGCTTCATCGAACATACTGGGTTCTAATAAATCGGCGACTAATAGCTCTACCTTATTTTCAATGAGACTAATGTTCGATCTATCTATTCCCTTCTCGAGGGTACCGAATACTTGATAACCCTTCTCGAGGAGGAATTCGGCCATGTAACTTCCGTCCTGGCCTGTAATGCCAGTTATAAGTGCTCTTTTCATAGTTGGAGTACTATTACGCCCAAAATACCATGTGAGCTACAATGAGGAAAGCTTTGCTCTGGGTATTTAATTACTTTCGACTATCCTCCTGAGGGTGGAACAAACTCGCTCAATCTCTTTTTTCCCATAAATACCAGAGGACGGTAAATAAAATCCGTCTTTGCAAAGTTTCTCCGATACGACAAACTTTTGTCCCCTATAGTTTTTGTAGTAGATGGGCTGTAGGTGAATGGGAATGAAGAACGATCTGGTCTCAACGCCTTGTTCAGCTAACGCCTGGACTATATTAAAGGTACTCATGCCAGCTTTTTCTGGATCTACTACAACTCCGAACATCCAATACGCGTTTTTATAACCCCTAGGCTCTGCTGGAAAATTAAGATATTTGGCTTTCCTAAGTAGCTGGCGGTAATAGGCCGCGTTTACTCTCCTCTTTTTTAGTAACTCCCCAAAGCGAAGAGTCTGGGCGAAACCTAGGGCCGCATCGAGGTTAGACATTCCAGATCCATACCCCTGGTACTCATGCCAAAAATGTATCTTTTCGCCAAAACCATTGCTCCGATACTGAATAACATTACGGGCAATTTGAGCGTTGTTGGTCGTTATTATACCGCCTTCCCCCGTAGTTATCATTTTATTTGCATAGAAAGAGAAAGCCGCTACGTCCCCCAAATTACCAGCCTTTTTACCTTTATATTCGGCGCCATGAGCCTCCGCCGCATCTTCCACTACCCATAGATCGTACTTCTTGGCCAGATTCTTAATAGATTGCATATCGCAGGTCAGTCCGTAAATATGAACCGCTAATATCGCCCTGGTTTTCTTGGTAATTTTTGCCTCAATTTTGCCTGGATCAATATTCCAAGTAATGGGATCTGCGTCAACCAGAACCGGTTTTGCGCCCGTAAAAGCCACCGCATTGGCCGTAGCTATCATAGTGAAAGTCGGCATTATTACTTCATCTCCTTTCCTTACGCCTAAAGCCAGTAGGGCTAGGTGGACAGCCGAGGAACCGCTATTAGTAGATAGGGCATACTTTGTTCCAGAGACCTCCTTCGCGAAAATTTCTTCAAATTTTTTTACATAAGGACCATTTCTAGATACCCAACCCGATTTAATCGCCAATGTTACACTTTCAATCTCATTTTTTGTTATATCAGGAGCACTAACGTAAATAGGGTTTTTACCGGTAACTTTTAGTTTCCCTTTTGAAATAATAGGGATAATTCTTTTGAGAGTTGCGGGATCAACCTTTTCGGGTTGAGTGATTTTGCTTTTCATAAAATCTTAGTTTTATTGCTTCCTTGAGATAACTTACTGCCATTCTTAAAAGCTTTGATTTGCTCTCTCCGTAAGAACGCTCCTTGTAGTATACGGGAGTTTCGCAAATCTTATAACCTGCCACCTTGGCTTTGTAGACAAGCCTCAAATGGTAATCACCATAACCGTAATAAATCTTTTTAAGATTAAGTTTTTCGAGGTCTTTTTTTCTAATCGCATAATAACCGCTAGCGTTGTCCGTAGTAGGAAAAGCGAAGATTGTTCTCAAAGCAAGATTAAATGACTTAGTGGCAAAATATCTAAACTTGTTGTCCATGCCGCCACCCTTGATAAACCGCGAAGCCACGACTAAATCACAGCGATCCAACTTTTTAACAAGGTCCAGTAAAATCTCTGGGTCATGATTGAAATCCGCATCCATACCAACCACCACTTCGCCTGATGCATCGGCCATACCCTTGCCAATGGCAGTCCCTAAACCCCTTTCATTTTTCCTTACAATTAGTTTCAAGAAGGGTGGTTTGAATTTTTTAGCGACCTCCTCGGCTGTATCATCTGGGCTATCGTCATCAACCACAACAACCTCATAGGTATAATCTTTATTTTTTCTATCCTGTTCTTGTAGGGTCTCTAGAAGCAACAAGATGTTTTCCCGCTCATTGTAGGTCGGAATGACTATGGATACTTTTTTATTCATTAGTTTTTCTTGCCCTGATTATAATGGATGACCCCCAGGGAAGACTAACGAAGCATAATAACTTGGCTTCTAAGCTTAGTAGGGCTATAAGAATGTTGTTAATAATACGATTAACTTCATTTATTTCAGACTCTGATCTGCGATCAAAAATCCTGTCCCAAATTCTTACCAGAGCGACGAGTGGAAAAATCAGGAAATACGCATAAGAAGCCCTCTCTATGATAAAACCTGCCTTTTTGATGCGTGAGGTGAGAACTTTTTTCGTATATCTTTCCCTAGCCTCAACAAATTTATCATGGGGGCCCCTAAGGAACTCGAAGGCACAATCGTGGACTATGAGCCAACCGCCAGGCCTCATAATTCTATATGCTTCTTTGAGTGCTTCTATATCGTTAACGTCTTTGTGGTACAGGACATCTATAAAAGTAACCACGTTGCAGTTTGAATCTGGTATGGGTAACTTTTCTGCGTATCCAAACTTAATAGAAACACCCTTCTTCCTGGCTTCACCTAGGGCATATTTGTTCTTTTCTATACCCGTAACGTTTCCGTATTGTTCAAGGTATTTAGTGGTCCCTCCAGTTCCGCACCCTACATCTACGATCTTAAAATCCTTGCCCTTCGGGAAGAGGGCGGAGATGAATCTCCTTTTGGAGACAAACCACCAATGGGTCTCCTCGAATTTGGCCATTTTTACGTACTCGTATTTGTTCATATTATTTCATTACTCTCTCCTGAGAAAAGATCAGCGGAAAAAAAGTGCCCCAACATGCTCAGCACCAGGCTCATGGTTACGCCTAAAAGGATAAGCAATTCTTATAAACTATTCAACAACCAATACTTTTGCAGTAATATAGGGGGCCAAGTGGTCATGCATTGTCCACTGGCCAACTTTGTCGAAGGTAAAATTCCACTCTTCTCCAGAGAGAATTGGTTTTTTGGGATCAAGCTCCGGGTATATCCCATGACTTGGATGAAGATCACTAGCTGGCCACCTGGCCACTTCTGATTTATTCAAAAAAATTACCGTAGTTCCTTGTTGGATTTTAACTTCTGAAGGTGTGTATTCATCTTGGTGCATCTCCACGACAACACTGCCGGCCTGCAGCGGCAAGTTGGCATCCAAGGAAATGTCTGCCCTCTTGCTTAAGAACGTAAAAAAAAGAACGGATCCAACTAGGATCACAAAACCGATTAAAGTAAGCAATGTTTTGCCGGAGATTATTCTCAAATCTTCTTTTCTTTCCTTATTTTTAGGGCAAGGTAGACAATCAGACCGCCAACAAAAAAACTGAGCAATTGACTCAAAGGCCAGCTGTTGGAACTGTCACCCGCATTGACAATTTGTTCAAACTCGACTTCCGCAAGCTCTTCTTCCCCTCTTCGAAAATAGAATGAGAAGGTGTATGTACCGCTATTGAGTGCAATACTCAACTTAGCAGCTCCATCTAGCATTTCATCATGGGACATTGATCCCGCGAACTGAACTTGCTTTGAATCCTTTGTTTCCACTCTTAAAAACATGGAGTCAAAGGTGACGGCTTCCCCTGACTCTTTGTCTAAGAGCCTAAATGTATACGGCGTTACCTCTCCCGAGATAACTTCTAGCGAATCGTATTCGAACTCGACTGTGTAATCGCCCACTTCCTTCTCAAAACTCTGGCCTAAACCATGGGCTTGGGCCCCTCGGTGAATTAAGGGCGCAAGTAAGAAGATAAATACGATTAAACTAAACTTTTTCATACTAGATACAGATTGGAGCTATATAAGTAGCCGAACTTTCTTTTGGCACAAGACAAGCAGACACAGCTGTTCCCTCCACTCCCAACTCCTCAATTAGAACCGGTGAACGTAAGGTAATGCCTACGATTTCCCCGTTCTCTTGTCTTTGCATTTTGGTGCACTCCATTATGGGTGGGTTATCCTTAAAGGTCCTCTCTCTACATCCACTCTCGCCTACCTTACCCAAGAACTCTTCGTTGAAGATTTCCTCTGAAAGCGTAATCGCCATCTGGTAGTTCAACTCAGGTTTTTCCTCTATCCGCCAAACTCTCATGTATAGAGGAACGCGTTCTTTTTTACTGAAAACATATAGCACACTTAAGGGTTTATTGTCCTCAGCCAACCAAGTTCCCCTGAATTCTTCTGCATTATCTTTATTTACAGTGGACACCAAATTAAGTTCTTCTGGAACATAGCTTTCCTTGAGTGAAACTTTCAAAAATTCTGAAAGTTTTTCTGCCTCATTCTGTGCAAGAGTGGTATTGTAGAGTATTCCCGAGGCAATGTAGCTATTCTCCCCTTTTTCAAACCAACTAGCATTGCGCCCTAAAAGAAAGGCGCCAATCGCTAAAACCACCAAGCTAATTACAAAAATTAAGATTTTTTCTCTACCTATATCAATCCTCATTTTGCATAGAAAGTGATTTGTTCTTTTTCTCCAGAAGCATTCAATACGATTTCTGTGTCGCCGTACAAATTATAATATCTATCGTTATTAGTATCTTTATATAACGTTGCAAAAAGTATTGTGCCTGGATCCATCCTAACCTCTGGGTCACTTGAAGTAAACAAATCGAAATTTTCGTAAGTGTCTGGATTTAGTAGGTTAGAATAGGCTAATTGGCTATTGGGGTTTGGAATACTGGCAACACGATCATCTGATAACTGTATGATGAGAAAGGCTTTTTCTCTAACTACTACTTTGTCTATATGGATTGTGTTCATAACTACTTGATTCTGAATTAAAATGGTTTTCTCAACATCCTGATCCAAAACTTCCTCGGGCCCAGAATCTGGAATATATTGCTGGACAATAAAGTAAATTCCTGCCGCAAACGCTACAGTTGCAATTAAAACGAGATAAAACCACCACCTGCGAAAGATATTTTTCCTCTTATGAAGTATTGGCTGTACAGGTTGGGTTGTCTTTATATCGAAACTCACTGCGGGTGGTTGGGTATCCTGATTGAATTTTCCGATAAGAGCTTGTTCTATTGCGTCCGTCTGCCAACCGGCTTGTAGTAGAGCTTTACGGATCTGGTCGTCGGTAAACCCCGCCTCGCGAGATTTCCTTATATAATCTCCAATGATCATTTTGACATAATACTTAATTTGATTGTTGATTATCTACATTCATTTATATCATAACAGATTTTACCCATGATACATGTTAATCGTGTGTATTTACATTAAAAAGATGACTGTTCTGTGTCGAAAAAGTAGAATTCATTGGGAACATCGCCATCTAAACATTTCTTCTTTCTTATTTCATCAAAATGTCCACAGTACTCCTTAAGCGCCTGCGAACCTTCGTGAAAGCTATACCGAGAATAGAAAAGTAGATCGTGATAACAGTATTCTGATTTTCCAAATTTTTCCGCAAGTTCACACAGCGCAACGGCTTGCTCGGTATATTTGGGATCTACCTGAACAAACCTACTGGATGCATTTGCGTAACATTGAGCTTGTCTAGTATCGGGTAATGCCATGCAATAATCAGAAACAGCCTCCACTCCAGAATTCTCACCACGTTCCAATAATTCTAGAGAAATCAAGCCAAATCCAGTTCCGTAACACCACGTCTGTCCCCAATGATCACCCGTAAATGAACAAAAGTTTACTAGGCCCTCTGGGGTTTTTATTTCGCTAAAGAACAATGGCCAGGCCTCTGTCCTGCACGCAAAGAATTCGGTCCCCGAGTATTGCCCGCAATATTCCTCTAATTCCTCCTTCTCTGGCTTTATATCAGCGACAAGAGCAAAGTCCTCCGGCTCAAGGCCTTGAAAAACGAGCATAAATATTCCCTGAACGCATGTCTGGTAATAGTTTCTTCCGTCATCTTTGATGGCTATTTCTCTGCAAAGCTCCAGGGATTTATCGACATCACCTCCCGTTACGTACATACCGACGTGACCCCCACCGTGATAACACATAGACCGCTCCACCTCCGTAGGGTTCCAGCCTTCTCTTGGTTCACAAACATTTTTGAGATCAGGAAGGGCTTGCGCAATCTGCTTTTCAGAAAGCGTTTCTGATTGGAATCTTTCCATTATGGCTCCGTGCGGACAACCATTATTACACATGGTAACGGGACATCTACTAACCACTTCCATCCATTTACTTGGGTCTTTTTTGGTCTCAACATCAGAGATTGCGTGGGCGACTACATGACAGAAAAGATATTCTCTGCTTTCCTCTTGAATAAGTTTCACTACATCGAATGTCTCCTCCATGCTTAAATATTTCATCAGTTTAGGCACTTCGCGATCGTAACAACCGGGTGCGTATGGTTCTTTAGAGCAGGTCTCTAGAATTTCCGATGCGTAAACTTGCAAATCTTTCTTGCCAGCCAACCGACTCAAAATATTTCCTTGAGATATCAATACGAAACCCGTAATTAGTCCCACTCCCACAATTAAAATAATCTTGTGGTTTTTGTTAAGTTTTAGTAATTTCCTTACAAACATGTATTTTACGTAGTAAATTCACATAGGTGTCTATATTCTTGGTCAGCCAAAGCGCATACCTCATCGGCTTTCTCCTCCAAATAAAGGGTTCTCAACCTTGGTAGAAAATAATCAAAACAAGCTCCTCTCTGTCTTTCGCTCATCAAATCATTCTTGCAAAAACTAAGAGCATCTTTAAATTCTTCTCCGCGCAAACCCCAGTTGATAAGCCCCAGAACCGCACCGGAAATACAACTATCATTATTCTTGCCAGTGAACAGATTGCAATTCTCAATCATATCGCTCCCATCCGAGAATTCTGATCTATGAACTCTTATATATTCTGAGCCTAGAGTGAAAGCTGAGACCTCTTCGCCTATAGGATCATCGATTGAGTTCACGAATGCTGCCGCTTTATCAAAATCGTAATCGAGGGCGCCTTCTTGCTTCATAACCCAGGCTATACCAACTTCGATAAAGCATGGTCCTTTGTATAGTTCCGGTTGTTTTCTACAAATCCAAGTGGGATCAGAAGCATTCATTTCTAGCCCGTACTGATTGCCGGTGTAAGCCAGGCCTAGGGCATTAAAAATTCCAGTAGCGCACATTCTCCTTTTTCCCTCCTCAACGCCTTCAGTAATTTGCTCGCAGATGGCAAACGCCGGTTCAAGCATTTTCTCCTCATCTCCCCAAAGGTTGGGGGAATGCGAGTCAAACATTGAATGCCCCATACCATGGTAACAGGCATACGTAGCATTCGAATTTTTTACTACTGATTTAAGCGAATCATCTGCGCCCTCACAAAATTCCTTGGCTTGCTCGTAGTCTCCTGTTGAAAAAAGCATAGCCTGAATAAAGCCGTGATAATAGCCGTAACCGCAGTAAGATGTATCTCCTTCATATTTTAGCTGTTCACCCTTGACGAATTTCTCATAAGCAACAATTCCAATTATGTGAGTTACGTCGTGACAACCACTGGCAAAAGTAGGCTCCGTGCTAAAAAGATACGTCAGATGATCAAAGGCTTCGTTGACTCCATCGTTTTCAATGATTTTTTTCATTTCAAAATACCAACATACTTGCCTGTCGCCGTAGGAAAGTTCTGATATTTTTGAGCACGCATCGTTTTTCTTTATGGGGTCTCTATCTATTACGATTATTTCCCCTCCCATTGACGGATTTAAATGATCGTGGTAATCCCACTCACCTACCTTCTCAAAAACAAAACTCCATGAGTCTCCGGGGCCTATCTGAGAACTAGCATTGAATTCTGAGTAAAGTAGGTTGAGGGGGTGGATATTAGTAGCTGGCCAAAAATTCTGTGCGCTCAAGTTTTTAAAGGTGACTTCAGTACCCTTGAATATAACCACTCTACCTGGATTAAATTTTTCTCCATCGTACTCAATGATTGGTTCACTTTGCACCCGTAAATAGAGGAGTAGATGTTTGTAATCTATGAAGTAGCCTCCTATCAACAATGCTAACCCCAAAACACCTAAAAGTGATAGGCCTATATGGTTACGGATTGCGAGTGAGATTTTCTTATAGAGTTCTTTCATTAGAGCAGAACTATTATAGTACCTTGGCGTGTGGGGAAGAGGTGGTCGTGATATTCCCAACTTCCTATCTTAGTGAAACGAAAACTCCAAGACTTGTTCGGTTCGATCGGTATCTTGGAATCAAAGGCGGGGTAGATATCATGGAGAGGATGTAGATTTGAAGCAGGCCAAAAGTCTTTGCTTGTCACCGTGAAAAACTTCACCATGTCAAATCTTTTGATCGTTATTGAAGCGGGTTCAAATCCGTTTTCAGTCAGAATAATCTCATGGGTTTGGGCGGGATAAATGTATCGAAAGTAGAAAAATGCAACAGCAACCAGGGTCATCCCTACTACAATAGTCGCCACAATTAATCCTTGTTTAATCCTTTTGTCCATAGCATCTGCTTTGGAGTTCTGTTGGGAGTAGGCGGCAAAGTTCATCGTATTCAGGCGAATCTGGATGGAAAACGAATCCTGCAGCATCGGCAAGCACTTCAAGGCATTTTGTTTTCTCTTCCGCATCCAGTCCCTCACAAAAAGAAACGGCCATATTAACATTCCTCGAGTCAATCTCAATTAACCTGGTCGCGAACTGCCCAATGCATTTGTTCTTATATATTCCCGGTAAGGCACTGCAATATTTTTTAATCGAACTCTGATTAAAGTCCACCTGAATTGGATAAATATAAAAAATATCCGCCAGACAGGTTTCTTTGCCCTCCCCCGAAAGACGAGAGCAGAAATTAAGGGCCCCGCCGGGCAACATTATCTCTTCAATAAACAACGGCCAGGATTCGGTCCAGCACGAAACCCTCTTTTCTCCGCTGTAGTTTGCGCAAAAATCAACTACACTTTCCTTAGTCTGTTCCTTGCCTTGTATAAGAGTAATGTCCTCTGCGCCCACGGGCTGAAATATCTGCATAAATGCGCCATCGTAACACAGGGGTCTAAAATCTCTCCCATCAGGCTTCTCGCTTGTTTCGTCGCAGATTGATACTGCTTTATTTATGTCGGCGCCCGTTACGTATATGAGCAGATGCCCCAAGGCGTGATAGCAACTACCCTGCTCCACATTAGTCGGTCTATACCCTTCTCTTCCTTCGCACATGATCTCCAACTCTTTTTTTGCCTCCTCGAGTTCTTCACCCGAGAGAATTTCAGACCGATATTTTTCCTGAAAAGCACCATGCACGCAGCCGTTTGAGCAGACACCACTCGGACAACGCCCAATAACATTTTTCCAAGCCTCAGGGTTTTTCTTAGTTTCTATATTCGCCAGGATGTGTCCCAGAACGTGGCAATACGGAAAAGACGTGTCCTTCTCTTGCACTATGGTGGTAACTCTAAAGGCATCTTCCATGCTTATTCTCCCCATTAACTTTGGGATTTCTTGGTCGTAGCATTCCTGTTTTTTAGTAGCATTTTTGCACTTCTCAATTACGTTGTCGGCGTAAGCTTCAAGCGACATATTCCCCGTGGTTGCAAAGAAAGCCAAGAGAAGCATTGCCCCCACCACAAAGGCAATGATGAAGTATTTATTTATGTATTTCACCATTATGGATTGAATTCGCTTAGTCGTTTCTTCACTAAGTCGGAACAAAATTCCCTATATTCTACATCCAATGCCTTACAAATCGCATAAGCCTTGTCCTTAGAATACCATTGAGGCAGATAATTAAAAATATATGACAGACAGCCCTCTCTCTCCTCCTCACTGAGATTAGAGTAGATACACGTGTTAATGGCTCCAATATAGCCCTTTCCGGGTTCTCCATGCTCGAGAGAAGCGAATGCATGCCCTTGGATACAAGACTCTATTAGTCTGGGTTGAAGCTGCCGGCAAAGACTAATGCCTTCCCCACCTGCACCTCTAATGCTCATCATTCCAAAGGGGATGGCTAAATTCAGCATAGCGTGACGCGCATAATCGTCTTCGGGTATCTCTTCAATAAATTTCGCTGCTTTGAGCAGATTGTTATCCGCAACATTCACAAGTACCACATTTAAACTCAGATAACACGGATCTTGATACTGCTTTTCCTGTATCCTGCAAAGCCACAAAGGATCTTCTTTGTTTATTTCTAACTCGTATTCATTAGCCACATAAAAGAAGGCCATACCGTTAAACACACCAGTGGCACAACGGGACAGTTCAGCCTCATTATGTGAAACTTTCTCGCAAAGGTTTATGCCCCTTTGGGCAATACCTATGGGATTCCCCCAAAGTTCCGGCAGATCGTGGACATTGACCCACCCATGCCCAATACCATGAAAACATTGAAGAGTCGCATCTGGACTTTGATCGGCAATTTGCGCGTCCACGTAGTCGCAGAAATCTCTTATTCGGGAAATGTCCGATTCGCTCCTGGCCATCTGTTCCATTAGCCCGTGATAAAAGCCGTAAGAGCAAAAGGCAGTTTTGGGATTCACCTTGACCTCCTTTCCAGCGACGAATGCCTCATATGCTTTTTTGCCAAGTAAATGACCAAAAGTATGACATACGTCGATGAACTCCGGGTCTGATTCATAAATAACTTCCACTAAATCTAGACTTTTGTCTAGACCATTCCGGTCGAATGTTTCTGTCAGTAGGTCTTGCCAACACAATTGCTTATTTTCAGATTGGGAACACTTTACAATTTTTTCGTTCTGGGGACTATCCATCCGAGAAATTACTAACCCTATTATCGTCAGTGAGGTTAGGCATAATGCTATTACCACCCTGGAATTAAAATTCATCTTGTACACTTTTTAACGACCCTCTTACTGAGCACAGTGCAAGCCTTGAAAACGCCTCCTTCATACTCAGGTAATTTATTATTTACAATATGTTCTGAAATTTTCTGGGATTTTACTACACAACTTGGCAGTCTCATTTTGGTCGTTTCTGGAGTAATAAACAATTATTTCTGATAGATGCTTAAAACACTCGCTTTGATGCTCGGATTTTTCAATCTTCGCACAGAAACCAACGGAAGCATCTACATTATTCTCACCACCCCAATAGAGGGAGTTAACCGCATGTCTTATGCAAGCCTTAATGCCTTCTTCTTTCTCTGCAAGGAGACACCAATCATATACCTGTTTGGAATTTTCCTTGGAAAAGTTATCTATCTGTCGAATATCCCTGCTTTTGACTAGGGTGACGAACTCTTTTCCAAAACCCCCATAGCAGGCATCCTCTTCTTTCGTATTGGTGGCCGGCAATGTTTCACAGAGACGAAAGGCGGATTCAAAATCTTCCGCTTTTAGGTTACCTGAATCCCCGCCTACTTGCTCCCATAAATGGGGCGTTAAGTAAAGTAAACAGTGATACCTGGTCGCGGAGGGCATAAATGATGCAGTACATGGATAAAGGGGGTTGCTTAATCCCGGTAAATATTTTTCTCTTGACGCCGCCCAGGCTTCAGGATTGTGTTGACCCCCACCTACTATTTCCATAATGGCTCCCCCTATGCACTCTGCGGATTCCATGCCCTGCTGCTTAACGGGCTTGCTCTTCTCGCACAAAACCGCTGTCTTCTCTAAATCGTAGTTAGTGTATACCAGAACTCCATGCCCTAATCCATGGTAGCACATACCGTATGCCCCCGATCCTCCCGGAGCTTTCTGACAAGCCTCAAATATATCTCCAAGGGCGTTTTCTCCGTTTTTCAAAAAATGGCCTACCACGATAGAGTGCGAACAGGCGTTTCTGAAATCTTTTGTACACACCGTTATGCCATCCACCCCCTCATCTTTATACAGAACATCTCCCACTGTATGGCCTAGAAGATGCGTATCCGTATTCGGAGGAAGTTCTGCCCGCCCCAATACCTCGAAAGCATATTCTGCGCCCTTGGCTTCTGCTATGTTGGTAAAGATTTTATTGAGCTCCTTGAAACGTAAATCTTTGCCGTTAATCTCCTCCAATTCTGGATAAGGGTTTGAAATTAGCTTGATATAGCTGAAGCCGCCTAGGGTTAATAGGCCTACAGCCAGGATGAAGATCATGGTGACCTTGTGACTATATAAACTGAATTCTGTTTTCATACTCTTTTTATATTAACAATCTATTTGTATAATACACTGTTATATGATACCATCTCACGATACATAAAAGATACTGTCTATGTTAATGAATAAGGGCGTGTGTTGTACGGTTTCATAGATGTTTAGACTCAACGGAAAAAACAATAACTGGGGTTGGATAGTGGTACAGGTAGCTGTGCTTGTGGCTGTTGTGGCGCTTGTTAAGTTCTACGCTGTGCCGGACGAACAAAAAACCTCTACTGATAAATCCCAGGAGGGCTCAAGGCCCTCAAGGCCTCTTCCTCAGGGGATTCAGACGTATAGCATAAGCGGTAATTTCGCTGGCCCTCAGACAACTGAGCTAACCGTTAATCCTATCGATGCTAAAACAGGTGAGATGCAGAGCATTTCCGTAAAAGTGTCTGACACAAACCCAGTGACCTCGGTTACAGTAGTAATTACTTTAGATAATGTCTCAAAAGCAACTAGTGCCAATTTGTCACTAGCTGAGGGAACTGATCTGGATGGAATCTGGAAAGGATCTGTAGCATTTCCGGATGATACCCTGAATGGAAATTATACTATAACCGTAATTGCCGTTAGTACCACGGGTGTATCCAGTATTGTAACCACAGTAAGGTGATAAAGATTACCACCTTCAGAGCGCCCTTAGTCATAGCCACAGCCTGTTTTGCGCTGTTTCTTTTTGCGCAAGAAGCTCAAGCTGTGTCATGCCCCGAGCCAGCAGCATCGGGAGATTATACCATTAGCTCTAGTTGCAGTTTCTACGGTAATGACGATGGGGTAGATAACGGCAATATAACAATTAACGCTGGGGTTACCCTTACGGTAAACGCCAACCAACATGTAGTATTCAATCCTGGTAAAAGCATAACTCTTAACGGAACCCTTGTGGAGGTACAAACATTCGGACAGAGTAACGAAATAGTTAAGAGTTATCTTTGGGCAGTAGATGGTGATGGGGACACCTATACTGCAGCGCTTACTTGGTATAGAGATGCAAATAAACCAGTAGGCGCTGTGAGGGTAAGCAGTTTAACTAACGGAGGTAGAACAATAATTGATTGCGACGACAATGCATACAGCCTTACTAATGACTGCTATGCCTACAGTCAAAGCGCCTACTATACCTACAGTCAAAGTGCCTACTACAGTCAAAGTGCCTACTATACCTACAGTCAAAGTGCCTACTACAGTCAAAGCGCCTACTATACCTACAGTCAGGGCAGCTACTATACCTACAGTCAGGGCAGCTACTATACCTACAGTCAGGGCAGCTACTAT
>ERZ1292623.1691-Hain-H51-01um-R1-1691-length-20734-cov-7_pt1 | contig 20734 bp, 21 predicted proteins | sample MGYA00564398_ERZ1292623 | MGnify/ENA primary metagenome ERZ1292623 (study PRJEB36523, sample SAMEA6512633) | groundwater metagenome | collected 2019-01-07 | study: AquaDiva: Metagenomics assemblies of 32 groundwater samples | reverse complement strand
GTCCGTGCATTACCGATGAATCGAGCTCAACAATTCCATCCATATTTGGTAAACCGCCATATCCAACCGACATATCATTTGGGTCGTCTTCAACTATATTTACTCCCGCTACAACTGCATCAAGCGCATCGCTTCCTTTTTTGATTAAATCGTATGCTTTTTTTACAGCTTCGATATTATTTGCACTTGCAATTACAATTGGTTGTGGGGTTTTTGATGTTGGCGATGAAAGCAGTTCGTTTGAAAATAAAGAACTTGCCGCACCAACCATTGCAGTTTTTGAAATAAAATCTCTTCTATTCATTTTGAAATCCTTTCAATTAATTATGTGTAAATGTAAAATATTATTTTTGAAATTGCTATTACAGTTATCAATAAACAATTATTCCACTCACCGTGTTAAGTCCGTTGGATAATAAAATAGAAAAATCCCAATCTATATTTCGAAAGGGATTTTTTTTTTAGTAACCCCGAGATTTATCTCGGGGTTAAAACTAAAAATAATTTCGGCTTTAGCCACATTGTTTTGGACTAAAGTCCGAGAGAATGTGTGAGACTCTAAACCCCAGACTAAAGTCTGGGGTTATTAATTTTCTCTCCTCGGTGGTGACTGAGTAATTCGCTAACAGCGAATGTATCAAAGTCACTTTGAGATTAATCATTTCATCAAAATCATCTTTTTAATTTCTGTTTGTCCCAAAGGGATGCCTTTGGCATTGTTGCTTGCAAGTTTGTCCGAATGGATCGCTATGCGATAATAATAAATTCCACTTGTTAGCCCGCCAGTTTTTTGGTGGGGTAAGTTTGAAGCATTAAAATTTATCTGTTGCGGTTCGTTTGCATTTACAATTCTATCAGCAAGTGTTGCAATTTCTTTTCCTAAAACATCGTACACTTTTAAAGTTACTTCCCCACTTTTTGCTAATTGATAATTGATTATTGTTTCATTGTTAAAAGGATTTGGATAATTTTGATAAAGTTTAAAATCCATTTGCGATTTGGATTTACTTTTAACATTTGTAGTTTTATATGGGAAAATATTTTCTAAAATTAAATCTATATTCGCTCGCCACAATCCCCAACTATGTCCTTCGGGGAGTTCACGAGAAATAAAATTATATCCTTTTGTGTTTAAGATGTCTCTAAAATTTCTCATATTTTGAAAAAGAGATTCATAAGAACCCCAAACCGAAACAATTTTAATATTTTTCTTTTCTGCGCTGATAAATAAATTGTATGCTTCGTAATTATTTGATTGAAAAGCGCCAGAGTGAATTCCAAGATTTCCAAAAATGTTTGAATAATTATAACTAATCAAAGCGGAAATATTTCCTCCGTACGATGCACCCAAAACAAGTCGCTTACTATTTTGATTAATTGTGCGGTAATTATTTTCGATAAAAGGAACCAACTCATCAACAAAAAATTTTATGTATTGATTTCTTTTTCCGCCAGCATATTCATCATTTCGATTATTTGGTTTAACAAAAACTGCAATCACTTCTTCAATTTTCAAACTGTCAATTAAATTATCTAAAACTAAATTTGCAGAAGCGAGCGAAACATATTCCGAGCCATCTTGAAAATAAACAGTTGGATATTTTCTTGTATTGTTTTGACTGTAACTCGGTGGCAAATAAATTTGCAATTGATGAGTTGCGGCTAAATTTATACTTGCAATAGTTTTATTTTCAATTGTACCGTGCGCGATATTTGGTCGGTTGATAATTTCCCATGGCTGAATATAATTTAGCATTGAAAGTTCGCTGTTCGGTCCAAATCCGCCGTAGCAATAATTTGGATTAAGAGGATCTAAAATCCAATTACTTCCGTTTAAAATAAATTTGTAATCCAATCTCGCATTGGCTTCAAAATTTTTTGATAAATAAAATAAATTTGTGCCACTTAAATTTGTAAGATTTAACATTGCACTCCATCCATTAAAATCACCAGCAACAGAAACTGAATTTGCGCTACCACGATAAATAAAAATTGCAAAATTATTTTCAATCAAAGGAAACTTGTTGGCAACAATAAAGCTATCAATAGTTGAAGATTTTATGCTTAAATCGTTAATCAGATTAACTCTTAAAATAAAATTATTGAAATTTGTTTGAGAATAAATTTGAATGGCGAAAAAGATAATCAATAATTTTTTCATAATTTTTTGTACATTGTGTTATTAAATATTTTGCCTCGTCGTCTAATGGCAGGACGGCAGACTCTGACTCTGCCTATCGAGGTTCGAATCCTTGCGAGGCAGCAACCATTAACTTAATATAAACAAAAAATGAAAAATTTATCAATCATAATTTTAACAATATTTTTTTCAAATCTTATGAATGCACAAAATAATTTCTACTCAATTAAAGTAAAAGACATTGACGGAAAAGAATTTACTTTAGATGAGTATCGAGGTAAAACAATTTTAATTGTAAATGTTGCCAGCAAATGTGGATACACTCCGCAATACGAAGGATTAGAAAAACTTTACGAAAAATATAAATCTAAAGATTTTGTCGTTTTAGGTTTTCCATCAAATGATTTTTTGTGGCAAGAGCCCGCGGAGGAAAGAGCAATTAAAGAATTCTGCACTTTAAATTACGGAGTAACTTTCCCAATGTTTTCTAAAATTGAAGTTTTGGGTAAAGGTCAACATCCACTTTATAATTTTTTGACGCAAGAAAAAACAAATCCAAAATTTCACGGACGGATAACCTGGAATTTTAATAAATTTTTAATCGACAAAAATGGAAAAATTGTAAATCGATTTGATTCAAAAATTGAACCGCTCTCAAAAGAAATTGTCGAAGCTGTACAATTAACAATTTATCCGCCTAAGGCGGATTAACAGTTAATGCCAAAGGCATCTCTTCGGGACAATAAAAAATATTTTCAATAACTGTTAATTGATAACTGATAATTGTTCAATGTTCAAGCCATCGTTCCGCATCAATTGCCGCCATGCAACCTGTACCAGCGGCAGATATTGCTTGTCTATAATATGAATCGGCAACATCGCCAGCGGCAAAAACACCCGATATAATAGTACGAGTTGAACCAGGCTCAATTTTTAAATATCCTTTTTCATCAAGTGGCAAAATATTTTTAAATAATTTTGTGTTTGGCTCATGACCAATCGCAAGAAATAATCCATCGGCTTTTACTTCGGTTATTTCATTTGTCGAAATATTTTTTAAATTCAAGCCCGTCATTTTCTTTTTATTGTTTGAAGTTTCTCCAAGCACTTCATCAACAACTGAATTATACACTACTTCAACTTTCGGATTTTTTAATAATCTTTCAATCATAATTTTTGATGCGCGAAATTCATCTCGACGGTGAACTAAAATAACTTTCGATGCAAACTTAGTTAAAAAATTTGCCTCTTCCATCGCAGAGTCTCCTCCTCCAACGACATAAACGATTTGATTTTTGAAAAAGAAACCATCGCAAGTTGCGCAAGCCGAAACACCATAACCCATATATTCCGTTTCGCTCGGAATATTTAAAAGTTTTGCTTTTGCGCCAGTTGAAATTATTACACTATCGGCAGTAAACATTTCTTCATCGACAAATATTTTAAAAGGTCGATTTGAGAAATCAACTTTCGTTACAGTTTTGTAAATTGATTTCGCTCCAAATCGGTGCGCTTGATTTCGAAAAATATCCATCAATTCTGGTCCCATAATTCCATTTACAAATCCGGGATAATTTTCAACTTCGGTTGTGATTGTAAGTTGTCCGCCGGGTTGCTCGCCTTCAAAAATTATTGGCGAAAGATTTGCGCGACTTGCATAAATTGCCGCAGTAAATCCTGCAGGACCTGAACCGATTATTAAAACTTTACTGTGATTAGACATATTTTCCTTTAATTATTTTTTTAAGATTTCTGCATTTCGTTTTAAGTTATTTAATTTTATTCTTTTAATCGGAGAATTTTTAAACCTCTCCAAATATTTTTCATCATTCATTTCTAAAATATTTTCTAAATTCAAGTTTGTTTCATTGTTTCGCGTGTGTCTTACCAATGGACACTAACGGTTTGGGGGTTGGCGAAGGTTGGGGATTCAAAGTACAAATGTTCAATTTAGTACAAATGTTTATTAAATGCAGAAACACTAAAACCCGCACTAACTCGGCAATTGAATATACACGCTGTTATGAGATGGGCTATTTCATGCTTAAAACTGTAAAAAATGTCCCAATACAGTAACATACAATTAAGATGAGCTGACTTGTTTTCTCTGGTTTTGAATCACCACCCCAAGTTGTCACATTAACCAAAAAACCTAATGTTCCAAATGAGTAGAATAATGCTGATAAAATCATTGGAAAGTTTTTCTCAAAAAATTCACAATTCATTTTACCAGTGAAAAAAATTGTTGTTAATATCACAACAGATATTACAGCAAGGAATTTCAAATATGACATAATGACTTCTTTCATATTTAATCTTATTTTAAAATTATTGTTTTGATGTGTTCTACTGTTTCAGCACATTTGATAAACTTCTTTCATCATATTGCCCATTTCCGGTTACACTTTCAAATAGCCATTTTTTTGGTGTATATATTTTGTAATATTCCCTAAGTAATAGTAATATTTTTTCTGATTTAAATTATAATGTTGAACTCCTGCGGAGTTCTAATTTTTTTTTATTAATTCTGCATTTCTTTTTATCCCAATTAATTTTATTCTTTTAATCGGGCTATTTTTAAATCTTGTTGAAAAATCATTTTGAGTCAGATTTGTAATCTCTTCCAAATTCAAATTTGTTTGATTGTTAATCGGCGAAAATACTTTTACATCGCTCATAGTTTCAAACCTATTCCACGGACAAACATCTTGACAAATATCGCAACCAAAAATCCAATTGTCAAATTTTTTACCAATTTCATTTTCGATTTCACCGCGATGCTCAATGGTTAAATACGAAATACATTTGTTCGAATCAACCACATACGGCTGAACTATTGCATTTGTTGGGCAAGCATCGATGCATGCTGTGCAACTTCCGCAAAAATTTTCGCTTGGCAAATCGCTATCAAGTTTAGTTGTGGTTAAAATTGTAGCGAGAAAAATCCACGAGCCAAAATTTTTTGAAATTAAATTGCTATGTTTTCCTCTCCAACCAATTCCAGATTTTTGTGCGAAATATTTTTCTAAAATTGGACCGGTGTCAACATAATATTTATATTCTCCGTTTGTATCTATTTCTTTGATGCAATTAATCAGCAATTTTATTTTCGCTTCCAAAACTTCGTGGTAATCACTTCCCCACGCGTAACGAGAAATTTTTCCACCACTACTTTCATGTTTAAAATCTGTAAAATAATTAACTGAAAGTGAAATTACCGATTGCGTGTTTTCTAAAACTAATTTTGGATTTACTCGCTTTTCAAAATTATTTCCAATCCACTTCATCGAGGCATCATATTTTTTATTTAGCCAAGATTTTAATTTTTCTTTTTCAAACTCCTCAACCTCAGCGCTTGAAATACCAACATGCGTAAAACCAAATTCTAAACTTTTACTTTTTACAAAGTTTGTCAGATTCACTCTAACTCGATAAATATTTTATTGTCTTCAACAACAACAGGAAATGTTTTTAATTTTCCATTTCCACTCAAACTATTTCCACTTCGTAAATCAAACTTCCAATGATGCATTGGGCAAGTTACAGAAAAATCTTTACACTCCCCTTCAAATATTTTAGCAAACTTCTGGTGAGCACAAATATTTGAAACTGCAAAAAATTCATTTTCGATTTTAAAAATTGCAATTTCTTCAGTTTCAAATCGAAATCCGACTTTATCTTTTAAGTCAGAAATTTTACAGACAAATTGTTTATTCAAAATTATTTATTTCATCAATTGCAAAATTGTTTTCTACTTCTTTAATCGAAATAGATTTTACAATTGGGTCGTGTTCGGAAAATAAAATCCATTTTTCTTTTGCCGCTCGAGTAAATATTTTTTTCTTTTCCTCAACAATTTCAAGTGGTCGTAAATCAAAAGCCATTCCGTAAGTTAGTGGTAAATGCGAAATTGTTGGCATTAAATCGGCACAAAAAAGTAGCGATGATTTCGCGTCCGAAATTAAAGGCAATTGCAGCGAAGTCGTATGTCCATTGCTGATTATAAGATTTATGTTGGGAAATATTTCCTTCTCGCCATCAATAAAATTTAATTGACTGTTGGAGTTTATGATTTCGAAATTCTCCTTCAAAAAACTTTTCGCATCGCGAACCTGCAAATCGTTTGCCCAATCCCAATGATTTCGCTGAACATGATAAATTGCATTTTTAAAAGTTGGAATAATATTTCCATTTTCAATTTTTGTATTTCCGCCGCAGTGGTCAAAATGAAGATGAGTTAAAATCAGATCGGTTATGTCGTCAGCAGAAATATTTAATTTATTTAGCGATCTCTCAAGACTGAATTGAGAATTATTAAATTTAAAAATTTCCTGTCGTTTTGAATTATATTTTTCGCCGTTACCAGAATCTATTAAAATTATTTTTCCATTTCCAATTGCAAGCAAACATCTCGCGGCAAGTTCAATTCTATTTTTTTCATCGGGCGGATTTGTTTTCTCCCAAAAAGTTTTCGGTACAATTCCAAACATCGAGCCACCGTCAAGTGCAAAACTCCCGGTTTCGATTTCAAATAATTCGTAATTAGCAATTTTCATTTTGTTTTCAAAAATAAAAAATCGGTTCAATCTTTCCAGACGAACCGATTTGTAAAAATTATATCAAAAAAATATTACTTGCGAAAACGCGAAGTAGTTGCCGATAATTCTTGGAACGCTCTATCTGGATGAAGTTCTTTTGCGCGAGCAATAAGAATATCTTCAGTCTCTTCGTTGTTTGGATCTGGAACGCAACAATCCACAGGACAAACAGCCGCGCATTGTTCTTTTTCAAAATGTCCAACGCACTCTGTGCATTTTGACGGAACGATATAATATAAATCATTTGAGATTGCATCGCTTGTTACGCCACGCAATTCCCACTGCGCGCCACCGACATAAATTGCAGTGTTCGGGCATTCAGGTTCGCATGCTCCACAATTAATACATTCTTCTGTTATTAAAGTTGCCATAATTTTTTCCTTTTTGAAATATTAAATTTGTTTGCGGTTAAATTTCTTATGCAATAATAAGAAATTAGAAATATAAATTCAAGAAAGTTTCGCTTGACATTTAAAATATTTTTCTGCAATTTTAGTCCGCAGTCAATTAAAATTTCATTCACATTAAAGGAGTTTTTATGGATAAAAAAGTTTTAGTCGGTTTCGTGTTGACTTTTGTTGTGCTTGAGCTCGTTGGTTTCCTCGAGCATAATGTCTACTTAATGTCAACTTATGATTCACTAAAAACAGTTTTTCGCGCCGATATGATGGACAAACTTTGGATTTCGCTCATCATAAATCTATCAAACGCATTTTTCTTTTCTTTAATTTTTAGTAAAGGATTTGAAAATAAAGGCTTGATGGAAGGTGTTCGTTACGGATTTTATATGGGAATGCTTTTAAGTGTTGGCTATGGATATGGAAGTTACATGAGTTTTGCTATTCCGTATAGCCTTGTATTAACTTGGTTTTTGTGTGGAGTTGCGACTTATATTGTTGCGGGAGTTGTGCTTGTAAAATATTACGAAATGCAAAATAAAACTTCTTAATATTTTTGTTTTGATTTTAAATTTAAAGTGCGGCTTATGTCGCACTTTTTTTTATAGATAATTGTTCGAGATTATTTTTCCACTCTCATCAAAATCAAAAAGATATGGCGCGCCAGTTGGGATATTTAATTCCAACACTTCTTCTTTTGAAAGATTATTTAATTTCATTACGATTGAGCGAAGCGAATTGCCATGAGCAACAACTAAAATATTATTTCCTTTTATGATTTCAGGAAAAATTATTTTTTCAAAATATGGGAGAGTTCTCGCCGCAGTATCTTTTAAACTTTCACTTGTTCCATCGGGATTAAATTCAGTTACTTCTTTCGGAGGAGGAACATCATAACTACGACGCCAAATTTTTACTTGAGCATCGCCATATTTTTTTGCAGTCTCGGCTTTATTTAATCCTTGAAGCGCGCCGTAATGTCTTTCGTTCAGCGCTAAATCAAATTCAATTGGAATATCTTTTTGATTTATCTTTTCAAGAATAATTTCCAAAGTTTTATTTGCTCGAATAAGAACTGAGGTGAATGCTTTTACAAATTTAAATTCTTTTAATTTATCTCCCGAGTTTTGCGCTTCTAAAATTCCTTTTTCCGAAAGTGGAACATCAATCCAACCAGTAAATCTGTTTTCTAAATTCCACTCGGATTCTCCATGCCTGACTAAAACTAATTTTGTCATTTTATTTTTCCTTTTTAAATATTAAAATATCTTGCCTGCGGATGATGAATAATTATTGCATCGGTGGATTGCTCTGGCTCCATCATAAACTCTTCAGTTAAATTCACTCCGATTCTTTCTGGCTCAAGTAGTTCAAAAAGTTTTGTGGAGTCTTCCAAATTTGGGCAAGCGGGATAACCAAAACTATATCGCGCACCTTGATAACCTTGAGAAAATAATCTTTTAATTTCTTTCGCATCTTTATTGGCAAAGCCAAGTTCTTCGCGAATTTTTTTATGCCACAATTCTGCCAACGCCTCTGCCGACTCAACACTCAATCCGTGAAAAAATAAATAATCTTTGTAATTATTATTGCTATAAAGTTGTTGCGCAAACTCCGAAGCCCGCTTTCCCATCGTTACTAAATGAAATGCAACAACATCAATTTTGCCTGATTTTATCGATGCAAAATAGTCGCTTAGGCATAAATATCTATCACTTTTTTGTCGCGGGAAAGTAAATCTGAGTTGCTCGGTTTTTTTATCTTCGCGATAAATTATTAAATCATCTCCATCGGATTGGCAAGGAAAATAACCGTAGACTACTTTTGGTTGTAATAATTTTTGAAACTTACTTTTGATTTGCAATTTTTCAAGTTCGGGATAAATAATTTCTTTTAATTCTTTTTGATAATCCTCTTCGCTCATTTTACCTTTGCGAACTTGCCACTGCCCTTTTATTAAAGCCGCATGATTTATGTAACGATAAACTTCATCGATTGAAATATCTTCAACAACTTTTGAACCCCAAAATGGCGGAGTTGGAATATTTTCTGCTGGTAAAATATTTGAGTGATGAATTTCATTTTCCATCGACAATGCAATTTTTGCTTCAGCGCCGGTTAAATTTTCAACATCTTCAATTGGAAGTTTTTTAATTTTTTCTTTTTTAAAACTTTCAACTCCCTCAGTTTTTAATTTTTCCATAAAATGCAAACCAGCAAAAGCATCAGTCGCATAAACAACTGTCCCATTATAAATGGAACGCAAATCGTCTTCAACATATCTTCTTGTTAGCGCCGCGCCACCAAGAATAATTGGAATTTTTAAATTTCTATTATTTATAACTTCAAGATTTTCTTTCATCACAACAGTAGATTTTACGAGCAAGCCACTCATTCCAATTGCATCAGCTTTGTGTTCTTCAAAAGATTGCAACATAGTTTCAATCGCACATTTAATTCCGAGATTCACAACTTTATATCCATTGTTCGAAAGAATAATTTCAACAAGATTTTTTCCGATGTCGTGAACATCACCTTTAACTGTTGCGAGAACCAAAACTCCTTTTGAAGTCGAATCTGATCTATCCATAAATGGCTCGAGAAATTTTACAGCACTCTTCATCACTTCGGCAGATTGAAGCACAAATGGAAGTTGCATTTGTCCACTTCCAAAAAGTTCTCCGACAACTTTCATTCCATCAAGCAAGTGTGTATTGATTATTTCAAGTGGCGAGAATTTTTTCAGCGCTTCTTTTAAATCATCATCAAGTTTAATTTTATCGCCATCGATAATTCTTTGTTTTAAAATTTCCTCAATTGTGCCAGTTCGAGATTTTTTTTTCGATGCAATCGTCTTTTTATCCTGATAATAGGCTATTAATTCAATGAGCGGATCGTAAGTTACTTTTTTCTCACTCATAAAACTTCTTCCCATTTTCGATTATCAAAAATTAAATCCTCTGCAAGTTGGCGTGCTCTTTCTTCAATTTTATAAAGTGGAATTATTTTACTTGAGTGAACAATCGCGGCATCAAGCCCAGCTTTAATTGCGTGATGCAAAAATACTGAATTTATTACATGACGAATCGCTGGCGAAAGCCCGAATGAAACATTTGATACTCCCAAACTTGTAAAACATTTTGGAAATTTTTCTTTGAGCAAACGAATTCCTTCGATAGTTTCAATTGCCGATTTTCGAAATTCTTCATCTCCACTTCCGAGTGTGAAAGTTAATAAATCAAAAATTAAATCCTCATCGCGAAGTTTAAATTTTTCAACTGCAAGATTTCTGATTCTTGTTGCAATATTAATTTTCGATTCGGCAGTTTTCGCCATTCCATTTTCATCTATTGTAAGTGCAACCACTGCCGCGCCATATTTTTTACAAAGTGATAAAATCTCCGATGCTCTTTTTTCGCCATTTTCAAGATTAATCGAATTTACAATTGCTCGTCCGCCACAATTTTGTAATGCAACTTCAATTACATTTAATTCAGTCGAGTCAATCATTATTGGAATGCTGACTTGCGTGTTAAATCTCCTCATCGCCTCAAGCATATCTTTTTCTTCATCTCTCCCAACATACGCAACACATAAATCTAAAATATGCGCGCCTTCTTTTTCTTGTTCTTTCGCCATCCCAACCATCTCGTCGTAATTTTCACTCAACAAAAGATCTTTAAATTTTTTCGAACCATTTGCATTGCATCTCTCTCCAACTATTAAAGGTGCAGGTTCAACTTTTAAAGTTTGCGAAGAATAAATTGATGAACAACTTGCTGTGAAATTAATTTTTCTTTCTTTCAAAAGATTTTTTTCGTTTGCTTCGTTTGCAATTTTTACCAATTCCGAAATATGTTCCGGCGTCGTTCCGCAACATCCACCAATAATTGAAACTCCAAAATCAAAAACAAATTTACTCATCCAATTATTCATTTCACTTGGAGTTAAATGATAATGCGCTTTTCCCCCAATATTTTCAGGGATTCCAGCGTTTGGCATTACAAAAATTTCTTTTGGAGAATTCTTCGACAAAAATCTAACGCTTTCTTCCATTTCTTTTGGACCGGTTGCGCAATTTATTCCAATCACATTTACAAAATCGTACGGCTCAATCGAAGTTAGCGCAGAGGAAATTTCTGTCCCCAAAAGCATTGTGCCGAGCGTTTCAATTGTAACAGAAACTATTACGGGGATTTGTATTTTTTTTGATGAAAAATATTTTTCGATTGCGAAGAGAACGGTTTTGACTTGCAAAAGATCTTGGCAAGTTTCCACACAAAGTAAATCCGCGCCGCCTTCAATTAATCCTGAGACTTGTTCGAAATAAGAATCGCTTAATTCGCTAAATCCGATATGACCGAGAGATGGAAGTTTTGTAGTTGGACCGATTGAACCAGCAACGAAGCGAGGTTTTTCGTTTGTAGAAAAATCATTTGCAATTCGTTTCGCAATTTGCGCAGATTTAAAATTTAATTCGTAAGCAATTTTTTCTAAATTATATTCGGCTAAAACAATTCCAGTTGAACCAAAAGAATTTGTTTCAACCAAATCGCAACCAGCCTTTAAATAATCTTCGTGAACTTTTTCAATTGCGCTTGGTTTTGTAAGCACGAGATATTCGTTGCAACCTTCAAATTCTTTCCCACCAAAATCATCAATAGTTAAATTTTGATTTTGAAGCGCTGTACCGGTAGCGCCATCAAAAACTAAAACTTTTTTTCCAATCAAATTAAATAATTTATTCATTTCAATTTTAATAAAAATAAAAAACCCTCAAACGATTTTAAATGCGCCGAGGGTAAAATTTATTTTTCAGCGACATTTTAGCTAATTGCTTTTTTTTAAGTGGTTGCAAGCTGTCGTTCAAATCACCACATATCAAAATAAATAATTTTGTTTTTAGTTACAAATTAACATTCAGTTGCGCCAAGAGACAATCCTGCAAGTCCCGCCTCAGAAGTCTCTTTATATTTTCGAGACATTTCCTCGCCAGTTGCTTTCATAACTTTTATAACATTATCCAAAGAAATTTTTTGGAAAGATTGATTTCCACTTGAAGCGAGCAAATATGCATTGTAAGCTTTTACCGCACCCATCGCATTTCTTTCGATGCATGGGATTTGAACATATCCGCCAATCGGATCGCAAGTCATTCCCAAATGATGTTCGATTGCAATTTCCGCCGCCGACTCAATTACTTCAACCGATTGGTTCGCGCAAAAAGCAAGCATTGATGCGGCCATTGCCGATGCAGTTCCGATTTCGCCCATGCAACCCATTTCCGCGCCAGAAATACTGGCGTTATGTTTAACTAAAAATCCCATTGTTGCGGCGACAAGCATTGCATCAATTAATTTTTGATTGGAAATTTTTTGATGGATTTTTAAAAAATAAATAATTCCAGGGATGACACCCGATGCGCCAGAGGTTGGAGCCGTTACAACAATATTACCAGCCGCATTTTCTTCCGATGCCGCCTCGCAATAAGCATTTAAATAAACTAAAAAACTATCGTGTTCGCTTGTTTGCGATTTTGCTTTTTGAAAAAGTGATTTCGCTTTTCGGTGCAGTTGGATTGAGCCGGGCAAAACTCCCTCGGCAACTAATCCTCTATCGACTGCACTAATCATAAAATTAATTATATTTTCGATTTTAAAATATATTTCTTCTCGTGTATGATTTGAAATTGCAATTTCATTTTCAATCATCAATTCCGGCAAAGTTAAATTTGATTTTTTAATTTCATCTTTCAACTCGTTCATAGTTGAATAAGGATGAGGAATATTTTTATCGTTGTCGCTTTTAGTTTCCCCTTTACGAATAATAAATCCACCGCCGATTGAATAATATTCTTCTTGTAAATATAATTTGCTCTCATCACTAAATTGCATAATTAAAGTATTCGGATGAGGAAAATCAAATCTCCCTTTTTCAAAATGAATATTTGAAAGTGAGAAATTTATTTTTTGCGAATCAATTTCAATAAAATATTTTTCATCAATTTTAGAAAAAAGATTTGAGAACCATTCTGGCTCACATTCTTCGGGGGATTTATTTAACAAGCCAGCGAGAATTGCTCTATCGGTTCCGTGTCCTTTACCAGTTGCGGCAAGCGAGCCATAAAGTGTAATTTCAATTTTAGCGGAGGTGGAAAAATTTTTTAGAGTTTTGATTCGAGACAAAAAATCTTTCGCGGCTTTCATCGGACCAATTGTATGAGAACTCGAAGGACCGGGACCGACTTTGAACAAGTCGAAAATTGATGTTGAAATTGGATTATTTGAAATCATTTTGCGCCGTCAACTACAATTACAAATTCTCCTTTTTTTTCGGTAGATGCAAATAATTTAAATAATTGACCTGCTGTGCCATGAAATATTTCTTCGTCTTGCAAAGTTAAATTAAATGCGACGCAAATTTTTCTATTTCCGCCTAAAACATCATTTATATCGCGCATTACTTGGACTAATCGATAAGGCGTATCCATAATTACAAAAGTGCGAGTCTCTCGTTTTAATTTTTGAAGTTCGGAAATTCTTCTTTCTCTTTTTGGAGAGAGCCAGCCGTAATAAAAAAATTGCTCGATTGAAAAACCTGAGACTGTTAACGCAGGCATTAGTGATGATGCACCTGGAAGTGGAGTGATTTTTATTTTTAAATCAATACATTTTTTTACGAGAAGTTGCCCGGGGTCAGAAAAAAGTGGAGTTCCGCAATCTGAAATTAGAGCAATATTTTTTCCATTTTTTAAAAGAGAAATAATTATTTCCGTTGCGACGAGTTCGTTATGTTCATTTAAAGACTCAACTGCTTTTTCAATTTTAAAATGATTTAAAAGTCGGTTGGCTTCTTTTCTTTCTTCAAAAACAATTACATCAACAGAGCGAAGTACTTCGAGCGCGCGAAAAGTTATATCTTGATAATTACCGATTGGAGTAGCGACAAGATAAAGCACGCCGGAGTTCATTTTTATTTTCCTGTGTGACCAAAGCCGCCGTCGGCTCTTTTAGTTTCATTTAATTCGTTTGATTCGTTCCAGAGGATTCGTTCGTATTTTGCAATTATCATTTGAGCAATTCTATCGCCACGATGAATTACAAATTTTTCTTTTCCGAAATTTGTTAAAATAACTTTTATCTCACCGCGATAATCAGAATCAATTGTGCCCGGTGCATTCATCAAACTTACACTATTTTTTATTGCAAGTCCGCTACGAGGACGAATTTGTGCTTCAAGCCCTTGTGGTAATTCAATTATAAATCCTGTCGGAACTAAAATTGTTTCATTCGGATTTACAATTAAATCATTTTCAATTGCGGCGCATAAATCCATTCCAGCAGATCCATCAGTTGCGTATTGAGGTAATTGCAAATCGTTTGCGTGAGGTAATCGAAGAATTTTTATTTCATTCATATTTGTTTTAAATAATTAAATTTAAAGTTGGGAGAAAAAATAAATACAATCCCCAAAGTGAAAAACCAATTGAAAGTGGAATCGTTAAATTATCATCAATTGGAATTGGGAGAAGTTCCACGATTGTGCCAATCAAAGCGGCAAAGATTCCAATAAAATATTCTGAAATTGAATATTCAAATTTAGGAGTCGCTAAAACAATCAATATTGCTGTGAGGAAAAAGGCAAAACTTCCTTCGAGCGATTTATTATTAAATATTTTGTGAAGACCGAAAATCCTTCCAATTAATGCGGCTGCAGTATCGGATAAAATTAAAATTGAAAAAGCAGTGATTGCAATTATTTTTGGGAAAATTAGGACAGATAAAGTTGCGGCAAGTAAAACATACGAAGCGCCATTTAATCTTTTTTCGACAAAATCAACTTCGTGATTTCGTAACATCGGACGAAAAACTGAATAAAATATTTTGCTTGTCCCATCGTGATAAAATCTTAACAAGTCGACAGAAATAAAAACAAAAGTTACTGGAATTAAAATCATTAATGCTAAATCGCGAGAGATGTAAAAATAAATTATTGGAATACTTAAAGATGAAATATGTATTCCTTTTCTGTACAACTCAAAACGAAAATCAATCTCCGAAAAATCCGACATTATACTTTTTGCGTTTTTGGTTTTCTCTTTGGCTTGATCTCTTCCGTTTCAACTTTTGCGACATCAGCTACTTTTGGTTGCTCTTCGATTTTTGGTTCAACTTTTTGATCAACAACTTTTTCAACCGGAGGTAATTTTTCGCCGCGTAAAATTTTATCAATTTCTTCGCTATCTAAAATTTCTCTTTCAAGTAAAACATTTGAAAGCGCATGAAGTTTGTCGACATTATTTTTTAAAATATCTTCAGCTCTTTTTTCGCAAGTGATAATTATTTTTTTAATTTCAGAGTCAATAATTCTTCCCGTATCTTCACTAAATTGTTGATGCTTAGTTACTTCGCGACCAAGAAATAATTCTTCCTCTTTTGCACCGTAAGTTAATGGACCAAGTTTTTCACTCATTCCCCATTCGCAAACCATTTTGCGAGCAAGTTGAGTTGCGCGTTCAATATCATTACCAGCGCCGGTTGTGAGTTCGTTAAAAATTAATTTTTCAGCAACTCTTCCGCCGTAAGCATAAGTAATCATCGCCTCGAGATATTTTTTTGAGTAAGTATGTTTTTCATCGATTGGCAAATAAGTTGTAACACCAAGCGCACGACCGCGTGGAATAATTGTAACTTTGTGAACAGGGTCGGCTTCGGGAATCATTTTTGCAACAAGCACATGACCAGATTCGTGATAAGATGTAATTCGTTTTTCTCTATCAGAAATAATTAAAGATTTTCGTTCCACTCCCATCATCACTTTATCTTTCGCCTCTTCAAAATGATGCATCGAAACTTTTTCTTCATTTCTGCGAGCGGCCAAAAGTGCCGCTTCATTTACAAGATTTGCTAAATCAGCGCCAGATAATCCGGGAGTTCCTTTTGCGAGAGTCGTTAAATTTACATTGTCAGATAAAGGGATATTACGCGTATGAACTTTTAGGATTCCTTCGCGACCACGAACATCGGGACGATCAACAACTACTTGACGATCGAATCTGCCGGGACGCATAAGTGCAGGATCTAAAACATCGGGACGATTTGTTGCCGCAATTAAAATCACTCCGCTATTTTGTTCGAAGCCATCCATCTCAACTAAAATTTGATTTAAAGTTTGTTCTCGTTCATCATGTCCGCCACCAATTCCTGATCCACGATGCCGACCGACTGCATCAATCTCATCGATAAAAACAATACAAGGAGAATTTTTTTTGGCTTGTTCGAATAAATCTCGAACACGACTTGCACCAACTCCGACAAACATCTCAACAAAATCTGCTCCACTAATTGAAAAAAATGGAACGCCCGACTCGCCAGCAACTGCGCGAGCAAGTAAAGTTTTTCCTGTGCCCGGAGGTCCGAGTAATAAAACACCACGAGGAATTTTCCCGCCGAGTTTTTGAAATTTAGCTGGATCTTTTAAAAATTCAATTACTTCTTGCAATTCATATTTTGCTTCATCAGCACCAGCAACATCGGCAAAAGTAATTTTCATCGCACCTTCTTGCAATAATTTAGCACGACTTTTTCCGAAAGTAAAAATTCCTTTCGATGCACCATTTTGCATTCGCTTAAATAAAAACATCCAAACGCCAAAAATTAAAAGCCAAGGTAAAATACTAATTATCGCTTCAAGCCAAAGATTGTCATCTCTTTCAATTGTGAATGAGACATTATTGTTTGTCCAAGTTGCGATTATTGGATCATCGATATTTGAATATGGAAGTAATAAATGAAATCGTTCGATGCGAGTTCGTTTGTTGCCTGAAAGATTTAATTCTTGCGGAGAAATTAATGTTCCGTGCAAATCATAATCGTTTAAATTCTTTTTAGAGATTACAACTTTTGCAATTTTTTTATTTGATAACAAATCTTGATACTGCGTGAAAGTGATTTCAAATTCAGATGAAGATTGTCCTCGGAAAAGAGTCATCAACATAAAAATTGCGACAATTAAAACTGCCCAACTTAAAACAGTTTTAAAAATCCTGCTCCAATCAAAATCATCGCTATTAGGTTTTTGTTTTGAGTTTTTCTTCTTCCTCAATTTTAAAGAATTCAAAATCTTCTTTTTTTCATCGTTTAAATCGTTGTTTTGCTTATTTTCTTCCATTAAATATTCAAACACCTTTCTTCGTAATTATCATTAAGAATTTAATCATTTTTTATCAATTATACTATAAATCGATGGGAGGTTTCTTCCCTTTTGTGCGTAATCAAGTCCGAAACCAACAACAAAGTCATTTGGAATTTCGAAGCCGACATATTCGATTTTGAGATTTTTATTCTTTACTGACTCGGGCTTCAATAATAAAGTTGCAACTGAAATTGATTTTGGTTTGTGAGTTTTGATTAGCGTTTTCATAAATTGAATTGACAATCCTGTATCGACAATATCTTCGACAATTATTATGTGGCGATTTTCGACATTACAATTTAGTTCCTTCAAAAGTTTTACATGACCAGAAGATATTTTTTCTGCTCCGTAGCTGGATAGTTTTAAAAAATCAATTTCACAATCAATTGAAATTTCGCGAAGCAAGTCTGCGAAAAATATGAACGAACCATTTAGCGCGCCAATAAAAATTGGAGTTTTATTTTTATAATCGTGATTGATTTTTTTTCCGAGTTGTTTAATTCTTTTTTGAATTTTTTCTTTTTCCAAAAAAAGTTTAAACTTTTCGTTATTTATAATAATTTCTTTTTTCATTAGTCTCCATTAATTTTTACGATAAACAAGTTTGTAAATATTTTTTGTTTCCGTGGTAATTTTAAATCTATCGTCCAACCGAAGACCAACTACCCAAATAATTTTATTTTGATAAAGTAAAATTGGAATTTTTGTTTTTTCTCTTCGCTCAATTTTTTGTTCAATAAAATAATCGCTTAATTTTTTCTTCCCACCTAAACCAAGTGGATAAAAATAATCGCTTTGTTTCCAATTTCTAAAAGTTAAAGGAAATTTTATTTTATCTGCGTTAATATATTCAATATTTCTATCTCTTAAAATTTCAAATTTACTTTTTTTCACTTTAATAATTTCGAGATTTTGATGAAGTCCTTCATTTGCAATTTTAAAATAGAATTTAGAAGAAATGGTATTTTTTGAAATCACTAAATTATTTCTTTCACGGTAAAGATTATAATTGCCTGATAATTCAATACTTTTGCCAACTTGCAAATTTATTGCATCGGTAAAAGATTTAATTTTAAGGAAAGTTGGTTCAATTTTAAGTTCAGTCAAAACTTCGTGAAAAATTAAATCACGAATAAATGAATCTGTTTTTAATAACTCTTCGATATTTAAAATTTTAGAATCGTTTTCGGTCTTAATAATTTTAGAATTTAGTTCTTCGCTAATAGAATTAAAATAATTTACAACCGAGCGAGAATTGATTGAAATATTATTAAACGAATCGATAATATTTTGATTCAATCGTTTTTCCAAAAACGGAAATATTTTATTTCGGACAATATTTCGAGTGTACTTTAAAGATTTATTTGAACTATCTTCTCTCCATTTAATTTTATTTGTTTTTGCATATTGCAAAATTTCAACTCGTGTTGCAAAAATTAATGGGCGAATAATATTTTCTCTTCGAATTGGAATTCCTTGCAAACCAAAAATTCCGGTGCCGCGAGTTAAATTCATAAAAACTGTTTCGGCATTATCATTTTTATTGTGAGCCGTAGCGATTTTATTAAAATTATTTTCTTTTGCGGTGCGCAAAAATACTTCGTAACGGATTTCTCGAGCAACTTCTTGTAAATTTCCTTTATTATTTTTTGCAATTATTTTTGTTTTGGTTTTTTCAATAAAGCAAAATAAATTTTTATTTTTCGCAATACTTTTTACAAATCGAGCATCCATGTCCGATTCATTATTTCTCAAAGAATGGTTGATGTGAACAATTCCAAGTTTTAAATTAAATTCACTTTGAATTTGTAAAAATAAATTGAGCAATACCATCGAATCAATCCCGCCACTAACAGCAATAAGAATCGAATCATTATTTTGCAATAAAGAATTTGATCGAATAAAATCTTTAAATTTATCAAGTAAAATATTTTTTGTTTTATTTGTCATAAAAAATAAATCCTTTCAATCGTTAAAAAGAAAGGGAAAATAAAATTATTTATGTCAAAATTATGGAAAAGAATTGGTTTTTTCAATTTTGAAAAAGTGTAAAAAGTGCCTTCAGATATGAATTTAAAAACAAAATGTAGCGGGGGAGGGATTTGAACCCACGACCTACGGATTATGATTCCGACGCTCTAACCAACTGAGCTACCCCGCCGAGAAAATTGGCTGGCTTGCCCGCCAATTTTTACAAATATATGAAAGTTTATAAAATTAGGCAATGTTTAATAGTAATAGTTTGAAATATTTTTTATTTTCACGAAATGAAAATTTTATTAGTAGGACGATATCAAACGAGTGAAACTTTTAATGGTCCCGAAAAAGTTGCCAAAAGATTATTTTACGAGTTATCTAAACTAAATAACGAAATAATTTTTGCGGAATATTTTTTTGATGGAAATCAATATTCAATTTGGAAAAAACTTTTTGGTTTTGAGAGAATTGAAAACAAAGTTTTTAGATTTGGATTGTTTTCATTTTTAAAATATTTATTTAAGTATCGCCCAGATATTATTCACATAATTACATTTGAAAGATTTGCAATAATAGGATTTATTGCGAAATTGTTTTTCGGAACAAAAATAATTTATCATGTGCATGGAGTTATTAAACACGAAAGATTATATTTCGAAGAAAGAATTCCACTATCAACAAAATTAAAAGATAGTTTTTTAGAATATGTAATTTTTAAGTTTTCAGATAAAATTATTTTTCTATCAGACCAATCAATTGCGATTGCAAAAAGATTTTACAAATTTGATGATAAAATTGCAACTATTTTACCAAATGGAGTTGATGAGATTTTTATAAATCAAGCCCACGCAAAAAAAAACGAAGTCGTAAATATTTTATTTTTGGCTACACCTAATAGAAAAGTAAAAGGATTTGAATTTGCAACTGAGATAATTAAAAACTTAAAATCAAGTTTAAAAATATTTATAATTTACAATTTAAATAATGATAGTGAGAATATTTCAAAGAGAATTAAAATCATTCCCAAAATGGAAATTGTAGAATATTCTAAATTTCTATCTAAAATTGATTTTGTTGTATCTACAAGTTATTATGATCCTTTTCCTATTTCGATTGTTGAGGCAATGGCAGTTGGGGCAATCCCAATTATCACTTCACAAGTTGGTTGCTCGCGACTAATAAAGCAAAACAAAAATGGGTTTGTTTTTGAATATGAGGACACTACTTCTTTTGCAAATTGCATTAATAATCTTGCGGAAAATAAATCCCTGAGAAAAAATATTTCTTTAAATGTTCGCAAGTCAGTTTCAAATTTAACTTGGAAAAGAATTGCGAAGTCAATCAATGCTATATATTTGGAAATTTAATTATTACATCTGAATTTGAAAAATAAAATAAAAATATTATTTGTTTTCAACAATTTAGAT
>ERZ1292623.507-Hain-H51-01um-R1-507-length-42398-cov-44_pt2 | contig 20762 bp, 17 predicted proteins | sample MGYA00564398_ERZ1292623 | MGnify/ENA primary metagenome ERZ1292623 (study PRJEB36523, sample SAMEA6512633) | groundwater metagenome | collected 2019-01-07 | study: AquaDiva: Metagenomics assemblies of 32 groundwater samples | reverse complement strand
GCCTCTCGTCGGCCGGTGATGGCCCGGGCGATGGTGCTGCGATCCGTGTATTCCAGCTCGCCGCCGACCGGCACGCCGTAGGCGATACGGGTGGCGCTGATGCCGCGGGTGTGAACCAGTTCACTAAGATAATGGGCGGTCGCCTCGCCCTCGACGGTCGCATTGGTGGCCAACACGACCTCCTTGACCTCCCCTTCCGCCAGGATCTTTTCCAGGCGCGGGATGCCGAGTTGATCCGGGCCGATGCCGTCGAGCGGTGACAGCCGACCCATCAGCACGAAGTAACGACCGTTGTACACCCCGGCCTGCTCGAGGGAGACCAAATCAGACGGCGATTCCACGACGCACAGCAACGACGGGTCACGACGCGGAGAGCTGCATATCTCGCACAGTTCCTCTTCACTGAAATTGTTGCAGCGGTCGCAATGGCGGATACGCTCGGCTGCGCCGTTGAGCGCGCCGGCGATCTCACGCAAGGCTTCGCGATCGCGTTCGAGCAGGTGCAAGGCCATGCGCTGTGCCGACTTGGGACCGACCCCCGGCAGGCGGCGCAGCGCCTGCTTGAGCCGCTCGATGGCATTGTGGCCGGCCATTGTTTCAGAACGGCAGGTTAAGACCCGGTATGTTCAACCCGGCGGTCAACCCGCCCATCTTCTGTTGCGTGGCCTGTTCGGCCTTGCGCACGGCATCGTTCATGGCCGCCGCCACCAGATCTTCCAGAACTTCCTTGTCATCCTGCAACAGCGATGGGTCGATGGTGACGCGCTTGACGTCGTGTCGGCAGGTCATGACGAGGCTCACCAGTCCGCCGCCGGACGAGCCAGTCACCTCGATGGTGGCCAACTCCTCCTGCGCCTTACGCACGTTCTCCTGCATGGCTTGCGCCTGCTTCAGGATATTGCCGATTCCGCCTTTCATCATGTCATCACCGTATCAGGACTTTGGCCGAATAGAGGCGGGGTGCACCCGCGCGCCCAGCTGGTCGACGAGATTCTTTACGTTGGGGTCATTGTAAATTGCTTGCTCCGCCGCCTGTTGCCGTTCCTCGTTGTGACGTTGCTTCTCCCTGGCCGGGGTATCACTGTCAACCTTGGCAGTGCGGACGGAGAGTTTGGCCTCTCGTCCGACCAGAGCCGTCAACGCCTCGCGCAGGCTGGTTTCACGATCCTTGCCCAGCAGCTGAGCGTGTATTGGATCGATGACGAGATGGAACGAGTCGCCGTCGCGCTTTTCGAGAGAGAGATTGCTGGCCAGTTCGCGCACAAAACCACTCACGTTCAGCTGGCTGACGATGTCCGTCCAAGCCAGCGCTTCGGTGCGGTCGGCGGCGGTCGGCGGCGGGGTCGCAACGACAGTAGCGGATACTGATGCGGGAGCGGGACGAACCGCCGCCGGTATCGGCGCCGGACGAGGTGGGCTGGAATGGGTTGGGCTGGCTGGTCGAACAGCGACCGGCTCCTGCGCAGCTTCCACCGGTCGGAATGCGAGCATGCGCAACAGCGTCATCTCCAGCCCAATACGCGCGTCGGGGGCATAAGGCAGGTCACGGCTACCAACCAGGGCGATTTGATAAAAGAGCTGAACATCTTCCGGCGACAGTTGACCGGCAATGGACGACAGGTCATCGCCATCGTTGCCGGCCGGCAGCTTGGACTGGAGCAGGGCGATTTGGTGCAGGGCGCGCAATAGTTCATCGAGGATGGTCGAACCATCGCCGCCGTGATCCAGTGCTTCGTGCGCGGCCTGCAACAACCCGGGCGCATCCTGCGCGGCCAGTGCCGCCAGCAAACGGGCAATGACGCGCTGATCGATGCTGCCCAGCATGGCGCGCACGTCCGCCTCGGCCAAGCTCCCTGCCCCGTAGGCAATCGCCTGGTCGAGCAGGCTCAAGCCGTCGCGCATGCTGCCGTCGGCGGCGCGCGACAGGAGCGCGAGCGAAGCGGCGTCGGATTCAATCTTTTCGGCCTTGAGAATAGTGGCGAGCTGCGTCTCGATCTGTTCACGCGACAGACGCTTGAGACTGAATTGCAGACAGCGCGACAGGACTGTTACCGGCAGTTTCTGCGGATCGGTGGTGGCGAGCAGGAATTTGACGTGCGGCGGCGGTTCTTCGAGCGTCTTCAGCAACGCATTGAAGGAATGGCCGGAGAGCATGTGCACTTCGTCGATGAGGTACACCTTGTAACGCCCACGCGTCGGCGCGTATTGCACGTTATCGAGCAGCTCGCGCGTGTCGTCGACCTTGGTGCGGGAGGCGGCGTCCACCTCGATCAGATCGATAAAACGGCCCTCATCGACCTCGCGGCAAGCGCTGCATTGTCCGCAGGGTTTGGCGGTGACGCCGGTCTCGCAGTTGAGACTCTTGGCGAGGATGCGAGCGATGGTGGTCTTGCCGACTCCGCGCGTTCCCGTGAACAGGAAGGCGTGGTGCAGACGGCCGTTACCGAGGGCATTGACCAGCGGCCGGATGACATGCTCCTGTCCGACCAGTTCCTCGAATATTTTGGGGCGCCATTTGCGCGCCAGAACCAGATAACTCATGCCTGCATCAGTACCCGAACTGTTGTCTGTTGGGTGGCGGCGAAAACCAGCCACACCCCGGCACCCGAATGCGCTGCTGCGGCTGCTTCCTTCCGGACCTGACCGGGTTCACAGTGTTTCGTCGCCGAGGGGACCGGCTTCCGCCGCCGTAGGCTTAAATTAACCGGTAGAGTCTAACACGGCCGTGAAACTTAGAATCCGCCTTTACCTTACATCCAACACAAAGGGGGCCAGAAGCCCCCTTTGTGTTGGATTGGCGGAGAGGGAGGGAATCGAACCCTCGATACGGTTACCCGTATACATGATTTCCAATCATGCGCCTTCGACCGCTCGGCCACCTCTCCAGAAGGAAATCAGCACCGGAATATATGGATCGCCCGGCGGTCGAAAAATGGTCGCAAAGGGTAATGCATCGGGGCAGTGGTGCGCAACGCGAGATTACACACCGCGCAGGGCGTTGAGGCCGCCCTTTAGCACGCTGACCTCGAAACCGCGCTGGGTCAGGAGGAATGCTGCGGCGCAACTGCGGCTGCCGCTATCGCAGTACACCACATAACGCCGGCCGGGTTCGAGCGTGCTGGCCTTGAGGCGCAACAGATAAAGCGGCAGGTTGAGGCTGCCCTTAATGGCGCCGCGCTTGAATTCATCTTCCGTGCGCACATCGATCAACCCCGCCCCGCCCTGCACCAGCGCGCGCACTTCATCGCCGCTGACCCAGTGGACGATGGGCTCCTTGAGGAGCTCGTCGAAATCCTGTTTCGTCAGTCGCATCAGAATGCCTTCGCTGCGCATGATGACGGTCGCATTACGCGGGGCGCCGGACAACAACGCCTCTTCGCCGAAACCTTCACCCTCGCCGATTTCGGCCAGCATGCCGACCTTGCCGGTCGGTTGTTTGCGCGCCACCGTCGCGCGTCCACTCTGAATGAGATAGTAGTAATCGCCGGGATCGTCCTGTTTCACGATCACCTGACCGGCCGCGACCGGCACGGCCTCCAGATGCGACAGCAGCGCATTGAAATTCGCCGGCGGGAGTTGCTGGAAGACCTCGTTGCGCAGCAGGCCCATCACCCAGTCATTGTCGGCGGAACCGTCGTATTCCACCACCACGATACCGCCGGCCCTGGCCGTCTGCTCCAGGGTAATCAGCCGGTCGAGTAGCACGCTGTCGACACGGGCGATGACGGCCTTGCTTTTGGTCTTGCCGGTGTACTGGCGCGGCTTGAGTTGGGCCAGCGCATACTTGGCCTCTTCCTGTCCGCCGATGATCGTGCGCTGGCTGCCCGTTTGACCCGTGAGCTGAACCTCACCTTCCAGCAGGTAGATGGAATGCCGGTCCTCATCGCCCTGCTCGAACAGCACAGTGCCTGACGCGACATTTTCAATCGGCGTGCTGGCCAGCAACTCTTCGATACTGTCCGGCCCGAGAGAATTGATGGGCACGAGTGTAATGAGCAATTCGGCGGCGGGCATGGGCGGGTGGGATGAATATCCAGACCAGAGTATATCTACAACCGCGGGCCGGGAGGATGATCAAGCGGGGAATGGCGGAGAGGGTGGGATTCGAACCCACGTGGGGCGTTAGCCCCCAACCGATTTCGAGTCGGTGCCGGTGTGACCGCTACGGTACCTCTCCGGGGGAGCGGGATGATACGTGGAGACAGGACAGGGGACAACCAAGCGGCCCGACACCCGTTTCCGGATGTCATCAGGCTCCGTGACAAGGTGCGGAGGCAAGGATAGGCTTCGCCCATGACACGGCGAGCTTCGGCAGTGACGACGCGCGCAGTCTGGACCCGGGTGCTGTCGGGTAGCCTGATCCTGGCCTTGCTGGCCGGGTGTTCGTGGTTCGAAAACCAGCTTGAGCGGGTCAGGTCGGCCGGTGAGCTGGTCATGATCACCCACACCGGCCCGACCACCTACTATGAAACGCCGGACGGCCCGGCCGGCTTTGAATACGACCTGGCCAAGGCCTTCGCCGACCACCTGCGCGTCAAACTGCGGGTCATCGCCATGCCCCACCGCAATGAGTTGCTGCTGCGGCTATCGCGCCAGGAGGCGGATTTCACCGCCGGACTGACTACGGTGGAAGCCGGCCCGGCGCCGGTGCGTTTCACCGATCCCTACCAGACCATCTCCCAGATGGTCGTGACTCGTCATGGCAAGACCGTTCCCGGCGAAGTGAAAGATCTACTGGGACGCGACATTGAGGTCAGGAAAGATGGCCGGCCGGTCCGTCACCTACTGCTGCTGCGGGAAAAATACCCCGCGCTGCGCTGGAACGAAACGGAGGACAAGACCGTCCTCGAATTGTTGCAGATGGTGTGGGAAGGGTTACTCGACGTAACTATTACCGACTCGCATGCCATCGCCGTGAACCGCCAGTACTTCCCCGAGCTGAGAATCGCCTTCACCCTCGGCGAACCTGAAGGACTGGCGTGGGCCTTCCGCGGTGGCAAAGACGATAGCCTGCATGCCGAAGCGCAGCGCTTTCTGGCGCAGATAAAGAAGAGCGGCGAGTTGGCCCAACTGCTCGATCGCTACTACGGGCCGGCCGGCCTGGCCAACCCGGTGAACCTGGCGGTTTACCAATTTCGCATTCAGAACCGCCTGCCACCCTATCAAACGCTGTTTCAGAAAGCCGGCAAAGGTCACCGGCTCGATTGGCGCCTGCTGGCCGCCCTGGCTTACCAGGAATCGTATTGGGACCCGGCCGCTGTTTCACCCACCGGCGTGCGCGGCATGATGATGCTCACCGAGGAAACGGCGCGAGAGATGGGGGTGAAAAACCGCATCCACGCAGGGCAGAGCATCCAGGGCGGTGCGCGTTACTTCCGCAAGACGCTCGATCGCCTCCCCGGAACCGTAACGGAACCCGACCGTACCTGGATGGCACTGGCGGCTTACAACGTGGGCATGAATCACCTGGAAGATGCGCGCATCATCACCCAGAAACGCGGCGGCGATCCGAATCGCTGGAATGACGTGAAGCAGAGTCTACCGCTACTGGCCAACCCGCGCTGGGCTGCCCAGGCAAAGTTCGGGTACGCACGTGGTCAGGAGCCGGTGTTGTTCGTCAACCGCATCCGCACCTATTACGACGTACTGGTCAAAATTGATGAGGAAAAACGCGCTCGCGGTCGTACCGAGGCCCTGAAGATCCACGCCCCTGCTCTCTAAAATTAATAATTTTCACTAACTCCCCGCTACACGCATGAAGGAGTGTGCGGATGGTGCGCAGTGTCTACCTAGCGCCGCGACTGAAAAAAACGTTTCAGTAACTCACCGCATTCCTCCGCCAATACACCGCCGACAGTTTCAGCGCGATGATTGAGCCGGTCGCTATCCAGCAGCGAGAACACGCTGCCAGCGGCGCCGGCCTTGGGGTCGGCAGCACCATAGACGACGCGGGCGATGCGGGCATGCACCATAGCGCCGGCACACATCGCACAGGGTTCGAGCGTAACGTAGAGGGTGGCGCCGGTCAGGCGGTAGTTGCGTGCCTGTCGCGCGGCCGCGCGCAGGGCGACCATCTCGGCGTGGGCGGAGGGATCGCTGGCGGCGATCGGCTGGTTCCAGCCCTCGCCGATCGCTTCTCCATTCAACACCACCACCGCACCGACCGGCACCTCACCGGCCGTCTCGGCGTGCCGTGCCAGTTCGAGCGCCCGGCGCATGTACTGCAAGTCCTGAGTGCTGAGTGCTGAGTGCTGAGACGTCATACTATTTTCTTCTTCCTTCTACTCAGTCCTTACGACTCAGTCCTCACGACTGGGGTCATTCCCATTCGATGGTCGCCGGCGGTTTGCCGGAGATGTCGTAGACGACGCGCGAGATGCCCTTGACCTCGTTGATGATGCGGTTGGAGATGCGACCGAGCACCTCGTACGGCAGGTGCGCCCAGGTGGCGGTCATGAAATCGACGGTCTCGACGGCGCGCAGGGCCACCACGTAGTCGTAGGCGCGGGCATCGCCCAGCACGGCCACGGACCGCACCGGCAGGAACACGGCGAAGGCCTGGCTGACCTTGTCGTAGAGATCGTGGCGATAGAGTTCTTCAAGATAGATGGCGTCAGCCTGGCGCAGGATGTCGGCATACTCCTTGCGAACTTCGCCGAGGATGCGCACGCCCAGCCCGGGCCCCGGGAACGGGTGGCGGTAAACCATCTGCTGTGGGAGGCCGAGCTCGTCGCCGATACGCCGTACCTCGTCCTTGAACAGCTCGCGGAGCGGCTCCAGAAGTTTGAGATGCATCCGTTCCGGCAGACCGCCGACGTTGTGGTGCGACTTGATGACGTGCGCCTTGCGGGTTTTGGCCGCGGCGGATTCGATCACGTCGGGATAGATCGTCCCCTGCGCCAGCCACCGGGAGTTTTTGATTTTCTTGGCCTCGTCCTCGAAGACCTCGATAAACATCCGGCCGATAATTTTTCGCTTTTGTTCCGGGTCGGCAATCCCCTTGAGGGCCGACAGGAAACGGTCTTCGGCGTCGACGCGAATCACCTTCACGCCCATGTGGCGGGCGAAGGTTTCCATTACCTGGTCGCCCTCGTTCAGACGCAGCAGACCGTTGTCGACGAAGATGCAGGTGAGTTGTTTTCCGATGGCGCGGTGCAGCAACGCGGCCACCACCGAGGAGTCGACACCGCCCGACAACCCGAGCAGCACGTCATCCGTGCCGACTTGCGCACGCACCGATTCAACCATGCTGTCGACAATATTGCCCGGCGTCCACAAAGAACCGCAGCCGCAAATATCGTGCACAAAGCGCTGCAGGATCGTGCGCCCCTGGGTAGTGTGCGTGACTTCAAGGTGAAACTGTACGCCATAGAAGCCACGGGCCTCGTCGGCGATGCCGGCCAGCGGCGCGTGATCGGTGGCGGCGATGACCTTGAATCCGGGCGGCAACTTGGTGACGCGGTCGCCATGGCTCATCCACACGTGCAGCCACTCGCTGCCGTCATCCATGCGTTCGTCGCGGATGTCGCGGAACAGGCGCGAATGTCCGTGCATGCGCACGCGGGCGTAGCCGAACTCGCGTTTGTCTGATCCTTGCACTTCGCCGCCCAACTGCGCCGCCATGGTCTGCTGGCCATAACAGATCCCTAAAATCGGGATTTTCATGTCGAAGATTTCAGGCGGCGCACGCGGGGCGTCAACCTGCGTCACCGACTCCGGGCCGCCCGAGAGAATGATGCCGCGCGGTGCAAAGGCGCGAATCTCGTCAATCGGCGTATCCCAGGAATAGAGTTCGCAGTAGACACCGGCCTCACGCACACGGCGTGCGATCAGCTGCGCATACTGCGCGCCAAAATCGAGGATGAGGATGCGTTGCGAATGCGGATCGGTCATGGGATCAAACTGAAAGCCGCAAGCGGCAAGTTACAAGTTTGAAGCTTGCGGCTTGGAGCTTGCCGCTTATTCACGCTGGTAGTTGGGCGCTTCCTTGATCACCATCACATCGTGCACGTGCGACTCGCGGATACCGGCCGCGGTGATGCGCACGAACTCGGCACGGGTGCGCATGGCTTCGATATCCGGCGAACCGGTGTAACCCATGCCGGCGCGCAGGCCGCCCATGAGCTGATGGATCACGTTCACCATCGGCCCCTTGTATGGCACGCGCCCTTCGACGCCTTCCGGCACCAGCTTGTCGGCGGCCGCCCCTTCCTGGAAATAACGGTCGCTCGAACCCTCGCCCATGGCGCCGAGCGAGCCCATGCCGCGGTAACTCTTGTAGGAGCGGCCCTGGTAGATCTCGACCTGCCCCGGCGACTCGTCGGTGCCGGCCAGCATGGAACCGACCATCACGCCGTGGGCGCCGGCGGCGATGGCCTTGGCGATGTCGCCGGAATAGCGGATTCCGCCATCGGCGACGATCTTCACGTCTGAACCCTTGAGCGCCTCGGCGGCATTGGCGATGGCCGTCAGTTGCGGCATGCCGACACCGGCCACCATGCGGGTGGTGCAGATTGACCCGGGGCCGATGCCGATCTTGACCGCATCGGCGCCAGCATCCTTGAGCGCCCTGGCCGCGTCGCCGGTGGCGATGTTGCCACCGATGACCTGCATGAACGGATACAGCCGCTTGATCCATTTGACGCGATCGATCACGCCTTGCGAGTGTCCGTGGGCGGTATCGACCACGATCACGTCGACCTCGGCCGCCACCAGCAGTTCGACGCGCTCTTCCGTGCCCTGACCGACGCCGACCGCCGCGCCGACGCGCAGACGACCCTTGCTGTCCTTGGCGGCGCGCGGATACTCGGCGGATTTCTGGATGTCCTTGACGGTGATCAGACCCTTGAGGTGGAAGCGATCGTCAACCACCAGCACCTTCTCGATGCGATGATCGCGCAACAGTCTTTGGACCTCATCCCGCGACGCGCCTTCCCTGACCGTGATCAGGCGCTCCTTCGGGGTCATGACGCGCGACACCGGCTCATCGAAACGGTTCTCGAAACGCAGATCGCGGCTGGTAACGATACCCACCAGGTCATCGCCCTGCGCCACCGGCACGCCGGAGATGTGATGGGCGCGCGTCAGTTCCAGCACCTTGCGGATGGTGGTGTCGGGGGTAACGGTGATCGGATTGCTGATGATGCCGGCTTCGAATTTCTTGACGCGGCTAACCTCGTCGGCCTGACGCTGAGCCGTGAGATTCTTGTGCACAATGCCCATCCCGCCCTCCTGGGCCATGCAGATGGCGGCGCGGCCCTCGGTCACCGTGTCCATGGCCGCCGACAGCAGCGGGATGTTCAGGCGGATGGTGCGGGTCAGGGAGGTTTCGAGACTGACGTCCCGGGGGAGAATGTCGGACTGCGCCGGGACCAGCAGGACGTCGTCGAAGGTCAGGGCATCTTGGACAATTCGCATGCCATATTATACGGATAGGTCCGATACCCGGCAATGACCCGTATATCAGAAAACCCTGAAAAGGACGGGTTGACGTGCCCATTCCGCTGCTTTAGTGTGCATGGGGTTCACCATTAGCACCCCATTAGAGGAGGAGAAAACATGAAAAAGTTGCTGTTCATCGCCGTCATTTCCCTGACCCTGACCGCCTGCGCCAGCTACAGAGCCGTAGTCGAATATAACAATCTGGCCGCCGAAGCCGCCAGTGAAATCAGCCTCGCCAAGAAAACCGGATTCCTGTGGAGCAACACGGAAAATTTCGTGAAGAAGGCCGAAGAGGACAAGAATGCCGGCAATATCGACGATGCCATCAAGGGCCTGAAAAAAGCCATTCGCGAAGCGAAACTGGCCCAAGCCCAGGCGAAGGAACAGGCCAACGCCAAAGCCCCGTACTGACCTACACCTTGATCGCAAAAAAAGCCGGGCACTGCCCGGCTTTTTTCTTTTCCGCTCTCCCGCTATGGTAGGCCGCGTGAACCAGACAAAGACCGAATCGGCAGCCAGCGAGCGCGACATCTACACCGTTTCGCGACTTAACCGCGAGGCCAAGCGCACACTCGAAGGCCGCTTTCCGCTGATCTGGATTGAAGGCGAAATCTCCAACCTCGCCCGGCCGGCCTCCGGCCACCTGTACTTCTCGCTCAAGGACAGCGAGGCACAGATACGCTGCGCCTTCTTTCGCCAACACCAGCGTTCGCAGACCGCGCCATTGCGCGATGGGCTGCAGGTGCTGGTCCGTGCGCGCGTGTCTCTCTATGAAGGCCGCGGCGATTATCAGCTGATCGTCGAATACCTGGAAGAGGCGGGCGAAGGCGCGCTCAAGCGGGCCTTCGAGCAGCTCAAGGCCAAGCTCAACGCCGAAGGCCTGTTCGACCTGTCCCGCAAAAAACCGTTGCCGCGGCTGCCGCGTCGCATTGCGCTGGTCACCTCGCCCAGCGGCGCGGTCGTGCACGACATACTCACCACGCTCGGCCGCCGCTTTCCGGCGATCGACGTGCGACTCTACCCGGTACCCGTGCAGGGCGAGGGCGCCGCCGAACAGATCGCGCGGGCCATTCATCGCGCCGGGCGCGACGGCGACTGCCAGGCCATGATCGTGGCGCGCGGCGGTGGCTCGCTCGAAGATCTGTGGGCATTCAACGAGGAGATCGTGGCGCGCGCCATCTTCCTGAGTCCGATCCCGGTGGTGACCGGCGTCGGTCACGAGGTGGATTTCACCATCGCCGACTTCGTCGCCGATGCGCGCGCACCAACGCCGACCGCGGCGGCCGAACTGTTGAGCCCGCACTGGGAAGACTGGTACGACCGCTATCGGCAGCTGGAGCAGCGCCTGGGGCGCCTGATGCGCGATCGCCGCTTCGCACTGCAACAACGTGTCGACACGCTGCGTGCCCGACTCATCCACCCGCGCACGCGTCTCGTACTGCTGGGTGAGCGACTGCGGGTTTCGCGCGAGCGGCTGCGCCAGGCATGGCGGCTGCGCGGACAACAGCAGCGTCTGCGCTGGCTGACGGCATTCACGCGCTTGCGCGAACTGGCACCGCTCGGTCGTCTGCGGGCGGAGCAACTGCATGCCCGCCACTTGCGATCGCGCTTGGTCGTGGCCGTGCGCCGACGTCACGAACGCGCAGCCGAAAACCTGATGCGCCAGGCGCAGGGCCTGCAAACCCTGAGTCCGCTGGCGACGCTGGCGCGCGGCTACGCCGTGGTCAGCGATGCAGCCCGGGGCACCATCCTGCGCGACGCGGCGGCTATCCGGCCCGGGTCGCGTATCCGCGCCCGGCTGGCCCGCGGCGAACTCGATTGCCTGGTGGAGAAAATCCGTGAAGGCTAGTGTGACGGCGCTGGCACTGTGGATGCTCGCGGCCACGGTCTGGGCCCAGGAACTGCCCCGCGAAGAACGCGTGCCCGGCGGGGTCGCGATCGTCGCCCTGGGAGCATCGACCGGATCGCGACCAGCGGCCAGTTTCCTGGCTGAGCGGGTCATGATCGTCACGCATGAGAATCAATGGAAAGCCGTGGTCGGAATTCCGCTGTCGATACGTCCCGGCCGCCATCGTTTGCAGGTACGCGAAGGAGAACGCGCCCGCGATATCGACATTGCCGTGTTGCCCAAGGACTACCCGGCCCAGCACATCCGCCTGCGCGAGCGGCGCATGGTGGATCTGTCGGCGGAAGATCTGGCCCGGCACCACCGCGACCGGATGGTGATTTCCCGCGCCTTCGCACAGTGGCGGGAGGGGGTGGAACCTGCGCTGCGCTTCGACCGACCGGCGCCGGGACCGCTGTCGAGCCGGTTCGGCCTGCGGCGGTTCTTCAACGATCAACCGCGCGCGCCGCACAGCGGACTCGACATCGCCGCCCCCGCCGGCACACCGATCAGCGCGCCCGCCGACGGCGTGGTGGTGGAAACCGGCGATTTCTTCTTTAACGGCAAGACCGTGTTTATCGAACACGGGCAGGGAATGATCAGCATGTTCAATCACCTCGATCGCATCGAGGTGCAGGCTGGGCAGAAACTGGCACGCGGCGAACGCGTCGGGACGGTGGGCCGCACCGGCCGCATTACCGGCCCGCACCTGCACTGGACCGTGGTGCTCAACCGTTCCCCGGTCAACCCGGAATTGTTTCTGGCTGATTAGCAGGCTGCCGAGAAACTCGTTTTTCGGCAGCCTGCGGTGCGGCACAGGGATGTGCCGTCATTTTTCGAACACGCCAGTGTTTGAAAAATGGAGCAAGGCTCGGACATGTGCCGAGCCGAAGCGAGCTGAAAAAGTCCAGGAAGGATTTTTTCAGCAACCTGCTGGGAAACTGAATCAGCGCGCCGTCCAGAAGCGGACGGTGCGATCGCGGCTGGCGGTGGCGAGGTGCTGCCCGTCAGGGGCATAGGCCACCGCCTGAATGTAACCGGCATGGCCAAGCAGCGTGCGACTGACGGTGCCATTGGCGGTGTCCACCAGATAGGCAGACGTACCGCTGGTGCCGACGGCCAGCCAGCGTCCGTCCGGCGACAACGACAACGACAGCACGGCCGCGGAAATCTCGTTGATGGTGCGTTGATGGGAAAAATCCGTTGCGTCCCACAAGCGGATGGTTTGCCGGCTATCGCCCGTGGCCAGCCACTTGCCATCGTCGGAGATGGTCGCGGCCATGACACGGTCGCGGTGGCCACCGAGCGTGGTATGAAGACTGCCGCTGGCCAGATCCCAGACGCGCACGCTCTTGTCGGCACTGGCGCTGATCAGCCAGCGGCCGTTGGGAGAGAAAACCAAGTGGTTGATATCGCCACCATGCCCCTCAAGCGCGTGAACCCGCTCGCCTCGGGCGACATCCCAGACGTACACGGTTCGGTCACGCCCGCCGGAGGCCAGATGTTTTCCGTCGGGCGAAAAGGCCAGGCTGTAAAGCGCCCCGCCCGGCCCGCGCATACCGCCAATCTGGCGGCTGCTGGCAAAATCCCAGAGGCGCACGGTCCCGTCGACGCCGGCGGAGGCAATCTGCTTGCCATCCGGCGAGAAGGCAATCGCATGGATCACCGCGTTCTGACCGCGCAGGGTCCCGGCCAGCCGGCCGCTGCGCGTATCCCATACCAGGATGGTGCGATCCTGCCCGGCGGAGGCCAGCCATCGGCTGTTGGGCGAAAAAGCCAGGCACAGCACCCAATCCGTATGCCCCTTGAAGACATGTGCCAGCGTCGTGGGCTGGCCGCTTGGCGGAATGAACGCCGCATCGCGACCCGGCAGGGATTGAACCGCCGGATTGGCGACGATGCGCCTCGCGGACGATTCAGCATCTGGCGTTGCTGGCGGCGAGTCGGATGCGGAACGGTTGTTCGCCGCCGGGCGATCCGGCGAAGACAACGTCTGGAGAAAACCCGGCAGCCGGTCAGCGGGGATCAGAAGCCGGGCATAGAACCAGTATCCGACCCCGGCCAGCAGCAGGACAACAATGATCAGCAGAAGGATGTAACTCTTTCGGGCCGGGCTGTGTGTTTTGGGTGTCGGCCGGCTGGGATAGGTAACCGTCCTGTTGATGGTCTGCGGCTTGCTGCCGGTCGGACCGGTAATGCCGCCGGCGGTACGGCCGGCGCGTTTGCCCATCAGCGCGTCTTGCAGTTCGCGCGCGCTCTGGGGGCGTTCCTTGGGCTGGATCTGCATGGCCCAATCGATGCAGTCGAGAAGATTGGAGGAATAGCGTTTCTTGACCAGCTGCGAAGCGGCTTGCAGGGGATCGACCTGATACTTGAGCTGCGCCTGATAACGGTCCATTGAACTGTCCGGCCGTTTGCCGGTAACGCAGCGATACATGGTGGCGCCCACCGCATAGACATCGGTCCAGGGCCCGGGTTTACCCTTGTCCGGGTATTGTTCGATTGGAGCAAAACCATGGGTCAGGGCGACACGATCGGCGTGGCCGGTCTCGATGATGGCCTGGCGCGCCGATCCGAAGTCGATCAGGATCGGGCTGCCGTCGGCGCGCAGATAGATATTCTCCGGCTTGATGTCGAGGTGCAGCAAGCCGGCCTCGTGCACCGCGTGCAGCCCGTTCAAAATAGGAATGAAGACTCGCAGCAGCTGGGTCTCGTCCAGGCGCGGCCCGCTATGCTTGAGCTGCTGCGACAAACTTTCGCCCTTCTCGTACTCCATGACCATGTAGGCCGTGCCGTTGGCCTCCAGGAAGCGCAGCACGCGCACGATGTGCGGATGTTTGAACTGGGCCAGCGCCCTGGCCTCTTTGACGAAGTTTTTAAGACCCCAGTGGTAGTCACGCACCGCTTCGCGCGAGGGGTTGGGCAGGACCACGCCGGTCTTGCTGTCGCGCAGGGCGAACTGGTGGGGCAGGTACTCCTTGATGGCCACCTGCGCGCCGAGCGCCGTATCCTGGGCCAGGTAGGTGATGCCGAAGCCGCCATGGCCCAGCACCGACTCTATCGAGTATTCAGCCAGCTGGGTTCCGACCGGCAGGGCGTTTTTATGATATGCGCTCACGGATGACAGTGATCTGTGGAGTCCCTGTGGCTTCTTGAGCCGTCCCTGGGTGTTGGCGATCCGCCTACAAAAATGCGGTCCACCGACATGTGTACAAGATAGGTGCCAATTATAGTGTCTACAATATCCATGTGTTAATACAACAAGTTATAAATTTATTCTCAGGTTATCTCTTCTTACCTTTTTTTGTTCGGGCCGTACGCTTTTTGCGACTCTGTGCGGCGCCGGGACGGGCATAGGGATTCTCGCCCTCTTCGGTCTGAATGCTCAGAGGAGTCGCCACCAGCCGAAACACCTGGCGTATCCGGTTGGTGAGATAGCGGCGGTATTCGTCCGGCAACGCGGCTACTTGATTGCCATGCAGCACGATTCGGGGCGGAAACCGGCCGGTCTGGTGCGCAAACTTGATGCGGATACGTCGTCCCCGCACCACCGGCGGAGAGTGCGCCTCAATGGCCTTTTCCAGTACGCGGTTGAGCTGGGCCGTTGGCAGTTCAATCCCCGCGGAGGCGTGCGCCTGTCGACAGGAACGCAGCAGGGGCTCAAGCCCCTGCCCGTTCTCCGCCGAAATGTAGTGAACCGGCGAGAAAGGCAGAAAGGTAATCAGCTTGCGGTCGACTTCGCGCCTGGCCCAGTCGCGCTGTTCCGCGTCAAGCGCGTCCCACTTGTTGACGGCAATCACCACCGGTCGGCCCTGCTCCAGGGCATAGCCGGCAATGCTGGCGTCCTGATCGACCACGCCTTCGATCGCATCCAAGAGCAGGATGACGACGCTCGCCTCGTCGATGGCGCGCAGGGTCTGGACCACCGAAATACGTTCGACCGCTTCCGATATCTTCGAGCGGCGACGCAGGCCGGCCGTGTCGATCAGCACATAACGATGCGGGCCACGCTCGAACGGAATGCGGATGGAGTCGCGGGTAGTGCCAGGATGCGGCGACACCACCATGCGGTCCTCGCCCAACAGGGTATTCACCAGTGTCGACTTGCCGGCGTTGGGCCGGCCAATGACGGCAATGCGAAGGTCGGCCTCGTCCTGGGTTTCAGCGCCCTCCTCCGCCGGAAGCCAGGGTGCCAGCACCGACGAGATCATTGCTTCTACACCGATCCCGTGGCTGGCCGAAACCGGTATGGGCTCGCCCAGCCCCAGGGAATGAAAATCGGCCACTGCTACTGACGGGTCGAGACCCTCTGTCTTGTTGACGACCACCGTCAGCGGCTTTCCGGTACGGCGCAATTGTTGCGCGACCTCACGGTCAGCCGGCAACAGCCCTTGACGGGCGTCCGTCACAAACAAGAGCACGTCGGCCTCGGCGATGGCCTGTTCGGTCTGGCGCACCGCCGCTTCGATCAGTTCTAGGGGCGCGCCTTCCGGCAGCGTGCCGACACCACCCGTGTCCATGACGTAGTAGGCGCGATCGCCCAGCGCGCCATCGCCAATCTGGCGGTCACGCGTCACACCGGGGAGGTCGATGACAATGGCTGTTCGCTTGCGCGTCAGGCAATTGAACAGGGTCGATTTGCCGACGTTGGGCCGACCGATGAGGGCTACCACTGGCTTCATGACTTAAGTCTTGCCCGGTCGTCGCTGCTGATGCTGCTGCTGTCCAGCCGGCGCAATGGCCCCGGCGCGCACCATCAGCGCGTCAATCGCAGAGCGGACAGCTCACCACCCTGGTTCAGCACCACCAGGGTGTCCGTGACCGTGATGGGATTCGCACGGATCGAGGATGACCCCAACCGATAGCGGGCCACGAGCCGGCCGTCATCGATCGACAGCCAGTGGATATATCCCTCAGCATCGGCCACGGCCAATTCCGATCCGACCACCGACGGTCCGGTGACCTGGCGATACTTGAGCTTGTCCTGTCGCCAGACACTGGCACCGGTGGCAAGATCCAGCGCAATGATCTCGCCCCGATCCGTCGTAACATAGAGGTGGCGCTCGTCGGCCACCATGCCGGTATGCACGGAAAGATCGCGCGCCCAGACTGGACGTCCGTTGCGCATGTCGATCGCCACCACCTTGCCCTGGTAGGCGGCGGCATACAGCAGGTTGCGTACCACCAGCACCGGGGCATCCACATCCACCAGCCGTTCGATTTCGTTGCGGCCACGCGGTTCGGTCACCGGGTATTCCCACATCAACCGCCCGTCACGCAGGCCAAGAGCAACGGCTCGGCCGCTGGCAAATCCGGACAACACAAAATGACCAAGCACCACCGGGCGACCGGTGCCATAAACGCTGAGTGCCGGCTCAGTGCGTTCATAGGTCCATTGCGGCTTGCCGTCAGACGACGCGAAAGCGGCGATGCGCCCATCCACGCTCTGCACGATGACATAGCCGGAGTGGACGGCGGGAGCCGCCAGCACCTCGCTCGAGACATTGGCGGTCCAGCGGCGCTGACCGGTCGCGGCATCGAGCGCCACCACCTGGCCCTTGCGGGTGCCGAGCACCACCAACCCATCACCCAAGCCGGGGCCGGCGGTCACGGGAAGATCAAGCGATACGCGCCAGCGCTCCGCACCGTTGCGGGCATTGATGGACGTCACCAGGCCACGGCTGTCGGTGGCCACCACCGTTTCGCCTTCGCTGGCCGGCGCCAACACAAAATTTTCGGGCCCGGCGCCGGCGCCGGTACTCACGTTCCACAGCGAACGCACCGGCATGGACTTCTGGAGCTCGGTCAATGGCGTGGGCGTCTCGCGCTGCAAGCGGCTCTCGCCGCCGGCGCAAGCCGCCAGCAGGGCCAGAACCGTCAGCGGCAGAAACAGGCGCGCGCGCTTCACGTTGAGTCTCCGAGATCGGCGAGCTTCATGCGCAGCACCTGGCGGTGTGGCCCCAGGTCTCGCTGCTGTCGAATGGCCTGGCGATAGGCCAACCGGGCCTCCTGGTGTTTTCCCTGCGCCAGCAACAAGTCGCCCTTGAGCTCATGGTATTCGGTTTCAAACCCGCCCAGGTCCTTGGCTGGTATCAGCGCCAGCGCCGCGTCGAGTCGGCCGCCGGCCGCGTGCAGCCGGGCCAGGCGCAGGCGCGCCACGTGCACTGTCGGTTCGTGGCGGGCGTTTTGCACGGCCCAGTCGAGCTGCTGCCGGGCGGCCTCGGCATTACCGGCATCGAAGTGGGTACGCGCAGCGAGCAACGCGCCCATGCCGGCATAGGGCGTGCGCGCATATTCCTTCTGCAAACGTCCCGCCAGCGTCGCCAGCTGATCGCCCTTGCGTTCGCGCGCGGCCGTCAGCATATCCTCGTAGAGCGCCGAGGCCTGCTCACGCTGGCTGTTCTGGTGCTGCGTCCAGTACTTGCCGCCGACCAGGATGGCCACGCCCAACACCACGCCGGCAATCAGCGAGTTGCCGTAGGTCTTCCACCAGGCTTTCAGTTTATCCAGTTCATCCTGTTCGCTATGGGCATCCACCGCCGGTTCTCCTCTGTTTCAGTCGAAGGTCGTGACAGCCGTTGCCGTCCGACCCTTCAGGAATTCGATGGCCCGCTCGACGGGCAGTTCCTGCTGCTCGCCGCTGCGCAGGTCCTTGAGCGCCACGCCCTGGTGTTCAGTTTCGCCGCCGTACAGCAGGCAATAGGGTGCACCGCTGCGATCGGCGCGTTTGAGCTGTGACTTGAGCGCCCCGCCGCCGCAGTTGAGCTGCACGCGTAACCCGGCGTCCCGCAGGCGCTCGGCCAGCCCCAAAGCCCCGCGGCCGGCCGCATCGTCGAGTACGGCCAGGTAGAGGTGCGGCGCCTGTGCCGCCGCGTTGACGCCTTCGCGCGTCAGCAGTTCAATCAACCGTTCAAGGCCGATGGCAAAACCCGCCGCCGGCATGGGACGACCGCCCAGGTGTTCGACCAGCGAATCGAAACGCCCGCCGGCACAGATGGCCGACTGGGCGCCGAGACGGTCGGTGGTCCATTCAAACACGGTCCGCGAATAGTAGTCGAGGCCTCGCACCAGCCTGGGATTTATCCGGAAGACCACTCCCTGGGCGCGCAACGACTCGCACAGCCAGTCGAAATGTTCGCGCGATTCGGCATCGAGCGCATCCTGCAGGTTCGGCGCCCCGGCAATGATCGTCTGCAGGGCGGGATTCTTGCTGTCGAGCACGCGCATCGGATTCTTGTCCAGACGGCGCAGGCTGTCCTCGTCCAGTTCGGCGCGGTGCGCCTCCAGGTAAGCGACCAGTTGCTGGCGATATAGGTGGCGCGCGGCGAGCGTGCCCAGGGAGTTCAGTTGCAACTCCAGGCCATCCACGCCGAGCGCGCGCCACAGCCGCGCGCACAGCAGGATCAGTTCGACATCGATGTCCGGACCGGCCATGCCGAAGGTCTCGACACCGAGCTGGTGAAACTGGCGGTAGCGCCCCTTTTGCGGGCGTTCGTGACGGAACATCGGCCCCTGGTACCAGAAGCGCTGCACCTGATTGTGCAACAGGCCGTTCTCGATCCCGGCGCGCACGCAGCCGGCCGTGCCTTCCGGCCGCAGCGTCAGGCTGTCGCCGTTGCGATCCTCGAAGGTATACATTTCCTTTTCGACGATGTCGGTGACATCGCCGATGGAGCGGGCAAAGAGTTCGGTCTTTTCCAGCAGCGGCAGACGGATTTCCGTGTAACCGTAGGCGTGCAGGACATCGCGCGCGGCACGTTCGAAACGCTGCCACACCGGAACCGTGTCCGGCAGCAGGTCGTTCATGCCGCGGACGGCCTGGATGGCGTGACTCATCGGTCGATCCGGTGGCGATCAGCCGGTCCGTGAGACCGGGCTGGGCGTGGCGGCCGGAGGAGCTTCGGCGGCTTCAACCGGTGGACGATCGAGGCGCGCGCGAATGACGCGTTCCAGTTCGTCCACCAGCTGTTCGTTGGTCACCTTGTGATCAGGCTTGCCGTCGATGTAGATGAGGCTGGGCGAACCGCCGGCCAGACCGACCTGGGCGGCGCGCGCCTCGCCCGGACCGTTCACGCAGCAACCGATGATGGCCACGTCCAGCGGCGCGCGGATGTCTTCCAGACGCGTCTCCAGGGCGTTGACGGTGCTGATCACATCGAACTCCTGACGCGAGCATGAGGGGCAGGCGGTGAGATTGATGCCCTTGCTGCGCAGGTGCAGGCTCTTGAGGATGTCCCAGCCGACGCGAACTTCCTCGACCGGATCGGCGGCCAGCGACACCCGCAGCGTATCGCCGATGCCTTCGGCCAGCAGCATGCCCAGTCCGATGGCGGATTTGACCGTGCCGCTGCGCAGCGCGCCCGCCTCGGTGATGCCGAGGTGCAGGGGCTGCTCGATCTGGCGCGCCAGCTGGCGATAGGCCTCGACCGCCATGTAGACGTCGGAGGCCTTCACGCTGACCTTGAAGTCGGCGAAATTCAGGCGCGCGAGAATCTCGACGTGGCGCAGGGCCGACTCCACCAGCGCCTCCGGCGTCGGCTCGCGGTATTTTTTCTGCAAGTCCTTTTCGAGCGACCCGGCGTTGACGCCGACCCGGATCGGGATGCCGCGGTCGCGCGCGGCATCGACGACGGCGCGCACACGATCCTCGCGACCGATGTTGCCCGGGTTGATGCGCAGACAGTCGACCCCCAGCTCCGCCACCCGCAGGGCGATGCGATAATCGAAGTGGATATCCGCCACCAGCGGCACGCTGACCTGGGCGCGTATCTGGCCGAAGGCCTCGGCCGCCTCCATCGTCGGTACCGACACGCGCACGATGTCTGCCCCGGCGTCGGCCAGGCGGCGAATCTGATCGACGGTGGCGGCCACGTCGGTCGTCTCGGTATTGGTCATGCTCTGCACGCTGATCGGCGCATCGCCACCGACCGGCACGCGGCCGACCCTGATCTGGCGACTGTGGCGCCGGTTGGGCATTCGGGAACAGCGCATGCTTACCTCGCGACCGGTGTCTCGCCGCCGAGCGTGAAACGGGCCATCGGCCCACGCTGGTGGCGGCGGATGTCCACCGGTTGTCCGTTGTATTCGAGCTGCACGCCCTCGGCGTTGCCGATGAACACGCTGATCGGCGCTACGCCTTCGAGCGTGACGACACGCCCGGGCGCCAGTGTTTCGTACAGGAGCCGACCTTGTCGGCCATCGCGCACATCGGCCCAGGATTCCTGGGTCGTCTTGAGCACCAAGCGCCCGCGCGGCCCGGCCGCCGGTACTGGGGTGACCGTCGCCGGTGCAGCCGTCACCGATGCCGGTGTGGCAGCGGGTGTTGGTATCGCCGCTGGCGCAGGCACGGGTGTCGCGGGGACTGCCGGCTTTACCGCCGCCGCGGTCGCCGGCTTGGCGGCCGGTGCCACGGCGGGCGCCCCGGGAAGCTGGGCGG